>Ga0134121_10001992_pt1 | contig 18217 bp, 18 predicted proteins | sample KB301_FD_96463 | JGI IMG/M metagenome (GOLD analysis project Ga0134121, IMG submission 96463) | Terrestrial soil microbial communities without Nitrogen fertilizer from Kellogg Biological Station, Michigan, USA - KB3-0-1 | ecosystem: Environmental > Terrestrial > Soil > Unclassified ... | reverse complement strand
TCTACTACCCGTACGAGGAGGACGCGGAGCTCATTTACGCCGATATCCACCAGGACGGGCGCACGCTCTACCCCGGGACCGGCCACGTGAACGAGACCGGCAAGGGCGCGGCGAAAGGCACCAAGCTCAACATACCGCTGCTTCCGGGAATGGGCGACAGCGAGTTCCTCGAGGTGTGGGAACTCGTTGAAGTGCATCTGCGCAAGCACAAGCCCGAGTTCATCCTGTTCCAGTGCGGCGCCGACAGCCTCGCGGGCGACCCGCTCGCGATGCTTCAGTACACGCCGGCCGCGCACGCGCACGCCGCGAAGCGACTGTGCGTCCTCGCGAACGAGCTGGCGGGCGGGCGCATCATGGGTTTCGGCGGCGGCGGCTACAACCGCGCCAACCTCGCCGCGGCGTGGTGCGGGGTGCTGGACGAGTTCCTGAAGGCTTGAAATAGAACCGCAGATGAACGCAGATGAACGCCAATACGACAAGTGCAACAATAGACAGGATTAGCGGGATTTACAGAATCTAATCAAAGCACGACCCGCGACCCGCGATCCGCGAGTCACTCGGTCAGGCCAGTAGGCGCAGCACCCGCCGCGTCGCGGGGATGTGCCCGTCGCGCAGGAACCGGTCGTGGTTCGCGTCCACCTCGGCGAGATCGTAGCGATAGCTCGCCATTAAGCCGTAGGACTGTCGCATGCCGCGAGGCGACGTGTCGGCGAGCCAGAACAGCTGGCTCACGCGCGCGCCATTGTTCAGGTGGAACTGCGCAACCGGGTCGAGCAATTGATTGCCGTATTTTTCCCGCAGGAGATAGCGGGCGCACAATTTCTCCAGCACCTCGCGCAGCGCGCCTCTGAAGCGGGCATCGGTCGGCCATTCGGGACGCGCCAGCGCGTCGGCAATCGCGGTGCGCGGATCGGGATGCCCAAGCGCCTGGGCGAATTTCGCGGTTTCCGCTTCCGGCAGCGCGGCACGCCCATCGGCGAGCGCGCGATCCAGCCATTGGCGGAAGCCCGGCACCGGCGAGAGCGTGGCGAATATCTGGAGCCGGGGCAGGTCGCGGCGGAGATCCTCGATCACGCGCTTCAGCAGCAGGTTGCCGAAGCTGATCCCGCGCAGGCCTTTCTGCGCGTTGGAGATCGAGTAGAACACCGCGGTGTCGGCGGCGCGCGGGTCCTGCACCGGCGCGTTCTGGTCGAGCAGCAGCTGCACGCTGGCGGGCAGGCCCTTCGAGAGCGCGATCTCGACGAAGATCAGCGGCTCGTTGGGCAGCCGCGGGTGGAAGAACGCGTAGCACCGGCGGTCGGTGTCGAGGCGGTTCCTCAGGTCGTTCCAGGATTCGATCGGGTGCACGGCCTCGTACGCCATGAGTTTCTCGAGCACCAGGGCGGGCGAGTTCCAGGTGATCCGCTTCAGTTCCAGGAACCCGGGGTCGAACCAGCTCTCCAGCAGCCCGTCGAGTTCGACCCGCAACACTTCGAGGGCCGGTTCCTGGGGCAGGGCGGCGAGCAGGTCGGCGCGCAGATCGACGAGAAATTTCACGCCCTCGGGCAGCAGGTTGAACTGCGTGAAAAACCGCGCCCGCGGCGCGTCGAGCGCGACGCGCAGCCACGCCTCAGCCTGGGACAGTTCGGCGTCGTTTCCCGCGACCTGGATCGCCGCGATCGCCTGTTCCAGTTGATCGCGATCGGGCGCGAACTCGCGCGTGATCAGGTTGAGAATCGCGGCGCGCTGCGGCGTATCGGCTCCGCGGTAGATCGCGGCGATGCGCTCGGCGCGGTCGCGCGCGGAGGCTTCGCCCCCGCGCAGTGCCCGGCTTTCCTCGAGCAAGGGCTTCAGTTGCTGGGCGAGCCGCGCGGTGGCGCCGCCGCTATCGGGTGCGCCGAGGCCCGGAAACACCGACGCAGCAAGCCGGCTCCACCAGTGATGCATCCGCTCGAAGGCCGACAGCGGATGCGGGGTGCTGACTGCGCGGTTCATGAACTCCCTGTCCTGGCTTCCGATTTCGATTCGATCATGGCCCGGACTCATTACGATTCAAAGAAGGTTCCGCGAATCTTCCTGCTCCACCCGGCGCGAACAGCGGCAAAAATCACGCTTTCGGGCTGCCCCGGAGGGGTTGATCTGGCGCCACCTCTATAATCCCGGTTAAACCCGGGCGCAATGCGCCGGTTTAACTCCGCCCATTCGGGCGGGTGGCGAGGTCCGCCGCTCAACGTGCGGCCTGCTTACTTGAGGTTCGACCTGAAATGCGCCTGAGCGTTCTCGACCAGTCTCCGATCATCAGCGGCCACACGGCGGCGCAAGCCGTGCACGAGACCCTCCGCCTCGCGAAGGCGGTGGAAAAACTGGGTTACCACCGCTATTGGCTTGCCGAGCACCACTCGATCGCCGCGCTCGCCGACCCTTGTCCCGAAATACTGCTGACGCGCATGGCGGCCGAGACTTCGACGATACGGGTCGGCACCGGCGGCATCCTGCTGCCGTACTACAGCCCGTTCAAGGTGGCGGAGCAGTTCCGCATGTTAGAGGCGCTCTACCCGGGGCGCATGGATCTCGGCATCGGGCGCGCGCCCGGCGGGGACCGGGCGACGGCGCTGGCGATGGGGGAGGGACGCTACGCGGGGGCGGAGCATTTCGCGGAGCAAGTGCAGTATCTCGTCGCCTACCTGGACAACGCGCTGCCCGCGGAGCACCCGTTCGCCGGCGTGAAGGTGATGCCGGAAGTGCCAACCGCGCCGCAGGTGTGGCTGCTCGGCTCCTCGGACTACAGCGGGGCCCTGGCGGCACAACTTGGCCTGCGCTTCGCGTTCGCGCATTTCATCAGCGCGGACGGGGGCGAGACCGTGATGCAGGAATACAAGCGGCGCTACCAGCCCTCGCAGCGCGGGCCCAAACCTGCCTCGCTGCTCTGCGTCTCCGCGATCTGCGCCGAAACCGGCGAGGAGGCCGAGCAACTTGCGGCGAGCATCGATCTGCGCCGGCTCAATATGGATAAAGGGGTCAACTCCCCGGTGCCGAGCTACGAAGAAGCCCGCGCCTACCCCTACACCGAATCAGATCGCAAGCGCATCGCGCACAATCGCCGCCGCCTCGTCCTGGGCACGCCCGACACCGTGCGCGCGCGGCTGCTGGCGCTGGCCGGGGAGTCGGAAGCAGACGAGTTGATGGTCGTCACCATCACCGGCGACTACGACAGCCGGCTGAGATCGTACGAGCTGCTTGCACGAGCCTTCGATCCAGGTCAGCCGCGCTGAGGCTGGCGCGTTAATAGCTGGTGACGCCGCGCATGTCTGGCGCCACGGGCTCCGCCAGGATGGCGGAGTTGAGCATAATCAAATACTTAAGGAGCCGAGGATGAACAAGCTGATCGTGGGATTGTGTTGTCTCATGCTGGGGGCGGCACCGCTGGCACTGGCGCAGGACAAGGCCAAAGCCGACGAGAAGAAAGCGGCCAAGGCGACAGAGAAGGCGGCGGAGAAGAAGGCCGAGAAGGCGACCAAAGAACCGTCCGAGAAGCAAAAGGCCCAGCAAGACCGCATGAAGAATTGCAACGCGCAGGCCGGCGACAAGAAGATGGAAGGCGACGCGCGGAAGAAGTTCATGAGCTCGTGCCTGAAGGGCGAGACCGCCGGTGCCAGCGACAAGCAAAAGGCGCAACAGGAAAAAATGAAGTCCTGCAACAAGGACGCCGGTGACAAGAAGATGAAAGGCGACGATCGCAAGAAGTTCATGAAGGATTGCCTGTCCAAGTAGTTGCTGGCTGACAGCTGTCGCGGCCACGGGCGAATTGCCCGTCGCTTGCGACAAGGGGCATACTGGGCAACCGGTATGCCCTTTTCTTTTTCCAGCTACGTGCGTCGCTGCGTGCCCGCGCTGCTAGGTGCCTTGATGCCGGCCACGGGAGGAGTCATGGAGGCGCAAGCCCAGGACCCGTACGGGTCGCAGCGCAACCGCATGGTGGAGGAGATCGCGGCGCTGGCGCGCGAGACGCGGCTCGAGACCGGCCGCGCTGCGCTCTCGGGGCGTGTCATGGCGGCGATGTCGAAGGTGCCGCGCCACGAATTCGTGCCCGCTTCCCAGCGCGCCAGCGCCTACGCCAATCGTCCGCTCCCGATCGGACTGGGCCAGACCATCTCTCAGCCCTACATCGTGGCGCTGATGACCGACTTGATGGAGGTGAAACCCGGCGACCGCGTGCTCGAAATCGGCACCGGGTCGGGCTACCAGGCAGCGGTGCTCGCCGAGCTCGCGGGCACGGTTTACACCATCGAGCTCGCAGAGCCGCTCGGGCGCGAAGCCACCGAACGATTGGGCCGTCTTGGCTACCGCAACGTCGTGACCCGCGTCGGCGACGGCTACCAGGGATTGCCGGACGAAGCGCCGTTCGACGCGATCATGGTCACCGCCGCGCCGCGCGAAGTTCCGCAGCCGTTGATCGACCAGCTGAAGCCCGGCGGGAGGCTGGTGGTACCCGTGGGCGGGCAGGGGGCCGGGCAATCGCTGCTGCTGATCGGGAAGCTGCCCGACGGTTCCGTCACGCGCCGCAACGTGCTCGCGGTGCGCTTCGTGCCGCTGACAGACAAGTCAGGCAAACAACAGTGACCCGCGACTGGTGACCAATGACCCGTAAGCGGGAACAGCCTCCGCCTTACCTGGCGAGAAAATTGAAAAGGGCGGCTCAGCCGCCCTTCGTTTTGAGCTACCGGTCACCGATCACTGGTTACCGGCCACGCTTACTCTAGAAGCGGTAGCGCACCCCGAGGCGCAGGCCGTACTGCCGCAGCGGGCTCGTCGCGTCCTGGGACATCAGGTCGTAGCTCAGGGCCCAGCTCGGCGTGAGCCAATGCTGGCCGGTGAAGGAGAATTGCCGAGGGCCGCTGCCCGGCAGTTCGAAGTGAGGCGTGAACGTCTCCACGTCGCGTCCCACCGCCATTCCGAACGTGCTGGCGGCGCTGTGCTGGTAACTGAACTGCAATTGATAGCTCGGTGCAAGCATCGCACCCGGCAGGCGGTAGGGCGCCAGCGTGTAGCCGTTGCCGTTCATGGAATCGCCGACGGTGCCGAAGCGCGAGGCGTCCATGTCGTAGACGCGGTACTTGAGGCCCACACTTAAAATGCGTCCTTCGCTCAACTCGGTGTGCAACTGCCCGGTCAGTGCGTAGCTGCGCGGCGCGACCAGTGTTTCCTGGACGTAGCCCAATTCGAGAGAAGACCCCCAGCCGCCCGAAAACGAGTAGACGATCCCCGCGTACGTTTCAGCCGGGCGCAATCCCGTCTGCGACCAATCGCGCGCGCCGCTGTAGAGCGCGTAATCGGACGGGCCCCGCGCCTGCCAGAGTTGTGCGGCCTCGCTGCCGAATGCCAGGTCCGCAGCGCCACGCGCCTGCGGCTTCAATCCGAGGCCGGAGCGCTCGTACGAGAGCCCGACCTGGGCGCTGGCCACGCTGGACACAAGCAGCACGGCTGCCGGAAGGGTGATTGAAATCGCGTAGCGCATGCGTCTGCGGGTCTCAGTAGTGTGGCGACCGGGAATTTCGGGTTATGCCCTGCATGCCCGACCTGTCTACTAGTTTACCCATTTAGCTATTGCCGGTTGCAACAGTGTGGCACTGGCGCAACAGGCCAAGTCGGGACCTGCCGCACCAAGGGCATGCGCAGATTGAACGCGGCGCACCAGGAACAGGCGGTAATTTCATCTCGAAATTGTATATATTTGAATTCATTAATAAATAAATTGGCACATCGGTTGCTAACAGCTGTAGGGGTAGCCGTGTCCAGCGAGGTGCCAACTTGAGCCAGACGCAAGCGCTGAAGCAGTTGTGCGGAGAAAACGGCGGCGCGCGCGATCTCGATGAGCGCGAGGCGCGCGAATTGATGTCGGCGATGCTCGATGCGGGCGTCGAGGAACTCGAACTGGGCGCGGCGCTCGCCCTGCTCGAGCAAAAGCCGGTGACGCTTCCTGAGCTGCTCGGCTACGCCACGGCGCTCGCGCAGCGTTGCAACCGTTTGCGTCCGCCCCCCGGTCCGGCGAGGCCGGTGGTATTCGCCTGCTATCACGGCGTGCGCAGTCACCCGCACCTGCTTCCCCTGGTGGCGCTCGTGCTGCAGCGGTTGCGGTTGCCGGTGCTGGTGCACGGTGCGCTCGATGGCGGTGGCGGGGTCGCTGCGGCCTACGTGTTCCGCGAACTCGGCGTTTTCCCCTGCGCGAGCCTCACGCTGGCGCAATCCCGGCTGGACGAGGGCAAGCTCGCTTTCGTTCCCACCGCAGTGCTCGCACCGGGCCTGGCGGAGTTGCTGGCACTGAAGGGGCGTCTCGGATTCGGCGGCCTCGTGCAGGCGCTTGCCCGGTTGCTGGCGCCGTTCGAGACCGGGGCGCTGCACGTCGTCGCCGCCAATCCCGTGATGGGCAGCGGGCTGCTGCGTGATTTCCTGGCCGCGAGCGGACTTACGGCATTGCTGCTCGAGGGAACCGAAGGCGAGGCATTCGTCGATCCGCAGCGCCGGCCGCTGATCGAATACGTGGGCACGGCGGGCGACTGCCGCGTGCTGTTCGAGGCCGAGGGCGCGGCACTCAAGCAGCCCGCGACGCTGCCGGTGGCGACCGACGCGCAAAGCGCGGCTGCGTGGATCCGCCGCGCGATGGCCGGAGAAGTGCCGCTGCCGCTGCCACTCGTCAACCAGATCGCGTGCTGCCTCTACGGCTCGGGCTATACCAACGACATGAACCAGGCCAAGGCTATCGTCGCCGTCGAGACCGGCAGCCTGGCCGCGGTCTGAGCTTTAGTTTCCGCAGATCGCACCGGCATAAGCGCGGCCAAGGCCCGCCGCCGGGCCAAGCCGGAAGACGCTCGCGCTTCTGTGCTAGAATTTTCGCCAGTTGCTGCCAAAAACTCTACCAAAGGAGTGAATAGATGAGTGCGATATTCCAGTCGCTGGGAAAGACCATCACCGCTGGGTTCGTCATTCTGATCGTCATCATTCTCGCGACTGGCGGCGCCGGCGCGAAGGCGGGCGATCACGCCTGGTGGGCATTCGTGTTTCGCTGGCTGCACGTGATGTCGGGCGTGATGTGGATCGGCCTGTTGTGGTATTTCAATTTCGTCCAGACCCCGTCCATGCCGAAGATCCCCGACGAGCAGAAGCCCGCGATCGGCAAGGTGATTGCGCCGGCCGCGCTGTTCTGGTTTCGCTGGGGCGCCATGTCGACCATCATCACCGGCCTGATCCTGGCGGGGATGAACGGCTACCTGGTGTCGGCGCTGACACTAACCAAGGGCGTGCATGCCATCGGCATCGGCATGTGGCTCGGCGCCATCATGTGGTTCAACGTCTGGTTCATCATCTGGCCGAACCAGAAGAAGGCGCTGGGCATCGTGCAAGTGTCGCCCGAGGAGAAGGCCGCCGCCGCGAAGCTGGCCGGCATGACCTCGCGCATCAACACCATGCTCTCCATACCGATGCTGTTCTGCATGGTCGCGCAGCAGAACGCGGGCCTCTGAGATTTGCAGGTTGTAAAAAAACGCCCGGGATTTCCCGGGCGTTTTTTATTGACCCCCACCCATCCCTCCCCCTTATCGAAGGGCGAGGTCAGGAGGGGGTTATCGCGCCGGCGGGGCGCGATCGATACCTTCCACTTTTGCCCCCGGCTTGATGCCGTTCCTGCTGAACCAGCCGAGGTTCACCTCCAGCGCGTATTTCGCCGGTTTCGTCGCAGGATGACTATTGCGCGTGTGCGGCTCCATGTCGGCAATATTGATGATCGTGCCTTTCTCGTCGATGAAAGCCACGGATAGCGGGATGTAGGTGTTCATCATCCACATCGCGTGATGCGCGATTTCAGGAAATACAAAAAGCATGCCGCTGTCCTCGGGCAGGATCCTGCGGTGCATGAGCCCTTGCATGCGCGTGGGGTCGGTGTTTGCCACTTCGGCAGTCAGCTTGTGGCCGTTCACCGAAAGCGCGATTTCGGGCAGCTGCTGGGCGCTTGCCGTGGCGGAGAGCCACAACAGGGCCAGGAAAGTCAGGGAGCGCGCGGTCTTCATGGATGGATTTAACGCATCAGCGGGGTGCGTTGTTGACAAGCCAACCCGAGATTGCGTTCAGCAGCTCGGTAACCTCGCCGATGGGTGGCAGCACGCTGATATCCGCCGCCGGGTGCTTTGTGCCGAGGTCCTTTACCAGGCGCGGCAGGTCCTTCTTCAGGTGGCCGCCCTGGGCCAGAAACAGCGGCGCGATGACGATGCGCCCGTGGCCCCCTTTGGCAAGGTTCGCGACGCAGTCGGCGAGGGTCGGCTGCATGATCTCGAGGAAGGCGAGTTCCACGGTCAGGTCGGGGCGCTTGTCCGCCACCGCCTTCTGCATGGCGCGAAACGGCTCGCTCCATTGCTCGTCGCGCGCGCCGTGCGCAAACAACACTAATGCAGATCTCTTCGCGCTTGCCATTGTAATTGCAGATTCTGCCGTTTTCGCATTCAAACCAGCGTGAATCGTGAGTCGTGAGTCGTGAATCGACTCCAGTAACGCGAGGCAGTGGCGGATTTCGACGCAAGCAAGCTACGAACCACGCTTCTCATCGGCCGGTGCTGCCGAATCCACCTGCGCCGCGACGACTCTCGCCGAATTCCGCCACGACGTTGAAGCCGACTTGCACCACCGGGACCACGACCAGCTGCGCGAGGCGCTCCATCGGGTTGACGATGAATGCCGCGTTGCCGCGGTTCCAGGTCGAAACAAAGATCTGGCCCTGGTAATCGGAATCTATCAGCCCGACCAGGTTTCCCAGCACGATACCGTGCTTGTGGCCCAGCCCGGAGCGCGGAAGGATTACTGCAGCAAGCCCGGGATCGGCAAGGTGAATGGCAATCCCGGTGGGTATGAGTTCAGTCTGGCCGGGAGCGAGCGTGAGGGGCGCATCGAGACAGGCGCGCAGGTCGAGTCCCGCCGATCCTGCCGTGGCGTACTGCGGGAGTTGCCCGCGCATGCGCTCATCCAGAATCTTGACGTCGATTGTTCTCATGAACAGGGAAGCGGTGAGCGGTAAGCAGTGAGCGGTAGCCGAATTCAGGCGACGGGCGCCTTGCGCGCGTGCTGCTTACCGCTTACTGCTTACCTTCTTGTTCTTATAGATTTTGGCGATGTGGGCAATGAGCTGCCGTGCAACGACGTCCTTGGAGGCACGCGGCAGCTTGTGCGAGCCCTTGTCGTCGAACAGCGTGACCTCGTTGTCGTCAGCGCCGATCGCCTGCTGTGCGAGATTCGCGACCATCAGCGACACTTTCTTGCGGCGCCGCTTTTCCTCGGCATAAGCATCCAGGTTGCGGCTCTCGGCGGCGAAGCCCACGCAGAACGGCGGCTTGGGACGTCCGGCCACCCAGCCGAGGATATCGGGGTTGGGGACGAGCCGCAGATTCAACTGCTCGCGGTCGGTCTTCTTGATCTTGTGCCGGCGCGGCTTGTCCACGCGATAATCCGCGACCGCCGCAACGCCAATGTAGATATTGGCGCGCGCGACGTTGCGCTTGACCGCCTCGAACATATCGGCCGCCGTCTCGACGCGTCTCACCTCGGCGCCCGCCGGCGCCGGGAGATTCACCGGGCCCGATACCAGCGTCACTTCGGCGCCGGCGTCCAGGGCGGCGCGCGCTACTGCGTAGCCCATCTTGCCCGAGCTCAGATTGGTAATGCCGCGCACGGTGTCGATCGGCTCGAACGTGGGGCCGGCGGTGATCAGCACGCGCGTCCCGCGGAGCAGCTTGGGCGCGAGGAACCCGGCGACCGCTTCGGCGATTTCGGCGGCTTCGAGCATGCGCCCCATTCCGACTTCGCCGCAAGCCTGATCGCCGCTGGCCGGGCCGAGAATGGCCACGCCGTCGCGCAGCAGGCGCTCGACGTTGCGGCGCGTGGCAGGGCTCTGCCACATCTGGCGGTTCATGGCGGGCGCGATAATCAACGGGCATTCGCGCGCGAGGCACAGCGTCGACAGCAGGTCGTCGGCCAGCCCGTTCGCAATCTTGGCAATGAAGTCCGCGGTGGCGGGCGCCACGACGACCGCGTCCTTGCCGCGCGAGAGCTCGATATGTCCCATGCTGTCAGGGATGCTCGCGTCCCACATGTCGCTGTAAACCGGTTTTCCGGACAGCGCCTGAAAGGTCGCGGGCGTGACCATTCCCCGCGCCGCCTCGGTCATGACCACCTGGACGTCGATGCCGTGGCGCTGCAGGTCGCGCGTCAGCTGCGCCGCCTTGTACGCGGCGATGCCTCCGGTGATGCCCAGAACGACGGATTTTCTTGAACTATCAGCCATGTAGCGCTTTAACTTCAAGTGGGGGTAAGAGTGTAACCGCAAAAGCCGTGAATCGTAAATCGTGAATCGTGAATCGAAATTCACCCTCAGTAAACGCCGTTGGCGTCCCATTCGTTAGTGGGTTGACGATTAACCATTCACCATTCACGAATCACGCAGCCATGTCCATCACCGACTGGCCCATCGACGACCGCCCGCGCGAGAAGCTGATCGCGAAGGGGCCGGAGACGCTGTCGGACGCCGAGCTGGTCGCGATTTTTCTGCGCACCGGCGTCAGAGGCAAGAGCGCGGTCGATGTGGCGCGCGACGCGCTTGCGCGTTTCGGCTCGCTGTCGGGCCTGTTCGCGGCGAATGTCGGGGCCATGACCGCCGTGGCGGGGCTCGGGACCGCGAAGTACGTGCAATTGCAGGCGGTGCTGGAAATGGCCCGGCGCGCATTGCGCGAGAAGCTCGAGCGCGGATCGGCGCTGTCGTCTCCGCAGGCGGTGCGCGATTACCTGCGCCTGAAGCTCCAGGACCGCCCGCACGAAGTCTTCGTGGCCGTATTTCTCGACGCGCAGAATCGAGTGCTGGCGGTGGAAGAACTGTTCCGGGGCACGCTCACCCAGACCAGCGTCTATCCGCGGGAGGTTGTGAAGCGCGCGCTTGCCCATAATGCGGCCGCGCTGATCTTCGCGCACAACCATCCCTCCGGTATTGCGGAGCCCAGCCGCTCCGACGAGACGCTTACCCAGGCGCTGAAGCAGGCGCTGGCCCTGGTGGACGTCAAGGTTCTCGACCACTTCGTGGTCGGCTCGGGCGCCGCGATGTCCTTTGCCGAGCGCGGCCTGCTTTAATCGGAACCGCCGATGAACGCAGATTGGAACTTGATCATCTGACCAAGAAAATCATTGGCTGCGTTTATCGGGTTAGCAACAAGCTTGGTAGCGGTTTTCTCGAGAAAGTTTATGAAAACGCGCTTGTAATCGAATTGCGGCGTACCGGATTGCATTTGGAGCAACAGCACCCCATCCGGGTTTTTTACGAGGACTTTCTGGTGGGTGAATTTGCGGTTGATCTTCTAGTTGAGGAACATGTAATCGTGGAGTTGAAAGCTGCCAAGGCTCTCGACGATGTGCATTCCGCCCAGTGCATGAATTACCTTAGAGCGGCTGGATTAAGTGTGTGTCTGCTGGTTAACTTCGGCAGGCCTCAGGCGCAGATAAAGCGCATCGTATCGAATTTTTAAGTCCTACTCAGAAGCATTCCAGCTAATTTTGGGGTTGAACCTAATGACGATTGGCGTTTATCTGCGTTCATCGGCGGTTGCATTATGGTGCTTGAGCGGGAGCCGAAAAGCCTGTAGAATCCGCGCCTTTCCTGAATTCCGGAGCAATCCATGTCACGCGTATGCCAGGTCACCGGCAAAAGGCCGATGCTGGGGAACAACGTTTCCCACGCCAATAACAAGACGCGGCGGCGCTTCCTGCCGAACCTGCAGTACCGCCGCCTCTGGGTCGAGAGCGAAAACCGCTGGATCAGCCTGCGCATTACGCAGGCCGGGCTGCGCACCATAGACCGCAAGGGTATCGACGTGGTGCTGGCCGAGATGCGCGCCCGCGGCGAAGAGATTTAAGGAGAACGGCATGCGCGAAAAGATCAAGCTCGAATCCACAGCCGGCACCGGCCACTTCTACACCACCACAAAAAACAAGCGCACCATGACCGAGAAGATGGAAATCAAGAAGTTCGACCCGGTTGCCCGCAAGCACGTCATTTACAAGGAAACCAAGATCAAGTAGTGGCGTGATCGCAGAGAATTAAAAAAGCCCGCCTAGGCGGGCTTTTTTGCGTACTGGAAACCGCTCAGGCGTAACAGCGCAACTGGCGTGAGAACTGCTGCAACGGCACAATGCCGCTCGCCTCTGCGCGCGCGCACCAGTCTTCAAGCTGACGTACCAGTTGCTCGGTGGAATCGTTGGACCGCTGCCACACGGCAGTCAGTTCCTGGCGCATGGTGTAGACGGTGGCGAGCACCTTGCTTTGATTGATCGCCTCGTCCACCTTGACGCGCTCGTTCGCCGTTATGGCGGCCGCGTCCACGTGCAGCATGCGCTTCACTGCAGCGCGATCCACGCTCACCGCGCGCTCTCGCAGGCGATGAATTTCCTCGCTGCAGGTGACGCGCAGCGACGTCGCGTACTTGGCGAGCACCTCGTAGCGGTGGGTGATGACGGCCTGCACGGTGGCGAGGTCGCAGCGCGTCTTGGCGGTGTCGAGCTTCAGCTCGGGCGCGACTTTTTTCACTTCGGCGAGGCCGAGAGTCTGCATCACGCGGATGTAGAACCAGCCGATGTCGAATTCGTACCAGCGGCTGGAAAATTTCGCCGAGCTCGCGTAGGCGTGGTGGTTATTGTGCAGTTCCTCGCCGCCGATCAGGATACCCCACGGCACGATGTTGGTGCTGGTGTCTTCCGGCTGGAAGCTGCGGTAGCCCCAGTAATGACCGATCCCGTTGATGATGCCCGCCGCAAAGAACGGTATCCACGCCATCTGCACGGCCCAGATCGAAATGCCGATGAAACCAAACATCGCGAAATTGAGGACTAGCAGAATGGAAATGCCGTAGCGGTCGTGCGGAGTGTAAATATTGCGCTCGAGCCAGTCATCGGGCGTGCCCTGGCCGTACTTGTCCTTGGTTTCCTGGTTCTTGGCTTCCTTGCGGTAGAGCTCAGCGCCTTCCCACAACACCTTGTTGATGCCGAAGATCTGCGGGCTGTGCGGATCTTCCTCGGTCTCGACCCGGGCGTGGTGCTTGCGATGGATCGCGGTCCAGTTCTTGGTGACCATGCCGGTGGTGAGCCACAGCCAGAACCGGAAAAAATGGCTTACGACGGGATGGAGATCGAGCGCGCGGTGCGCCTGGCAGCGGTGCAGGAAGATGGTGACGCCGGCGATGGTGATGTGGGTGACGGCCAGCGCATAGACCACGTAGCCCCACCACGGAAGATCAATAGCCCCTGTAAACATCGGCCTCCTCGCCAAGAAGGTTGTTATGTGCGGCCAGTCTACAGAACTTCAATTGCGCGGGATAGCATATTTACCACGGTACCACTATAACTATATGAATAATATCGAATATTAAAAAAATGCCTCTTCCCGCATAGTGAAATCAAGGCGCACGGGGCTCGGCCGGTGCCCGTGCTTCGCTCCTCGGCTGCGGGGGCTGGATTCCGTTCGCTCGGAATCCGCGAATGATGTCGCGCAACAGCTGCGAGCGGAGATCTCCCAATCCGCGCTGCGGGTCTTCGATCCAGAATCCGAGCTCGATATCGATGCCGTTCTCGCCCAGTTGCCTGACCAGAGCGGCGGGGCCCGGCTCGCGCAGCACCCGGGACTGCTGCTTTGCCGCGTCCTCCATGATCCGGATCGCCGCGTCGAGGTCCGAGCGGTAATCGATCTGTACAGTCACTGCGGCGCGCACGCGGGGGTCGCTGTAGGTATTGTTGATCACCGGGGAGGTGACCAGGGTCTCGTTCGGGATCAGCGTTTCCGTGCCGTCCAGACCGCGCAATACCACGTAGCGCGCCGTCATCTTGGAGATCTGGCCGGTAAACCGTTCCACCGTGATCATGTCGCCGAGGCTGACCGAGCGGTCCATCAGTATGATGAATCCGCTGACGTAATTGCTTGCGATCTTCTGCAGGCCGAAGCCGAGGCCCACGCCGAGAGCGCCGCCGAACACCGACAGGAGAGTGAGATCGAGTCCGACTGCCGGCAGCGCGATCAGCAGCGCGACCACGGCGAGCAGCGCGCGCGTCAATTTGGAGAACACCACGCGCAGGTTCAAGTCGAGGGCGTCCGCGCGCATCAGGCGGGATTCGACCGCGCTCCCCACCCATAGCGCGGAGAGCAGGGTGACGCTGACCACGAGCGCGGCCTGCAGGACCAGAAGCAGCGAAACGCGGTCCTTCCCGATCCGGAAACCGGTGTCGTCGAGAAAATCGATGAAATCCGGGGCAAGCCCCGTCATGTAGATGGCGAAGCCGAGCCAGACTGTCCAGGAAATGAAGCGCTCCGAGTTGCGCAGCCAACCACCGGGCGCGAATACGCGGCGCAGCGCGTAAACGACGACGCGCACGATCGCCAGCGCCGTGAGCAGTGGCACAGCGACGTTGAGCAGGTTGACGCTGTGCCAGAGTTTGAGCACGGCGCGACCGACGAGCACGACCACGAGGACCGTAAGCGGGAACTGCATGCGCTGCAGCCCGCCAAGCGTGAAACGGATGGTGCCGTCCCCGCCCGCGAGCCGCGGCTGCACCAGGCGTCCTACCCCCCAGGCAAGCGCCAGTCCCACACCGAGTACGGCGAGTTGCCACAGCACCCGCACGTCATGCAGGTCGGCCCATAGGTCGACGAGCAGCCGGGAGAGTTCTGGGCTATTCATGTCGCGGTCGACTTTGCTGCGCCTCAGTTGCGACTAGGGGCGGCCGGCAAGTTTTGCGGTGAGCTCGATCTCGAGGCGTTTGCCCTGCCGGGTGCCCACGAAGGTGTAATCGAGGCTCGGTATTTTCGCGCCGACCGCCTTGGTGAAGCGGGCGCGCAGCATGTCGAGGGATTCGTCGCAGTGCAGAAAGAACGAAGCGCGCGCGACATCGTTCCAGGAAGCGCCCCCGTCGGCGAGGCTGTCGGTCAACCGTTGAATGATGACCGGAAACTGCTCGTCGAAGGTCGTGTGGGTCATGTCGGTCACGCCGGAAAGAAACAGGATCCCGCCCCACCGGAGCCAACGCAGGACGATGGTCTGCGGCTCGTATTCCTTGAACGCCTTCTTGTCCTGGGGAGGACGCATTGCCAGGAGATCCACCGCTACGCGTGCCGCAGGGCCGAGGCGATCAGGCCAGACGTGGCTCGAGCTCACGGAGCGGGCGGGCCCCTTGAGTATGCGCACGCGCTCGTGCACGCCGGCATGCCATGTTTCCATGTCTCGCACCCACATTCGGGTGCGGGCCGTGTGATCCAGGCTCAAGCCCAGGGCGCCCAGCCGTTCGGCAAACCGGGCAAAAAGCGCCTGGGTTTCCTGCTCGACCGTTCCTTTGCCGTCTCCCTCCCATGACAGAGACACGAATTCCTGGCCCAGCCAGGGGAAGATCTTAAGACGCATGGCCATTATTCCTTGCCGCGTGACTGCTCATTCCGCCTTGATATTTGCAGCCTTCGCGAGTTTTGCGATCAACGCCACCTGATCGGCAAGATACCGGTCGAATTCTTCAGGGGCAACCGGGATCGGCTCGGCTCCCATCGCATTCCAGCGTTCCCTGACATCGGGGAGGACGAGTATGCGATTGACCTCCTGGTTCAGTTTTTTGACGATGGCACGCGGCGTCTTCGCCGGCGCGAGCAGGCCGAACCAGGTATCCCACTTGTAGCCGGGGATGCCGGCTTCGGCCACTGTCGGCACGTCGGGCAGCACCGCCACTCTTTTTGCCGGCGCGACGGCCAGGGCGACGACTTTCCCGGCCTTGGCGAGCGGCAGCACGCTGGAGACGGGTGAAAAGGTGAATTGCACGCGCCCCGTCATCGCGTCGGTGAGCGCTTCCGGAATGCCCTTGAACGGCACGTGGCCGACGTCGATAGCGGCAAGGCTCTTGAACAGTTCCGCCGCGAAATGCGTGCCGCTGCCGACTCCGCCCGAGGAGAACAACAGCTGCCCGGGTTTCGCCTTCGCCAGCGCGACCAGGTCCTTGACCGATTTGACGCCGAGCGCGGGGCCCACCGCCAGCACGTTGGGCAGGCTCACCGTGGTGGTGATGCCGGCAAAGTCCTTCAGGGTGTCGTACGGCAGCTTCAAATAGAGTGACGGCGCGATCACGTGCGAGGCGGAAATGCAGATCAGCGTATAGCCGTCGGGGTTCGCGCTCGCCACGATGCCCCCGGCGATGGTGCCGCCCGCGCCCGGCCGGTTGTCCGCGACCACCGGCTGCTTCCAGTTCTCGTTCAGCTTCTGCGTAATCAGCCGCGCCGAGACGTCCACTCCGCTCCCCGCGGAGAAGCCAATGACCACACGGATGGGCCTGGCGGGGTAGTCTTGTCCGGCGGCAAGCGGTGCCGCGAGCGCGGCGAGCGCGGCGGCGGCGATGCGACACGAATTCGAACAGGCCATGACCCGCCTCCTCTGTTTCTGTATGCGAGCGCTAGGCTAACACTATCGGTGGCGGGCCCGGAAGCGCCGGATCATGCTTGAATTCCCACTGGGTATAGAATGATCCCATCAAGCTCGCCGGGACAGTCGATGAACGATCCAGACCGTTTCATGCGCGATATGCCGCTGCCCACGGCGTTCGGCAAATCCGGCGAATTGCCGGAGTTCGGCGAGCGGGCGCGGCGCGACTTCGATAATAGCGCTTCTCCGATGCGCATCTTCGATCACGAGACGCTGAGGTATCTCGCGGTCAACGATGCCGCCGTGAAGTTCTACGGGTATTCGAGGGAGGAATTTCTCGCGCTGGCCCTGCCGGACACGCGGCATCCGGACGAGCGCGACGCGCAGCTCGCCTCGCTCAGGGAATCGCGGAGCTATTTCAGCTACGGGAAGCCTAGAAGGCAGATCAAGAAGTCCGGCGAGATTGCGGTGGTGGAGGTCGTCACCCAGGACATTCTGTTCAACGGGCGCAAGGCGCGTCTTGCCCTGACCCTGGACATAACCGAACGGCTGCGCATGCAGGAAATGCTGTGGCTGCGCCGGCAGGAATTCGAAACGCTCGCGGAGAACCTTCCCGATCTCATCGCGCGCTTCGACCGGGGTCGTCGATTCGTTTACGTCAATTCCGCCGTGGAAAACCTGGCGCGACGCTCGCGGCACGACATGATCGGGAAAACCCAGCGTGAGCTCGGAATGCCGGACGCCCTGGTGACCCAGTTCGAGCGCAGCCTGGACGATGTGGCTCGAACCGGGGAGGCGCACACGCTCGAGTTCAATTTCCCCGCGACCGGGGGTGAACGGCGGTTCGAGGCTTATCACGTGCCGGAGCGGGACGCGTCCGGCCAGGTTACGACCGTGCTCTGCGTCGCGCGCGACATCACCGAACGCAAGAACGCCGAGCACGCGCTGCACGAGAGCAATGAGTTCCTGCGCGGCGTGATCGAGAGCAGCCGTGATTGCATCAAGGTGCTCGATCTCGAGGGCAGGCTGCAGTTGATCAACGAGGGTGGCCGGCACCTGCTGGAAATCGACGACCCCGCGCAGGTGCTCAACACCGCATGGCGGGAATTCTGGCGCGGGGCGGATCACGTGGCGGCAGGTGCAGCGCTCGACGAGGCGCGCGCTGGCGGCGTTGGCGGTTTCGAGGGCTACTGCCCGACGTGGAAGGGGTCGCCCCGGTGGTGGGACGTCGTGGTGACGCCGATACTCGACGCCGACGGCAAGCCGGCGAAGCTGCTGGCGGTGTCACGCGATATCACGGGGCGCAAGCAGGCGCAGGACATGCAGAGCCGGCTCGCCGCAATCGTGAACCACTCGATGGATGCCGTAATCAGCAAGGATCTCGACGGCATCATTCGCACCTGGAACCCGGCAGCCGAGCGCCTGTTCGGCTACCGCGCGAAGGAAGCGGTCGGCCAGTCCATCCTGATGCTGATTCCGGCCGACCGGCAGAAAGAGGAGTTGCTCATCCTGGAGCGCATCAGGAGCGGCTTGCCGATTGAGTCTTTCGAGACCGTTCGCTGCCGTAAAGACGGGACGCGGGTGGACGTGTCATTGTCGATGTCCCCGATCAAGGACGCGGCGGGACAGGTCATCGGCGCCTCGAAGATTGCGCGCGACATTACGGAGCGCAAGCAGGACGAGCTTGCCCTGCTTCGCAGCGCGGCCCTTGCGCGATTGCTCGAATCGCTGGCGCGCGCAGCCAACGAGGCAGTCACACCCGAAGCGGCAATGGT
>Ga0134121_10001991_pt1 | contig 18220 bp, 13 predicted proteins | sample KB301_FD_96463 | JGI IMG/M metagenome (GOLD analysis project Ga0134121, IMG submission 96463) | Terrestrial soil microbial communities without Nitrogen fertilizer from Kellogg Biological Station, Michigan, USA - KB3-0-1 | ecosystem: Environmental > Terrestrial > Soil > Unclassified ... | reverse complement strand
CTGTAAGTGTCCTGTCCTGTTCGGGAATTCGAACCACCGCCATCACTTCCTCCTTTTGGTTACGCCTTTCGTGTGTGGTTTGGGACCGATCATGCGCCGGCGCCCGACGGATTCGAAAAGAAACTCCAGAATCTCAATGTGACGGGCAGCGGCATCCAGATCCTTTCCCCATGTGTAAAGTCCATGTTGCCGAATGAGTATGCCGTGGACTGCCGGCTTTTCCTGGAGCAACCCGCTGGCTTGTGCCGCGAGGGCTTTCATGTCCTGGGTGTTTTCAAGAATTGGAATCCATTCCCGGTGCTCGTGGGTCGCAACGCCTTCGAGTCCCTTCAACATTTCATAGCCTTCGATGAAGAATCCACCTGCCGGGGCATGGAAATCCGATAACACCGTACTCCATACCGAGTGTGTATGCAGCACCGCTGAGGCTCCCGTCGCACGTATGACGGCAATGTGCAGGAGCGTCTCCGCCGAAGGCTTGCCTGCGGCGCCATTGAGCTTCACGCCGTTCTGATCCACTTCCAGAAAATGATCGGAGGTCAATCGCCCCTTATCCATCGAACTGGCAGTAATGAATAATCGCAAGGGATCGCGTGACACAACCGTACTGAAATTGCCACTCGTTCCAAGCATCCAGCCGCGGCGATGGAACTCCGCTCCCAGACGAACGAGAGATTCCGTAACGTTGGAAGACATGGCCGAATTATAGATTCTTTCGGCGTAGTTTGCGCCAAGTCGATGCAGAATGAATCGGGAGAAGCAACGCGGAATGGGCATCAGCAGACGCAACTTTATCGCCAGATTCGGAGCGGCGGCAGGAATGATGACAATTGGAGAACGCTCGCAGTCAACACCTGCCGCCCATCGATCCGGACCGCCGCTGGTTTTCATCCACGGAATCAAAGGCAGCGTGTTGACCGACGCCCACGGTTCCATCACCTGGTTTACCTTATGGCAGGCGCTGGGCCTGACCGCACCCGCCTTGAGCCTTCCGCTCAAATGGCAGGGAGACACTCAGCAACGTGATGGACTGGTCGCCACGGTGCCACTCGCCAGTGTGGCCTGGCACGATGTCTATGCGCCGTTTCTGGACTGGGCTGCGGCGTCCGGATTTGCGTTTCATCCCTTTGCATATGATTGGCGGCGAGACAACCTGGAAAGCACCGATGCTTTCATTGTCTTTTTGGAAAAGGTCCGGCGGGAAAGCGGAGGCGCCAGGATTCAGGTGGTATCCCACAGCATGGGAGGTCTCATCACTTTTGCAGCAGTCAATCGACGCCCGGACTTGTTTCAGAGTGTATTGTTCGCGGGCGTGCCGTTCGGTTCCTCCATCAGTTTTCTTGAGGACCTGCACTCGGGCACATCCAATGGTTTCAATCGGCGCATCCTGAGTCCGCAGGTACTGTTCACCTTCGCATCTCCTTACACGTTGCTCCCATTCGATTCAAAGGATTCGGGGCTTGAGGAAGCCAACGGAGATCAAATCGTGCATGACTGGCACTCGGCGGAGGACTGGGCTCGACAGAAGCTGGGAATCTTCGCCGATTCCGCCTCACATGCCGTGGCGCAGGAACAATGGGCCCATCTGCGCAAGGCACTCGAACATACTCACCGGTTCCGAAGTGAGATTGTTTACAAAGATTCGGTTCTCTATCCGCCAATCGCGGTGCTCGCCAGTGAATCGACTCCCACAGTGTCCACGGTGAGGCGAAACGGGCCGCGTTCCCTGAACGGTTGGGACTTCGCCAGCGCCCCTATGAAACCCGGCGATAAGCGCGTGGCCTTTGCAAAAGCAATGCCGCCCGGGCGGATGCGATATAGCATTTTCAAGAGTTCGCACGCGCATGAGGACTTGCTGAATGATACCCGGCAGGTGGCATCGATCCTGGCCGAATTGTCGAGATAGGAATACGGCAGGCAAGGGTATAGAATCGACTCATACCAGTCCGCTGAAGCAACTGCCGGCGCAATAGCCCGGCCCAACATATTGAGGAGAAATCATGACGTCCCAAGGGCATGTGACTCCGCTTCTGCTTGCGCTCGTTCTGCAGCTGTCCAATGGCGTCGGCCGAATTCCGGCTCGACTCGGGTCCGCCATGGAACCCAGTCCCCCGCCGAATACCCTTTCGGCGAGCAGTGTGCTTTCCGATGTCATCGTCGATTCTCAGGGTAAGGTCCGGCAGATTACCGTGCGCGAAGGAATGAATCCGTTCAGCGATGCGACGACCCGTGCGGTAAGGCAATGGAACTTCCAGCCAGCAAAAGTCAACAATCGCACTGTGGAATCGACGGTAGGTGTCTTGATGGTCTATCGGCCGGCGTCTTTTGGCAATTCTGCGGTGGGAGGCGCGACTCTTGGCTTTACGGAACCCCTGCCCGGTCAGACAGACCATCCACCGTTGCCACTTGAAATTTCGGACACCGGCTATCCTCCGGCATCCACCGCAATGGGCGTGGTGGTACTGGAACTGACGATTGAGCGAAGTGGCCGGCTTGCGGGGATCCGCACCGTTCGCGACATACCATCGCTAACGGAGATTGCCAGAGATGCCGTCCAATCCTGGAAATTCATACCGGCAATGGAATCGGGCCAGGCCATCGACGGAAGCTTGATTGTTGGGATATCTTTCGTGCGGCCGGTAGTCGACGTCCCATTGCCCGTCAATACCCGCTGAATCCACGCTTCGTTTTTGGTAGTGACTCGGTTTGGAATTTCGCGCCATAATCTGCGCTCCTACTCGGGAGGCAGCAATGAACATCCTTCTTCTTTCAATGCCGGATTCTTTCGAGCACATGCCGGAGATTGTGATCCGGATGCCCAATGGCGCTCTGACTTCACTTGCTGGAAACATTGATCCTCATCATCAAGTTTCCGTTGCGGATCTGATCCTGGTTCAGCGCCGCGTGCGCGAAACCGTGGAGCGTCTGGTCCGGGACTTGCGCCCCGGCGTCGTTGGATTGTCGGTCATGACCTTCCAGAGACGAACGGCATTGCGCGTTGTCGAATTGATACGCGCACTTCGGCCTGAAATTCGAATCGTTGTTGGAGGATACGATCCCAGTCTGGCGCCGGAGGCCTACACCGGAAATACCGGGATCGATTTCATAGTTCGGGGTGAAGGCGAAATTACGTTTCGCGAATTGCTGCGGGCAATTGAAGCCGGCCGTGAGGATTATTCCCATATTGCCGGCCTGTCGTATCGCCGCGATGGGGATTTTTGTCACAATGCCGATCGAATGGTAAGTTCGCTGGCCGGCGAGGACATCCGTCCTCCACGGCGTGACGCGCGCGTGCTGCGCGGCTACACGATGTTAGGCCGTCAGATCGACGTTGTGGAAACCTCCCGCGGATGCACGTTTGATTGCAGTTTCTGTTCGATCATTGAAATGCGCGGGCGCAATTTTCATACCTACGATCTCAACCGGGTGATCGCCGATATTCGCGACGCGAACGAACGCGGCGCGCGGTCGATCTTTCTCGTTGACGATAACATCACCTTGAATGTCGATCGTTTCGAGAAGCTTTGCCGCGGGATCGTTGACGCAAAGCTGAATCACATCAACTACGTCGTCCAGGCAATGACTTCGAGTATTGCCAATCACGGTGAGACGCTTGCCCCGCTGATGAAGAAGGCGGGATTCCGCTATGTCTTCCTTGGGATCGAAAACATACTCGATACGGATCTCGGGTTTCTTCGTGCACGGTCCAAGAATGAGGAGCGCAGCAACGGACACATCGTCGGCAACGCCACTCTTAGAGCCATCGATTACATCCGCAGAAACAAGATGTATGTTGTCGGCGGTCTGATCGTCGGCAATCCGGACGATACGCCGGAGTCGATCGAAGCCAATCTGGAATTTGCGCGCCGCCATGTCGATTGGCCTTATATCCAGCATCCGACACCGTACCCGCGAACACCGATGACTCAGGATCTGCGCCGGCAGGGGCTTATCCTCAGCGATCGTGTTGAAGAGTACGACGGGATCACGGCGGTCGTGCAGACGCGAGGCCTGGCGCCCCTGCAGGCGGAGTTCATGCGCTGGCAGGCGGAGCGTTGGATCAAGCTGCGCCACATGTATGTATCCCTGTTCCACGATCCCTTGTTTATATTGCGGAACGGATTTCGAATGTGGAGCCATACTTTTCGCGGCTGTACACTGAAGTCCCTGGCAGGTATTGAAGACGAACATCGCGCATTTGAACGCTATCGCGAGTTGGTCCGGCAGGAACGGCTCTATATCTGAGGGGAGAGTTTCACGCGGCTAGCTGAGGCCGAGTACCTTCAGCCGGCGATAGAGCGTACGCTCGGACATTCCGAGCGACTTGGCTGCAGATTGCTTGTCATTTCCATGCGTTCGCATGGCATCGGCAACAAGATCACGTTCAAGATCCTTCAAGATGAGCACTGGGGCACGAGATACGCCTGGAGCGGTACGATTGGAATTGTACAGGGATGGAAGATCGGCAATGGTGATCTCCGTATTCGCGCCGAGAGCATACGCGCGTTCAATAATATTTTCGAGTTCTCGAACTTTGCCGGGATAGTCATATTCCAGCAGCATCGACATTGCATCCGGTCTCACCGACTGAACCCTCCGGCCGAAACGAAGGTTGAGTTTTCGTACAAAATGCATAACGAGCTGGGGGATATCGTCTTTGATTTTCCGGAGCGGAGGCGGCTCGATTTGCACGACGTTCAAACGAAAAAACAGGTCTTCGCGGAATTGTCCAGCCTGCATTGCCTGCTTCAGTCCCCGATTTGTCGCAGTCACCAGGCGGACGTTCAGCCGATGAGTCTGCGAGCTGCCGACCGGTCGAACCTCCATCTCCTGAACAACGCGAAGCAGTTTCGGTTGCAGCGGCAAAGGCAAATCACTGATCTCATCCAGAAACAACGTTCCGCCGTCGGCAGAGCGAAATAATCCGCGCGATTCCGATGTTGCGCTGGAAAAGGCTCCCTTGACGTGGCCGAATAATTCACTTTCGATCAAGTCGGCCGGTATCGCGGCGCAATTCACGGCAACGAAGGGGCCCTTGCTTCGAGACGACAGCCGGTGAAGCGCATATGCAATGAGTTCCTTTCCGGTTCCGCTCTCTCCTTCAATCAATACCGTTGAGTCCGTATCCGCAACTTTCGCAATTAGTTCGCGAATCTGTTGAATCAATGGAGATTGTCCGATGATCTCCCCGATCGGAGGCGCATCCGCCAGACGAGACCGCAATGAGGTGACCTCGGATCGCAAATAACGCCTTTCGGCAATACGCCTAAGGAGATGCCGGAGCCCCTCCAGTTCCAGCGGTTTGGTCAGGTAGTCATATGCACCGAGTCGAAGCGCCTGGACTGCAGTATCGATTTCGGGAAATCCGGTCATCATGACCGCATCGACATCCGAATCCCGGCTTTTTATGGCTTTGAGGATTTCGACACCAGTCATGTCGCCAAGGTGTATATCGATCAGAGCGGCGTCGAAGATGGATATTTCGATCGCGTTAAGAGCTTCGCGACCGCTTTTAACAGGCAAAACATCATACTTTTCCCTGAGGAGACACTCTTCCAGAACCTGACGGACCTGCTCGTCATCATCGATTATCAGTATACGAAGTGGATTCATATGCGTCGCATCCGAAGAATGATTGCGTCTTACCGTGAGCCGAGTCAACAAACTTCCCGCGAAAACGTGCGGGATTCATCCTCTGTCAAAGCTGACAAATGCTCCGACAGGGGTGTCAATCCGCCGTTGAGACTTCAATTCGCGTCTTACTCGATTGTGTGTCATTTCAATGGTTTCACGACAAATCGATCATTGGTAGGTGAGCTGCATTAGCCCCCTTGGCAAGGAGGCCACGCCGTGTATCGAACAAGGATTGGAATTGGGTGTGCACTTTTATTCATGATGGCAGCTTTGGCGTTTCCGCCAGTGGCGATTCCGCAGGACATTTCAAAAGAGCTCGCGGACGCCAGTATCGAAACCCTGATGAGCATGCAGGTCACATCGGTGTCGCGGCGTCAGGAAAAAATCCGCAACACCAGCGCCGCCGTATATGTGATTACCAGCGACGACATACGACGCTCCGGCATCACCGACATCGCCGATTTGCTTCGGATGGTTCCCGGGATGAATGTCGCGCAAAGCAACAGCAGCACCTGGGCTATCAGCGCTCGAGGTTTCAACGCGCCATATTCCACAAAGCTGCTCGTCACCGTTGATGGTCGCAGCGTTTACGATCCCACATTTTCGGGCGTCTTCTGGAACCTTCAGAACCTGGTGCTTCAAGATATCGACCGCATTGAGGTCATCCGTGGCCCTGGCGCTACGATGTGGGGCTCCAATGCCGTCAATGGTGTAATCAGCATTACAACGAAAAAGGCCTCCGCTACGCAAGGTGGGCTATTCGTGGCTGACGCCGGAATGGGCAAACCTGGCGAGGGTACGTTTCGGTTCGGCCAGGCTATTGGCAAAAGTGCTTTCTACCGCGTATCGGCGAGACAAACGACGCGATCGAACAATCCGACAAGAGCCGGCCTGAACGGGGGAGATGCGTGGAACGCCACAAATCTGGAGTCCCGTTTGGACTGGAGCCCCTCGAACAGGGACTCCTACACCTTCGAGCTTGGCAGTTATCGTGGAGTCGCCGGCTCGACTCAAAGCCTTGTTACGTCCGTGAATCCCGTGACAGCCGGCACCGTCGGACTTCTTTCGACGAGTGGCATCAACGTCCTCGGCCGCTGGACGCGGGTTCTAAGTGAAGATTCAAACCTGAAATTTCAGGTTTACTACGATGCTACTCGCCGCGCCGGTTGGGGGTCGAAAACCACGAACGTTTTGGATTTTGATCTTCAGCATAGCATCCGATTCGCCGGTCGGCACAACGTGATGTGGGGGATTGGCTTCAGAGACAATTTCAATCACATTGACGACACCCCGGTGCTTGGCATTCTGCCCGAACGACAGCACACGTATAAATCCGGTGCATTTTTCCAGGACGAAATCACTGCGGTCACGGATAAGTTGATCGTCACTGTTGGCAGCAAGTTCGAGAGAACCTCTCTTACGGGCAGCAATGTTCAACCATCAGTGCATTTGATGTGGCTCCCCACGTCCCGTCAGTCGATATGGGCCGCAGCTTCCCGTGCAATCCGCACAACAAATATCGCAGAACGGGCAGTCCATTGGGACCTTGGGACATTCGATGCCGGCTTTACCACTGGCATTGTAGAGGTCTTCGGACAGCCGGATACAAAGTCCGAAGAACTCCTGGCGTACGAAACAGGTTATCGCTACCAGTTCACGCGAAAATTCTGGGTTGACCTGGCCACCTTCTACAACAATTACAAGAACCTCAGCACGACTGTATCGGGCGCGCCGTATTTAGCAACCAGCTCGCCTCCTCTTCTGATCGCGCCGCAATATATGGGAAACGCTGCAGGCGGGGAGACATACGGGGAAGAAGTTTCCGCCAACTACCGGGTGAACAGTCTTCTTACATTTCGCGGGGGCTACAGCCTGCTCCGAATGCAGATACATGCGGATCCTGGAACGTCCTCAGCCGTGGAAGATGCGGAGGGACAGAACCCGCGCCACCAGGTTAACCTCAGTTCATCACTCAATTTGACGAAATACTTCGAAGCGTCGAGCCAGGCCTATTTCGTCAGTTCGCTGCCGGCATACCATGTTCCATCCTATACGCGGCTCGATGCCAACATCACATGGAAAGGGCTTCGCCATTCCGAATTGAGCCTCATCGGCGCGAACCTGCTGGGCTCGCACCTGGAATTTGGCGATACACCTGCGGTGTCCAACGTCGTTAAGCGAAGCATCTTCGGAAGGGTGGCATGGCGATTTTGAGCGGGGGCAGGAGACTACGCCACGTAGTTCAAGCCTTATCTCTTATCGGTCTGATGATGATGGCTCCAGCCCGCTTCTCCGGACAGGACGAGGATGAGTACGCCGTCAAGGCCGTATACATTTTCAATTTTTCGAAGTTCGCGGAATGGCCCGAGGCCAGTGGTTCCAGCACCTTCGCAATTTGCATTTTGGGAGACAATCCATTTGATAACGCAATCGGCAAGCTGACGCGTGGAAAGTATGCCGATGGACGTTCGATGGAGGTCCGGCGAATCAAGGAACCGGTCGACGCAAAAGCCTGCCAGATTGCCTTTGTGAGTTCGGCAGAGAACGTCAAGGCGGTCACACTCATCGACGCCGTTCGTGGAATGCCGGTTCTAACGGTCGGCGAAACAGAAGAGTTTCTGCGCAAAGGCGGAATTATCGCCCTGACCATGGACGGCAGCCTTGTGAACATCGTCATCAACGCCAAAGCCGCTCAAAACGCAAATCTAAAGGTCAGTACGAAGCTCCTGAAGATAGCAAAGATCTACAAGAGTAAATAGGTCCAGAAATGAAGCTCATGAACAAACTACGGAATCTATCGATCAAGACGAAGCTGAACCTGATTGTCATGGCAACAACAACGGCCGCGCTGGTCCTCGCTTTTGTGGCCCTTGTTGCTTACGACACAATCATGACCCGGGAGAACATGGAACAGGACCTTTCCATGATGGCGCAGATCGTCGCGAACAACAGCACGGCAGGGTTGAGCTTCAGCAACGCCAAGGACGCCAATGAGGCGCTCTCGGTATTAAAGACCAATACGCATATTCGATTAGCCGCAATTTATGACACATCTGGAAAAATATTCACCAGGTATGTCGGTGCGAAGTCCGCAGGGCTGATGTTTCCGGCGGCACCTCCAAAGTCTGGTTCTTATTTCAAAAGCGATGCGCTCGCCATTTCGAAGGAAATCGTTCTGGACGGCGATGTGCTTGGAGTCGTTTATGTTGAAAGCGATCTTAAGGAACTTTCGGAGCGCTGGCAGACAAATCTGCGGACAACCTTCTCGCTGCTTTTAGCCGCGCTCGTGATGGCGTTCATCATCTCATCGCGTCTGCAACGTGTCATATCCGATCCGCTGCGGGCGCTGGCGGCAACGGCAAGCGTCGTATCGAACGACAAGAATTTTTCAATACGCGCAACGAAAACCAACGAAGACGAGATTGGATCTCTCATCGACGGCTTTAACGAAATGCTACACCAGATCGAGGAGCGAGACGCGCAGTTGGGCGCGCATAGGGAACATCTTGAAGAGGAAGTTGCCAAGCGGACTGCGGAACTTCTGCAGATCAACGCAGAGATGATAGTAGCCAAAGAAAAGGCGGAGGAATCCAGCAAGGCTAAGAGCGAATTTCTGGCCAATATGAGCCACGAGATCCGCACGCCGATGAACGGTATTATCGGCATGACGGAGCTGGCGCTCGACACGCCCTTGAATGCCGAACAACGGGAGTATCTAAACCTGGTCAAAACTTCGGCGGATTCCCTGCTGACCGTCATCAACGACGTCCTGGACTTTTCAAAGGTCGAGGCGGGAAAAATGGAGCTGGACGTCACGGAATTCAATCTTCGGGACTGCGTGGATTCTGCAATTCGTCCCCTTGGTCTGAAGGCACACGAGAAGGGGCTTGAACTGCTCACGGACATTCCCGCCGGCGTTCCGGATTTCCTGATCGGAGATTCGCTGCGTCTTCGACAGGTCATCGTGAATCTTGTCGCCAATGCAATCAAGTTCACCAAACATGGCGAAGTAATCGTACGTGTAATCCAGGAAGCGGCTGAAGGGGACTACGCGACGCTGCGATTTACCGTCAGCGATACGGGAATCGGAATACCAGCGGACAAACAGAGCCTGATATTCGAAGCGTTCTCTCAAGTGGACGGATCCACAACCCGGCGATATGGGGGAACGGGCCTGGGCCTGACAATTTCCTCACGTCTGGTTTCGTTGATGGGTGGAAGAATCTGGGTGGAAAGCGAATTGGGTCGTGGGAGCGCATTCCAATTCACCTCCACACTTGGCGTGCAGGTTGGCAAACCGGTGCAGCCGGCGTCATTCGATTGTGTCCAGTTGAAGGGCAGGCGCGTCCTGGTTGTCGACGACAATTGCACAAATCGTCGAATTCTGGACGATGTACTCACAAACTGGGGAATGAAGGTGTCCCTCGTCGAGAATGGCCCCACTGCATTGGCCGCCATGAGGTCCGCAAGCGAAGCGCGCCTGCCATTTCAAATTGTTCTGCTCGACTGTCACATGCCGGACATGGATGGCTTTACCGTCGCCGAACTCGCAAAGGAGGATTCTGGACCGATACAACCGATCATCCTGATGCTCAGCTCCGGTTCTCAGTACGGTGATATGGCACGATGCCGGCAACTCGGAATTACCATGCATCTTACCAAGCCGATCCGGCAACAGGAGTTGCTGGATTCCATGAAACAGGCGCTCGGAAATGTCCGAAAAGTGGAATCGCTCCCTGCAGGACCGGCACTGAGCAGATCTTCGACGACTCTCCGCGTTTTACTCGCCGAAGACAATGCCGTCAATCAAAAGCTCGCTGTTCGGCTGTTGCAAAAATCGGGACACCTCGTCCACGTTGCCGGAAACGGTCAGCTTGCTCTCGATGCGCTCGCGGCGGAATCCTTCGATGTTGTGCTGATGGACGTCCAGATGCCGGAAATGGGTGGGTTCGAAGCCACCACCATCATTCGCGAACAGGAAAAAGCGACCGGAAGGCATATCCCCATTATTGCGATGACCGCCCACGCCATGAAGGGCGACCGCGAAAAATGTATCAGCATTGGGATGGATGACTACATCTCCAAACCGATTTCGTCCCAGGAACTTGCTGAAAAACTGGATACGATTGCGGAACTCAGTGGGGCACGTACGGAAGCACGCAGCCCGAACCAGAACAGGCAATCTCTCCTGGATCGCGTCGGCGGTGATCATGATCTGGCACGAGAGATTGCATACGCCTTTATCGGAGAAAGTCCGAAGCTCATTGCTCAAATGCAGGACGCCCTCACTGCGGCTGATTTCATCGCACTGCAGCATGCCGCTCACGCATACAGGGGAGCCGTATCGGTTTTCGGAGTGGATCACGCCGTCAAACTCTCCGCAAACCTGGAACTTCACGCCTCAAAGGGCGACCTGACAAATGCGGGAAAGCAGCTTTCTCTTCTCGAGGGCTACTCCGACCAGGTATCCGTTCTGATCGATGCCATGACAAGAGACGCAACATGCGTGTCTTAATTGCCGAAGACGATCCCATATCGCGGATGATGCTCATTGCAACCCTTCGAAAGTGGGGCCACGAACCCCTGATAGCGTGCGATGGTTTGGAAGCCCTGTCGTATTTCGGACAGAATGAACCGCCGGAAATTGCAATTCTCGATTGGATGATGCCTGAGTTGGAAGGACCCGAAGTCTGCAGAAGAATTCGTGCCCAATTCCCCGCGTTGCCCCTCTACATCATTCTACTGACTGCAAGGTCCCAACGTGAAGATCTGGTGGCCGGCCTGGCGGCAGGAGCGGATGATTATGTGACAAAACCGTTTCATCACCTGGAATTCCATGCACGATTCCAGGTCGGCGTGCGGGTTGCCAATTTGCAGCGTACTCTGGCCGACCGTGTAAACGAACTCGGGATTGCGATGGCCCGGCTGCGCCTCATGCAACATTCACACAAGCTGGAAGCGCTTGGACAGATGTCTTCCGGTATCGCACACGAGATCAACACTCCATTGCAATACATCGGAGAGAATAGCCGTTTTATTCAGGAGTCGTGGTCCGAAATTGAACCCATTCTCGAGCGCGAAACAAACAATTCGGAAATCTGCTACCTCGTTAAGGAAATACCAAAGGCGATTTCCGAATCTCTTCTGGGAGTTGAGAAGGTAAGCAAGATCGTGCGCGCAATGCGCGATTTTTCCAATCCCGCCGGCGAGAACAAGATCGCCCTGGACATCAATCGTGCTATTGAAACGACAATCACCGTTGCAATGAGCCAGTGGCGCTGCACCGCAGATGTGGAAACGCAGCTCGACGAAGAAATCCAGACGGCCATATGCTTTCCAGCGGAAATTCACGAAGTTTTGTTCAATCTCATCGTCAATGCTGCGGATGCAATCAAGCATGCAGGCAACTCCAGTGACCGCAGAGGTGTAATCCGGATAACGACAGCCTCAGCTAATGGCTGGATTGAAATAAGGGTCAGCGACAACGGCGTTGGCATTCCCGAGGAATATCGCACACGAATCTTTGAACCGTTTTTCACGACAAAGGAAGTCGGCCATGGGACAGGCCAGGGCCTGGCGATTGCGTATTCCATTGTCGTCCAACATCACAACGGCGAAATATCGTTTGAGACTGAAACGGGCAAAGGAACGACTTTTCTTGTCCGAATTCCCGAAGATGGGAAAGGAGTTGACCGGAGTGAAAGAGAAAAAGCAAGTTCTGTTCGTCGATGACGACGAACTGGTCCTTTCGTGCTACCAACGGCTACTGGGGCGGCATTTCTCGGTGGAAACGGCTCTCGGTGCTGCTCGGGCACTTGAAGTGATGAAGGAAGTTCCTTTCGCCGTCATCGCCGCCGACTTGTTAATGCCGGAAATGAACGGCATCGAACTGCTGAAAAGTGTCAAATCAGAATTTCCGGAAACCGTCGGACTGCTTCTGACAGGTAATGTCGAATTGGACGACGCCGACGTCTCGCGCAGCCGGGGCTTGATCTTCCGGCTTCTGTCCAAACCATGCCCGACTGCCGATCTTATTGCGGCTGTTGAAGCAGCGCTGGAACAACACCGCATCAATACCCGGGCTGGTATCCAATGAACGAGAAGATTTTGTTTGTCGACGACGACGAATTGATACTTTCCAGTTACGAGAGATCATTGGGCCGGCAGTTCAACCTGGAAATCGCAGCCGGTCCTGTCCAGGCGCTGGAGAAGATTGCCTCGGCCGGACCATACGCGGTAATCGTGTCGGACATGAGAATGCCTCTTATGAACGGACTCGAAATGCTGCAACGCACTCAATCTCTTTCTCCCGACAGCATCCGTCTGATACTCACGGGAAATGCGGATCTGCGGACGGCGATCGACGCGGTAAATGAAGGGCAGCTGTTCCGGTTTCTGGAAAAACCGTGCTCCAACGAAGTGATCGCGCGAATCCTCACTGCAGCTCTCGAACAGTACCGCCTGCAGCGTTCGGAGAAGGAACTTCTTGAAAAGACCCTTCAAGGAAGCATCAAGGTCCTCACCGATGTTCTGGGCCTTGTCAATCCCGAGGCCTTCAGTACGGCATCCCGAATTACTCTTTATGCCAGGCACGTCAGCGCACATTTCAAATTGAAAGACACGTGGCGCTATGAAATGGCCGCTATGTTATCGCACCTCGGATGCGTCGTGTTGCCCACGGAGACTCTCGAAGCTGTTCGCCTTGGCCGGAAGCTGCCCAAAGATCAGGAAATTCGATTTGCCGGACATCCACTCGTTGCGCGCGAATTGTTGAAGAATATACCTCGTCTCGAAGTGGTCGCTGGAATGGTTGGGCGCCAACGGGAACGCTTTGAAGACCATCCTCGCATCCCCATTATGGAACGCGATGCAGAGACACTCGGTGCTCAAATTCTCAAGGTGTGCATTGAATTCGAAGCCCTGGTTCGGGGGGGCCATGTGCATGTGGCCGCCATCACTTCTTTGTTGGATCTCCCGGACGGCTGCGACCCGGAAATCGTTTCCGCCCTGAGAACGTTGCCGATAGAAACGCTGCCATGCGAACTCCACACTGTCGACGTCAAGGACCTGGGATTGCTGATGGTCCTCGACGAAGACTTGCGCACCAGGGACGGGGCCCTGCTTGTCGCAAAGGGAATCGAAGTCACCGAAACCCTGCTGTTCCGAATCCAAAACTTTCATCACCGCGGCTCTGTTTCCGGCGCAATCCGCGTCCTGATGCCGAGTTCCGTCAGAAAATGGCTCGAACGCGTCCCCGCGGTAAACTAGCGCCATGGCTATGACTGGAACTTATAACTACTGGATGGTTGCACTGTCGCTGGCGATTGCGGTCTTCGCGTCGCACGCAGCGCTGGATCTTGCAGGCCGCACGGCAGCGGCAATCGGACGCACGCGTCTTGTCTGGCTCCTCGGAGGTGCTTCGAGCATGGGGCTTGGCATCTGGGCCATGCACTACATCGGTATGCTGGCGTTCCATCTTCCCGTTGTGGTGCTTTACGATCTGCCGGCCGTGCTGCTCTCTCTTGCCGCCGCAATCGTCGCATCCGCAGTCGCGCTCTTTATCGTGAGCCGTCCGAACTGGAACTGGGCAGGTTCAATAGCCGGAAGTGTCGTGATGGGCACCGGCATTGCGTCCATGCATTTCCTCGGGATGGCCGCAATGCGCCTGCCAGCGTCGATGGAACTGAATGACGCCATCGTTGCGCTCTCGGTGATGATCGCCATCGTCGTTTCGCTGGCGGCAATGTGGCTGGCGTTTCGATTCCGGGGCGAAACGCGAGCCTTTTCACCGCTGAAAGTTGCCAGCGCATTTGTAATGGGCGCTGCCGTTGTCGGGATGCACTACACCGGAATGGCTGCAGCCACATTCATTCCCTCAAGCGCTCCGCTGGATTTGTCATCCGCAACGGACATTTCATCGCTTGGCATAACGGGAATTGTACTGGTGACGTTTATTGTTCTCGCTTTTGCATCTCTGACGTCGTTGTTGGATCGGCGATTCACGGCGCAGGGGGCAGTCCTGCTGGCGAGTGAACAGCGCTATCAACGTATTTTCGAACGGAGCTTGTCGGGGGTCTATCAGGCGACCATCGATGGCCGCCTGCTCGATTGCAATGACGCTTGTGCCCACATTCTCGGGTATTCGAATCGCGACGAATTCATCGCGAGGCCGATCACGGACCACTACGGATCCTCTGAGGATCGGAATCTGTTTGTGTCGCGATTGATCCAGGAAAAGAGCCTGGACCACTATGAGAGCAAAATGCAGACGAAGGACGGCCGAACGATATGGGTTCTGGAAACCGCCATGCTGATCAGGGCCGCAGATGACGATGCGAGCGTTATCGAAGGAACGATTCTCGATATTACGGAGCGCAAGCAGGCGGAGTTCGATCTGAACCGCGCGAAACAGGCCGCCGATGAGGCAAGCCGCTCCAAGAGTGAATTCCTGGCAAACATGAGCCACGAAATCCGCACTCCGATGAACGGCATCATTGGCATGACGGAACTCGTCCTGGCAACGGAGATCACCGGGGAACAACGTGAGTATCTGGAGACGGTGCGTTCGTCTGCGGACTCGCTCCTGAATATCATCAATGACATTCTCGATTTTTCTAAAATCGAGGCGCACAGGCTTGAAATTGAGAACATTGTCTTCGACGTTCGGTACACACTCGACGATATGTTGCGCACGCTCGCGCCCCGCGCCCATGAGAAGGGACTGGAACTTGCGTGTTCGGTCCATCCGGATGTCCCGGCTGCGCTTGGCGGAGATCCGACACGGTTGCGGCAGATCATCATGAATTTGGTCAGTAACGCCGTGAAGTTCACGGCGAACGGAGAAGTCGTCCTTCGCGTGGAGTGCGAGTCGGCTGGAGCAGATCGCGTGTCCCTGAACTTTACCGTGAGCGACACCGGCATTGGGATACCGCTCGAAAAACAGGCGGCAATTTTCGATCCATTCTCTCAGGCCGACGCGTCGACGACGCGGCGATTTGGCGGAACCGGGCTCGGGCTGACGATTTCATCGCGGCTGGTGTCGTTGATGGGTGGAAAGATCCGTGTCGAAAGTGAACCTGGCGGCGGAAGCCGTTTTCAAGTCACGCTCCCATTTGAAGTTCGAGCGGACTTGCCCAAGGTAATGCCCCAGCGCGAATTGAAAGACCTTCGAGGACTGCGTGCACTCGTTGTCGATGACAACGCAACGAACCGGCGGATACTTGAGGAGATTCTTATCGGCTGGGGAATGCTGCCTACGGTCGTAGATGGCGGCATCGCCGCGCTCCATGCTCTTGACGATGCGTACCAGGCAGGGAAACCATTCCCGCTTGCTCTTATCGACTTTCAAATGCCGGATCTCGATGGCTTCGGATTGGCCGAACGAGTCAAAGCCCGCCCCGAATTGCATACGACGATGATCATGATGCTTTCATCTGTCGGCCATCGCGGTGACGCAGCGAAGTTCAGAGAGCTCGGGGTCGCCTCCTACTTAACCAAGCCGGTGCGGCAATCCGTACTACTGGATGCGCTGCTGGCGATGCTTGCAAATGGCGCTCCACTTGCGGATTCTTCCGCCCTTGTAACACGCCATACCATCAACGAAGCCCGCCGGGCACTGCGAATTCTGCTGGCGGAGGACAATGAAGTGAACCAGCGGCTGGTGAACGCCCTGCTCCGGAAGCGCGGCCACACCGTGGTAACCGTAGAGAATGGACGCCTTGCCGTTGATGCGGTCGCCAGAGGGGGAGTCGATCTTGTGCTCATGGACGTACAGATGCCCGAAATGGACGGCCTCGAAGCGACGGCGATAATCCGGCGGGCGGAGTTGGGTTCCGGCATCCACATGCCCATCATCGCGCTGACGGCAAACGCCATGAAGGGAGACCGTGAGGCCTGCCTGGCGGCTGGCGCCGACGGATATCTATCGAAACCGCTCAAAGTGACGGAACTTGTTTCGCTCATCGAGTCCGTGGTACCTCCGCGTGCGAACCCTGATGCCGCAAACGATCGGCTAATCGCTCGGACAGAGGCTGTCGAATCCCGTGCGAAGACGGCGCTACCAGCGGAACCATCCTTTGACATCGAAGAGATTCTGGACCGCGTTGAGGGAGACAAAGACCTGGTGATGGATCTCCTGCGGCTCTTCCGCGAACAAGCGCCACGATTGATGGCCGAGATCCGAAAGTGCGCTGGCGCTGGAGACGCTGCGGGGTTGCAGCATGCGGCACACAATTTCAAGGGCGCCTGCGCAAACCTTGGCGCCCATCCTGCGATGAAGACCGCATTCGCACTAGAGATGACGGGCCGCGAAACGAATCTCAGCGGCGTCAATGCACAGCTTGCCGACCTCGAACGGGAAGGGGTCCGGTTGGAATTGGCGCTTGCGGGAGTTCTTGAGGAGTCGAAGCAGTGAGAATCCTTATCGCGGACGACGACGCCGTTTCCCGCCGGCTGCTCGAGTCGACGCTGGTAAAGCTCGGACACGAAGTGATCGTTGTTCCGGACGGAACCCAAGCCATGGAGGTTTTGGATTCCGACGACGGTCCCCGTTTCGCGATCCTGGACTGGATGATGCCGGGCGTGAATGGGATCACCGTTTGCCGCGAAATTCGAAAACGACCGGGGCCATACATCTACATCATCCTGCTCACCGCTCTCACCGGTTCCGCGGATATGGTCACCGGGCTGGAGTCGGGTGCGGACGATTTTCTGTCGAAGCCGTTCAATGTGGGTGAACTACGCGCCCGCTTGCGATCCGGTGCCCGTGTGCTCGACCTGCAATCGGGACTTCTGGACACCCAGCGCGCATTACACATCGCCGCGACATGCGACGACCTCACGGGATTGTGGAACCGGCGGATGATTCTCGACAAGTTGGACCGTGAGTTGAACCGTGCAGGGCACGAACATCACCCCCTCGCGGTAGCCATCGTAGACATCGACCTGTTCAAGGCGGTCAATGACAACTATGGACACGGGGCCGGCGACTCCGTCCTGCGTGACGTTGCCGGGGCTCTGCGACGGCAGCTGCGCACTTACGACTTCATTGGGCGCTATGGGGGCGAGGAGTTCCTTGTCGTGCTGGCAGGTTGCAATACTTCATCGGGACTCGCAATCGCCGGACGGCTTTGCACGGCAATCGCTGCAACGCCAATCGCCATCGGCGAGGTCCGGTTGGCGGTTACCGTAAGTATCGGATTGTCGTCGACTGCAGACGTTGGATTCGATCCCTCGATCCTGATCGCCACGGCCGACGCAGCGCTTTATCGCGCGAAAGCGCACGGGCGGAATCGCGTGGCATAGCTCCGGAATTTCTCAATCCAGCAGAATCCTGAGGAAATTCGCGTCATTCATGTAATAGTTAGCGGGCTAACACGAATCTTCAATCTCGTTTGACCGACTTCATCCGAGGCCGTACACAACTAAGGAAGTGCGCGCTTAGTTTCTCTACTCGAATGGAGGCCTGTAATCGAACGAGAATCCGGACGTCCCGTCTCACCCGACGCAGTTACCGGCAACTATTCAACTCATCTATCCATTGGATCGGCGAAGGATTATGCAACCTTTTTACTCACCGCTTTGTATG
>Ga0134121_10001990_pt1 | contig 18224 bp, 15 predicted proteins | sample KB301_FD_96463 | JGI IMG/M metagenome (GOLD analysis project Ga0134121, IMG submission 96463) | Terrestrial soil microbial communities without Nitrogen fertilizer from Kellogg Biological Station, Michigan, USA - KB3-0-1 | ecosystem: Environmental > Terrestrial > Soil > Unclassified ... | reverse complement strand
CGCACTGGCGATCTGGTGCGCATCGACCCTAAGACGTGCCGCTGCGGGCGGTCGTTTGTGCGGCTAGACGGTGGCATTTTGGGGCGGACCGATGATATGATTCACGTCCGCGGCAATAATCTATATCCAAGTTCTTTGGAGGCGGTAATACGCAGATTTCCGGAGGTGACGGAATACCGGGTGACCATAAGTCAAATGGGGGCGCTTGCCGAAGTGCGGATCGCCGTGGAGCCTGCCTCACCCGTCGCCGATTTGGCTGACCGCGTGGCCCAAGCGGTTCGGGAGGAATTGCTGTTTCGCGCGGAAGTGGAGATGGTCCCGCCGGGAACGCTGCCGCGGTTTGAGATGAAGGCCAAGAGAATCGTTCACGAAACACGCTAAACCGCTTGCGGTTTAGCGCTCGCTTAAAGGTTGACAAGATGCACATTTCTATTCAACGGCGCCTGGCATTTGCTTTGCTCCTGCTGTGCGGCTTCGCGCTATCTGCGCACGCTCTGCTGGCCGATTGGGCCTACTGGCGCGGGCCATCATGGAATGGCGTCGCCACGGACACCGGCTTGCCCAGCAGCTGGTCGGACGATCCGAAAAGCCCCGAGAATTTCCACTGGAAAGCGCCTTACGGCTGCCGTTCGACGCCCATCATCATGAACGGCCGCGTCTACATCAACAACCAGGTGAACGAAGGAATCAACGAGCAAGAACGCGTCATGTGCCTCAATGCCGCCGACGGCAAGCTCGTTTGGGAAAAGAAATTCAACGTCTTCCTTACCGACATCGTCAGCGTCCGCCTCGGCTGGACCATGATGGTCGGCGATCCTGCCACCGGCAATGTCTACTGGCACGGCACGCAAGGCCATCTCGTCTGTTTCGACAAGGACGGCACCATCCTTTGGCAGCGGCAACTGAGCGAACAAGACGGCCGCACTTCAGGCTATGGCGGCCGCCTCAGCAGCCCCGTGATTGTCAACGACCTCCTCGTCATTGGCATGATCAACTCCTCCTGGGGCGATCAAAGCAAGGGCAAAGCCGGCAACCGTCTGCTGGCACTCAACAAGCGCGACGGCACACCTGTGTGGTGGTCGGAAATCAGCCTTAGCCCTGGCACGTATATGTCAACTCCCGTGGTTGCCACCATCAATGGCCAACTATTGCTCATCACCGGAGGCAGCGACGGCGCCTTGCATGGTCTGCAAGCCGGCACCGGCAAGGAGGTCTGGAGTTACAAGTTCTGCATGGGGGCCATTAACTGCTCACCCACGGTGGACGGCACGCTGGTTTACGCTAATCATGGCGAGGAAAGCCCAGGCACCAACGTTCAGGGCCGCATCATTTGCATTGACGCCGGCCAGGTCGACGACAAAGGCCGGCCCAAATTGGTCTGGCAAAAAGACGGCATTCAGGCGAAGTTCACCACGCCGTTGGTCCAGGGCGGCCGCGTTTACATTTGCGACGACGTTTGCCGCATTCACTGTTTCGACGCCAAGACCGGCGCCCACAACTGGGAATTCATCTATGGCCAGAACTCAATGGGCTCGCCCGTTTGGGGCGACGGCAAAATCTACGTCGCCGAGGTCAACTCGAAGTTCCACATCCTGGAGCCCGGCGACAAGAAATGCAAGCGGCTGCAAGAGACCTTTTTCCCCAGTCCCGACGGCGTGACGGAAGTGGAATTAAACGGCACACCGGCGGTGTCCGACGGCAAGATCTACTTTTCCGCGGGCGATGTGACCTACTGCATCGGCACCAAGGACGGCAAAGCCGGCAGTGCCCCAGCAGCGGCGGCCGAGATCAAAAAAGGCAAACCGGCGCAGCTCTTGATCTATCCATGCGACGTCGTCGCTCACGCCGGCGCCACCGTGCCACTGCAACTCAAAGTTTATGATGAATACGGCAATTTCCTGGAAGATGTCGGCGCCACGACCAAGGAAACCTGGTCGCTGCCCCAACCCCCTTTGCCGCCAGGCGCCAAAAACCAGCCGCCTGCGCTGCAAGCCGAAATTGAAGTAAACGGCAGCATGGCCAATCTCAAGCTGGGCAAGGCGCCTGTCGCCCAGCAGGGTTATGTGGAAGCCCAGTGGAAGGGCCTCAAAGCCAAGGCCCGTGTCCGCGTTGCCCCGACGCTGCCTTATGCTCAAGATTTCGACAAGGTTCCCGAAGGCGCGGCGCCTGCGGGCTGGGTCAACTGCCAAAACAAGTTCGTTGTCAAAAAGCTGACCGACGGCAATAACGTGCTGGCCAAGGTCACCGACAGTGATAACCCCCTGATAGCTCGCGGGCAGTGCTTTTTTGGATCGTCCAACATGACCGACTACACCATCGAGGCCGATGTCTGGGGCGGCAAAGTCAACAACAGGATGCCGGATGTGGGCGTCGGCGCCTGCCGTTACACGTTAATGCTAACGGGCCAAACGCAGGCGCTGCGGTTGGTGTCCTGGGACGCCATGCCGCGCGTGGACAAGTCGTTCAAGTACGAGTTCAAACCCGATACCTGGTATCGCCTCAAGCTCACCGCCGAGGTCGCGGGCGGCAAGACTACACTGCGTTGCAAGGCGTGGGACCGTTCCGCCGCGGAACCGGCGGCCTGGAACATCGAGTTCACCGATCCGACGCCCAATCTGGAAGGAGCGCCGTTTTTGTACGGCTATGTGCTTGGCCACGATGCCCAAACACCCAGGGGGACGGAAGTGTATTATGACAACGTCAAAGTCACGCCAAACACCAAGAAATAATGGGCTTTTTAGTAGGACGGCCTTCCCAAACCGTCCCCAACGTCAGGCAAGGCAATTTCACAAGCTTGGCATTAATCAGGAGCTGCCATCCTCATGAATCATTATCCCGCATTGCGTCGCTTGATTGCGGCTTCGTCCGCCGTTTTTATCATGGGTGTGGTGTTCGCCCTCGCTTGCACATCCAATCAGCCGACCGGCGCGCCCACGCCGTCTTCCAACCCAGTTCCGCAACCTGTCGGTGATCTCAAAACCAATCCGTGGCCCATGTGGGGCGGCTCGCTCAACCGCAACATGGTTAACCTCCGCGATGTCAATGTCCTCACCGAATGGGACATCGCCAAAAAAACCAACCTCCTCTGGTCCCAGGAGCTTGGCTCCAAGGCCTACGGCGGTCCCGCCATCGGCGACGGCAAAATCTTCATCGGCACCAACAATGAAAAACCTCGCGACCCCAAGGTCGAGGGCGACAAAGGCATCATCATGTGCTTCGAGGAGGGCACCGGCAAATTCCTCTGGCAACGCGTCCACGACAAGCTGCCCTCGGGCATCGTTTCCGATTGGCCGCGTGAAGGCATCTGCTCCACCTGCGCCATCGACGGCAAAAAAATCTATTACGTCAGCAATCGCTGCGAGCTGGTCTGCGCCACCACCGACGGCAAAGACGTTTGGTCGCTTGATATGATCAAGGAACTGGGCGTTTTCCCGCACAACCTGTCCACATCGTCCCCCCTGGTCGCCGGCGACCTGGTGTTCGCGGTCACCAGCAACGGCGTCAATGAAAACCATATCGACATTCCGGCGCCTGCCGCGCCCAGCTTCGTGGCCGTCAACAAGAACACCGGCAAAGTGGTGTGGACCAACAACGATCCCAGCAAAAACCTGCTCATCGCGGCCAAGGGAGACAAGGGCGGCGAAAGCCTGTTCAAGGTCCTTTTGGACAAGGGTGAAATCCTCATGCACGGCCAGTGGTCCAGCCCGGTTTATGCCGTGGCCAATGGCAAGCCGCAGATCATCTTTCCCGGCGGCGACGGCTGGTTGCGTGCCTATGAACCCGAAAGCGGCAAGGAGATTTGGCGCTTCGACTGCAACCCAAGAGCCTCCAAGTACAAACTCGGCGGCGCGGGCACGCGCAACGACTTCATCTCCACGCCCGTGGTTCACGACAACAAAGTTTACATCGGCGTCGGCCAGGATCCCGAGCACCGCCTGGGCATCGGTCATTTCTGGTGCGTCGACATCACCAAAAAAGGCGATGTTTCCCCCAAGGATGACAACTTCGATCCCAAGGCCCCGGTCAACAAGGACTCGGCCCTGGTTTGGCACTACGGCGAACCGGCCCCCAAAGAATGGAAAAAAGGCCGCAATTATGTTTTCGGCAGAACGCTCAGCACCGCCGCGGTCAATGACGGCCTGGTTTATATCGCCGAGCTAGCGAGCTATTTGCACTGCCTGGACGCCAAGACCGGCGAGCAATACTGGACCCATTACCTGGATTCGCCAATCTGGAGTTCTCCGTACTGGGTCGATGGCAAGGTCTTTTTGGGCACGGACGGAGACCTGGTGCATATCTTCGAGCATGGAAAAAAGAAGAACCTGATCCGTTCGCTCGACATGGGCGGCAAGGTGCGATCAACGCCGGTGGTAGCCAACGGGATCATGTATATCATGAACGAACACGAATTATTCGCAATTGGAAACAAAAAGTGAAAGCTGGCCTTGGTAATGGTTTTTGGGAGACTTGATAATGCAGCGGACGGTAGCATCAATTGGCGGCAACTGGCTATGGTTCATCGCCCTGCTGGCTTTGACTTTGGGCGGCTGTCAGCGCTGTGAACAGTGCCAAGTGACAGTTCCCGCGGCCGCCCCGCAGCCCGAGCAAAACTTCAATCTCACGATCCAACCCCAGGCCGGTTTGGGCAATGGCGTGTCCCACAACATGGTCAACCTCGTCGACAAAAATGTGCCAACCGATTGGAGCGTGGAGGATAAGAAACACAAGAACATCAAATGGGTCGCCAAGCTTGGAGACGAGGCCTATTGCAATCCGGTCGTTTTCGGCGGCCGGGTTTTTGTCGCCACCAACAACAAACACCCTCGTGATCCCAAGGTCACGGGAACTAAAGGCATCTTGATGTGCTTCGCCGAGAGTGACGGCAAATTCTTGTGGCAAAATGTCCACCCCATGCCGCCCGAGGAGATCGTTCGCCATGCGGTAAACGCCGGTTTGTGCTCCACGCCAACCGTGGAGGGCGAGTTCGTCTATTACTGCGGCCCCGCCTGCGAAGTCATCAAGGTGAATGTCAAAGACGGCTCCATTGCCTGGCGTTACGACATGATGAAGGAGCTCAAGGTCATTCCTTGCTTTGTGTGCGCCAGCTCACCCCTGGTCATTGGCGATTTGGTGTTCGTGGTCACGGGCAACGGCACCGATGATGACAACAAGGTGCCTGCCCCCAAGGCGCCGAGTTTTGTGGCTCTTGAAAAATCAACCGGCAAATTGGTCTGGCAAAGCAATTTGCCGGGCGCCGAGATCATCGAAGGCCAGTGGTCCAATCCGGTTTATGCCGATGTCAACGGCAAGCCGCAAATCATTTTCCCCGGCGGCGACGGCTACCTCTATGGTTTGGAGCCAAAGACCGGCAAGATGATTTGGAAATTCAAATGCAATCCACCGCAAACCGACGACGATCGCGGCATTCCCGCCTATTTCATCGGCACGCCGGTGGTTTACGAAAATCGCGTGTACATTGGCCTGGGGGCTTATCCCGATCATTCGTCGCCGCCAAAAATTGGCCACTTTTTCTGCGTAGACGTCACCAAGACGGGCGATGTCTCTTGCAAAAACGAGAATCTCGATCCCAAGGACCCGGCCAACAAAGACTCGGCGTTGGTTTGGCACATCGGCGGCATGGTCAAGCCAGCGCCCAAAAAAGGCCGAAAGGTCCAGTTTGGCGCCACGTCCAGCACAGCCGCCATTCATGACGGGCTGGTTTACATCGCGGAGCAACATGGTTATTTGCAATGCCTGGACGCCAAAACCGGCCAGCGCTACTGGGAGCACGATTTCAAGGCCGCCGTCTTTGGTTCGGCCTACTGGGTGAATGGTAAGATTTATGTGTGCGCCAAAGACACCCAGTGTCATATTTTCGAGCACGGCAAGGAGTATCAGCCACCGCGAAGCGTGGAAGTGGACGATTCCTCGGACTCGGCGCCGGTGGTGGCCAATGGCGTTCTTTACATCTTGTCCCCATCCAAGCTGTGGGCCATTGGTGCCAAGTGAGGCGAGAGCGATGCCGCAACTGGCTAACGATCTCTGGAGCCTGGTGCTGGATCGGCACGAAGTTGATCCCGATCAGCTTGTCGAAGCGATCGAGGACCAGGTGCGCCGCGGCGACCTAGATTTTCGGTCGCGTCTATTGATTCGTGACAGTTTGAATGCGTTGCAGCAGCACTGGGATCCTCAGCGGTTGGCGGCTTGGTTGAAAAGTTGTCCCAAGAGCGACGAGATTCATGGCATTTGGAAAGAGGATTTTGGCGAAGTCGGTTTTCCGTCTTTGACGAGGCGCATCGTGGAAACCACACGGCCTGAAACGATTCAGCAGATGTTCCGAGAAATCGGGCAGAAGATCCATCCGCGCAAACCTATCCGCGTTTATGTCGGCGGATCCTGCGCTTTGATTTTGGGTGGGTTGCTCTCGCGGCGGACAGAGGACATCGACATTGTCGATGAGCTTCCAGCGGAGTTGCGGCAAGAACATCGATTGCTGGATGAATTGAACAAACGCTACGATCTGCACTTCGGTCACTTTCAATCGCATTACCTACCCGCAGGATGGCAGGGCCGGGCGCACTATTTGGACGACTACGGCGACCTTCAAGTTTATCTTGTCGACGCCTACGATGTCGCCCTGAGCAAGCTCTTTAGCATTCGCACCAAGGATTTGGACGACTTGCGGGCGCTAATGCCTCGGCTCGATAAACAGGAATTGACCGAACGATTCAAACGAACCACCACCGCGATGCTTGCCTCCGAAGACCTAGGCAAACGCGCCCAGCACAACTGGCACATCCTTTTTGGAGAACAGCTTCCCCAATGAGCCTGACACCCCCCCAAGCCCGCGAACAGCTCGACGCCCAGGTGCGCGATGTCATCGCCTGGCATTTCAATCCCGAAACTGGCGCTCCCTTCTGGATTCAAAAAGCCAAGGAGCTGGGCTTCGATCCGCGTAAGGAGGTCAAGAGCTACGCCGACCTCAAGAAATTTGGCCATTTCGAGGACGAATGGCTGCGCGGCGGACCAATTAGCCGCTGGGTTCCCAAAGGATCAGCTCATAAGCCGACCTACGTTTTCGAAACAGGCGGCACCACCGGCATTCCAAAAAGCCGCATGGTTCAGGATGATTTTCGGATTGATTACGAGATGTTCAGCCAATCGCTGCCTGACAAGCATTTCCCCAAGGGATCCAACTGGCTGATGCTCGGCCCCTCCGGCCCGCGGCGTTTGCGGCTGGCGGTTGAGCATATGTGCCAGTTCCGCGGCGGCATCTGCTTCTGCGTCGATCTCGATCCGCGCTGGGTCGTCAAGCTTATCAAGAAGGGCTGGATGGAGCATTTAAAAGCCTATCAGGAGCATGTGGTCGAACAGGCTCTGACAATCCTGTCGGCCAATCATGATATCAAGTGCATGTTCACCACACCCAAGCTGCTCGACGCCTTGGCCGGCCGCATGGAAAAAGACGGCACTTCCATCGCCAAGAGCGGCATTACCGGCATCTTCTGCGGCGGCACGGAGATGACCTCGCAGTGGATTCGCTTCGCCATTGAGGAGTTGCTCGGGCCGGACGTTTACATTGCGCCGACGTATGGTAATACCTTGATGGGTTTGGCCGCGTCCGACATGCCCAAGGCGGAGGATGGATACAAGATTGCCTACTACGCCCCGCAGCCACGGGCCGTTGTGGAGGTCGTCGATTTCGATGATTACGACAAGGTGGTCGATTACGGCAAGGAAGGGCGGGTGATGCTGACGACCTTGACCAAGGAGTTTTTCGTGCCGCGGTTCATGGAGCGTGATGAGGGGCTGCGCGAGAAGCCCAGTGCGCGTTATGCATGGGATGGGGTTAGCGGCGTCAAGCCATTCAGAGCGTTTGCGGCGACCACGACGGTCGGGGTGTATTGAGCCGCTTGAGGCCTAGCACAGCAAGATATGCATTGGAGCCAAATCATGCCAGCCAATATTGAAGGCGTGATTGAAAAAGCTTTTGAACAGGCGTTTCTCAAGGCTTTGGATCAGACTATCCAAACAAAAGCAGAAGCGTTATTCAAACGAGTTTTCGAGGATGGCGGCGCTTTTTCGAAAAAGCTAGAAGAGAAAATAGAACTCGGATTCAAGCGCTTTGCGGAAGTCGGCATTCAGTGAAAAAAAGGAAGCCTGGCTTCCAACGATGAGAGTTCGAGGCTTCATTACCTACCCGTTATTACACGATCGACAACACCTTTGGAGTTTCTTCATGCTGCACATCCCCGTCTCCCGCTGGGGCGAACCCTACAAAAGCCTCGAAAGCGACAAAGTCGTCCATTTCGATTCCGGCGAAGTCCTGGCCGAAGTGAGCCGGGCCAATGCCGGCATTGTCGAGCGTGACATGAAGCACGCCGGTCGCGCACGCGGCGTGCTGCGTGAGATTCCCATTCACGACATCCTCAACATGGTGAAAAAGGCCGCCGATCTTTACACCGAGGCGGAACTGCCTTTGGGCACCGGCACCCAAACTCCCGATCAATTCGTCCGCATGCAATCGGCGACCACAGGTTTGCCCGAGCACATGTGCCGTTTCAACATGAAGAAAAACCACTTCGTGTTGAACCAGATGGACAAGATTCTCGACAGCCTGACGCGCGGACTTGATCTGAACATTCTTTCGCGCGGTTACGGCATTGAGCCGCGCGGTGTCCCGGTCAGTTACCAGGCTCAATCGCCGGTGTTGGGTCTTGTGCTGCCGAGCAACTCGCCCGGCGTGCATACGCTTTGGCTGCCAATCATTCCCATGCAAGTTGGTTTGGTGCTCAAGCCTGGTCCGCAAGAACCGTGGACTCCATATCGCATGACGCAGGCGTTTATTCAGGCCGGCATTCCCAAGCAAGCCATCGCCATCTATCCCGGCCTTGGCGACATCGGCGCCGCGGTATTGCAACACGTGCAGCGAAGTTTAATCTTCGGCGGCACCGCCACGGTCGAACAATACAAGGGCAATCCACGCGTGCAGGCCCACGGCCCCGGTTTCAGCAAGATTCTGCTTGGCGACGACAAGGTCGATCAGTGGGAAAAGTACATCGACATCATGGTGGACAGCGTCCTGGTCAACAGCGGCCGCGGCTGCATCAATTGCTCGGGAGTGTGGGTGTCGCGCCACGGCAAAAAGATCGCCGAGGCGATGGCCGCCAAGATGGGGCCGGTGGCGCCGTTGCCGCCGGAAGATCCCAAGGCCGCTCTCGCCGCCTTCACGGTCAAGGGTCAGGCCGATGGGGTAAACGCCGACATTGAAAAAGACCTGACCGAATCGGGCGTCCACGATATGACCAAGAAATTCGGGCCGCGGCTCGTCAAGAAAGAACATTGCGATTATCTGCGTCCCACCGTCATTTTCTGCGAATCGCCTGAGAAGAACATCGCCAAGAAGGAATACATGTTCCCCTTCTGCACCGTGGTGGAATGCCCGCAGGAGCAAATGCTGGAAAAGATCGGCGGCACTCTGGTTTGCACGGCCATCACCGAAGACAAGAAACTGCAGCGGGCCCTCGCCGATGCCACGCACATCGACCGGCTCAACATCGGGGTCATGCCGACGATCGCGCTGAATTGGCTGCAACCGCACGAGGGCAGCATTGTCGATTTCCTGTTCCGGGCCAGGGCATTTCAATTTGACAAGGAAATGATTAAAATCTAACCAGAGCGCGGCCAAAGTGGCCTCGTGGTCAGTCATGGTGCCTCTTTTGGGGCTTGCTTATGATCGTGTCTTCGTCCGTCGCGCCTGCTGACCATACTTTCAAAGTGGGACCGCTGCGCCCGTTCGATTACCATTCGCCCACGCGGGTGGTGTTCGGCCCCGGCACGCTAGGCCGCCTTGGCGAATTGGCACGTGAATTGGGAGAATCGCGAGTCCTTTTGGTTACCGACCCCGGCCTGGAAGCGGCTGGGCATCCCCAGCGCGCCATTCAGTCGCTGCGCCACGCTGGTCTTGACGTTTTTCTTTTCGACGGCGTCGAGCAAAACCCAACCACCAAGCACGTGGAAGCTGGTGTTGCCTTCGCGCGTCCCCTTGGCATTGACCTGATTGTCAGCGTCGGCGGCGGCAGCTCGATGGACTGCGCCAAAGGGATTAATTTTCTGCTGACCAATGGCGGCACCATGGCCAGCTACAGAGGGTTTGGCAAGGCGGCCAAGCCAATGCTGCCCTCCATTGGCGTGCCGACCACTGCCGGCACGGGCAGCGAGGCGCAATCTTATGCGCTGATCGTCGACGAAAAAACTCACCAAAAAATGGCTTGCGGCGACCGCAAAGCGGCGTTTCAAATCGCGGTGTTGGATCCCGAAGTGACCGTCTCGCAGCCAACCAAAGTCACGGCCATCACCGGCATTGACGCTGTTTCCCACGCTCTGGAGTCCTTTGTCACCAGCAAGCGCAATCCGCTGGCCCAGATGTTCGCCCGTGAAGGTTGGAAACTGTTGGAGGCCAACTTGGAAAAAGTGCTGAAACACCCTGGCGACGTTTCAGCTCGCGGCGCCATGCAGATGGGCGCCTTCCTGGCCGGCACCGCGATTGAAAACTCGATGCTCGGCGCCTGTCACGCATGCGCCAACCCGCTGACCGCTCATTACGGCTTGACGCACGGATTGGCCATCGGCATCCTTTTGCCCCATGTGGTTCGCTTCAATGCCGACTCGGTGGGCCCGCTCTACGCCGATCTCGCGGAGGAAGCGGGGCTGGGCAATGGGGATCCGGTCGAAGCCATTACTCAACGGATCGTCGAATTGATGCGAGCCGCCAAGTTGCCGGTCAGGCTGTCCGAATGCGGCGTTACGGCCACGATATTGCCTGTGTTGGCCGACGAGGCGAACCAGCAATGGACTGCACGATTCAACCCTCGCCCGGTGTCCGAACGCGAATTGCAGACGATTTACGAAGCCGCATTTTGATTAAGCCGCTTGCGGCTTAGCGCTCATTGTGGAGAGATCTAACATGCGCCGGGCCAATAAAGCAATTCTCACCAGCTTTCTTGGTGTATTTTGTGTCTTTGTGGTGAATGCGCCCGCCGATTGGCCTGTGTTTCGCGGCAACGCCTTGCAAACCGGCGTGGCGGAGACCACTCTTCCTGACAAGCTTGAAATCCTCTGGCGTTTTCCAGCCAAAGACGCCATCGAGGGCAGCGCCGCCATCGCTGACGGCACGGTTTACTTCGGCGACCAAGACGGCAATGTCTTCGCCCTCAACCTCGCCGACGGCAAACAGAAATGGACTTACAAGGCTGGAGCCCCCATCAAGGTCGGTGCGGCCGTCAACGGCAACAGCGTTTACATCGGCGACGAAGACGGCAAGTTTCATTGCCTTGACATCAAGAATGGCCAAAAACGCTGGATTTTCGACACTCAGGCCGACATTACCTCGGCGCCCAACTTCGACGGCAACAAGGTCCTTTTCGGCGGCGGCGACGAAATGCTCTATTGCCTTGACAAAGACAAAGGGCCGGCCAAGGACAAGAAAGGCGATGACAAACCGCTGTGGAGTTTCAAGGTGCCCGGCGGCCCGGTGTTGGGCTCGCCGGCGGTCATCAACAATAGAACATTTGTGGCCGGCTGCGACAGCGCTCTGCACGTCATCGACACCACCAACGGCAAGGAGATCCAGGAAGTCCAGCTCAACGGGCAGGTAGGGGCAACGCCAGCGCTTGCCGGTGATTTCCTCTACATCGGCACCATGTCCAATGACGTCGAAGCCATCAACTGGAAAGATGGCAAGATCGTTTGGACTTACCAACCCCAGAAACGTCCGCAGCCTTTCTTCGCGTCCGTGGCGATTACACCCACGCTGGTCCTGGCCGGCAGCCGCGACAAATGTCTGCACGCCATCGACCGCCAATCAGGTAAGATGAAATGGGTGTTCACCACCGGCGGCAAAGTGGACAGCTCTCCGGTGGTTGCCGGCAAGCGCGTTTATTTTGGTTCCAACGACAGCAAGCTTTATGTCGTCGATTTGGAGAGCGGCAAAGAGGTACAATCGATTGTACTTGGCAAAAAGGGCGTAACGGCATCGGCGGCAGTTAGCGGCGAAAGGTTGGTGATTGGCACCATCGACGGCGATTTGATTTGCCTGGGGAAGAAGAAATGACGCCGGACTATGACAGTCCGTGGAAGGAATCGCTGGAAATGTATTTCCAGCCTTTCCTGGCGTTGCTATTTCAAGCCATTCACGACAAGATCGACTGGTCGCACGGTTTTGAGTTTTTGGACAAGGAGCTTCAGCAATTGATCGCGGACGCCGAGCAAGGCCGGCGTTACGTGGATAAGTTGGTTAAGGTTTGGGCGAAGGAAGGAATCGAGATGTGGGTGCTGATCCACATCGAAGTGCAAACAACGCGAGACACTGGTTTTCCAAGGCGGATGTATGTTTACAATTACCGCATCGATCATCAATATGATCGAGAAGTAGTCAGCATCGCGGTGCTGGCGGACGACGATCCAAACTGGCGCCCGGATCATTATGAATGGGAGCTGTGGGGCTGCCGGAAACGGCTAGATTTTCCGCATGCGAAATTGCTGGACTTTATCGGGCGTGAGGCAGAACTGCAAGCGAGCGACAATCCGTTCGCGCAAATTATCTTGGCCCACCTTGCGGCCATCCAAACGCGCGGCGATGACATCGGCCGCATGGTCTGGAAGGTGCGGTTGATGCGCGGATTGTTCGAACGGGGCTTCACGGCAGATCATGTGCGAGAGCTTTTTCGGTTGATTGATTGGCTCATGCAATTGCCGCCGGCGCAATCCGGCCAGTTTTGGGATGAGGTCAAACAAATCCAGGAGGTAAAAAAGATGCCATTCATTACAACGCCTGAACGAATTGGGATGGAAAAGGGGATGGAAAAGGGAAGGGAGGAAGGCACACGGCTGACGTGGCTAAAGGCTATCGAAGAAGCGCTCGAAGCGCGCTTTGGCGAGGAAGGCCTGAGGTGCCTGGGCGTAATCGGCGCTGCTGGTGGGGATGAAAAGTTGAGGATTATTCTCCGAGCAATTGTCACGGCAACCACCCTGGAAGAAGCTAAGCAATCCTGGTCTCATTAGGGAATAACCGGCTGCGGGTTCAAATGGACACACAAGAAAAAACCGGCCTGGGCAATTACTTCGTGGCCAACTACCCGCCGTTCTCAGCGTGGAAGCCGGCCCACCTGGAGGCTGCGCAGGCTGCACTGCACAAACCGCCGCGTCCGGGTACACCTCTGGGCCTCTATTTGCACATCCCCTTCTGCCGCAAACGCTGCAAATTTTGCTATTTTCGCGTCTACACCGACAAAAACGCTCGCGATGTCGAGGTCTATCTCAACGCCCTTGCCAAGGAAGTCGAGCTTTACAGCAAACTGCCCATCGTCGGCGGCCGGCCGCTGCATTACTTCTACTTCGGCGGAGGCACGCCCTCCTATCTCAGCGTTGCTCAACTGCACACTTTGACCGACCGGCTCCGCAATTATCTTCCGTGGGACAAAGCCGCCGAGGTGACCTTCGAGTGCGAGCCTGGCACTTTGCAGCAGCACAAACTCGAAGCCCTCAAAGAAATCGGCGTCACTCGCCTCAGCCTGGGCGTCGAGAATTTCGGCGACGCCATTCTGGAAGCCAACGGCCGGGCACACCTGTCGCAGGAAATCTACCGCAGTTACGAATGGATCAAGGCCCTGCATTTCGATCAAATCAACATCGACCTGATCGCCGGCATGGTGGGCGAAACCTGGGAAAACTGGCGGCAATGCGTTCAGAAAACCATTGAACTTTCGCCCGACAGCGTCACGATTTACCAGATGGAATTGCCGTTCAACACGGTTTTTTCCAAAGAACTACATATGGTCGATGCCAAAGAAAAAGTGGACGGTGGACAGGGCAAAGTGGACGGTGCCAATGGTATTGCCGATTGGCCAACAAAACGAGATTGGGTGCGCTACGCTTTCGATGAAATGTGTCGGGCCGGTTACCAGATATCAAGTGCCTACACCTTGGTCAAAGACAAAACGCGCTGTCGCTTCGTTTATCGCGACAGCTTGTGGCATGGGGCCGACATGTTTGGCACGGGAGTGGCGTCATTCGGCCACGTCGGCGGCGTTCACGTGCAAAACGTCGACACCTGGGAATCCTATCTGGCGCTTGTGGACAAAGGCGAATTGCCGCTTGGCAGGGCGATGCCGGTGTCGCCCCGTCAACTGCTGATCCGCGAAATGATCTTGCAACTAAAAACCGGCCGGCTCGAAGCCAATTACTTTCAGCAAAAATTCGGCGCCAACATTCTTTCCGATTTCGCCGATGGCTTTCAGGAATTGACGGCAGCCGGCAACGCCACTCTGGCCAATGGCGATGTCCGCCTCACGCCGAGCGGGTTGTTGCAAGTGGATCGATTGCTGCCCACCTTCTTTGAGCCGGAGTTTCGCGGCGCCCGCTACACTTGATTGCCCGTTCATTTGCGTCAGCCAGTCCGACCAATACAACGCTGTCATACCGTAAATCCGCGGAGGCAAAAATGAGACCGCGCATTCTGGCGTTGTGTTGGTTGAGTATTTTCGCAGTTACTGGCCTCGCAATGAACCCGGCCACCGTCGGCCATGATGCATTGCAGGACAAAGCCCCAGCAAATAATCAGGCGACGACCGGCAAACTCAAAACCGAGAATGTGCTGCTGGTGATGCTCGATGGATTGCGCTGGCAGGAGGTGTTCACAGGAGCGGCCGAAGAATTGCTCAACAAAAATCGCGGTGGCGTCCGTGACGTGGCCGATATGCGCAAGCGGTTTTGGCGCGAAACGCCGGAGGCAAGACGCGAAGCATTAATGCCTTTCTTGTGGGGCACGATTGCCAAGGACGGCCAGGTCTTCGGCAACAAGCTGCGCGGCAGCGTTGGCCGTGTCACCAATGGCCTGAACTTTTCCTACCCTGGTTACAACGAACTATTATGCGGCGTTGTCGATCCGCAAGTCAAAAGCAACGGCAAGAACTATAATCGCAACGAAACCGTTCTGGAATGGCTGCATAAAAATCCCGAGTTTCACGGGAAAATCGCGGCCTTCACCTCGTGGGAAGTCTTCCCTTACATCATCAACGACAAACGCAGCGGCATACCGGTGAACTCCGGCTACATGCCGCTGACAGGCTTGCCTGATGGTCCGGCGGTGCGGTTGCTCAACCAGCTAATGGCCGAGACTGCTCTGGAGGGCGAGGAAACGCGGCTCGATACGTTCACGTTTCGCGCCGCGCTGCTTTACCTGCAAGCGCGCAAGCCGCGGGTGTTGTTTCTCAGCTTTGATGAGACTGATTCCCAGGGGCACGCCGGCCGCTATGACCGCTTGCTGGCGGGCGCCCACAAGAATGACGACTTTGTGCGCGAGCTTTGGGAAACGGTCCAGCGCATGCCCGAATACAAGGGCAAGACGACGCTGATCGTGACCACCGACCATGGCCGCGGCGACCCGCCGACGGCCTGGAGGGATCATGGGCAAAAAGTAGTCGGCTCGGAATTCTTTTGGGCCGCATTCCTCGGCCCGGACACGCCTGCCCGCGGTGAAATGAAGGACGTGGAGCCAATCCACCAAACGCAAATCGCAGCCACGCTGGCAACTGCCCTTGGCTACGACTACGTCGCGGCGACGCCCAAGGCCGGCGCGGCAATCAAGGGCGTAATCGAATCAGCCAAATGAGGCTGGCTAGCCTTTGGCAATTTCTGTAAGCGTCCGCTCGCGGCACGTCGTGGATGGCGAGGTAAATTGGTGACTGGCCCCAACTGCAGGAGTCAGTCACCATGCCCAACACGCCAGACCCCCATCGCAAGCAGTTTTGGCGCTACGTGCTCGCTGGCTGGAAGAAGTCCGGGCGAGTCACGGTTGTTTGGGCCATTTCGGGGGCCTTGAATGTCAACCACGAGAAAGTCAAACCGGATAGCAAGATTTATGCAGATTTGGGAATGGCAGCCTACATCGCCTGATCATCGTCAATACGCAAAGAACCGCCCCCGCGACACCTGAAGGTGACGCACCACTCTATTGTCTGCATCAAATTCCGTGACCCCGTTCTCGCCCGAAATGACTGTATTGCCGTTGGGCAGCCGCTGGGCCTGCGCGGGATTGATCATTTTGCCGGTGTTCGACCATACCAGCTTGCCTTGCCGGTCGAACTCCTTGGCGCCGCCCGGCAGGCCGCCGTTGGCATATTCACAAACAAGGACATTGCCGTTTTCCAGGGCCTGCGCCGTGAACGGGTTGTTCAGGTTATGGAGTTGCCAAACCACGACGCCCTTGGGATCGATCTCCACGACTTTGTTGCCGAATTGCAGGCAAACCAGAATGTTGCCGTTGGCCAACCGCTGGGCCGTTGTCGGGCGGCCAGGGACGTTCACCTTCCAAACGACGTCGCCGGCGCGGTCCATTTCGATGATCTCATTGCCATCGGACATGGCGATCAACGTCCGCCCGTTCGGCAAACGCTCAACTCCCGTCGGACTGCCAGGGACATTGCGGCGCCAGCATTCTTTGCCCTGACTGTCATATTCCACGACGCATTTGTCCTGGAAATCAATCGCCAGGCGGTGTCCTTCGGGCGTGGCATGGCAGCCCCAAAGGTATTTGTAACCGCCGGCTTCGAAGGTGGTTTGGCCGGTGGCCACGTCAAATTCCCGCAGTGCTTTGTCTGACCACACGCCCACCAAGATGCGGCCGCGGTAGAGCGGCTGTTTTCTCACGGGCAGCACTAACTTGGCCGTGTCGCCATGTTTGCCAACCCAAGCACGCCAGGCTTTCACCGCCTCCGCTCGTTTCTTGGCCTCGTCGTAAGTAGCGTAGGCGATCTCCTGGCCGGTGGCAGCCCGCAGCACGGACGCCGATGACTGACGCACTTCCGGTTTTTCGGTCTCCAACAATTCGACTAGCACCGGCAACGCCTTGTGATTGGCCAAATTCAAGAGGCCGATGGCTGCTTCGAGCCGCACTGCCGCCGACTTGTCCTTGAGCAGCTCTTCCAGGTCCTTTTCCACATCTCGTTTGAATACCGTCGCCCAGGCCGCAACCGCCGCGGCCCGCGCTTGCTCGGATTTGCTCTTGGCGATGACCTGCCTGAGAGCCTTGTCATCCGCATTGTCAACGGATGCTTCGACCGCCTTGGCCGCGGCATGCAAGAGGTATTCATCTTCCCACTGCGGCATCAGATCCAGCACCAACGGCGCCAACCCCTTGATGCGGTCAGTGGCAATGACGTGAAGCACTAGCAGCGCTTTTTGCTTGGCTTCCGCGTAATGCGGCTTCGACAAAATCAGCTTGACGCGGCCTTGCGTTTCAAGATCGCGGCCGGCGGCATCTTTGAGTAGGTGTTCCGCAATGGGAGGCAGCTTGAGCAGGTCGGCCGTGGCTTTTTCGCGAACTTTGAAGCGCTCATCGCCGAGATCGACCAGAAGCAATTTGATCTTAGCTTCCAGCTCGGGCGTCAGCCGCAAAGTCGCGAGGAATTTCTCAATCCCCTTCCGGTCCGGCTCGACACCCGCCTTTTGCAATTCAATGGCCCACGGGCTACTCTGGGCGCCGACAGCCGCCACACCGAATGCGAGCCACGCGATGAGGAGCCAACACCAACGGGTTTGCCGTTTACCATGCATGGTGGCCGTCCCTGGAAAAGCGAAAAGAATTGGTGAACGTCCTTGTTTGAGGATAACGGGACTGCAATCCGCTGCCAAGGGAAAACAGGCTGCGATTGCCGCATAGCCACTTTCCGTGCAGTCAAGTGACGTGGGTAGCTGGGCAAAGGCCGTAAGACAGGAATCGCGTTAAGGAAAGAATGATCCAAAAAACGTAATCCTGTCTTACGGCCGGAGCATGGACAAGGCCTCATGGCCCAGGAGCCTGCAACACCAAGGAATGTTTCCCATCGCGTTTGGTTAGCGGTAATACGAGTCATAACCGTAATACCGAAACCAAGTGACGGCCTGCTGGGCCTGGTTCGGCTGGTAGTAGCCGCCGTAACATACCCACGGCGTGCTGGAACACGAGCGGTAGTAGACATAGTAAACGCGGTGTTGGGTTTGGCTGGTCGGATTGGCGTCCGCTTGCGGCGTGACCGCCATTGGGGCCACCAGACTCAGTCCGAGAACAACAGAAACAACAGTTTTGCTAAGCCAGTTCATGGAAATTCTCCTTGGTCAGGGTTATGGTTAGGAACCAGTACACCAAGGGAATTGCCAATGGCCGCCGAATCCGGCCAAAAAATAGG
>Ga0134121_10001988_pt1 | contig 18237 bp, 14 predicted proteins | sample KB301_FD_96463 | JGI IMG/M metagenome (GOLD analysis project Ga0134121, IMG submission 96463) | Terrestrial soil microbial communities without Nitrogen fertilizer from Kellogg Biological Station, Michigan, USA - KB3-0-1 | ecosystem: Environmental > Terrestrial > Soil > Unclassified ... | reverse complement strand
GGTGCCGGTGACCACCTCCAGCTCGGTGACGTTGTCCGCCTGCGTGCCGTAGCGGAAGCTGGCGACGCCGAGGCCCGCCATCGACAGGGTGCCGGAGATCTGCACGCCGAGGTTGTTGGTGAGCACGCGGGGGACCAGCCCCTTCTCCAGGGTGGCGGCCACGAGGTCGCGCCAGACGACGCCGCAGTCGACCGTCGCGGTCTCCGCCGTCTCGTCGATCTCGTGGATGACGCTCAGGGAGGAGGTGTCCAGCAAGACCCCGCCTTCCGTGGTGGCCTGGCCGCTCTGGGTGTGGGCCTGGCCGCGGGGGACGACGGGAATCCCGCGCTCGCGGCAGAAGCGGACGACCTCGGCGATCTCGGCGGTCGAGGTGCAGAGGGCCACGGCGCCCGGCAGACGGTCCACCTTGCGCCCGAAGTCGGAGCGGTAGCGGGACCGGGTCTCCTCGTCCAGATGGATGCGGTCCCCCAGGCTGGCCTTGAGGTCGGCGAGGGCTTCGGCGGTGGATAGCGACAGCGGCGAATGAACGGTCATATCGATGTCTCCTGCAAGAGCTTGAAAAGTCGTGTTCGGCGTCAAGGCCGCCGCCATGAGCGCGTGACCGCTTCGCGATCACCGCGGGGGCGGCGGCGGGAGAGGAACCTCCGGAACCTCGATCTCGGGGGCCGGCCGCGATTTCTCTCCGGGTTTCAGGGGCATCAGCGGCTTCTGGTTGATCTGGCCGGCGATGTTGGCCGGCAGCACGGTCTTGAAGCCGGAGCGGATCCAGGCGTCGATGCCGCCATCCATCAGGATGACGTTCTCAAAGCCGCTCGACCGCAGGTCGGCGACGCCCTCCGCGCCGCAGGGATCGCCTCCCCGGCAGTAGACCAGGAACGTCTCGGTGCGGTAGGTGCTGATCTCCAGCAACCGGTAGGGCAGCCGGTCCACGGGGATGTTCCGGGCCCTGCGCAGGTGGCCGCTCTCGCCGTTGTACTCCCCCGGCTTGCGCAGGTCGAGGATCAGCATCTCGGGATTGTCCCGGATCAGCTCGTAGGCCACCGGCGGGCTCAGCTTGCGGTAGGGGTCGACCTTGCGGTTCTGCTGCCTCCGGTGAAAGTAGGAACAGCCGCCCAGCAGCAGGACGGCCAGGAGGAACGAGAGGAGGCGAGCTTTCATTCCGTTGTCAACGCTCCGCGGAGATGGCCGATTCCACCGATTCGTAGGTGGGGAACAGCGTGTCCAGACGGGCCACGTGAAGGAGCTTGCGGATGCGGTCGGACGGCTTGACCAGGATCAGCTCCCGTTTCGAGTTGCGGAAGCGCCCGAGGTAGCCCACCAGCTCGCCGATGCCCGTGGAGTCGATGAAGTTGATCTTGGAAAAGTCGATGATGACGTGGCCATGGTCGTCGGAGAGGGTGCGCTCCAGGGTCTGGGCGAAAAACTGCGCGCTCTCCCCGAGCTTGATGACCCCTTCCACGTTGAGAAGGGTGAATCCATCCAGATGGCGTTTTTCGACGATCATCGTCAGGCCGTAAGCGAGTTTTCAAGTCTAGCACGGCCGGGCGAGGGCGACGCAGGCCTTCCTTCACGACGATTTCGCCGGGAAGCCGACCATCTGGCTGCGCTCCGGGTCCCAGAGCTTGAGGCGGAAGCTGGTCACGACGTCGCGCCAGCCCAGGGTGGTCCGCGGCGGATCGCGCAGCTCCGGGATCTCCTGCATCGCCTCGGGCAGGCGGTAGAACGGAATGCGGGGGTTCAGATGATGCACGTGATGAAACCCGATGTTGCCGAGAAACCAGCGCGCCACCGGCCCCATCTCGATGTAGGCCGATGAGTGCAGCGCCGAGGCCGCGTAGGTCCATTCGTGACGGCCGCGGATCTCGACCTCGGGAAAGTTGTGCTGAACGTAAAAGATGTAAGACCCGACGGCGGAGGCGATGACCAGCGGCAGGACGATCGCGAAGATCATCACCTCGGCGCCACCCAGCCGCCAGGCGATTCCCAGCAACAGAAGATGAAGGATCAGCGCGACGCCCGAATCGAAGTTCTGCTTGGGATGGCGCAGGAAGGGACGCAGGCACATGCCGGAGAGGAAGACTGTTCCGTAACCCGCCGCGATGGTGAGCGGGTGGCGCGTCAAGCGATAGTAGAGACGCTGCCGGCCGGACATGCGCTTCCACTGCCCGGTGGTGACCACCGGGTAGGAGCCGATGTGCGAGCCGGCGATGCGGGCGGTGTGGAGGTGGTGGTAGTTGTGGGTCTCCCGCCAGATGCGGGGCGGGTTGAGCGAGAGGATGCCGAACAGGCGGTAGAGGCCCGAGGCGAACCGCGAGCCACGCAGCAGCGAGCCGTGCATGTAGTCGTGAAAGAGGACGAAGCAGCGGACGACCAGCAGTCCCGCGAAGACGGACAGCAGCGCCCGGACCCAGATTGAGCCGATGAGCACGATCGCGGTGAGCGACGCGGCGAGCAGCGAGAAGGCCACCAGGGTGTGGCGCCAGCTCGCCGCCCGGTCCTCGCCGATGAACGGGCGGGTGGCGAGGATCAGGGCTCGCTCGCTCCGCTGAGGATCCATCGTCGTCGTCTCGGGAAGGCTCATGGCTCAGTCTGTCACCTTGTCGGCTTCAGGGGAATCCTCTCCCTCCTCACCCTTCCGCGCCGGTCTCCGGCAAGTACCGCTCAGGCAGCAGGGCGGCGATCCTGGACATGATGACGCGGGTGGTTTCGTCCAGGGTGGAGACGTCCAAGGCCTGGGGGTCCAGCGTGATGGGATCCCCCAGGCTGAGATGGACCTCGGCGCGCCCGAGCCGCTTCCAGGCGGGCCAGATCTGCTCCGTTCCCCACACCGCCGCGGGGATCAGCGGCGCGCCGGTCTTGGCCGCGAGATAGGCGACGCCGTTCTTACCCTCCTGGAGCTTGCCGTCCGGGCTGCGGGTGCCCTCGATCGCCACGGCCACGCAGCCGCCCTCTTCGATCACCTCGATGAGGGTGCGCATGGCCGCGCGGTCCATCTGGCGCCGGCGGATGAAGATCGCCCCCGTGGCGATCATCACCGGACCGAAGAAGTAATGACGCCGGAGCCGTTCCGCAGCCATCGGGCGAACCCGGCGAGGCAGCATGGCGAGCACCATGGGGCCATCGAAGTAGCTCAGGTGATTGACGGCGAGGATCGCCGGCCCCTGCCGTGGACAGGAGTCCAGATTCGTGGTCTTGGGGTGGCTCAGCGTCAGGAAAAGGAAGCGGATCACTCCCTGCACCAGGTCGTACAGCAGGGGGCGGAGCCGAGGAGAGTACCGCCGGGGACTGCCTGCGGGAGGCTCGGTCGCGGTCACGCCACCTGACTCTGAATCGCGGCCACCAGGTCCCGCGCGCTGGTCATATCCATCAGGAAGTCGTCGGTGAAGGCGATGCCGAGGCGCTTTTCGAGGCGGTCCACCAGCTCCAGGGTGGTGATGGAGTCGAGCCCCAGGGAGTCCAGATCCTCCGGGCTCTTCACCTTGCGGAACTCCGCGGCTCGGGACGGAGCCACCGCCTCCAGCCCTTTGCGGATCTGATCGAGGATCTCTTCAGTCGTCACCGCGCCTCCTTCACTAGGCGAGTCCGAAAACGTGTCCACAGGGAACGGGCCATCTGCCGGGCGAGATCGATGAAGCGGCCGCGCGAGGCGGTCATCCGCGACCCCGCCGCTCCCAACTCGCCGCTCAGGTACATCTCCCGGGTCTTGCGGCGCTGCACCTTGCCCGACGACGTCTTGGGCAGGCGGTTCTTGCCCAGCAGCACGACATCGTTGGGCGCCAGGCCCGTCTCGGCCTGCACCACCCGCTTGACCTCCTTGATCAGGGCCTCCGCGGCGTCCGCCGTCGCCTCCAGAGCCGTTTCCAGGACGATCACCACCCGCTCGGAGTCCTCACCCGGCACCGAGAAGGCCACCACGTTCCCCTGGCGCACGCCCGGCAGCTTGCCGGCCGGCCACTCCAGGGACTGGGGATGGTAGTTGCGGCCATGGTAGATGATGAGGTCCTTGATGCGGCCGGTGACGTAGACGTGCCCGTCCAGCACGTAGCCCAGATCTCCCGTGTAGAGCCAGCCGTCGCGGAAGGTCGCCTGGGTTGCCGTCTCGTTGCGGAAATAGCCGGCGGAGACCGACGGGCCACCGAAGAGGATCTCCCCCTCGACGCCGGCCGGCAGGAAAAGACCCTCCTTGCCGGCGATGACGACCTGGTGGCCGGGGATCGGCACGCCGCAGGCCACATGCGTCAGGACCGGCTGGTCGTCCCGGGGCGGCGCGGCGACGCCTTCACCGCGAAAGGTGGCGGCGTCGACGACGTTGACGCGCAGGCCCTCGCTCATGGGAGTGAGCGACGCGGCGAGCGTGCCCTCCGCACAGCCGTAGCCCGGGCGCACCAGATCCGGCTGGAGGCCGGTGGCGGGCGAGAAATGCCGCGAGAAGGAGCGAATCGTCTCCGCGTGGACCGGCTCGCCGCCGCAGCCGAGGACCTTCAGGCAGGAAAGGTCCCAGCGGGCGAGGTGCTCGGGCGTCGAGCGCCGGGCCACCAGCCCATAGGCGAAGTTCGGGCCGAAGGAGATCGTGGCGCGATGGCGGTGGATGGTTTCCATCCAGACCGTGGGATCACGCAGGAACCGCAGGGTCGGAATGAATACGACCGAGACTCCGAAGCACAGCGGCGCGACGACGAAACCGATCAGCCCCATGTCGTGGTAGAGCGGCAGCCAAGTGACGCCGGAGTCCGTCCGCGGATCGGCCTGGAGGCCGCCGGAGCCGAGGATCCCCTCGCTGTTGGCGATGAGGCCGCGATGGCTGATCATCACCCCCTTCGAATCCGCCGTGGAGCCGGAGGTGTACTGCAGGAAGGCGAGGTCGTCCGGGTCGAGCTCGGGGAAGACGGGAGCTGGGTACACCCGCTCCAGGTGCTTGTCGGTGATGAGCGTTTCCAGAGAGGGGACCTCGCCTACGAGCGCCCAAAGGATGCTCTCCAGCCGCCGCGAAACGAAGAGCACGCGCGCCTGGCAGGACTCCAGCAACTGGCCGATCCGCGTGCTGTAGGAGGCGAAGTTGCCGAGCCCCAGAGGAGGGTAGAACGGCACCGGGACGACCCCGACCCGCAGGCACGCGAGGAAGGTGAGCACGAAGTCCTTGGGCTCGATGACCACCATGCCGAGGCGGTCGCCCTTGCGCAGCCCCAGCGCTTGCAGGGCGCCGGCCCGCCGGGCGGTCTCCTCGGCGACCTGGACGAAGGAGTAGAACGTCTCCTCGCCCTTCAGATCCTGGAAGGTGCAGCCGTGGGTAGGCCAAAGCGCGGCGGCCCGCACGATCGCCTCGGCCATCGTACGGACTTCCAGCGGACGCATGGCGTCCTTCTGGGAGAGGCTCCGCACCTCTGCTTCTAGGATCGGCGAGTTGCTCATTCCAAGGTCTCTTGACCCTGGAGAGTACACCGGAGCGCCGGAACCGGCAATCGGAGGAGGGGGCTGGAGTAAGTAGTCAGGTGGGCGGCCGTGGGACCGCCCACCCGGCTTTCCAGGTTTCTAGCAGGTCGTGGTGCCGCAGTCCTGCTTGCAGGTGGGGTTTCCGCAGATGCTGCCGCTCTGCCCGCCGAGGGCCACGGTGATCTCGTTCTCCTCCAGCTTCCGCAGGGTCTCCTTGGCCAGGACGAGCTTCTTGGGCGTCTTCTTCACAGTAGTCTCCTAGTTACCGCGAGGTGATGGCCTCGATTGACCATCGGCGATTCTTGAGGCGTGTTGCCTAGAATCTCGTAGAGTTTACGCAAGGTTAATGCTTTCGCACAAGCCTGCGCGCTCTAGAAGATATCCGCCAGCCGCTGGCCTCCGCCTCCGGCGCGGTCGAACACCCAGGGCTCGAAGCCGCTCTCCGCGTCGAAGCCCAGGGTGATCACCCGGTTGCCGAGGATCGCCAGCGAGGGAGCCGGCAGCGGAAAGCCCGTATCGCCGGTGCCGAAGAGGTCCGCCTGGGAAAAGTCGCTCAGTCGGCGCGTGCCTCCGGGAGTGCCGTCGCTGGCCCAGAGCTCGACGCCGTGCTCGAGGTCCCGGCCATAGAAGTAAACCTCTCCGCCCACGGGAAGCAGCCTGGCCGGGAAGCCGCAGGCGCCGGGGCATAGGTCGAGCACGCGCCGGGTTCCGGCCGCCGTGCCGCTGGAGACGAACAGCTCGCGGCCCGCGACCGGATCCTCCGCCTGGAAGAAGACTCGCCCTCCCGCCGCCACGAGGAAAGCCGCGTTGGATTGGGGGAAGGCGGAGCAGGAGCCCGGACAGAGGTCCGCCACCAGAGCGGTCGTTCGGGCGGTGCCGCGGCTGCTCCAGAGCTCACTGCCGTGGACGCCGTCGGAGGCGACGAAGAAGATCCTGTCGCCGACCGCCGCCGCCTCCGGAGAGTCCGACGTGAGCGCGGGGGAGACGATCCCTGTCCCCCGCCGGGTCCCGTCGGAAACCCAGAGCGTCTCACTCTGCGTGCCGGTATGAGCCAGGAAGTAAACCTTGTCTCCGGCGGTGCCCAGGAAGGCGTGGATCTCCAGGACAGGATTGGCGGGCGGGCCGAAAACGGGCGCCGTCCCCACCACACTGCCATCGCTCGCCCAGAGCTGCCCGCCGCTCAGGAAGAGGAGCCGGCGCGTCGACGGGTGGGCCGAGAAGACGTAATCCGGAAGCGAAGCGAGGCGCCGGGTCGAGGCGGCCGTGCCGCCGGTGCGCCACACGGCCCAGTGGTCATAGGACGTGATGCCAAACTGGGGATGCGGCGTGGCGGTGAAAAAGAAGAGCCAGCCTTGGGAACTGGCGGCCACCAGGGGGACATCCGTCTTGACCTGTGGCAGAGAGAGCGAGCGGCGAGTGCCCGTCGCCGTGCCGTTGCTCGTCCACAACTCCAGGACGTTGGTGCTCGAATAGCGGAAGAACTGGAGCTTGCCGCCGACGATCGCCCAAGGAAAGGGGAAGTCGTCGGGGTTGGGAGCGAAGATGCCGTCCGTCACCAGGGGGAACGTCGTCGCCGGGGTGCCGCCCGTGCGCCAGAGCGAATATCCGGATTGTTCCTGCACGAACCAGAGATAGGAGGAGCCCACGACACCCACGCGCGCGGCAGGAGGAGCCGCATCGGTGAGCCGGACCGTGCCGGCCGGCGTCCCGTTGGTCGACCACGCGGAGGCGTTGGAAGAGAGGTCGCGAGCGAAGAACACCACCCGGTTGCCGACCTTGGTGAATCCGAAAGGGTTCGAGCCGGAGCTCGAGAGGGTCTCACCGGAGACCGGCGGCACGACGGCGAGAACCAAAGCCAGGACGAGTTGGGCAACCAACCGAGGGCACTCCATGATGGGCTCCTTTCCTGCAGAGCATCTCCCCCGCCTCAATCCTATGAATTCTACGACTTCTACACAGAGAGAGAAGTCATTCGGGGACCGCCCCTGGCGCGGAGACCAACCGACCGACCCTACCGCGGCTCGAGCCGTTTTATGCTCAGACCGAGGCGTCCCGGAAGGCCCGGAGAATCATGTTGATGCGGGTCTGATAGCCGGGCCCCTGTGCCTTGAACCAATCGAGCACGTCCTGGTCAATACGCAGCGAGACCGAACCCTTGGGCGGAGCCGCCTTCAAACCATGTCGCTTGATCACTTTCACGACATGCTGCAAGTCCAGCTCAGGATGCTCCTCCGTGAGGACGATGTCCTCCTCTTTCATCGACCGGACTCGTGCCCAGTCCGTCTTAGAGGTTTTCGCGGAGGAAGGCCGCTTCCCGCTTTGTGGCGTTGCGGAACGAGATGATTCGTATTTCATCTTCAGTCTCCGTATGAACGATGGAAACCACTAGGCCGCGAAGAAGACCGAAGCTGAGGAAACGCTGCTCCCCATAGGCCAAGCGGCTGTCTTCAACGGTACAGGTAGGTCCAGCGAAAACTTCTGCGGCATCGGCAAAGTCAAGGCCATGCTTCCTGAGATTGGCGGCCCTTTTCGCCTCATCCCAGATAAAGCGCATCTACAGAGTGTACATACAGAGCTTACGCCAGTCTACCCCGCCTTCACCGCCGCCTGCTGGCCCACCCCTGGCACGGTGCGGAACTTGATGGGCTTCAGCGGCTTCAGGCCCGCTTCCCGCTGCCAGCCGGCCAGCTCTTCGAAGGACCAGGTTCCTGAGCGGCTGGTGACGGCGAAGTAGAGGTCGAGGAGGGCGCCGATCTGGCCGGCTTCGTTCGGTGAGGCGGGACGGTAGAGCTCCTGGATGACGAAGACGCCGCCGGGACGCAGGGCCCTCGCAATTCGCTTCGCTAAAGCACGGTTGGTGGCCTCGTCGAAATGGTGGACGAGGCTGGAGACGAAGATCACGTCCCAGGCCTCGGTGCCCAGGTCGTCCGTGAGGGCGTTGCCGGCACGGTGAACCACGCGGTCCCCCAGCCCCTCCCGGGCCAGCAGGGGCGCCGCGTGCTCGACGGCCTCGGCCAGTTCCAGGACGACCGCGCGCAGCTCGGGGTGCCGGCGGCAGATCGCCACGGAGAGCAAGCCGTGCGCGCCGCCAATGTCCAAAAGGTCTCTGGCGCCTTTCGGCACCGGAGTCCGGCGCCCCACCTCCGGCGCCCAGGCGGAGGCGACCGAGCGCATCCCCCGTTGGTAGAGGCCCCATTGCTCGCAGGTGAGCACGCCGTGGAAGTCCAGCGGCTGGCCGGTACGCACGAACTCGCCGACATGCTCCAGGTAGTCCCACTCCACAAACTGGAAGAGCATCTTGTCGCGCAAGGACTGGGGAGCTTCGGCCAGCAACCATTTGCTCGCCATCAGCGTCAGCCCGTAGCGGCCAGCGTCGAATCGCAGATACTCGCAGCCCGCCAGGGCGTCGAGAAGCTTGCGCGTGGCCCGCGGTTGGCTGCCGCAGCGTGCCGCGACCTCGTCCGCTGGCAGCGACTCCGCCGCCAGCGCCTCGAAGACGCCCAGCCGCGTCCCCTCCATGACGGCCCGCGCCAGGAGCATGGCGATGTGGGTGTCCAGCAGCGGCTGCGGCATCAGGCCCAGCTTCTTCGCCAACCATTGAACGGGGTTCTGCGGTCTGCCTGCCAGCTTCATGACGGCAGTCTATCTCTCGGAGAGGGGGCCCCGGGCGGGGCCCTCTCCTTTGGATGGTACCGGGCTTTAGCTCGCTTTAGCTCACTTGCAGGACTTCACCCCGGCCTTTACCTTGCAACTGTTCGAGCAGCACTCACTGTTGCTCGTGCAGGTCGTGCCCGTGGGATTGCAGGTGCCGCTGCCCGGGTTCAGGAAGGAAGCCAGGGCGGGATAGCTGACCGCGAAGGCGCCGTCGACCGTGGCATTGTTCGCAGCATCGCAGACATTGTTGAGGTTGGTTCCGCACGCCCCGTAGAGCTGGCCGACGATCTGCCCGGAGCCGTTGAGGACCGGCGAGCCGCTGCTGCCGCCCTCGGTGGCGCCCAGGGTATCCCGGCTGTAGATGAAGTTGCCGCGCGCCAGGGTGCGGCAGGTGCCCGAGGTGGCGACGGTGTCCGCGACGAGGGCACCAGTGCAGAGGAAGAAAGAGGAGCCGGATTGGAACAACATGCTTGCCACCGCATCCTTGGCGACGTTGACCACGGAGCTCGACTGGCACGCCGCGTTGACGACGCAGGAGGCGTTGGCCGAGCAGAGATTGCTAGCCTTGGCGAGAGCGTTGATGTCGTTGAGGTCGAACACGCCCTCGGGCTGGTAGCGCGGAGCGGCGAAGCGGGCCCCCATGACGCCGACCTCCGCGACGGTCAACCTCGGGGCACGCCCGGTGCCCGCGGGCGAGTGGGCCTGGAGCAGCAGTTGCTCGCCGAAAACCGTATTGGTGTGCAGCTCGCCGTCGCCGAGTGGGCCGCGGCCCGTGTAGGGACCGAAGGCCTGACCCGCGAGGTTGTAGACATAGAGCTCCGCCCCGGGCGGCAGATCGACGCCGGTGAGGTGGAGGCGGAGGGCGGTGGCGCCTGGGACCCGCACCACGGTGGTCCAGACGAAGCCGTCGCCGCGGGCAGCGCCCAGGCTCAGGCCGGCGGTGCTCTTGCCGAGCGCGCGGGCGGACGAGAAGTAGAGGGTCTTTCCGACCGGCTTCGAAGGCAAGCGGGGCGTCCCAAGATGTCTCCGCACTATCAAGGTGCCGTTCACCGGTAAATGGTAGACATCCCCCGGTAACCAACTCCCTACCGACGGCCTTCCATGAACCGGCGCAGGGCGCGGTTGACCAGCACGGGATCGCCGGCGGCTTCGGGGGCGAAGGCGACTCCCACGGTGTCCCCCTCCCGCCACGAGACGCTGCCGTTGACCTCCAGGATCGTCGGCTCGCCGGGCCGGCCGAGGCGGAAGCGGATGGGGAGCCCCGTCTGCCAGGTCGCCGGCACGCCGGAGAGGCCGACGCCGCCCAGGGAGAGGTTCTCCAGCATCACCGACAGCCGCGCTCCGTCCGGCAGCTCGAGCACCGCGGGAACGCCCAGCCGAATGCGCACGTCCCGCTGGCCGGCAAGCCCCAGCAGGGCGGAGACGTTCATGCCGTGGCGGCGGATCACCTCCGCCCGCAGCTTGAGCTCCAGGGCGGGGTTGTCGCGCAACAGCTCGATGAGGTCGGGCTTCTCCACCCGCAGCAGCACGGCGGGCGCCGCCGTGCGGGCGGAGGCGTAGCGCCGGGCCTTGTCGTTGAGCAGACCCATCTCGCCGAAGAAGCCGCCCGATTCCAGGCGAGCCATCACCTGCTGGGGCTTGCCCTGCTCGTCGCGGAAGACGGTCACCAGGCCCTCCTTGACGATGTAGAAGGCGTCGACCGGATCGCCCTCGCGAAAGATCAGCTCGTAGGCCGGATGGTGCTCGACGATCGCTACGGCCGCCACGCGGGAGATCTGAGCGTCGTCGAGGTCCTTGAAGAGGGAGACCCTCCGCAGGAAATCGTTCATGGGCACCACCTTCCCGGCCGGGCTCGACTCATCCGTCCAGCTCCTTGACCAGGCTCTCCAGACGGCCGCGCTCTCCAGGATCCGACTCCAGGTTGAGAGCGCGGCGGAAGCAGCGCAGGGCGTCCTCCTTGTCGTCCAGCTCATAGAGATAGATGGCGCCCGTCGTCTTCCACAGGTCGGCGCGGTTGGCGGCGATGCGCAGCAGTTGCTCGTAGAGCTGAGCGGACTCCCTGAAACGTTTGAGATCGTAGGCGGTGCGGGCGGCGTTCTCGATCGGCACCGGATTGGCGGGAGCGCGCCGGGCGGCCTCGTGGAAGTCGAGGAGCGCCGGCTCGAGGCTGCCGCCCTCGGCCCGGCCGATGCCGCGCTCCAGATAGATCTCGGGCTCGTGGGCGCCGGCCTTGAGGGCGGTGTCGAGGATCGCCAGCGCCTCCTTGCGGTCGCCGCGCTGGCGCAGCATGCGCGACAGGTTGGTCGCCGCCACCGACTGCGCCGGATCGAGGGTCAGGGCGCGGCGATACTCCCGCTCCGCCTCCTGCTTCTTGCCGAGGTCGAACAGGCAGCCGGCGGCATCGGTGATCGGCACGGCGTTGAGGTCGTTCTCCTTCTGCGCGCGCTGGAACAGATTGAGGGCGGACTCCGTGCGGCCGGCCTGGCGCAGGCAGAAGCCGGCGAGGCTCAGAGCCGGGAAGTTGTGAGGGTCTTTCTTGACGATCGCCTGCAGCTCCGGCAGGGCCGCGGTGCACTTGCCCTCCTGCACGCTCTGGGTGATGCGGTGGAGGTCGCGGGCCAGGCCCGCCATCGCCCGCGGATCGGGCAGGCTGGCCGTCACCGGGCCTTCGGCGGCGCCGCCGAGATAGCCGAGGCTGGCGAGCTGCCGGCGCTGCTCGTCGTTGAGCACGTTCTCGGGGCGAACGGGCGTGTCGAGCTTCTCACCCTGCGCCTTCAGAAACGCCACCATCTTGCCGTCCCAGGTGCGCGCCGACTGACCTTGAGTGGGCGCCAGGTCGCGGCTCTCGCCAGGGTCCGCCGTCAGGTCGTAGAGGCTGCTCTTCGGCGCCTTGAGGTAGAGGAAGCGGTCGTTGGCGAGCGAGCGCAGCGGGTACCACTTGTAGGCGAAGAAGGGAAGGAAGCTCTCGGTGTAGGTCTGGCGGGAGCAGTCCGCCCCCCCGGCTCCTCCGGGCACCGGCAGGAGACTGCTGCCGTCGAGCCCGGACACCGCGCCCGCGCCGGCGAGACCGAGAAGGGTTGGAGCGATGTCGACGGTGCGCACCAGGCACTCGCTGACCCGCCCGGGAGGCACTCCCGGCCCGGCGAGGATCAGCGGCACCCGCCGGGCGGCCCGGTTGAGCAGCAGGCCGTGGGTCGCCTCGCCGTGCTCGCCGAGCATCTCGCCGTGGTCCCCCACCGCCAGCACGTCGGTCGCCGCCGGCAGCTTCTTCAGCAGCTCGCCGATCTGCTCGTCCATGAAGGCGATCTCGCCGTCATAGAGGCGATTGGGACCCTTGGCGGCGTCGGCGAAGCGGGTGGGCGGCCGGTACTCCTCGTGCGGATCGTAGTAGTGAACCCAGAGGAAGAATGGCGGCTTCAGACCGGCCATTGCTTTCAAGGCCGCGCTTGTGGTAGCGTCCGCCGTCCTCTCCGAGACCAGAGTCCCCTGGGCGTAGCCGGTGCCCAGGTCATCGTCGTAGATCCGAAACCCGTGGTCCAGGCCCTGTCGCCGCGCCAGCACCACGGCCGAGACCACCGCCGCCGTGTCGTAGCCGCGGGCCGCCAGCCGTTTGGCGAGCGTCTCGATCTTGGGCGCCAGCACGAAGGTGCCGTTGTCGCGCACGCCGTGATGGGGCGGAAAAAGGCCGGTGAGGATCGTCGCGTGGCTGGGGAGAGTGATGGGGGCGGCGGTGTCGCAACGGGCGAAGCGAGTGCCGCGGGCCGCCAGGGCGTCGAGGTTGGGAGTATGGGCGTCCTTATAACCCCAGGCTCCGAGGTGGTCGGCCCGGGTGGTGTCCATGGTGATGAGGACGATGTTCGGAGGAGTGCGCTTCGCCGGCTCGGGGGCTGCCTTGGCCGCCAGGGCGGCGGCGAGGCCGGCTCCGGCGAGGGCGAGACCACCAAATGAAACGAGTTGAAAAAAAGTGGATCGCTTTTGCCGGGGGCGAGCACTCTGACTGTTGGTGGTCATCGACAACATGTCCTGCTGTTTAAGAGACATCTTGACTCCCTGGTCCGCGGATCGGGGGGCGAGTATAGCAGCCGAAGTAGATCTGGCCCGGTGATTTGTCGGTTGGGTTGGAGGTCCTTCCCAACCGTGTGGTAACTGGAGGTTTGTACCTCCCCTTTCGCCGTTCCCCTAGGAGGGGGGACCATTTCATGAAGGCAAAATCTTGTCTCTCGCCCAAGGTGTGTCTCACGCTGTTGCTGTTGTTGAGCCTCGTCGCGATCCCGGCCACGGCCCAGGTCGCCAAACAGGGCAATGATGTCCTGTCCTCCATGCAGTTCGTCCATGACAAGCTGCAGCCGTCGCAACCCTTCGAGCCCATGGACTCCGCCCAGAGCCTCGTTGCTCCGACCTTGCAGAACGGTTGGGCGGCCTTCGTCATCGGCGCCAATCCTTCCTGGAAGGCCACCGTGGATCATCGGTCCGGCCTGATCGCCTTCGCCGAGGGCGGCAACGTCGCCTGGGTGCCCGGGCGCGGCAACTCTCTCACCAACGCCAGCATCTCCACCGTCCTGGCCGGCCGCACCAAGCCGGACATGGCCGTCCTCGACACCATCGCCCGCAACTACATGAAGAGCGTCGCGGGCCTCATGGGTATCGATCCCGCCAACCTGGTCCTCAACGCGGGCCGCTCGGGCCAGCCGGCCGGCCACGTCTGGTTCGTGGACTATGACCTCGTCCTCGGCGGCATGCCGGTCGAAGGCGCGCGCGTCGTCTTCCGCGTCAACAACGGCAACCTGATCCAGTTCGGCACCGAGAACATCCCCGGCGCGGGAACGGTCGTGCCGTCCGGCAAGCTCTCCCAGTCTCAGGCCCTGGCCGTCGTCTCGAAGTTCGTTGGCGGCTTCAGCGTGTTCGACACCTTCCGCGACAACGGCAGCCAGCACCTGCTGCCGGCCAACATCCCGAACAACGGCTTCGCCGAGGGCTTCAAGTTCGGTGCGGGCCGCGGCCTGGTCAAGGTCTGGCAGTTCATCTTCCATCGCGACGGCGTGATGGGCACCTGGCGGGCCCGGGTCGACGCGGCCACGGGCGAGATGCTCGAGCTCGTCGACGTCAACGACTACGTCCAGGCGCAGGTGAGCGGCGGCACCTACCTGAACTCGCCGACCACCGGCGCCGAGGTCGTGCGCCCGGCTCCGTTCGCCAACGTGTCCTCCGGCGGCTTCACCAACTCGGGCGGCGTCTACAACTTCACCAGCGGCACGGTGACCTCGACGCTCTCCGGCCAGTTCGTGAAGATCACCGACACCTGCGGCGCCATCTCGCAGGCCTCGGACGCCTCCGGCAACATCGCGTTCGGTACCTCCACGGGCACCGACTGCACGACGCCGGGCCACGGCGGCGCCGGCAACACCCACTCCTCCCGCGAGCAGTTCTACCAGGTCAACCGCATCAAGGAAGTGGTCAAGGGCTGGCTGCCGGCCAACACCTGGCTGAACCAGGTGCTGACGGTCAACGTCAACCTCAACCAGACCTGCAACGCCTACTGGAACGGCTCGACCCTGAACTTCTTCAAGTCGGGCGGCGGCTGCGCCAACACCGGCATGATCGCCGGCGTCTCGCTGCATGAGTTCGGCCACGGCATCGACCAGAACGACGGCACCGGCACGGCGGCGGACGGCGCCACCGGCGAGTCCTACGGCGACACCACGTCGATCATCGCCCTGCACACCTCCTGCCTCGGCGCCGGCTTCCTCTCCGGCAACTGCTCGGGCTACGGCGACGCCTGCACCTCCTGCACGGGTGTGCGCGAGGCCGACTTCGCCAAGCACGCTTCCGGCACCGCGGCCACGGCCCTCAACTTCATCAAGGTGCGCTGCCCCGCCGGCTCCGGCGGCACCGGCCCCTGCGGCAAGGAAGTCCACTGCGAGTCGTATGTACCGACCGAGGCCATCTGGGACTTCGCCAACCGCGACCTGCCCGGCGCCGGCACCGGCCCGGCCTGGACGACTCTCGACCGCCTGTGGTACCTCTCCCGCAACACCGCCACCACGGCCTTCTCCTGCAACCGCACCACCTTCGCCTCCGACGGCTGCGGCACGGGCTCGCTGTGGAAGACCATGCGCGCCGTGGACGACGATGACGGCAACCTGACCAACGGCACGCCGCACGGCGGCGCGCTCTTCGCGGCGCTCAACCGGCACGCCATCGCCTGCCCCGGCGACGCCGGCGCCTCGACGACGTTCTCCGGCTGCACCCCGCCGGCCACGCCGACGCTGACGGTCACCCCCGGCAGCAACTCGGCCGCCCTCTCCTGGACGGCTTCCGGCTCGTCGGTCTATGACGTGTTCCGCAACGAGCAGGGCTGCAACGCCGGCTTCACCAAGATCTCGCCCAACCCCCCCACGTCCGCCACGACGCTGGCCGACAACGTGCTGTCCAACGGCCTCACCTATTTCTACCAGGTGACCGCCTTCCCGAGCGGCAACGAGGCCTGCGCCTCGGCGCCCTCGGCCTGCATCTCGGTCACTCCGAGCCCCATCACCACCCCTGACTTCACGATCGCCGCGGCCCCGGCCTCGGTCTCCGTCGTGCAGGGCTCGACCGGCACCTCCACGGTCACGACCGCGGTCTCCGGCGGCTTCAACGCCGCCATCTCGCTGTCGGCCTCCGGCCTGCCGGCCGGCGTGACGGCCTCCTTCAGCACGAACCCGATCGCCGCGCCCGGCGCCGGCACCTCGACGGTGACCTTCACCGCGTCCTCGACCGCCACCCTGGGGACCTCGACGGTCACCATCACGGGCACCGGCGGCAGCGTCACCCACACCACCACGGTCAGCCTGACCGTCACCAGCGTCCCGACCCCCGACTTCACGATCTCGGCCTCGCCGAGCTCGCTGTCGGTCGCCAAGGGTTCCTCGGGCAACTCGACGATCACGACCGCCGTCTCCGGCGGCTTCAACAACGCCATCTCGCTGTCGGCCTCCGGTCTGCCCACGGGCGTGACCGCTTCCTTCGGCACGAACCCGATCGCCGCACCCGGCGCCGGCACCTCCGTGCTGACCCTCACCGTCGCCTCGACGGCGACCGCGGGGACCTCGACGATCACCGTCACGGGCACCGGCGGCGCCATCACCCACACCACCACGGTCACCCTGACGGTCACCGGCGGCACGCTCCAGCTCATCGGCAACCCGGGCTTCGAGAACGGCTCGGCCAGCCCGGCACCCTGGACGGCCACCGCCGGCGTCATCGACAACTCCGCCGGTGAGGCGCCCCACTCCGGTACGTGGAAGGCGTGGCTCGACGGCTACGGCGTGTCCCACACCGACAGCATCCTCCAGACGGTGACGATCCCGTCGACCGCCACCAGCGCGACCCTCGCCTTCTGGCTCCACATCGACTCGGCCGAGACGACCACCATCACCGCGTTCGATACCCTGAAGGTGCAGATCCGCAACACCTCGGGCACGGTGCTCTCGACCCTCCAGACCTTCTCCAACCTGAACAAGGCCACGGGCTTCTCGCAGAAGAGCTACAACCTGCTCTCGTTCGCGGGTCAGACCGTCCAGATCTTCCTCGTCGGCGTGGAGGACAGCTCGCTGCAGACCTCCTTCGTGGTCGACGACTTCACGCTGAACGTCAACTAACCAAAACACAGCAGTCAACGCAGTACCGGCGCCCCTCTCCGCGGAGAGGGGCGCTTCCTTTTGAGGAGCGCTTTCGCCGCCGCCGGGCACCTGAATTAGTACAGGCCGTCGATCCTTGACCGTCTTTTTTGAGAAGGAGGCAAAGCTCATGCGCAGGTTGTCCCTGTTGGTTGGAGTCCTGTCGCTCTCGCTCACCGCAAGCGCGGCGTTCGCCGCTCCCCGTCCCGCCGAATGGCCGTCCGCGGCCAAGCAGCTCCGGCAATCCCGAGTCGAGCCGGGCAGCGCCCTGGAGGCCCTGATCCTCAACAATCAGGACTTCAGCATGCTCCGTACCGAAGAGGCGAAAGACAAGATCCCGGTGCCGCTGTGGCTGCGCGTCTACTGGCGCAAGGGCCACCCGGAGACCGGCTACTCCGCGGCCGATCCGACGGGCGGCTACCCGCACGTGCTCAAGGAGGTCTATGAGTGGATGGTCACCCACCAGGATCTGCGGCCCACTTCGGCGGACGAGCCCAAGGCTGCAACCCACGATGCCGACGGCGACGCCCTGGGAGTGATCACCGCCGCCAGCACGGTGGGCACCAACCTCCGGACCTCCGGCGCCCAGACCTCCCCGCGCAGCGAATCGGACATCCGGATCAACTATTGGAACCCGCTGAAGGTCATCGCCGCCTCCAACAACATCAGCGCCAGCGGCCAGCAGGCCCAGTTCTACTCCAGCGACGGTGGCGCGACCTGGGGCCAGAGCTTCCTGCCGCTCACCGGCACCGATTCCTTCCACTCCGACCCCGCGGTCGACTGGACCTCGGACGGCACGGCTTGGTCGACGACCATCGGCATCCGGGGCAACACGCTCAAGATGCGCGCCTACAAGTCGACCAACGGCGGCCAGACCTGGACCTTCGACAACACGTTCTCGGGCACCCAGAAGGCCACCGACAAGGAGCTGATGTGGGTGGACCACAGCGCCACCTCGCCGTTCAAGGACTACGTCTACGCCTGCTGGCACAACGGCAATCCGGCCTTCGCCAACCGGCGCAACGGCCCGGCCGGCTCGTGGCTCGCCACTCCAGTCCAGGTGAGCAGCACCGAGTCCACCGGCACCGCCATCGGCTGCGACGTCAAGACCAACAGCGCCGGCGACGCCTTCGTCTTCTGGCCGACCACGGGCAACAGCCGGATCGTCACCGCCAAGTCGACCAACGGCGGCACCACCTGGCCCACCCGGACCGTCATCGCCACCACCTTCGACAGCTATGACATCGGCATTCCGGCCATGGCCAACCGCCGCGCCCTGATCTACGTCTCGGGCGGCGCCTACAAGACGGCCACCCTCGACAACGTCTACGCCACCTGGACGGACCAGACCGGCGTCGCCGGCTGCAACACGCCGGCCAACGAGCCGGGCACCAACGCCGCCTCGGCCTGCAAGAGCCGCATCTGGTTCGCCCGCTCCACCAACGGCGGCACCACCTGGGGCGCGCCGGTGATGCTCAACAACCAGGCGTCGAAG
>Ga0134121_10001987_pt1 | contig 18240 bp, 19 predicted proteins | sample KB301_FD_96463 | JGI IMG/M metagenome (GOLD analysis project Ga0134121, IMG submission 96463) | Terrestrial soil microbial communities without Nitrogen fertilizer from Kellogg Biological Station, Michigan, USA - KB3-0-1 | ecosystem: Environmental > Terrestrial > Soil > Unclassified ... | reverse complement strand
CGGTGCATGCCGGGATGCTCCGCGACCTTCAGGTCCTCCATGCGGCAGCCCTCGGCGGGCTCCATCCACGTGTCGCCCACGTGGAGCGGATAGACCTCGCCGCGGTAGGTGGCGAGCCGGTGCGCGAGCGACGAGTAGACGGCGCCCGCGATGTCGTGGACGGAGGGGGAGAATCCGGGGTGGCGTGGCATGACGGCCCGGAATATTACCGCAGATGTCACCGCAGAAGCAGGCTTCCCAGGGGTGCTACCATCGTCCCATGGCACTGACACTCACCGAAGTCCGCCGGATGCCGGAGGAACGGCGCCTGCGGTTGACCTGGACCGACGGCCACGTGGCCGAGTACGACTATGACTACCTGCGGGGCTGGTGCCCCTGCGCCGGCTGCCAGGGGCACTCCGGCTTCAAGATCCGCTACCTGCCGCCGGCCAAACCGGTGACCGCCGAGTCGATCAAGCCGGTGGGCAACTACGCCATCTCCATCGGCTTCTCCGACGGCCACGGCACCGGCATCTACAGGTATGAGTTCCTGCGCGAGATCTGCCCCTGCGGGGCTCATGGGGAGGTTTCAGGCGAGCTCGACGGCTAGGCCTCGCGCCACCGCGCCAGATCCCCTGGGGTGTTGAGGTTGAAGAAGATCTCCTGAGGATCGCCGAAGCGGCGCAGCGTCTCGCCCTCTAAGTACCTCACCGCCAAATCGGCGTCAGCCGCCAGGTCGTGAAGAGAAAATCGTCCTTCCTCGACCCGCGCGGCGAGGGCCGCGAGGGCGGCCGGGCCGTAGAGGGCGCAGAGCGGCTCGAGGCCGCCTTCCCAGCGGGGTACCACCCAATCGGCGGTCTCCGTTGCCAGCTCCGCGAGCAGGCCGGCCGGCACCCGGGGGAGATCGCAGGCCAGCACCAGGAGGGGCCGGCCCGGAAAAGCCGCGGCTCCTCCCAGGATGCCGGCGGCCGGCCCGCGTCCCGCGCCGTCGGCGAGCGAGCGCCGGCCGGGCACCAGCTCGCGGCCGCGGTCCGCCACGGCCACCTCGGCGCAGACGGCCGCCAGCCGCTCCGCGGCTCCGAGCGGCAGGGCCGCTCCCTCCAGCCGGGCCTTGTCGCTCCCCAGCCGGCGCGACTCGCCGCCGGCCAGGACGAGGCCCACGGGCCGCCACGCGGGGCCGGTCATCCCGTTGACTCCGTGCTACCATTCCGCCCTGAATTTATAGCCAAGGAGAACCCTGCATGAACCTGAGTCTCGCCTGCCTCGCCTGTCTGCTCGCCGTCGTGGGGTCCGCCTCCGGTGCCGAGCCCGTCAAGGCCCCGGCTGCACCCTCTCATCCCCATGTCCTGTTCGAGACGAGCAAGGGCAATTTCACCATCGAGCTCTACCCCGACAAAGCCCCGAAGACCGTGGAGAACTTCCTCCAGTACGTCAAGACGGGTTTCTTCGACGGCACCATCTTCCATCGCGTCATTCCGGACTTCATGATCCAGGGCGGCGGCTTCACCGCCGACTTGACGCAGAAGCCCACCAAGCCGCCCATCCCGAACGAGGCCGATAACCGGCTCCTCAACGAGCGGGGCACGCTCGCCATGGCGCGCACCAACGATCCAAACAGCGCCACGGCCCAGTTCTTCGTCAACCTGAAGAACAACGGCTTCCTCAACTACACGGCCTCGACCCCCTCGGGCTGGGGCTACTGCGTGTTCGGCAAGGTGGTGGAGGGGATGGAGACGGTGGATGCCATCGCCGCCGTCCCCACCGGGCGCAAGGGGAGCTATACGGACGTCCCCACCGTGACGGTCGTCATCAAGAAGGCGACGCTCGTCCACGCCGCCAAGAAGTAACCGGCCTGCGCAGGGCGGTCCCATGGGGGCCGCCCCCTAGTTCTTGGTGCTCTTGCGCATCTGAACGAGGCAGTTCCAGAAGACCTCGATCTGCTCCTTGCCGTGGGGCAGGGTGAGATCCCGCCAGACGTCCCGCTGGGCGGCGAGGAAGTCGTTCCAGTCGACGGGACGCTTCTTGTCGATGATCCGGCGCATGGCGGCGAGCAGGTCGGCCACCGTCCACATCGCCGGCCGCAGTCCGCCGAGCTCCCGCCAGCCGAGGCGGAGCTGCTCCACCCGGCGGCGCGACAGCTCCTGGTCCTTGTAGCGCACGCGCAGACGCCCCACTTCCGCCAAACGGTCGAAGGTCAGATCGTCCGGCGGCGTATGGTCGGAGATGGCCTGCCAGTGCTGGGGGACCAGCTCCTCCTTGCGCACCTGCATCACCAGGATGTCGAACTTGGCCACCGGCAGCCCGTCGAACAGGGCGGCGAGGGTGGGCAGGTCGGCGCCGTGAATCCACGCGCCGATCTCCTCGGGCGAAGGCAGGGCACGCGGCGGTGCGGCCGGCGGCGGAGCGGGTTTGGCGGCGGCCGGCGTTGCAGGTGTGGCGGCGACGGGCTTTTCGGGGGGCGGCACGGGAGCCGGCGCCGCCGGATTCGAGCTGACTTCGGTGGGTTCGGTCATGGCCCTAGTCTATCCGGATTGCCCCGCTTCCGGGCGAGGAGGGAGAACGCCGGATCCGGCGGCAACGCATAAGCAATCGCTGGGATCTGAAACGAGAAAAGATGGTGCCCAAGACCGGACTCGAACCGGTACGGGTTGCCCCACACGCCCCTCAAACGTGCGCGTCTACCAATTCCGCCACTTGGGCTCAAAGAACTTCTCTACCAACCGCTTCGCCGGAGAACCCTATTCCCCGGCGATTTGTTCCCCCGTTACTTCGGGGTGCCGGCCGGAGCCGGAGCCGCCGGAACGGGAGCCGTCTTGACCGGTGTCTTGGCCGGCAAGGTCTTGGTCGTCGTGGCCTTCTTCACCGGCGCGCCCGACATTACCGTGCTGACCGTGCCTTTGGCCAGCGCGATCGACACCGTGGTGACGATGAAGATCACGAAGGAGGCCACGGTGAGCTTGTGCAGCAGGGTGGTGGCGGTGCGGGCGCCGAAGGCGGTCTGGGTGCTGCCACCGCCGAAGACCGAAAGATCCGCGCCCTTGCCCTGTTGCAGCAGCACGACGAGGATCAGGAAGACGCAAACGATGATGTGGATCGCTTCCAACACGTAAATCACGGGCTAAGCCTCCCAACGGGCACGAGTGTCACCGGACCCCACCAGGGAGTCAGCCGGAATGCCGAATAATAGCAAGGAATTTCTGTGGGTCAAGGCTTGCGCCGCCGACGAGGAAGCCGTCGACGTCCGGTTGGGCGAAAAGACCGGCCGCGTTGTCAGGCGTCGCCGACCCCCCGTAGAGGATCGAAAGTCCCTCGGCGTCGTCCCCGATCAGCTCGCCCAGCAGGAGGCGCAGAAAGGCGTGAACCTCCTGCGCCATCTCCGGCGTCGCCGTCTCGCCCGAGCCGATGGCCCACACCGGCTCGTAGGCCACGGCGAACGTCGCGGCTTGGGATGACTCCCCGGTGAGAGGGGCGACGGCCGTGCGGAGCTGACGCTCCAGCACGCCGAAGGTGCGGCCTGCCTGCCGTTCCTCACGGGTCTCGCCAGCGCAGATCAGGGGGGCGAGGCCATTGCGCGCCGCCGCCGCCACCTTGCGGGCCACCACGGCGTCGCTCTCGCCATGGTCCTGCCGCCGCTCGCTATGGCCGCAGAGCACCCAGGCGCAACCGGCGTCGGCGAGCTGCGGCCCCGAGACGTCGCCCGTGTGGGCGCCCTTGTCGTCGGGATGAAGGTCCTGCCCGCCCACCGCCAGCTCGGTGCCCGCGAGCTCCGCCACCACCACCGGTATCAGGGGGAAGGAGGGGAAGATCGCCACCCGCGATTGTCCGCGGGGTACGGGCCGCTCGGCGAGGCCCTGCTTCAGGACACGGCAACAGGAGATCGCGTCCGCCTTCAGGTGGTTCATCTTCCAGTTGGCCGCCATCATCGCGCGGTTGTGGCGCCGGCTCATGGATTTCTCTCCAGCACCGCGACGCCGGGCAGAACCTTGCCGGCCAGCAGTTCCAGGGAGGCGCCGCCGCCCGTGGAGACGTGGCCGATGCGGCCGGCGACGCCCGCCTGGTGCACGGCGGCCACCGTCTCGCCGCCGCCGATCACCGAGAACCCCGGGCAGCTCGCGAGCGCCTCGGCCACGGCGCGGGTGCCGGCGTCGAAGGGCGGCTTCTCGAAGACGCCCAGGGGCCCGTTCCAGAACAGGGTGCGGGCGCGGCCGATGGCCGTGGCGAAGGCCTGGCGCGTCTCGGGGCCGACGTCCACCGCCTTGGTGCCGGCCGGAATCGCGTGCGCGGGCACAGTCTCGATCCGCTGTGGATTGTCGAGATCGTCCGTCACCACCAGGTCGCTCGGCAGGATGACCTCGATCCCGCGGCTCTTGGCCCGCTCCAGGATCTGCCGCGCGAGCTCCACCCGATCGGGCTCGAAGAGCGAGGCGCCCACGTCGAACCCCTCGGCGGCCAGGAAGGTGTTGGCCATGCCGCCGCCGAGCAGCAGGACGTTGAGGCGCGGCAGGAGGTTCTCCAGGGTGTCGATCTTTCCCTCGATCTTGGCGCCGCCCAGCAGGGCCACGAACGGCCGCTCCGGCTCGCCCAGCAGACGGCCGAGAGCGGTCACCTCGCGCTCCAGGAGCCGCCCGGCCACCTTGGTTTGGAGGCGCTCGGGCACGCCCACCACCGAGGCGTGGGCGCGGTGCGCGGCGCCGAAGGCGTCGTCCACGTAGACCTCGGCGAGCGCCGCGAGCCGATCGGCGAAGGCCGGCTCGTTCTTCTCCTCCTCGGCGTGGAAGCGGAGGTTCTCGAGCAGCACGACCTCCCCGGTCTTCATCGTCCGGACCACCGTCTCCACCTCGTCGCCCACGCAGTCCTCGGCGAAGCGCACCGGCTGGCCCAGCAGCTCCGCCAGCCTGGCGGCCACCGGCCGCAGGCTGTAGCGCGGATCGGGCTTGCCTTTGGGCCGCCCGAGGTGGGAGGCGAGGAGGAGGACACCGCCGGCGCCTGTCAGCTCGCGGATCGTCGGGATGGCCTCCTCCAGCCGGGTCGTGTCGCCGACCTCCTGGGCCGCGGACAGGGGGACGTTGAAGTCGACGCGCACGAACACGCGCTTGCCCTTGAGGTTCGCGAGGTCCAGATCGTCCAGGGTCAAAAGCTTCGCCATGATCGTTCCCTCTTGCTCTCTATCGATGTCTATCGAGTCGTTCCAGGAGATCCGCGAGGCGGTGAGCATACCCCCACTCGTTGTCGTACCAGGCCACCACCCGCGCCAGACCGCCGTCCGCCACTTGGACCAGCGGCAGGTCGACCACCGCCGAGCGCGGATCGCCGATGAAGTCGGAGGAGACCAGCTCCTCGTCCGTCACCCCCAGGTAACCCGCCATCGGCCCCGCCGCGGCGTCGCGGAACGCCTGGCGGATCTCGCTGGCCGTCGCGGCCGTCTCCAGGTCCGCCGCCAGGTCCATCATCGCCACGGCCGGGGTGGGCACCCGCACGGCGAAGCCCTCGATGCGCCCGGCGAGAGCCGGCAGCACGAGGCCGAGCGTGCGGGGAGTCGTCGTCCCGGTCGGGACGACGTTGAGCGCCGCCGCCCGCGCCCGCCGCGGATCGGGATGCGGCTGGTCGAGCAGCCGCTGGCTCTCCGTATAGCTGTGGACCGTCGACATCAGGGCCCGGCGGACGCCGAAGCGGTCGTGCAGCACCTTCGCCAGGAGGGCGAGGCAGTTGGTGGTGCAGGACGAGTTGCTGATGATCCGAGGGCCGGCGGCCTGCCGTTCCGGGTCCAGGGAGTTGTCGTTCACGCCCTGGCAGATCGTCGCGTCCGCCGGATCGGCCGGGTCCGAGTTGGCCGAGAGCACGACCCAGCGCACCGTCCCGCCCAGGTGGCCCGCCGCCACCGTTCGCCGCAGGAAGCGGCCGGTGGCGTCCACCACTGCCTCGACCCCCTCGCGGGACCAATCGATCGCGGTCGGGTCGGGCTCCTGGAAGACGGGGATCGTCCGCTCCCCGACGGCGAGCCCGCCCTCAACGGCCTCAGCTCGCGACGAAAAGGGGCCGTGCACGGTGTCGCGGGCCACCCGACGGGCCAGTTGGGCCGCCGGCACGATATCGTTGACGGCGGCGAGCTCGAGGCCGTCGCGGTCGTGCGCGATGCGCAGAAGGGCGCGGCCGACACGGCCTAAGCCGTTGATGGCAAAGCGGATGGGCATGGATGGCTATCTCTCTCGCGCGGCCCGGAACCTGAGCCGAAGACGGCCAGTTTATCAGCCGGTGTCCCGCCTGGGGATTCTGCGGCACTTCTAGAGTGATACCCTGAGTCTCGCAGCCTTGGGCTGTCGGCAGAGACTGACTTGAATAAGGAAATGAGGAGGATCTACTCCATGGCGGAAATGGGAAAGTATTGCAAAGCATACCTGGCCAAGCAGTTCCGTGAGTTTCCGGGCTGGACCGAGAACGCGGCCAACGTGCGGAAGGAGAAGAAGGAGGTCGGTGGCAAGGAGGTCGAGGTCGAGCGCACGCTCAACGACGACTCCATCCTCTATCTCCAGGAGAACTACATCGTCACCGACGGCATCTTCAAAGACCAGAACATCATCTTCGACAACGTCACCGACGACTGGAAGCAGTTCTGCCACTCGACGCTGGCCTTCGAGATTCCGGTCTACGAGCCGATTGAGATCAAGCACGCCGAGCCGGTCGAAGCCGCGCCCGCGGCGAGCGGCACCTAGAGCGCTCGCGCGCCCTCCGCGGCCCCCAAGAGACCCTGCCCCCCGGCAGGGTTTCGTCTTTTCTGGCCCTCACCCCCTACCCCCGATGGCGCTAACTTAACGTCACTGAGAGTTTCCCCCGGCTCGGAGACGCTCCGACACGTGGCCTGTGTCGCCTTCTGAGAGAGGTTGCAGAGGCGATCCGAGATGGCATGTCCTTTTGAGATCAACAAAAGCTCAGGGAAGGTGTCTCCTCATGAGTCAAATAGGAGGAGAGAATGGATTCGCTGAAGAACTTCTGCCAAGCCTTCGGGCTTCACCCTCTGACGGGGTTCGGGATGTTCGCCGTGGACTGGATGTTGTTCGGAGGAGAGGCCGGCACCTTTGGCGCGGGCCTGGTACTCACCGTACCCTTCGCTCTGGCTCTCACCGTGCCATGCGTCCTGATTCAGAAACACTCCTTCAACGACAGTTGGGGGGCGGCGCTCGGAAAGGGGCTCATGGTAGGCGTCCTTACCGCAATACCTACGGCACTGCCTTCCGTCGTATCGCTAGGAGCCGGACTTCTCGGGACTGGGAAATATCTGCTGAAGGAAAAATCTTAGGGTTTCCGAGCTCACCCCCGCCGATTCTTCGAACTCCTCACGAACGACCGTCCCCGCAGCTCCAGTGCGAGGGGAGATCGTGAGGGATTTTGATGTCTTTTGAGGAAGCTTGAGCCATCTCGTGAGGACTCTTGAGAAGCCCTCCCCTTACACTCCCGTCATCGCAGCACTCGAAGGGCGAGGGTGGGGCGGGAGTGGTGGTCACCACTCCAAAATTTTGAAGTCTTCTTTTGAAGGTCTGTTGTACGGGGGGAGAAGGGGTGGAGGGATGGGGCAGGATTTGAAGTTTTGTTCTGGAGGTTTTGCTGTGTGTAGGGGTGGCGGGCATCGAGAGAGAGTGTTAAAGGTGAGACCCGGTGGAGGAATCCGATCCGGGTCTTTTCCTTTTTAGAAGCGTCTTCGCCACGGGCAGCCGCTTGACCCTGGCACGATCTTGTTTATCCCCGCCGGTTCTTCAAAATCCTCACGAACGACCGTCCCCGCAGCTCCTCCAGCGTCAGCCCCGACCTTTCCAGAGCCTCTTTTTCCGTGATCGCGCCGCAGTTGGCGGCGCGCAGGAAGTAGTTGAGGAGGCCCTGGCCGGTGGCGGCGTCGTCGAAGACCTCGCCGACGAGGGTGGCCTGCGCGGCCTTCTGGACGAAGTTGCGGAGGCGGTCCGAGGCGGCGTCGAGGCCTTCGAGGAAGAAGGAGTAGAGGGTCGCGTAACGCGTGACGAGCTGCGCCGGGTGGAGGTCCCAGCCTTGATAGAAGCCGCCGGTGAGGGAGTGGCGGACGTGCCCGGCGTGTAGGCTCCAGGCGCGGTGGACGACGGCTCGGTTCTCTTCGCGCTGAGCCGCGGTGAGGGGCGGGCCGTCTTTCGGAGCCCGGTGCGGCGGCACGGGGAGGACGTTCGTGGCGCCGTCGGAGAGCCAGATCCCCGTTCCCGCGTAGGCGACCTGCATCATGTGCTTGGCGAAGTCGCAGACCGGATGGGTCATCGACTGGTTTTCCGCCGTGATGTTGCAGGCGGCCGTGTAGTCGTAGGTGCCGAAGTGGGCGGCCACGCACCGGCCACGCGCCGCGGCGGCCATGAGCGGCAGGTTCGACGTGCCCCGCTCGTTGAGGATCGACTGCGGCGTCTCGATCATGATCTCCATCCGGAGGGAGCCGATCTCCAGACCCAGCGCCGGCTCCAGGCGGTCGAACAGGTCGGCCAGCGCGGAGACCTGCTCGGGAATCGTGACTTTGGGGAGGGTGACGACGAAGTTGTCCGGCAACCGGCCGCCGGTTTCCCGGATCAAGGTCGTCAGGAACAGATCTAGGGTCCGTAGTGACCGTTCCCGCAGCTCTTCGGTGAAGGGCTTCACGCGGATGCCCACGAACGGCGGGAGGGTGCCGGCGGCGAGCCCAGCGGCCATCTCGCGGGCAGCCGACGCGGCGTGGCCGTCCTCCTCGGCGTCCGGCCGGCTGCCATAGCCATCCTCGAAGTCGGCCCGGAAGTCCTCGACGGGCTCGCGCCGCAGCTTTTCGGCCACGCGGGCGTGGACCATGGGCGCGAGACTCTCCGCGAGCCCGATCGCCCCGGCCAGATCCGCCGGGTTGGGGGCGTACTCCTCGAAGGCGCGGAGGGCCAGCGCTCCCAGCCGGGAGGCGATGTCCGCCTTGAAGAGGTGCGCGCCGCCGTAGACGGTGTGGACGGGCTGGCGCCGCTCGGACTCGCCGGGCTGGCGCCGCATGAACGCGAGATTGGCGCTCCGCAGGCGCTCGAAGACGTCGCGGACAGCGTCGGCGGGGAGAGATGTCATCTCAGAATCTCCAGGATCAACCGGCGCACCACCCGCTCCAGGGCGAAGCGGCGGTACTCCGCGGTCGAGCGGACGTCATCGATCGGCGTCACCTCGCCCGCCGCCGCGCGGCCGGCAATGTCAGCGGTATGGGCGGTCTCGGGTCCCAACGGCAGGCCGCGGACGGCCTCCTCGGCGGCACGGAGACGGACCGGCGTCGCCGCGACGCTGCCGGCGGCGAGACGGAGCTCGGCGATGCGGCCCTCGGCGACACGGCCGGCGAGGGCCACCACCACCTTGCTGATGGACTGCGCCTCGCGGGTCCCCACCTTGCGGAAGGCCTGGACCGATCCCTCGGGCAGGTAGGGGAGACGAATGCGGGCGACGATCTCTCCCGGTTGCAAGGCGGTCTTGCGATAGCCGGTGTGGAAGGCGGCGTAGGGGATCTCGCGGACGCCCTGGGCTCCGGCGGCCACGACCACGGCGTCGAGGGCCAGAAGCACGGGGAGGGAATCGCCGGCCGGGCTGGCGTTCGCGATGTTGCCTCCGAGGGTCGCCCGGTTCTGGATCTGCCAGCCGCCGACGAGAGAGGCCGCGGCGGCGAGGGCGGGGAAGGCGGAGCGGACGGCGGCGGAGCGGCGGATCTCCGTGAAGGAGGTGGTGGCGCCGATCTCCAGTCCTCCGTCCACCTCCCGGATGCCTCGCAGCTCGGCGAGGCTCAGGAGATCGATCACGCGGTCCATTCGGTGGAGGGCCTCGGGACCGCGCACCATGAGGTCGGTGCAGCCGGCGGTGGGGACGAGCGACGGGTCGTCCGCCAGATGGCGGAGGGCCTCGTCCAGGGAGCGGGGGCGGAGGGCGATCATTGCTTCTCCCGGCAGATCGCCCGCAGGATTCCCTCGTATCCCGTGCAGCGGCAGAGATTGCCGGCCAGGGCCTCCTGCGCCTCCTCGCGGGTGGGATCGGGGTGGGTTTCGAGCAGTGCCCAGCCGGTGACGACGATGCCCGGCGTGCAGGCGCCGCACTGGACGCCGCCCGTCGCCACGAATCGGTTCAGAAACTCGCGCGCCGGCCCCTCGGCGAGCCCCTCCACGGTCTCGATCCGGCGCCCCTCGCACTGGAGGAGCGGCACGAGGCAGGAGAGCACCGGCTCGCCGTCCATCCTCACCGTGCAGGCGCCGCACTCGCCCTCGCCGCAGCCTTCCTTGGTGCCGGTGAGGCCGAGGCGCTCGCGCAGCACGTCGAGCAGGCGCTCCATGGGGTGGCCCTCGGCCTCCGCCGGTTGGCCGTTGACGGAGAAGGAGACTTTCATCGTTGAATGTCCTCGGCTCGCATCAGCCGTTCCGGCGTGGCCGGGATCTCATTGACCACCAGTCCGGTGGCGTTCTCGATCGCCTGCGCGGCGGCTGGCGCGCCGCCGTCCATGGGCAGCTCGCCGACGCCCTTGGCGCCGAAGGGACCGCCCTCCCACGCCTGCTCCAGCAGATGGACGTCGATGCGCGGGCTGTCCTTGATGGTGGGGATGATGTAGGTGGCCAGGCGGTCGTTCAGATAGCGGCCGTCCTGGAGCTTGACCTCTTCCAGCAGCGCCCAGCCCAGGGCCTGGAGCGTGCCGCCCTCGATCTGGCCGGCGCAGAGGGTCGGGTGGATCGCCCGCCCCACCTCGCAGACGGCGGTCACCTTCAGGGGCTTCACGGCCAGGGTGTCCGGATCGACCTCCACCTCGACGACGTCGGCGCCCCAGGCGTAGGTCGGATAGGCCGCGCCGCGGTAGGTCGACTCGTCGAAGGACTGCCCCTCTGGGGGCTCGTGGTGGAAGGTGACCTCCACCGGGCCGGCCTCCCGGTATCGCCGGGCGGCGTCACGGAAGCTCTCGCCGAGCTTTGTCTGGGCCAGCACGCGGTCGCGCAGCTCGGAGACGGTCCGTGCGATGAGGCTGCCCACGATCATCGTGGTGCGGGAGGCGACGGTGGGGCCGGAGTCGGGGACCTCGCCCGTGTCCGGCTCCGCGAAGACGAGATCCTCGGGGCCGATCCCGGCTGCCGCCGCGGCGATCTGGGGGAACACGGCGACGCAGCCCTGGCCCATGTCCGTCATGGCGGTGAGCACCTCGATGCGGCCATCCTCCAAAAGACGAGCGGTGACGGGCGACTTCATCTTGCGTTCGCCGTTGCCGGTGAACCCCGCGCCATGGAAGAAGAGGGCAAGGCCGATTCCGCGCCGGGGCTCCCCTTCGGCGCCGTCCTGCTTCCGCGCCTCTTCCTGGGCTTTCCACCGGGCGCGGAAGCCGGTGAGCCGCTCGGCCTCCTCCAGGCAGAGGCGGGCGGAGGTCGTCTTGTCCAGCACCTGGCCGGTGGGCAGCCGGTCGCCCGGCTCGACGACGTTGCGGGCGCGGATCTCGTACGGATCGAGGCCCAGGGAGCGGCCGATGAGGTCCATCTGGCGCTCGATGGCGAACTCGACCTGCGGCGCCCCGAAACCGCGGAAAGCGCTGTTCGGCGGGGTGTGGGTGCGCAGCACCTTCCCCCGCAGGCGCACGCTCGGCCAGCGGTAAGGGCCGAAAGCGTGGAGCAGGGCGCGGGAGAGCACCACGGACGACAGGGTCCGGTAGGCGCCGCCGTCGAGGAGGATCTCGCCGTCCAGGGCGAGCAGCCGGCCGTCGCGGTCGACCGCCGTGCGGTGGCGGATCAAAGCCGGATGGCGCTTGCTGGTGGCCACGATGTCCTCGTGGCGGTCGTAGACCATCTTCACCGGCCGCCCGCAGGCGCGGGCGAGCAGGGCGGCGTGGAGGGCGAGGGCACTGGGAAAGTCCTCCTTGCCGCCGAAGCCGCCGCCCACCACGGAGGCGCGCACGCGGACCCGGTCCTCCGGAATCCCCAGGCCGTAGGCGAGCGCCCGGTGGACGTAGTAGGGGCACTGCATGGAGCCCGTGACCCGGACGCCGTCGCCGTCAATCTCGGCGATCATCCCCTGGCACTCGATGTAGATGTGCTCCTGGTGTCCGGTGCGGTGCTCGCCCTCGATCACGCGGTCCGCTCCGGCGAAGGCCGCGTCAATATCGCCGGCATTGCCGCTCTCCAGACCCAGCTCGTAGAGCGGCGGCAGAGCCTCCGCCCCTTCCAGGGCGAAGACGGGGGTGAGCGGCTCGTACTCGGCCGTCACGGCGGCCAGAGCCTGCCGGGCCGCCAGCCGCGTGGGCGCCGCCACCAGGGCCACGGGCTCGCCGACGTGGAGCACGACGCCGTCGGCGAGAATGGGCCAGCCGTCGTCCAGGAGCTGAACGCCATTGGGGCCGGGCAGGTCCGCGGCAGTGACGCAGATCGTCCCGGCCGGGGCCGCAGCCGGATCGAAGCGGACCGACCGCAGCCGGGCGTGCGGGTGCGGGCTGCGCAGGGTGGCGCCGTGCCACATGCCGGGCAGGACGAGGTCGTCCACATATCGGGCCGCGCCCGAGACCTTGGCGAAGCCGTCGGGGCGTGGCGGGCTCTCTCCGATGCCATTCATTGGTCCGGGAGTCTGGAACAAGGGCGGGCCGGGCGCAATAGCTTCCAAGGAGATAGAATCCGCCGGTTCGATCGATTCGCAGCCCTACCGAGGGAGACGCACGCATGAAGCCCGCCCCGTTCGAATACCAGGCGCCTTCTTCTTTGGATGCCGCGCTGGACCTTCTGTCTGACCGCGGCGGCGACGCCAAGGTCCTGGCCGGGGGGCAGAGCCTGATCCCGGTGATGAACTTCCGCCTGGCGGAGCCGGCCTTGCTGGTCGACATCAACAAGCTGGCGGAGCTCGACTTCATCCGCCGTAGCGCCGACGGGGGCTTGGAGGTCGGCGCCCTGACCCGCCAGCGCCGGGTGGAGCGGGACCCTCTCGTCGCCGAGGCCGCGCCGCTGCTCCACGAAACGATCCCGTTCATCGCCCACCCCCAGATCCGCAACCGGGGGACGTTCGGCGGCAGCCTGGCCCACGCCGACCCCGCCGCCGAGCTGCCGGCCATCGCCGTGGCCCTGCGTGCCCGTTTCCGGCTGCGCAAGGCGGGCGGCGACCGCTGGGTGAACGCCGCGGACTTCTTTGGCGGCCTGTTCACCACCTCGCTCGAACCGGACGAGATTCTCGTCGAGGTGGCGATTCCGCCGATGCCAGCGCATACCGGCTGGTCCTTCCTGGAGATCGCCCGCCGCCATGGCGACTACGCTCAGATCGGAGTGGCCGCTCTGGTGACGCTCGATGACGCCGGCCTTTGCCGCGAGGCGCGGCTGGTCTATCTCAGCGCCGGCGACGTGCCCATCGAGGCGCGGGAGGCAGCGGGGCTGCTCGCCGGGCAGGAGATCTCCCCGGAGGCCATCACGGCAGCGGCGGAGAAAGCCGCGCAGGAGATCCGGCCTTTCAGCGATCTTCATGCGACGGCCGACTTCAAGCGCCACCTGGCGCGGGTGATCACCGGCCGCGCCCTGCGCAAGGCGGTCGAACGGGTAAACGGGAGGACAACGGGATGAACGAGAGCTACAAGGTTTCCCTCACCGTCAACGGCCAGGCGTACGAGCGCGAGGTCGAGCCGCGCCTGCTGCTCTCGGACTTCCTGCGCCACGACCTGGGCCTGACCGGCACCCACGTCGGCTGCGAGCATGGGGTCTGCGGGGCGTGCACGGTGCTCTTCGACGGCGAGCCGGTGCGCTCCTGCATCCTCTTTGCCGTGCAGGCGGACGGCCACGCCGTCACCACCGTCGAGGCGTTGGCGCCCGGGCCGGAGCAGCTTCATCCGCTCCAGCAGGCCTTCTGGGAGTGCCACGGTCTCCAGTGCGGCTTTTGCACGCCGGGCTTCCTGATGACCCTGGTGCCCTTCCTGGAGGAGAACCCCGATCCCAGCGAGGACGAGATCCGCCACGCCATCTCCGGCAACCTCTGCCGCTGCACCGGTTACCAGCACATCGTGGACGCGGTGAAGCTCGCCGCCGAGAGGCGCCGGGCGCCGGCGGAAACCGAAGGATGAGAGAGCTGGACGCTCTCGCCGCGATCTTCGCCGGCCGCGATCCCGACGTGCTGGCTTTCGTTCCCGAGGAGGGGCGCTTCGAGCGGCTGCGTCGCGAGCGGGAGGCGCTGGAGCGCCGCTGGCCCGATCCCGCGCGCCGGCCGCCCCTCTTCGGCGTGCCCGTGGGGGTGAAGGACATCTTCCACGTCGACGGCTTCCCGACCCGGGCGGGCAGCAAGCTGCCGCCTGAGGAGCTGAAGGGATCCGAGGCGGCCAGCGTGACGGCCCTGAAGGAGGCCGGCGCCCTGATCCTGGGCAAGACGGTCTCCACCGAGTTCGCCTTCTTCGCCCCGGGACCGACCCGCAACCCGTGGAACCCGGAACACACCCCCGGAGGATCGAGCAGCGGCTCGGCCGCCGCGGTGGGCGCCGGCATCTGTCCGCTGGCGCTCGGCACGCAGACGATCGGCTCGATCATGCGGCCTGCCGCTTTCTGCGGCATGGTCGGCTTCAAGCCCAGCTACGAGCGGATCTCCCGCGAGGGCGTGATCCCCCTCGCCCCCTCGCTCGACCACATCGGCTTCTTCACTCCCGACGCGGTGGGCGCCACGCGGGCCGCCGCCGTGCTCTGCCGCGACTGGCACGCCGTGAAGCCGGCGCGGAAGCCCCGGCTTGGCGTGCCGGAGGGGCCGTTCCTGGAGCGGGCCTCGGGCGAGGGGTTGGTCCACTTCCGCCAGGTCTGCCACCGTCTGGCGGATGCCGGATACGAGATCGTGCACGTTCCCGCGCTGCCGGACTTCGGGGAGATCGTCGAGCGCCACTTCCGCATCACCGCCGCCGAGATGGCGCGGGTGCACCGCGACTGGTTCGCCCGCTTCGGCGATCTCTACGCCGAGAAGACGGCCGAGCTGATCCGCCGTGGACAGACGGTGACGGACGACGAGCTGGAGCGGGACCTCGACGGCCGCGAGGAGCTCCGCGACGTGCTGACCGCGTTGATGGACGAGCACAAGATCGACCTCTGGATCTCGCCGCCCGCCCTGGGAGCCGCGCCGCGCGGGCTCGGCAGCACGGGCGATCCGGTGATGAACGTTCCCTGGAGCCAGGCGGGCATGCCGGCCGTCTGCCTTCCCGCCGGCCGCAACGCCACTGGCCTGCCTCTGGGGCTCCAGGTTTCCGCTCGCTGGTGGTGCGACGAGTCGCTGCTATCCTGGGCGGCCGATCTGGAGAACGCTCTGAAATCATGAGCGGCGCGTCAATCGTCCGCTGTGCCGTCCGTCCCGGCGCCTACTACGACTCGGTCGTCCTCATGCAGCTTCAGCGGGCGCTGACAACGCTGCCCGGAGTGATTGACGCGGGAGTGGTGATGGCGACGCCCGCCAACCACGAGATCCTCGCGGCGAGCGGGTTGGCTCCGGATGCAGACGTCGAGGCCGGGCCTCACGATCTGCTGATCGCCGTAAAGGCGGAGAGCGACGAGGCTGGGGCGGAAGCCCTGGCGCGGGTGGACTCCCTCCTCCAGGTCCGGCGCGGTGGCGGCGAGCAGGAGTTCCGGCCGCGCAGCCTCGCCTCCGCCTTGAAGCTCCTGCCCGAGGCTCACTGGGTATTGATCTCCGTGCCCGGCCGCTACGCCGCTGGAATCGTGGACGAGGCCCTCGATCACGGCCGCAATGTCTTCCTCTACAGCGACAACGTGCCTGTAGACCAGGAGGTCGCCCTCAAGCGTAAAGCGCTCGCGAAGGGCTTGCTCGTGATGGGGCCGGACTGCGGCACGGCCATCGTGGGCGGCATCGGGCTCGGCTTCGCCAACCGCGTCCGGAAGGGGAGCGTCGGGCTGATCGGCGCCTCGGGCACCGGCCTCCAGGCCGTCACCAGCCATCTCCACCACCTGGGAGCCGGCGTCTCGCAGGCGATCGGCACCGGCGGCCGGGATCTCTCCGCCGAGGTCGGCGGCATCACCGCCCGGCAAGCCCTCGACCTTCTAGGCCGCGATCTGGAGACGCGGGTTATCGTCCTGATCTCCAAGCCCCCCGCGCCCGAGGTCGCCGCCCGCCTGCTCGCGGCAGCCCAGGCGACGGGCAAGCCGGTCGTCGTGGACTTCCTCGGCCTCGTTCCCCCGGTGCGCCGGCTGGGATCGATCCACTTCGCCGTCAGCCTCACCGAGACGGCTGAGCTGGCGGCGGGGCTGCTGGAGGAGCAGAGGAAAGAGCATGGACCGATCCCGGAAAGGCGAGGCTTCCTCCGCGGCCTCTTCGCCGGGGGCACCCTGGCCTACGAGGCACGCCTCGCCCTCCGGACCTTCCTACCGGAGAAGGGGAACACCATCCTCGATCTTGGGGATGACGAATTCACCGTCGGCCGCCTCCACCCGATGATCGATCAGGATCTCCGCCTGCGCCGGCTACGCCAGGAGGCGGCGGACCCGGAGGTGGGGATCATCTTCCTCGACGTCGTGCTGGGCGACGGTGCCCACGCCGATCCCGCCGGAGAGCTCGCCCCGGTGATCGAGCGCGCCCTTGCGGATCGCGCCGACACACTCGACATCCTCGTCATCGTCGTAGGCACGGACGAGGACCCCCAGAACCTCGCCGAGCAGATCGCCACCCTCCGCCGGGCCGGAGCCCACGTCGTGGTCACCGTCTCCGAAGCCGTCGAGGCGGTGTGGCAGCGACAGGTGAGCGGGGACTCGACGGACATGCCCGTTCCCCTGGAATCCATCCGTCCCCCACTCGCCGCCGTCAACGTTGGCCTGGAGTCGTTCTACGATAGCCTCCGTGCCCAGGGAGCCATGGCCGTGCAGGTGGAGTGGAAGCCTCCCGCCGGAGGCAACGAGAAGCTCGCGGGGATCCTCGCGCGTATGAAAGCCCACTGAATGGATATCGATCAGGCCAACCGCACCGCTGTCGAGCGTATGACCTCCGCGCGGCCGATGCTCACCGGTATCGCCCGGGCGGGGGACGTCATCCCCGGCCTGCACGACGGTCTTTTGCTCCACGCCGGGCCGCCCATCGCCTGGGAGCGCGCCTCCGGGCCGTTGCGCGGCGCGGTGACCGGCGCCCTGCTCTTCGAGGGGCGCGCCCGGACAGAAGCCGAGGCTGTCTCCCTCGTCGAGCGAGGGGACATCCGCCTGGAGCCCTGCCATCACCACGCCGCGGTCGGTCCCATGGCGGGCGTCATCTCCCCCTCCATGCGGGTCTACGTCGTCGAGGACGCCGTCCACGGCCACCGCACCTTCTCCAATCTCAACGAGGGTTACGGCAAGGTGCTTCGCTATGGCGCCTTCAGCGACGAGGTCCTCACCAAGCTGCGCTGGATGAACGACGTCCTGGCGTCGGTGCTCGCCGAGGCGCTCGATCTCTCCGGAGGCATCGACCTGCGCACTCTCGTCGCCGAGGCGCTGCATATGGGCGACGAGGGGCACAACCGCAACAAGGCGGGCTCGCTCCTCTTCCTGAAGCTCCTGGCGCCCCACATCGCCCACTCAAAAGCTGGCGCCGGCGACCAGTCCGAGGTCCTGAAGTTCCTGGGGGACAACCCGCTCTCCGTGCTCAACCCGGTGATGGCGGCCTGCAAGGCCATGTCGGACGCCGCGCACGGCGTCGAGGGGAGCACCATCGTCTCCACCATGGCGCGCAACGGCACGGACTTCGGCATCCGCGTCAGCGGCCTCGGCGACCGCTGGTTCACCGCTCCCGCCCAGGTGCCGGACGGCCTCTACTTCCCCGGCTTCACACCCGCGGACGCCAACCCGGACATCGGCGACAGCACCATCACCGAGACGGCAGGCATCGGCGCCTTCGCCATGGCGGCCGCGCCGGCCATCGTCACCTTCATCGGCGGCAAGCCCCAGGACGCTCTCAACGCCACCCTGGAGATGTACGAGATCACCGCCACCGAGCACGGCCAGTTCACCATTCCCGCCCTCGGCTTCCGCGGCAGCCCCGTGGGGATCGACCTGCGCAAGGTGGTGGAGCTGGGGATCACGCCGCGGGTCAACACCGGCATCGCCCACCGCCAGGCCGGCGTCGGCCAGGTGGGCGCCGGGCTCGTCAGGCCGCCGATGGAGATCTTTGAAGAGGCTCTGGTAGCTTTCGCGGAGCACTATTCCATTTAGCTAAAGGAGGAGACCGTGTACGTCCCCTATGACATGAGCAAGGTGAAGGTCCTCGACCTGTCGCAGAACTTCAGCGCCGATTCCCCCTCGTTCGCCTTCTACGAGGGTCCGACCGTCAAGTGGG
>Ga0134121_10001986_pt1 | contig 18247 bp, 13 predicted proteins | sample KB301_FD_96463 | JGI IMG/M metagenome (GOLD analysis project Ga0134121, IMG submission 96463) | Terrestrial soil microbial communities without Nitrogen fertilizer from Kellogg Biological Station, Michigan, USA - KB3-0-1 | ecosystem: Environmental > Terrestrial > Soil > Unclassified ... | reverse complement strand
TAAATCAGCGCGGAAGCCCACTCAAAGTAATAATCCAGGCGATCCGGTTTGTCTTTGATCAATTGTTCATACACCGCAGCCGACTCGTCAAACTTTCCGTTCTTCTGGAGGATTTCTGCGAACAACAAAGCATACCATTCATTTTTTGAATCGAGCTTGTAGGCGCTCCGGATAAAAAATAAGGCGTCCGTATATTTTTTTTGCTGCGCATAAATATTTGCCAGCTCATACATGGCTGCATGATTAGCTCCGTCCTTGCGGATCACTTCAGCAAAGAGGTCAGCGGCATTGTTCAGGTTGCCGAGGATCTTTTCCTTATTGGCATTGAAAAAAAGATAGGTAACATCTGTCCGCTGGGATTCATTGAGCGAAGACCGGGATGATGGATTTGAGCTGGAAGCCTGTTGTCCGCCTTTGCAGGACAAAAGAAAAACCGCGGGAAGAAGGATCAGAAATATTTTTTTCATTGAATAGTTAACGCAGGTCTGACGGGATTGTTTGGAATTAAGTTTGGGCAGAATAGTCTCCCAGACTCAAATCGTCTGCACGCTGCGCATAGGTTACAAAGTTACCAATCATTGAGTTATCGATAACGGCATTCACAATCTTGCAGTTCGTCTGAACGATGCTGTTACGGACGTTTGAGTTTTCAACCTTGGTATTTTCCCCGATTGAAACGTGGGGACCTACCACGGAATTTTTAAGCGTAATATTTTCCCCTATGAAACTGGGCTGTATAATCACAGAATTTTCAAGCTTGACTGAAGCCGGAACCTTCAGATCTGCCTTATGCATTTCAAGCACCCGCTGGTTGGTGTAAACGGTGGCATCTTTATTTCCGCAATCCAGCCATTCATCTACTTTGCCCGGGACGAATTTAGTTCCCTTCTTTTTCATGTTCTCCAGGGCATTCGTCAACTGGAACTCGCCTTTCTCCTTGATGTTGTTGTCAATAAGGTATTGCATTTCGCTGCGCAGGTATGCGCCGTCTTTCATGTAGTAAATACCGATGATGGCCAGGTCGCTGATAAATGTTTGCGGCTTTTCCACGAAATCGGTGATAATGCCGCTGTCATTCACTTTAATGACGCCAAACATTTTAGGGTCTTCAATTTTGCTGACCCAGATGATTCCATCCTTGTCCTCATCCATGGTGAAGTCGGCGCGGAAAAGCGTATCTGCAAAAGCAACAATGATCTTCCCGTTCAGCTGGTCTTTTGCGCAGAGGATGGCATGCGCAGTGCCCAGCGGTTCATCCTGGTAAAAAATATGTCCTTTGGCGCCTTCACTTTCGGCAATCTTTAACAGGCGATCTTCAGTTTCCTCTCCGAAGCGTCCGACCACAAATGCAATGTCTGTGACTTTCTCCTTACAAACCTTGATGATGTCTTCCACCAGCCACTGAACGATGGGTTTTCCCGCCACAGGGATCAAGGGCTTTGGGATGGTAAGAGTATGGGGACGCATCCGCTTGCCCATTCCTGCCATCGGAATAATTATTTTCATATCCTGTCCCCCTTACCCCGAGATGAGGCATCAAAAGATTTTATCATTTCAACAATTCCTGTTTTTATTTTACGCCCGTTGACCCAAACCCGCCAACACCCCGCCCGGTTTCAACCAGCAAATCCACCTCTTCCCACGCTACACGTTCATGAGCGGCGATGATCAGCTGTGCAATCCGTTCACCGTCTTCAATTACGAATTCTTCTGTTGAAAGATTCACGAGGATAACTTTTACTTCCCCGCGGTAATCAGCATCGATTGTTCCGGGAGCGTTCAGAACTGCGATTCCTTTTTTTGCTGCAAGTCCGCTGCGGGCACGTACCTGGGCTTCATAGCCCGGAGGGATCTCAAGATACAGGCCGGTGGGAACCATTGCACGCTCGAGTGTTTTCAGGCGGACCGGTGCGTCAAGGTTCGCACGCAGATCCATTCCTGCTGCATGCAGGGTCTCATAGGCAGGCAATTGGTGTTTCGATTTATTTACGATCCGTACAAACATTTTTGTTCAGGATTTAGCTCTGGCATTTAAATCCCCGGAGGGTTTTTTTCGGGGATGCGAATGTAGGAATTTTTGCGCCTCTCATAAACGTATGCCAATGCCAAAAAGACCAGCAGGAAGCCCGTATTCGCCAGGAGCATTGCATTCCTTCCCCATGCGAAATGATTCCGCAACTGTTCGCTGAAGAAATAGATTGCCAGTGCAGATAAAATAAAATAAAAGAAGGAACCGAGGTTGTAATTCACATGGTAATATTTCTGCCCGACAAGATAAGAGATCACCATCATGGCCGCATAGCAGATCAGCGTTGCCCATGCCGCGCCCATGTAACCCATCACCGGGATCAGGGCAAAGTTGAGCGCCAGGGTAATCGTTGCCCCGATGATGGAAAACCACGCACCCCATTTCGTCTGGTGGGTAAGCTTGTACCAGACGGAAAGGTTATAAAATACTCCGAGGCAGAGGTTGGCCATCAGGAGAATCGGAACAACACCGATTCCTTCACGGTATTCCTTGCCGATGAAATTTTTTACGATGTCTATATAGAGCATGATACCCAGGAAAATAAACGAACACATCAGGACGAAATAATGCATCACGCGCGCATACGTTTGTTGCGCCTTGTCACTCGATGCCATTGAAAAGAAGAACGGTTCGGCGGCATACCGGAAGGTCTGCACGAAGAGTGACATAAGGATCGACAATTTGTAACACGCCCCATAAATTCCAAGCTGCGAAAGAGCCGTCGTCTTGTCGGGCACCAGCCGCGGGAGCATGATGCGGTCGAATGTTTCGTTGATCATGCCTGCGAATCCTGCCACCATCAACGGAAGGGCGTACAAAACCATGGTTCGCCAAAGCTTTTTATCGAAGGCATAATGGATCCTGAAAATCTCGGGCGTGAGCAGCAGCAGCACGAAGGCACTTGCCACGAGGTTGCTGATGAAAACATATCCTATTCCGATTTGCGGATCGTACACCCTGCTGATGAAATCGTGAAAGGCGCCGTCTTTAAATTTTGGACAGATGATGAGAAAGAAAATATTCAGTCCCACGTTCACCAGGATCCACATCAGTTTGATGAAGGCAAATCGCAGCGCTTTATTTTCCTGGCGGAGCCTGGCAAATGGAATCGCGCTGATGGCATCGAGTGCAAGCACGGCGGCAAAGCAGCTGATGTATTGCGGCAGCATTTTGTCGGATCCGTCGTTGTAATTCATCCAGGCGGCGATAGGAGAAGAAAAAAGAACAATGATAAATGCCAGCGAAACCGAGGAAACGAGAATGCTGATGAGGGAAGTGGAATAAACATTTGAATTCCCTTTTTCTTTTTCGGCATAACGGAAGAAAGCAGTTTCTAACCCGTACGTGAAAATAATATTGAAGAAGGAAACATAGGCATAGAGTTCAGTTACGATGCCGTATTCGCCGGTCATAAATACCCGCGTGTAAAGCGGCACAAGCAAATAGTTAAGCATGCGCCCGGCGATGCTGCTGAGCCCGTACACTGCCGTTTGCGAAGCCAGTTTCTTTAAGGAAGACAAATTGAAAATTTAGCGCCGTGAAGTTAATTGAAACGGAAGGCCGGGAAATTTGTTCATGCCCGAATTCCTGACAGTAAAAAATCCCTACATCTTAATAACTTTCCTGGTGTAAATTTTATTTCCTGAGGTTATCGAAAGAAAATAAATGCCGGGGGAAACGGAAGAGAGGTCTACAGTAACAGCGCCTTCGGCGGGCCGGACCGACAAAATTTTTTGCCCCGGCGAATTAAATATGGAGATTCCCTCAATGTCATTCCCGGGATTATTGATTTTGCACAGATCCTTCACTGGGTTCGGATAAACGAAATACTTCCTGACCGGAGGCTGTGATTGTACAGGTGTAAAAAGAGATTCGTCAATCCTGACAACGCCCTGCGTGGACGTGCCGGCCCAGATGATTCCTGTCCGCTCCACTGCCACGGAATAAATCAAATCATCCGGCAATGGTGAATTGGAAGTGTTGTAAGAAGAAAAAGAATTGCCTTGCTTTTTCACGACACCCATGTCATAAGAGCCGATGTAAACGGTATTGGATGAATCTACGGTTACGGCATCAAAGGATTCGCTTGGGATGGTAGAGTTTGAAAAATTGTAAGTGTAGGCCGTCGTTCCGTAAAAGCGCACGAGTCCGCCGGCGGGAGTGGCGCACCACTTATATCCGAGACCATCAATACAAATGTCGGGAATTGAATTGTCAGGAAAACCCAGGTTGGCTATGTTGTATAGCGTAAAGGTGGTGTCTTCCATCGTAAGAAATCCCCCGTTAACTGTTCCTACAAAACGTACGCTGTCATTTTCTGCGCGCACCGACCCCATGCTATTCACCGGTAACCCGGAATTGCTGATGTCCCAGTGATTCCAGTTAACGTTGTCAAAGCTGTTCAGACCGTTGTCCGTGCAGATCCATTTTACATCGTTGGCGTCAATGTCCACGTACTTGATTACGTCAGAAGTGATCATGGAATTGGATGTTGTATATGCAGTCCAGTTTGTGCCGTCAAATTTATTGATGCCTCCGAGTGCAGTGCATATCCATGCATTTCCGGCAGCATCAAAGCGTATGCATTTGATCGAGTTGTTTGATATGTTGCTGTTTACCGTTGTGTAGACTGTCCAGCTTGTATCGTTGAAAACTGCCATGCCGTAATCAGTGCCGAACCACTTCCTTCCCTGGAGATCAATGGCGATGCTTCTTACGGAATTATCGGGTAGCGGGGAATTAAAACGGGTGTAGTTAATGAATGCCTGCGGAAATGCATCCGTCAGAAAAAGTGCACTGGCAGCGAAGGCGAAAAATTTTGCTCTCATCAGGTTTGGAAGAGTAAAAGTAAAATAAAAAAGAGCGCCTTTGCGGGGCGCCCTTTCTTTTCAAATTTCAGATGGTTTATTGAATAATCAGTTGCTGGTAAGATGTTTTGTCGTTGGAAATTACATGGATCATGTAAACACCCTTGGCGAAATTACTCACGTCAAATGTCTGCTTGTAATTTCCGGCAGCATTTTCAAGTACAGCGGAAGAAACCACTTGTCCGATAGCGTCAACGAATTCAACAGTTGACTTTGTGATGCCGGCATTGTTGAATGCAATGGTCACGTTCTCATCAGCAGGGTTCGGGAAGATGCTGAAGTTATTTTCAGCGGTGAAATTGCTGACGGCATCAGGATTAAGCATGATGGCCTGCACAGGGATGCGTGCGCTTGTACAAACAGTCGGAGGCAACGTGATCTGCCAGTCATAGAAGTAGTAGTAATAGCTCTGCCCGATGCTGGATCCTGTAATGGTAATTACATTATTTACAGAATAAGGATAGCTGACACCCTGGTTACTGCGCTCCAGGACTGGGCTTACGTCTCCGAAGTTTGTCGTATTCAGGTTGGCATTGGTGGTGATGTAATAGCCTGTACCCGGAGTAAGCGCAAAGTTCAGCGTAACGAGTGAAGTGTCCATCGGAATTGTAACCACCAGTGAATGAATGAGCGTGCCGACGGAATTAAAGACCTGTATTTCGCGGTCGCCTGGTGTATTCGTGTAAACTTTTACGGTAGATAAAACGCAATTGTCGAGAACGTCAAACTGAAGGTCGCCGTCTGTAGTTGTTGCACTGTACAAACTGGTACCGGTGTGGTAAGGCTGGCCCGTTGCAGCATTTCCGCCGCCATAGCTGGTTGCATTTTCAACCCAGTAGGTCGTGGTGTTTATAAGAATCGGAGTTGTGTATGATGGGCCGGTGCCGAGGAGTAAACCGCCGGTTTGAGAATCATACCATGATATGCTGTTACCGGTGGCAGTAAGCGTGATAGAATTCGGGCTCACCGCTGAATCGTCGTAAGCAACAGCAACCGGTGCTGCGAGCACGTCTATAATCTGGGGATCTGAAGTGAATGCTGCGCACAAACCCTGGATGGTTACCGTGTATGTTCCTGTTTGGGATACAACAATTGACTGCGTGGTTTCTCCAGAAGACCAGGCATAGGACGCTGCCGGCGTGGAAGAAAGTGTGATCGCTCCGCCCTGGCAGAATACAAGATCGCCTGAAGCGCTTACCGTAGGAGTTTCGTCAGGATTCACTACAACTTCAACCGTTGGAGAAAGGCTTGTGCAACCGCCTCCGTCTGTAACGATTACGTTGTAAAGGCCGGCGGCAGAAATAATAGTTGATTGTGTGTTGTCACCGTTGGACCAGTCGTAAGAAGCGAATCCTGCGGCGGCAGTCAGGGTGACTGTTTGTCCTGTGCAAAGGATGTACGGTCCCGGAATAACATTTCCTGTCACTGAACATCCGCCTTCGATCACGGTTACAAATTGGTCAGCTGCGAGGTTCGTAAAATGGTTGGTGAACTGGTGTGATGGCCAGTCGATGCGCGCAGAATCAACAACGGTGTTGGCACCGATCCCAAAGTGAAGCTGCATGGAGCAGGCAGTGCCGTAGCTTTCTCCTGCGCGGACTTCACGCACCTGCATGCCCCAGGGGCCGTAGATGGTAACTTTTGCGCCCACAGCATCTATGTTGCTTACAGTGCCTGTAAGTGCAAACGTAATGAAGTGGTTACCGTTGTTCACGGAATTCAAAAACAACACATCGTCGGTGCTTGTCGGAGAGTTGTATACGTTGCCATAAGAAGCAAATACATCAGCTTTGCCATCGTGGTTCAGGTCGCCTGTTCCGAAAGAAAGCATTCCGTTGCTTTGTGCAGCGAACGGAAGGGTTGTAAGTGTAAATGAATGATCGCCGTTGTTGTGATAGAGCAAATAGGAATTTCCGCTGCCGCCGCCTGAAACAAGAATGTCAAGGAAACCATCATTGTCAAAGTCTTCTGTCATGGATTCGATAGGATCGAAGCCGCTTGTGCTGAAACCGCTGCCGGCAGTGATGTCTGTAAAATGTCCAGTTCCGTCATTCTGCAGGATCTGTCCGTTCTCTCCGTGGTTTGTCATCACGATATCCTGGTCGCCATCGTTGTCCAGGTCACCGAAGCTGGTGGTCCATGTTTGTTTAAAGTCAGTGACTTCGATGCCATAGGCCTGCGCATTTTCAGTGTATTGGTTGCTTCCGTTGTTGACAAAGAGGCGGTCGCGGCGGCGCTGATCCGTACTGCTGGAGGTGCTTTGGCGGCAGTGAGAAATGTAAAGGTCAAGGTCGCCGTCATTGTCAAAATCTGTATACACACTTCCGTAGTTCCCTGAATCATACGGATCATTTCCGTACATCATGCCAGGATTGATATTGGTATTGATCAATGAAGTAGTCTGAACCAGCGTCCCTGCATTGTTCTGGTAAATTTTTGCGTAGTCGTCATCGTCATTCACTTCGAGATCGATCCATCCGTCATTATTGAAATCGCCGAAGAGTACATTCTGTACAAAATAATTTCCCGTAAGGGTGGTGATGTTTGAAGTCACGGTTGTGCCGTTCCATCCAAGCTTAACAAGCACTGCGTTGCCGCTTCCGGTTACAACATCCTTCCAGCCGTTGTGGTCTACATCAGCTGCAGCCATTCCCCAAACATTGCTGCCGTATACCTGACCCAGCGGGTAGGTGGTGAAAGATGCATCGCGGTTTTGAAGACGCACTGTCAGGTTTTTAGACTGATCCATCACCAGGATATCATCCAGCCCGTCATTATTTACGTCCACTACGACGACTGAACATCCGCTGTGGGTCTGTGAAGTAAACTTGCTATTCGAATTTGTAAATGCGAATTGCGCCTGTGATACAAAAGCCAATGCTGCCATGAGTGTCATCATCAGCAAGCCACGACAAAAAGTAGAAGTTTTCATTTTTTGATTTTAGGTTTAAATGAATTTAGATGCAATTAATTGCAAGGCAATAAATTTTAAGGATTCCAAAGAAACTGAATAATCTATTTCCTCACAACTTTGCTATAGAATACTCCGGCGGAGGTTTCAATTTTCATCAAATATACACTTTGTTCCCGGGGAAGAGTGATAGAAACCATGGTCCTTTTCCCGGAAAAGAAGGTTGAATACACATTTTTGCCGTCGCTGTTATAAACGGCAATGCTTTGAATCGCAATGGCGGCAGCGGGTTCAACATGCACGGTTCCGTCTGTTGAAATCGTCGGATACACCCTGACAGCCGCTTCGGTGTTGTGTTTCTGAACCGTCATTGCCACGTTCACCATACTGTCAGAAGCAATCAGGAGGGGGGACTGGTCTGCATCATTAAACATGGTCCTGAAAGAATCTATCTCCGCGCTGTTATATGCCAGCAGTTCATCCACCCATTTCGGTGGGACAGACTGGTAATAAACCCTTGCATGAATGGTCACATTTCCGACGGCTGCGGAAAGGGGAACATGATAGTGTATTAGGTCCACGCCTGATCCTTCCACGCCGCTCACTTTGTTAAAGTCGGAATCTGCCAGCGCATCGTTCGAAATAAGCGCCGTGTCGTAAGCAAAATGTGTTGTGGTGAAACCTGCCGGAGGAATGCGGTCGTCCTTCAGAAGATTTGCAGCACGCTCAAGCACGGAAGTGAAATTATTGTTCACGTCTCCCATTACAATTTCATAGATCTGAGGAACATTTTGCTGAATGATCACATTATGGTGTGGCTCGAAGTTGGGCGTCTCTCCGACAACGCGATGGTCGGGGGCAAAAGTTCCGGATTTAAAAACGGTGTCGCCCAAAGCATCCGTCATCACAAACTGGATCACGGCGCGGCGTGCAGGATAGCCTGACGGAAATTTATGGCCGGCTTTGTTTTCGATCCTGACGTTGAAATATCCGGTGTCGTTTGCTGAACTGTCGAGCTGCAGCGTAAAATTAATCGTTTGATGCCTGAGCAATGCAAGCGTATTCGCAATGGTAGAATCAAATTTCCAGTCATCAGCTTCTGCGCCCAGTTGTGCTTTGTTGTCTTTGATCATCTTCAGCATAAAAGCATTTCCGCCCACGAAAACGTGCTGGTTAAAGGGGTACCGGGGATTCAACGACGCAAAACCGTTGGCGATGATGATGGCGTCCTGCTCATGCGGCATGTGACAGGTCTGGCACGTGACGCTGTCGGCAGGATAGCGTGAGTTGAGGTACTCATGATATGTGGCCTGCTCTGTAAATGTTCCCCCTGTGTAATTTCCGCCGAGGTCAACGCTTTCAGTGATGAGCGTATGACACGATGAACACTGGCGCGCCTGGTTCATGTGCGGACTGAAGTTCGGCGTATAACCTTCGTATAACTGCATGGGTCCGACGAGCGGGTTGTCAAACGGTCCGTAAACCTGGCGTGTGGTATCGTAAGGAATTTCACCCGAGAAAGTTTGTCCCACCGAAGGGCCAATGGTATGGCAGCTTGAACAGGATACGCCGTCTTGTCCCAGTGAATCTAAGGCGAGATCTGCAAAGCCGTAGTTTCCGCCGCCGTGGTAAAATTTATTGTAGCGACCGAGGGGCGCATGGCAGCTCGTGCATTTATCCTGGAGTGAGGAAGAATGATTAGGGTTGACCAGTATTTCATGACTCACCTTGGCGCGCCACAGCGGATCGCGGGCGCTGTTCGCCATGATGGTGCTCTGCCAGTGATCGAACAGGTTTACTGAGTTTCCGTTTTCGTCAATGTTGGCAAGCCCTGCCGAATCATATCCATGACATCCCTTGCAGTGGGCAGAAGTTAAAAAGTATTCTCCCGGCCCGATCGGGTTCATAAGTTGCAGCTTGAAAGCTTCTATTTCCTGCGGCGTATGAAATGACGCGCTTGCATCATACTGGTGCGGGTTGAGAAAGCTTGCCAGCAGGATCAATAAAAATAAGGTAGAGAATACTACAAGTATTTTTTTATGCATCGGAAATGGTAAACGGCTTCCCGGAAGGGAGGTACTGGTTATTAAAGAAACAAAAGTATGGAGAATGTTGTGTATGGGCAAGAACGGCTGACAGCTGACAGCCGGCGCGAACAGTGTAAAGCCGGACCTTGCTGCGCTGAAGCTTGCACCACCGCTGATCTTCAGCGCATGCATACCTGGTAAGCATTCCCGTGATAAAGGGATTCGGACAAAAACTGCCAGGTATGTGCCGTGATAACTTTTATATTTACAGAAAAATATTTTTGAATGAAAAGGAAAAGTACCCTCCTTCTGCTTTTAGCGTTTTGCATTTTCTATTCTTATGCACAGCCGGCAAGTCAATGGGCGCATTGCTATGGAGGCACGTACGACGATGTGGCGAAATCCATCATTCAAACTTCTGATGGCGGCTATGCGGTAACGGGTTACTCAGAATCAAACAACGGAGATGTAACGGGTCATCACGGGGGATACGGCTTTGCCGATTACTGGATACTTAAGATCGATTCACTTGGAAATATACAATGGTCGCAGTCGTATGGTGGCACCCAGGTGGATGAAGGATATTGCATCATTCAAACAAGTGATAACGGATTTGCGGTAGCCGGATACGCTACCTCGGTAAACGGAGATGTAACAGGGAATCACGGAGGTTCGGATATGTGGATTATTAAAACAGACAGCGTGGGAACTCTTCAGTGGGAAAAATGTTTCGGTGGTTCCTGGGATGAGGTTGCTTACTCATTGGTAGAAACAAATGACAAAGGGTATGTGATTGCCGGATCAGCGCGTTCAACCGATGGGGATGTCGGTACAAACCGGGGATGGCCGGATGTATGGATATTAAAAATTGACAGCGCTGCAAATATTGTATGGAAACTCGATTGCGGAGGCACGCAGGAAGACATTGCATACGCTGTTTCGAAAACGTCAGATCAGGGATTCATCGTAGCCGGCAGCTCACGATCGAATGACCAAAATGTCGGCTTCAACTATGGTGATGCCGATTACTGGGTGATTAAGATGGATAGCAACGGGACCGTGCAGTGGGGAAAAGTGCTTGGCGGTACTGAAGAAGATGCTGCCTACGCGGTTACTGAGACAAGAGATGGCGGGTATATCATTTCTGGCACCTCCAATTCCGATGACTTTGACATCACAGGAAATCATGCCTCATTCGATAATTGGATTGTAAAGTTAGACAGCGCGCGAAATGTGGTATGGCAACGTTCTTTTGGAGGCACAGGATATGACGGCGGCCAATCGCTTGCACCTACAAATGACAGCGGGTTCATTGCCCTGGGCTCGTCTTACTCCGAGGACGGAGACGTAACCGGTATCCAAACGGCCGGTGATTACTGGATGTTAAAAGTAGGCAGCGACGGCAGCCTACAATGGCAAAAGGCGCTGGGCGGAACAAGAAGTGATGCCGGCTATGGTATTATCCAGACGTCCGACAAAGGCTTCGCGGCGGTTGGCGGCTCGGAATCGCATGATGGAAATGTGTCCGGAAATCATAATGACTATACCAGCGATTTCTGGGTGGTCAAAATTGCGCCCTATACCGTGGGCATTGGTGAGATTGAGGATGCATCTTCAGGAATAATTATTTTTCCAAATCCTGCCCGCGATCAATTTACCATCAACATGCAGCAATCGGCAATGGCGCGCATTGAAGTTTATGATGTGGTGGGAGAGCTACTTTACAGCGGCGAAAAACCTAAAGGGCAAAAGACGTATTCACTGAAGTTTGACTTTGCACCAGGGCTCTATTTTGTGAAGCTGGACGATGGAAATTTTGTGTCGGTGAAAAAACTGGTGGTGGACTAACAAAAATTCATTCCGGGGGGTCTGAATTTTTTTCCTTGCCCTGTTCAATCATTCATGTATCTTTGAGGGAACATTTTAAAGCCCATGCCATGAGACTAAAATTTTTGACTGTGGCTCTGTTGTTAGCAGCCTTTGTTCCTGGTTTTATTTCATGTACGGATAGTGCATTAGAAGTTACTCCCCAACCTGTAACCCTTGATCTTTCACAGGCAGCTTCCTCCAATCCTGTATTTACACTGGGCAGGGTTCTTTTTTATGACAAGCACTTGTCAGTGAATGCATCCATCTCCTGCGCCTCTTGTCATAAACAGGCGCTTGCCTTCAGCGACAATGTTCAGTTCAGCAAAGGGTTTGAGAACAGGTTCACCCTGCGCAATTCTTTGCCGATTCAGAACATTGATCCGTTTATGGGAGATTCCGTAAAACTGTTTTGGGATGGCAGGGAAAAATTTTTGCAGACAATGGTTTTAAAACCCATCCTGAACCACGTGGAAATGGGAATGGGGAATGAAGCTGATATTACAGAACGGGTGCGCAACACGCCATATTACCATGATCTGTTTGACAAGGCATTTGGAGTTGCAGATATTACGGCTGAAAATATTTCTATTGCATTGAGCAATTTTGTGAGTTCCATCAAATCCTCTCATACGCGCTTCGACAAATCGATATTCAATGGCATACCACTGTCCGCGATTGAGCAGCAGGGAGAGCAGCTTTTTTTTACCAAATATAATTGCAACGGTTGTCATAAAACCGAGGAGCCGGGCTTTTATGGAACGCATGAAGGCGGTTTTGTAAACATTGGACTTGATAATAATTACGCTGATAACGGCCGGTACAACGTAACGCACAACCCGGCTGACATCGGCAAATTCACAGTACCTGACCTTCGCAACGTTGCGCTTACTGCCCCCTACATGCATGATGGACGCTTCTCTTCACTTGAAGAGGTACTGAATCATTATAGCCACGGCATTGCCAATCATCCCAACCTGGATGAGCGGCTGAAGGATGCCTACGGAAACGCCGCACAAATGAATATTTCAGAACAGGAGAAAACGGCCATCATAGCTTTTCTGAATACGCTGACGGACTTTACGATGATCAGTGATCATAATTTTTCTGATCCGTTTGTGGTTCACTAAAACAGCCATCTCATTTATGAACAAAATTTTTCTCTGTTGTATTTTTTCTGCCCTGTTTATTGCAACCACTTCTGCTTCAGCACAGCAAGCGGACACAACAAAAATCCTTCATCACTACGTGGGAATCCAGGCAAATCAACTGCTGAAACAATTGATAAACCTGAATAACACCAATACGCTGATCAGCAATCCGTATCTGCTTACCTATTCGTTGTACTCTGCCCGCTGTCATTGGGGAATTGAAACAGGTTTTGGATATAACTACCAGCGCAGCAAGGACAAGCTTTCAACGGCAGACCAGGAATCGAAAATAAATGAGACCTTTTACCGGTTTGGAATAGCGAGAGAATTCGGGATGGGGAAAAGATGGATGGCTTCGGCAGGCATTGATTACATCGGAAGCTATCAGCTTGATAAAACTTTTTCGTTTACAGTCACGGAATTTATTCCGCAAAAGGATTCTACTGCTTCTGTTTCGACGACAATCACAAAAGTAAAAGGAGAAGGTGTTCAGTTGCGCCTTGCGTATGCTTTAAGTTCACACATTATGCTGAGCACAGAAGCCACTTTCTATTTCACAACGACAAATAAAAAAAGCAATGTGCTGGTGTCCGATACGTTTACAAATACGAGTTTCCCTGATCAAAACTTTTATACCCTTTCCTCGAGCAATACAGAGACCGAAGAATCGGCCTTTAACATAACTGTGCCTGTTGCAATTTTTCTTACCATAAAATTTTAGCATATCATGAACAGTTTCATCCGATTTTTCTTTCTCGCCTGTTGCCTGTTGTTTGTATTAACCGGATGCCATGAAAGGGGTTGCACGAATGCGAATGCCATTAACTACAATGTAACCGCTGATGAAGACGACGGATCCTGTATTGTCTGTAATACCACGATCGTTCCGATTGATTCCGCAACACTTTACCTCGTGGATGATAACTTTGGGAGCATTCATGGGAATGACACTGTAGCTAAGTTTTATCTTCAGCAGGATGTATTGACGCCGGGCGATAAAGTATGCGGCCAGCCAACCTGCACTATAACACTGACGATCCAAAGCCTGATATATGAAAAAATGTATTTGGATTACTGGGTAAGGACTATTAACGGGCCTTTTACTGTACAGGATTCCAGGTCAATTTTGATTGATCCCCATGCAACAGTCGACAAACGAATTATTGAAACTTTTAACAGTCCGCCTTTTTTGCAGTTAAGCTTTGATTCATTGCAAGTCATTCCCCAGGACAATATTATTTATTATTAGTCTTTGGTATTGTTTGAAGCAGTGCCTGACTTCAGGTTATTTCATTTCTCAACCCGTACTTCCCGCTCAACTCATTCATCTTTTTATTAAACGCATCCTTATAATAAAAGGGCATCTGGTCTGAAGCGGAAAAAATCCGTTTGTACTTTTCAAGCAGGTGCGGGTAATGTTTTTCAACAGCCCGCAGCACAAGCGTTTTGCTGTCTGCTGTTCCGCTTCCGAAAAGCGTAATCGAAGCAGGGAAAATATATCTCACTCCAACCGATTTAAACGTGCTGAACATTTCTTCAAGGTGCTCTCCTGTGTCGGAAATATAGGGCAGGAGCGGCATCAGGCTCACCCCGCTGTGGAAGGCATGTTCAAGAGTTGTTTTTAATGTCTGCAGTCTTTTTTCAGGGGAAGTTGCGCCGGGTTCGAAAATTTTTGCAATGGAATTGTCGATGGTGGAAAAGGAAAATGTGATAAAAACTTTTTGTGAAAGCTTGCCTTCAAGATCTGCCGGGAGAATCGCCTGTTCATTGATCTGCTTCAATAAATCGAAATCACGGATTACCAGGTCTGATTTGGTAATGACATGCAACGGGAAGCGGTATTTCAAAATCACCTCCAGCAGCTTTCGGGTAAGTCCCGTTTCTTTTTCAGCCTGCAGGTAAGGATCGGTGGCGCTGGACATGACAATAATCCCGTATTGATTTTTCTTTGCACGAAGCTGCAGTTGTTTCTCCAAAAGTTCAGGCGCATTGGTTTTAATGCTGAGCTTTTCTTCCATGTGCTCGCCATACTTGCTGCCTCGGATGTAGCAGTACAAACAGTTGAATGAGCAGCCGCTGTAAGGGTTGATGGTATAGTCGTCCAAAAACCATGGGTCTCTCCGTTTGGTTTTGTTGAGAATGGATTTAGACTCGATTTCTTGCGGCATGTCCTGACTTCTTGGTATTTATTTCTTGAAAATATCTCCGCGATCCGGATAGCTATCGGGAACGAAAATGCTGCATACGAATTTAGAAGTACGAATGGATAGGAGTTTACGAATCAACATCATTCGTAAATTCGTGCCTGGTTCGTACTTCGCGGGGATAAATCATAAATTTTTTACTCAAAAACTTTCGCCCCGAAATAGATCGCTCCCAGCCACAGCAATCCTTTGACGAGGAAAAAAAGGAAACCTATGATCCCGATCCGCCTGATCCAGGATTTCTTCTGAACATGCATTCAGCAAATCTCAGCATAATTTTGAAATGTGCGGCAGCCGCTTTCCTTTCTCAACCCAGCAGCGAATGTTCTGAATTATTTATTGGTCATTTCCTTCAGCCATTCAACGGCCCTGTTGTCGCCCGCCCTGATAGAGACGGATTTTTCCCAGCATGCTTTTGCTTTCTGCATTTCGCCTTTCTGAGCGTAGCATTTTCCGAGGCGGTTCCAGGCCACCACAATTCCCGGAAAAAGTTCAGTGTACACTTTGAACAGGGCAATGCCCTCATCCCATTTTTCCATTTCTTCCAATTGCTCGCCTGCGCCCAGCAGGATCATGTCGTTCTCGAAATCAAAGCCGGACTGTTTGAGAATTTCATTTGAGTGCGCTGAAAAATATACTGCTCCATTCTTGTGGATCGCCTCCAGGATATTTTTCGTGACAGGATTATTCCGGAAGTCCGGTTCATTCTCCGGGATCTGCATTTTTGCTTTTTCGGAAACGATGTTGTAAAGCTCTGCAGCGATTTTGTCACTCACCGTATTGCTGACATTGCTGGAAACCATGATGAAGATATCATGCTCCATGTCAAATCCTGCCCAGGCATTGTATACGCCGTTTCCTCCGTTGTGCCATATCATTTTAACGTCGCCTATGTTCTGCACCACCCAGCCATAACCGTAATAACTGATGTGCCGTGGACCTTCAGTAACATGTTGTGTAAACATTTTTTCGGTTTCTGATTTTGGAAGCACTGTGTTCCCGCGCAAAGCAAGGTACCATTTATACATGTCACCGGAAGTGGTGAGGATTCCTCCGTTCGCGCGGAGGTGCCAGCCGGGACCACCTTTTTTCCATGGATGATCGAGCGCCGTTCCCCACCTGTTTCCATCCCTGTACCCTACAGCGAGCTGGTCTTTGGTAAAACCCGGAAGCACATATCCTGTGTGCAGCATGCCAGAAGGAATAAAGATCTCATCATGCAGGAACTCTTCATAGTTTTTTCCGCTCACGGATTTTACAATAATGCCCAACAGGCTATATCCTACATTGGAATACAAATAAGCTTCTCCTGGTTTGTGCCTGAGCAGGGATTTCATGGCAAGCTCAGTAAATTGCTTTGCGTCCACAGTATCATAGTCGTCACCAAGCGTTTCCGAAAACCCTGCAGTATGTGTAAGCAACTGGTGGATTGTTATGTTTTTTTTATCTGCCGGTGCATCAGGAAAAAAACGTGAGAGCGCGTCATTCACGCTCAGTTTTTCTTCCGCCTCTAATTTCATGATTGCTGCTGCGGTGAATTGTTTCGTAATGCTGCCAATGCTGAAAACGGTTTCTGCCGTCTGCCTGCGCTGGCTTTCCCTGTCAGCAAACCCGATCCCGTCATCAAAAAATACCCGGCCCTTCTCTGCAACCAGCACTGTTCCGGAATAACCGTTTGCTTCTTCTTTATCCAGCAATTCCCGGATCAGTTTTGACTTGTCTTCTTGTGCGAACGCCGGTGATAAGCAGACCCAGAATGCCGGGAGCAGGTATAATTTTTTCATGACTGTTAATGCGATGTTTAGGTCCCGCAAGATGATCCGAAATAATAAACCATGATGTTAATGTATTACTAAAAGCAATTAATGATACTTTAATCAAAGGTTAATGAATACAAAGGAAGCCTTCAATAGATATCTTTGACGCCCTAAAAAATACTCCATGCGATCCTACTTTTTTTTGTGCACGCTTATTTTTTTTGTTGCATGTACCGTGCAAAAAGAGACCACAATTCATTCTCCAGAAAAAAAGGAATTAAAAATTCCTGAACCGAAAATTTATCATGGTTCCTACACCATGGCCAATGACCTTGTGCACACGAAGCTTGAAGTGGCATTTGATTGGAATAAAAAACAACTGAACGGCAGAGCCACCATCACGTTGCATCCGCATTTTTACGCTACCGATAGCCTGGTATTGAATGCACGCGGCATGGACCTGCACAACGTGAGCATGCTGAAAAAAGACGGATCAAAAATAAAGCTTGTCTATATGTACGACGATCAGTTGAAAATCCGCATAAAGCTGGATCGCAATTATAAAAGTGATGAAAATTACAACGTGTTCATTGACTATACTTCCAGGCCTGAAGAGCTGATTGTCAGTGGAAGCAGCGCCATCACAAAGGACAAAGGCCTTTACTTTATCAATGCTGACGGCAGCAACCCGGAAAAACCGAAACAGGTCTGGACGCAGGGTGAAACCGAAAGTAACTCAGCATGGTTCCCCACCATTGAAGACCCGCAGCAGAAAATGACGCAGGAAATTTACATCACTGTGGACACAGCCATGACAACTGTTTCCAACGGCCTGCTCATTACTTCTACTGACAACAAAGACGGAACAAAAACAGACTACTGGAAACAATCGTTGCCGGCGGCTCCGTACCTCACGATGATTGCAGCCAGCAATTTTGCCGTGGTGAAAGACAAGTGGAAGAACATTGAAGTGAACTATTACATCGACAAGGAATATGCGAAGTATGCTAAAATGATTTTCGGCCGAACACCGGAGATGATAGAAGCCTTTTCAAAGCTCACCGGTATTGACTTTGTGTGGGAGAAATACGCTCAGGTGGTGGTGCATGATTATGTGAGCGGGGCCATGGAAAACACCACAGCCATTATTCACGGGACCAATATGCTCCAGGACAGCGACGATTACGTGGACGGAGACTTTGAGGATTATATCTCCCACGAATTATTTCACCATTGGTTTGGTGACCTCGTTACCTGTGAATCTTGGAGTAACATCACCTTGAATGAGAGCTTTGCAAACTATGGCGAATACCTGTGGCGCGAATACCGGTTTGGGCGGGACGACGCAGACCACCTGAACCAGAATGACCAGGCCATCTACCTGCTGGTTGCAAAAAACAGCGATCCTGATTTGGTCCGCTTTGATTATGAAGAC
>Ga0134121_10001985_pt1 | contig 18248 bp, 13 predicted proteins | sample KB301_FD_96463 | JGI IMG/M metagenome (GOLD analysis project Ga0134121, IMG submission 96463) | Terrestrial soil microbial communities without Nitrogen fertilizer from Kellogg Biological Station, Michigan, USA - KB3-0-1 | ecosystem: Environmental > Terrestrial > Soil > Unclassified ... | reverse complement strand
CCTGCACATCGAGCGTGAGCACCCGCCGCCGCTTCTGGCTAGCGGCTACCGCGGCTAGCGCGGTTTCGGCGACGAACACGGCGAGCGGCTGGTCATGCGCCAGCGTCCACAGGCGCAGCGTCGAGTCCGCGCCGATCGATACGAACTCGTGCCGCTCGACGAACGCGCAGTCGAGCGCCTCGCCGGAGTGGGCGGCGTAAGTGCGCACGAGCGCTCCGTTCGTCGCGTCCCACTGGCATAGCCGGCCGTCGGCAAGGGCCGTGATGAGGGCCTCCGCTCGTGGCGATTCGCAGAACGCGCGGACGTCGGCGCCGGCGCCGGCCAGCGTGCGAGGCTCCCGCCTGCCGCGCGCGTCAAGCTCCCAGACCTCCGGGCCCACCGCCAGCCGCACCGTGTGGCCGTCGGCTGAATAACCGCAGGGCCCAAGCGTCAGCGTGATGTCGATGTCCCTCTCGAACACTCTCGCGGGCGCCTTTGCCGTCCGCGAGTCGAACAGCAGCAGCGAGACGTGGCGCGCGTTCCGTTTGTCCACACGCACAAGGGCGCTTCGCACGATGGCGCCGCGGCGGCCGTCGGGTGATCGGACCCAGCTGTAGTTCTCGCGGGACCAGCGCTCGGGCGGAATAGACGGGAGGAGGTGAAACGTCGAGGACCACATGCGCGCACTGTCGTGGATCAGCCAGTAGGTGCCATCACCCGGCACAGGCGAGGTTCGGTGCGTGGTTCCGGACTGCATCGCCGTCAGCGCCAGCTCTGACACCTGCATCGGCATCGACGGATCGCGTCGCTGCAACGTGAGATCGGCCAGCTCGCGACTGCGGGCCAGGGGCGTCGGCGGAGGCGCCGGATCGCTGAACGGCAGCCGCTGCATCACGAAGTCGCAGCGGAAGCGGTCTACATTGCCGGTGAGCGCCCAACCGGTCGAGCCGTCGGCCGACATCGCGCAGAACAAACCGCGCCCTGCGGCGACCACCGGCGTACGCCCACCGACAAGCGCTGCCGTACGCCAGATCTTCACGCGGCCGTCAAACGAGGCAGTGGCGACACACGATCCGTCAGGCGACACCGCCAGGCCGCGAACGCCGTTGTCGTGCCCTTTGAACGCGCTCATCCGTTCGCCGGACGAGGCGTCATAGATTTCGATCGTGCCGTCGACAAGACCGATCACGTAGGCGCGGCCTTCGTCGATAAACGCGCAGTTCAGCGCCGGCTTGGCGTGGCGATGCCCATGCCCATCGACCTCGCTCCACGTCGTCGTCTCCCATATTTCGCTGCGGCCGAACGGTGCTACCTCGTCTCGTACGGAGAACGTGCCACCGGCAGCGAGCAGCCGCCGGCCGTCCGGCGAGAACGCTGATCCTTGCACGCGCCTGACGTCGAGATACATCTGGTGGACGACCGATCCGTCGGCCGTGTCGTATACCGCAAGCCTTTCGCTGCAATCGCCCACTGTGACCAGCGTACCTGGGCCAATCGTGCAGTCGTTGATCGTGCTCTCTTGCAGACTCCTCCGGACACGGCGACCCGTTGTGGCATCGTGAACGGTGAGCCCGTCGCCGCCGACGGAAATCACCAGGGTGTCACCGTTCGCGAATCGACAGCGGCGAGCCGACATCTTGTATTTTCCGTCGCACACGATCGTGCTGCGCGTTTGCCGATTGTGGATGCGCACATAGCCGTCCTCACACGCCGTCGCGATTCGCATGCCGTCCGCTGAAACGCTGCAGCTGTTCGCAAAATCATCAAGCTGGGCGATCACGTCCACGACACTCCAGTCGCGCGTGTTCCAGGCGAACACGGCGCCGTCCATGCCGGCCGACACGAGCAACTCGCCGCTCGCGTCGAAGACGCAATCCGTTGCCCCTTTCTGATGACGCTCGAGCGTTGCGACCAACGGGTCGTCCGCACCCTGCGGTCGATCGATGCGAAGCCACCGTCGGCCCCGCCAGCTGCGGCCGGATGGCGCCGCTTTCCAGGCCCGCGCGATGGTTTCGTTCCCGCTGTTGCCGGCCTGCTGCATGACCAGTCCGTCGATGCCGGCGTGCGCTTCGAACGTCGAGCGCTCGCGCTGCACAAAGCGACGGAAATCGGCGAGTGCGGTCACGTCTGCGTCGAGCGCCGGCGCCGCGTCCGCCCGCATCGCCGCCAGCGCGCGGTCGTAGTCGGCGATCAGATCGCCGGTAACGCCGGACGCCGACTTGGTTTGCACGAACGACAAGTCTGTCAGTGTTGCGGTCAGTCCCGGCCAGAGACGCGCGTGCGTCTGCTGGTAGGGAAGCTCCGAGAGTTTGCGCCGGTTGGGAACCGCCGCGGCGTTTCGCGCGCCGCTGAATCGGTGCGGCTGCAGTGTGCCGAATGTGCCGGCGAAAAAGCCGGCGACGTGCGCGTGTGCAGCCGGCGCCGAGTCCACCATCCAGAGTTCCTCGGCTGCCAGGCGCAGGGCCCGATGGTAGAACGTCAGCACCGACGTTGCATCGGCCGCGCGCTCGGACAGATACGGGGCGAGGTCGGAGCGCAGACGCGACCAGACGACGAACGGCACGACTGCGACCCTCGGCGAATGCGGCGCACTCTCGCGCATCTCGGTCACGACATCGGCGTCGGCGGACAGCAGTGCGAGCATTTCGTCCTCGGTGAGCCCATAGCGTGCCGCGCACAGGTAGCGCAAGGTCTGGCGCACGAGGATTGGGCCATGCTGGCCCGTCGTTTCGAGACGCGTATAGTACTGTTGCGCGAGCCCTTCGATGGTCGACTCGAGGGCGGGCAGCGGATCGAACGAGCGCCAGAGCCGCGCCTGCTCGAAGGCCACGCGGAGAAACAGCGGTAGCGGACAGCGCGCGTATACGTTGAGTACGCCGGCTCGCTGCTCTGGCTGAAGCGTTCGTCCGGATTCACCGAGCCATACGTCGAGCAAGCGGCCCGCGTCGGCGAGCGTCAGCGGCTCGAGCGTCACGAATGCGGAGTCGGGCAGCAGTCCCCGAATCGTACGCAGCCGGTCGCCCGCCGGCCCCGGATCGTCGAGGACGCTGACGACGAGCCTGGCGCCATCGGGCAGGCGTCGAGGCAACCACGGCAGAAGTGGTCCGGTGTCGCGGATGTCGATCTGATCGACGCCGTCGATGAATATCCGGATTGGCTTCGCCGGTGTTGCCGCGGCGATGAGCCGATGGAATTCTTTCTCGAGCGCTGGATAGCCCGAGGTCGGCTCTGCAGCTTCTTCCCCGTAAGCTCGGCCGATCTCGGCGCATATACCGCGAAGCAGGAGCTCGATGTCCGCCGTGTCGGGCGTCGCGCCGACGAAGCGCGACACGACGATGGCCGCCCCGGCGTCCGCGGCGGCATCGAGCGCGGCCCGGGCCATCACGCTGGACTTGCCTGATCCAGATGTGCCGACGAGCACAAGCGGCCGAGTCGTGCCGCCGGTGAGGTAGCCGCGCAGCCCGGTCAGTAGTACATCGCGCCCGAGTAGATGGAGCGCACGCTCGCGGGCGAACCGTTGCTGCTCTTCGATCTCGCGGTCGACGGCAGGCCGTTGCGCCTCTTCACGCAACTCGCGTTCGACGCCGGCCCGCAGGTCGGCTTCAACGCGCGCGGCGAACGCATCGAGATTGGCGCCGGAGTCGCTGCCTTCAGGATCATAGTGCCGGAGGTTCCGAGGGCCGAGCTGTGCCGAGAGATCGCGCTTCAAGCGGGTGAACATCTCCCGATCGGTGGTCGACTCGCTCGCCTCATCAGGTCCGCCAGCCTTGGTCCGGCGCACGTAACAAAAGAACGGCGACCAGTCCTCCGCTTCGCCCTGCAGTCGCTCGACGATCTCGAGGTGTGTCGCCGATCCCCCGTAGGCTATGCGCCGGCGGTCGTCCTCAGGAAACGCGGCGGTCAGCGCGCGCAACAACGTCGCCTGCAGCAAGGCCTCGGCATGCTCCTGTCGGTCGGCTTCGGTGTCGTCGCGTTGCGCGACCAGCAGATACCGGGGCGGCACGGCGTTGTCGTCGCACCGGTAGGCGCGGCGAAGCTCGTCCTGATCGTCGGGAGACGCCGCGCAAAGCCGGTCGAAATCGACGCCGTCGATCTCCGCCGGTAGCGGCCTCCAGCCATACCGATCGCCGAGCAACGCGAGAAAATTGAGCGCGGGAGAAACCTGGCGGCAGCGGCGGATCTCTTCGAGGCAAATGTTCATCGTGCGGCGATCTCGCGCCGCCCTGACGCTTACCCCCCAACGCAGGTCGATGGCCTGGAAGCGGCCGCCCCGCTCGCGGCAATACGCGGAGAGCCGGGGAAAGACCCGCTCCTGCAGCACGGCCCGCTCGCCAACCATGTCGGCGAAAGTCGAGCTGACGAAGACGCGGAAGATCCTTTCGACTCCGGACATGTCACTTGCCGATCCGCTTCTGAATGTCGCCGGCGCGCTGGCTGGCTCTGAACTGGAACATGAGGCAAGATTGCCTCAAACGCGATCGCGGGTAAAGACCGATGACCCTCGCCACCATCGCCACGAAAAACAATAATAGTTTGATCGTCTTTCTCTCGTGAGTTGAAGCGATAGCGGATCAGGCCTTGCCCTAATTCGGCCAAAACACGTGCCGTTCCGACTACAAATCCATGAAGCCGGTCCTGACGTGATAGCTGGCCTCGACAGTAAATATGCGTACATTCCTGTCGTCAAACGGCTCGCCCTTGTAGACCTCCGCCAGGGCCTTGAGAATGTCCTCAACCCAGGTCTCGTCACTGACAATTTCCAAAATAAATCTGGGAGGGCTGACATGGTATTCGTGCCCGCGATAGACGGCGCGTTGATTCGCTTCCCTGCTCTCTTCGCGCGCTTCCCACAGGGTCATGCCGGCGCTGAGATGCGTCAGCGCCTTCATGATTCGGTCGACGAGTTCGACCTCGAGTTGGCATCGGACAAGTTTCATTGGCGTGATCAAATCGAGGGCGCCGTTGGCCGCCCTCGATTTGGAAAGGGAACCTAGGCTTCCGAGTGAGTCGAAACGACATCTTCTGGATAGGCGAGCAAGCCAAATTCGGGCTCGTCGAGACCTTCCAATTCGACTTCCTTCGAAACACGGATCGACTTGACCTTGTTGACGACAGTGAAGACGACGAACGTGATCGTGAACGCATAGATCGCGCAGCCCGTGGCGCCGCCAAGCTGAAGGAGGAACTGGCTGGTGTCTCCATACAACAGGCCGGTGACTCCCTTACCGGCTGTTCCGAGGTAGGTCGAGGCGCCGACGCCATTCCAGCCGGCTCCATACGAGCCGTCTGCAAAGATGCCGACGCATACGGCTCCAAACCATCCGCAGAATCCGTGGACCGAAATCGCGCCGCAGGGGTCGTCGATCTTCAGAACACGCTCGTTCAGCAGTACACCGAGGCAAACAAGAAGTCCCGCGAACGATCCGATAACAACGGCCGAGGTGGCCGAAACAAACGCGCACGGCGCGGTTATGGCCACGAGTCCGGCAAGCATTCCATTGCAGGCCATCGTGACATCTGGCTTGCCGAACTTCAGGTACCAGAAGATCATTGCCACCGCCGAACCGGCAACTGCCGCAAGATTCGTGTTGATGGCGACGATGGAAATGCGAAGATCGGTTGCGGCCAGAGTCGATCCGGGGTTAAAACCCATCCATCCGAATAGCAGAATGAAAGTGCCGGTGACGACGTACACAAGATTGTGCGCGGGAAATGGCCTGGGCTTGCCGTCTGGGCCGTATTTCCCGAGGCGCGGTCCCAGGACAATGGCCAGCGCCGCCGCGGCAAAGCCCCCCACGGCGTGCACCACCGTCGACCCAGCGAAATCCACATACCCGTGGCCCCAGCCCATCGAGTTCCCGAGTTGCGACATCCAACCGCCGCCCCAAACCCAGTTTCCAAAAACCGGATAGAGCAGGCCGCCCATAAAGAACTCCGCCAGGATGAATCCGCCAAATGTTATGCGTTCGCAGATGGATCCCACGATGATGTAGCCGGCGGTCTCCATAAAGACCACCTGGAACAGCGCGAAGACGTTGGCGCCGGCATCGTAGGCCGGTCCCGTCATGAAGAAACCTTTGCCGCCGAGAAAACCCCAAAGCCCGCCGCCGAGGAGAAAATGATTCATCGTGGGAGTGCCACCGATATTCGCAGGCGCAGCATTCACAGCCACCGCGCCGAACTGAAAGGCATAGCCGACCGCGTAATACGCGAAGAATGCGAAGACATATGCAGCGAAATTGAGCATCATCAAATGCCCTGCGTTCTTCTTGCGGATCAGCCCGCAAGTCAACAGAGCAAAACCCGCCTGCATGAAGAGCACGAGATATCCTGTATTGAGAGTCCACGCGAAGTTTGTGCCAATCCGCGTGTGGCCGACGCTGTCGGCAAGCTTTACTGCGAGGGGCTCCTTCGCCGCCTGGGCCTGATAGTCGTCGAAGGCTTTCTTCTTGTCGGCATAGTCGGGGGCCGACTTATCCGTCGGCTCGGAAACTACAAAGGGAGTGCCGGCGCCGTCGACAGCACTATTGCGATCTCCGGTGGTCAACCCCGCCGGATCGGGCTGCGGACCTTGCGCCAGAACGCAAACAGGCAGAAGACATGCAAGCAATACAACAAAGAGCAGGGAACGGGCGTGTCGTTTCATGTTTTCTCCTCAAGGTTTTAGGGACGCCGTTGTCAAAACTCGACACGCCGTTGTGTCGCGCGGATGCTATGGAAATAGGCATAAGGAAGTCATAAGGATTAACTCAGGAAACTACAAGACTGTAGTGTCAAATCACAAGAATGTAGGTTGAATGAGAGTGCACCAGGCGACGTTTGCCACAGTGATTCGTCCCAGGTACATTCGTTGAAAGGGGCCAGGGAAGATGAAGGATAAATACACGCAGAGTGTTTTGACGCTCATTGCTGTCACGCTTTCGGTGCTGGCTGTTCAATCCGTCTCCAACGGATTACTTCCGACCCGCGCTCAAGCGAAATCACAATTACGTTGCGTGTGGACGCACATCAATGACCAGGGAGAACCGAACATTGGCTCAGACGGAAATGTAGATTTCACCAAGGGGCCGAACTGGAAGAAGGTTTCCGACGAGGGTTGGACATTGAAAACCGTTGAACAAAACAATTACGTGTTCGAAAAATGCGAACCGTAACACGCCCTTACGTCAACCGTAATCACTTCTTCTGTGGAACGCGCCGCTCGAGTTCGTCGAAAAAGTTGAGAAGGAATGTGATGTGGGACTGAAGGCCGGGCTCGGCGGCGGTGTCCCTCATGACGCAACTATGAGCACACTTCGAGCGCCTCCCAGCGCCGCTTCACCTCTTGCATCAGTTCTTCAAATTCGGGCTCTTTACGAACGGGCTCCAGGAAAGGATCCTGGGTCGCAAGGTATGGGTAGTTGATGAATCCACGATTGACCGCAGCTCGAAGCCACTTCAAAGCGCCGTCGCGGTGGCCGATGAGCGCGTAGCCATCGGCAAGAAACAACGCAAGATATTCCGTCCAGTGAGCTGCCTGCTCCAACTGGGCTGTGACGTGTGCGACGGCGCCTGCGGCGTTCTTCTGAAGGGCAAGGCTTAAGAACAGACTCAGTGATCCATAAGGAGTGGCTGCCAGCGCTGCCCCCTCCGCCTCAAAGATCTCGATCGCTTCGTCCTGCAAATTGACCAGTGCCAGATAGTAAGCCGCGTAGACCCTGGCGGGGTTTCCGCGATCCGTGAGCTCGAGGATGCGCCGTGCGTCCCACTCTGTCTCGGCGAAGCGGCCGGCGGCGAAGTGCCTCCAGGTATGTTGCGCGCGGCTGAGGGGGGCCAGCGGATCCATGCGTATCGACTCCTCGGCCAGGAGCCAGGCGGCCTCCCCTTGTTCCTGACCTGCGGTCAAGAGGTAGCGGTTCAATTCGGCGAGGACCATGGCATCACCAGGTTTTAGCTCATGAGCTTTGCGAAGATCCGGCAGCGCGTTTTCGATGTTCCCGCGCTTCGCCGCGATCAATCCCCGAAGGAAGATGCCGAAATAATTCTGAGGGTCCTGCGCGAGCGCCCTGGCGGCGTAATCTGCCGCTTCATCCAGGTAGCTTTCGTTGGGATCGATCGAGAAGTTGAGGAAATACCACGAGACCATACCCCTGGTGGCGAGCAGCAGCGCGTTCTCCCCGATGAGAGACAGCCCGGTGTCGGCCAGCTTCTTCGCGCGGTGGAGTCCTTCGCGGGTGAAAAGATACACCTCATGCCGCGCCCGTATGTAGCAGTCGTAGGCGGCGGCGTTATCGATCGGCCGTTCCGCAATGCCACGCTCTTCGGCATCGGTCAACCGTAGTTGCAGGGCGGCAACAATCTTTCGAGACAACTCTTCCTGGATTGCAAACACGTCTGCGACGCTGCCCGAGTATTTCTCCGCCCAGAGGGTTGAATCGGTTTCCGCGTCGATGAGTTGCGCTGTTACACGGAGGCTTTGGCCCGCCCGGCGGACACTTCCTTCGAGCACGTAGCGGACTTCCAACTCTCGAGCCACGATTCGAACGTCCTTGTCCGCCCCCCTGAAACGCATCGCCGAAGTTCGGGAGATCACGCGCAGGGCACGGATCCCCGACAGATCGGCAATGATCTCGTCGGTCAGGCCATCCGCGAAGAACTCGTTGTCCGGGTCCGGACTGAGATTCCTGAAGGGCAGAACGACCAGTCCCTTGGCCGCAGTGCGTGTTGAGGTTGCCGGCGCAGTCAAAGCCGCGGCAAACTCCTCGGTTGTGGCAAATCGATCTTTCGGATCCCGCGCAAGCGCCTTGGCCAGAGCTTCGTCGATCGCTGAAGGAATCTCGGCGACAAGTGTGCGCAGATGCGGGGCTGTTTCTGTGAGCCGTCGAGTCGCAATGGCCGCGACGTTGTGCCCGGTGAAGGGCGGAGAGCCGCTCAGCGCCTCGAAAAGCAGACAAGCAAGGCTGTAGATGTCGCTGCGGGCGTCTACCGTTTCATCGCCGACGGTCTGCTCCGGGCTCATGTACGAGGGTGTCCCCACAACAACGCCGGTCTGTGTGAGCGCCGCGCTGCTGGCGAGTCTCACCGTACGCGCGATACCGAAGTCGGCGACGAACGCGTGCCCGTTTTGCAGGAGAATGTTTTCGGGCTTGATGTCGCGATGGATGATGCCCTTGCGGTGCGCGAAGCCCAGAGCCTCCGCTACTCCTTTGATGATGTGTAACGCATCGTCGACGGGGAGCCTGTGTTTCCTCGAGAGGTAATCCCGCAGCGTCTCTCCCTCGATGTAAGGCATTACGTAATAGAGCAGTCCGTCGGCAATTCCGGAATCATGTAAAGTCAGGATATGCGGGTGCGTGAGACCGGCGGTGAGCTCTATTTCGCGGAGAAACCGGTCGTTTCCCAAGGCGGCCGCAAGCTCCGGGGCAAAAACCTTGATCGCCACATCTCGCCGGTGTTTGCGATCCTGGGCGAGGTAGACCGTTGCCATCCCACCACGCCCAAGCTCTCGAATGACGCGATAGCGATCCGCCAAAGCTGTGGTGAGGCGCTGCAGTTGCTCAACGCTCATTTGTCTTACTTGGCTCCCTCGCGGCGAGCCGCACTCTCTTCAATTCCAACCCTAATGACATTGCCGCACGATCATAACCGAACACTGGTCTTGTTTCCGCAGTTGCGCCAATTCTCGGGTGGGCGATACGTGGCCTATGAGACCCCGCCGTTCTCGCCCTTTTCCCCCTCAAGTGGCTCACGATGAACCTCGGTGGGGGCCAGCGGACCGTCAGGCAGAGGGCAGCTTCGAAGCCAACCAGGCTTTGAAACCTCCGACCAGATCCATCACGTTGGAATGTCCGGCGCCGGCAAGCAAACTCGCCGCAATCGCCGACCGGTAACCACCCTCGCAATGCACCACGATCGGCCGATCGCCCCGCAATTCGTTCACACGGTCCCGGAGATGATTTAAGGGAATGTTCAAGCTTCCGGGAATGTGGCCGCCTGCCCACTCCTTCTCGCTGCGTACGTCGACCAGCATTGGAGCATCGGGCGCTATCCGCTGATCCGCCAGAGTGACCGCAGTAATCCGGGCGATCCGCCGAACCAGGTCCGGACGGCCGTCGAGCGCGTCCATTCCGTTTTTCAGATAACCGGTAACATTGTCGAATCCGATCCGCGCCAAACGCATGATGGCTTCTTCCTCGCGTCCAACATCCGCGACGACAACAATCGTCTTGTTATCGTTGAGCATGGTGCCGCACCAGGTGGCGTACTTCCCGTTGATGCCGATGTTTAAAGCGCCCGCAAGATGCGCCCCTTCAAAATCAACAGGGTCTCGCGCATCCAGAAGCTGCGCCCCCTGATCAACCAACTGCAACACTTCGGCAACCTCAAGCCCCCGAAGCGACTTTTTGAGTGTGGCGTCGAGGCTGGCGTGCTCCTGGCGATTGAGTTGAGCATCGTGCACGAAATACCCCGGGGCCTCCGGTTGTTCCGCGGTCACGATGGCCCTGAACTCCTCCCGGCTCATCGGCTGCAGAGCGTAGTTGAACGTTCGCTGTTCGCCGATTGTGGATACCGTGGCCGTACTCAGGTTCTTTCCGCACATGGAACCCGCTCCGTGAGCCGGATAGACCAGCGTGGCATCCGGCAGCGCCAGAAGTTTCTGGCGGAGCGAGTCATACAGCATGTCGGCCAACTCGTCCGCAGTGACGCCGCTCGAAGCCAGCAGATCGGGGCGACCGACATCGCCGATGAAGAGCGCATCGCCGGTCATGACGGCATAAGGCTCACCCGCGCCCTTTGCCAAATCGTAAACGACAATCGAGATGCCTTCGGGAGTGTGTCCGGGAGTCTCCAGGATCTGGAGGCGGACATCGCCGAACTCAATCCGATCCCCGTCCTTCACGTGATGCACCGAATACTCCGTTTCGCCCCGGCGGCCGATATGAATCTTCGCGCCCGTCTTGTCACGCAACTCGATATGCCCCGCGAGGAAGTCGGCGTGAAAGTGTGTGAGGAAAACGTACTGGATCGTATAGCCGCCTTCGGACGCATCGCGCAGGTACTGTTCGACGTCGCGCTGAGGATCGATAACGGCTGCGGTTCTCGTCTTTTCGTCGGTGATCACATAAGACATGTGCGAGAGACAACTGAGGTAATACTGCTGGACGATCATGGGGTGAGCCTCCTGGAAGTCAGGCGAATTTGCGATCTCGTTCTCTTGATGGCTGCGCCCTTGCTTGATGTTTCGCGCTATCGGGCTCACATTCGCTCCGCTGATGCGCAGCCGCTCATTTCATTCAGTGCCGGTTATTTCCAGGTTTCCTTTAACCATGGTACCGCCCCCCGAAGCCCCTCCAGAAATCTGGACGGATCGGAGTGGGGGATGCCGGTCAGCACGATGAGTTCCGCGCGGACGCCAGCCTTCTGAAGTTCCCTGATCCGCGTTTCCGTGGGTCCGATCGGCATGACCTCATCGCTGCGAGAATGAACGGCCAGCACAGGCGTACGCCAGTTTTCCATCGACGCGGGTGGCATGCCGGCCACCGCAACTGCTGCACTGAAACGTTGGGGATACTTGCCGGCAAAGAACCAGGCACCCGAGCCTCCCATGCTGTATCCCGCCACGGCAATCCTCTTCGTGTCGATGACGTAGCTGGCCTGGACGGCATCAAGCAGCGCGTTCACTGCGCGCTCGTTTTCAGCACTGCTCCAGTCCCCTTTTATGGACTCGGGCGCGACGATGATCGCTCCGAGCTCTGCAAGGGCCGGCTTCACCAGAATTGCCAGCACACGCTGTGCGGCGCCGTTGGGGTTCCCTCCATAATGCAACGCCAACACCAGCGGAACGGAGCGGGACGGAGAATACTTTTCCGGGATGGAGATCGAGTACGGGATTGAAGTCTGACCTGCCCGCAGCACCCCGCTATGTATTCCGGGCCCCTGCACCGGCACGCTTGCGGATCCTCCTTGCGAAAAACTCTCGACAGAACCCCACGCGGCAGCCCCGATCAGGACGGTCATAACAATCACAACACGTAAGATCTGTTCCCTGGTTCGCGTAATGCCTCCGGAACCGAATGGTAACGTATATTCAGGACGAACCGTAATGCCCGTTCCATTGTCGATCGGTCGAATTGACGCTATGATTCCGCCGGATTCTCGGGGAGGAAAAACTCGATGGCTTTCTTAAGGCGCGGATTAGTTGGGATAGTGCTGGGCTGCTCTCTTGCAGCGTCTTCTTCTCTGGCGCTGCAGCCCCAGGCACAAAGCGTCACAACCGGCGTGTACACCGAGCAACAAGCCGTGCGCGGCCAGACGGTATACAAGGCGCGTTGTTCGAGTTGTCACGCCGCCACACTTGGCGGCCAGGTCGGGCCGCCGCTCGCTGGAACCGATTTCATTGCAAATTGGGACACTCAATCCCTGCTGGAGCTTGCCAATAAGATCCGAAAGACAATGCCGAAAGATGACACGGAAAGGTTGACTCCGCAGGAAACGGCGGACGTCCTGGCCTATATGCTTCAGGTCAACAAGTTCCCCAGCGGACGGGCTGAACTTGCGATGGATGACGCCGCATTGAAGCAGGTGAACTTTCCTCCAGGGGCTGCGACTCGGCCAGCAGCAACGGCCGTTGCCGCACAGCAGCCGTCTCTGGCGCCCGCAGGCAACGTCGCCCAAGTGATGCGCGGGATTCTGTTTCCCAGCGCCAATATTATTTTCACCGTGCAGACGATCGATCCCGCCGTTAAGAAAACGCCGGCGGAATCGGGAACCGGAGGATTTGATTGGTTAACGTGGGGCGGCGGCGTCTATAGAGGATGGGACGTGGTCGATTATGCTGCGGTGTCTGTTGCGGAATCCGCAACACTGATGTTGACTCCAGGACGGCGTTGCGAAAACGGCAGGCCGGTTCCCGTGTCCGATCCCGACTGGATAAAGTTCACCATGGAACTGTCGGATGCCGGCAAAGCTGCATACAAAGCCGCGCAAACCCGGAATCAAGAAGCCGTGAGTGAATCCACGAACCAGCTAAACGACTCCTGTTCTCACTGTCACGGCGTGTTTCGCGGAAGGACGCATTGCGCGAAACCATCGCGTTGATGCCTTGCGGTATCAGTCAGTCCAGCTGGTGCCGCTCCAGAACCATTTCTTGATCTTGCCCGCCGGCGACACGGACAGCGCTGCCCAGCCCTTGCTGCCTTGCCGGCTGGTGTCCTTGAAGTAGTAGAGGAATCCACGGTTGGTACAGGTGCCGGAGGAGTAAGTGCATGGCAGTCCTCGACTGTTGAACGAGATGTCGTCGGATTGCGGCGTAAAGCCCAACATGGTGGTTGTTACCGGATCCGGCGCGCCGGAGCCCGTCGGTGTCGACATCCTGATAACGGGAGCTTCCCATTTCACCTGGGAGTCGGTGGCGTCCAGCTCCGACGTATCGGCCGCTTCTTTGATGTAACCCATCAGCGTCCCTGCGCCTGCTGCTGTCATGCGCGCGGTCAGCGTTTTGTTTTCCTTCACTGCCAGCATCCGGCAGTTCTGCAGAAGCCCCGACATGCTGCTCACTCCGGCATGAATGCGCGAACTGGATACAATTGCACTGATGTTTGCGATCGCGATGGTCGACAAGACAAGCGAGATGGCCACAACCATCATTAGTTCGATAAAGGAGAATCCGCGTGACGCGTCCCGCTCCAACTTCCCGGACGCTGCGTCCCTGATCCCCTCTCGCATTAATGCCCTCCTGGCTGCAAAGTTCTTCGGCTCGTGCCGACTCCCTCAGATGCAAGCCCCTTGCCTTTTAAGCGTTGTTGTGTAGATTCAACGCCTTGAGGACTCCCACCGCGAACGGATTCAAACGCCTTGGATCAAATTGTTACTGGAATAGGTAATGCGACGGCAACAAACATGGGCTGGAAAAGTGGATGTTGCTGAGGTGCATCCATCAGTGAAAGAGATCGGTCGGATTGGGGACGTACACCAAAGTCGCAGTCACTGAAGCGGCATTTTACAGTCAAAAACGGGGGGCCGGACGACAACAGTTTCGCCCAGACACGAGGGCCTCAGCGCCTGTCCTTAGCGTCTGACCAACCGGGACGTGAGGCCCTCCAATCCCCGGTTCATCACGATGTCGTGATTCCATTCGAACAAGGGGCGGGCAATCGGACTCAGCAGACGCATCCACGCCTTGTTCGCGTCTACTTCCCAATCATACCGGACCGTCGTGACGGAACCCTGACCGGCGAATGTCCAGCAACCATGGCCGGAGAGCTCCCCCGTTGCGACACCTTCGAGCCGGGCATGCTTCTCGACAACCGTTGTTCGCATGTCGAACGTTAATTTGTAGGGTAATGCTCCACGCCAGGTGTACCGGCGAACGGATCCGACACCAGTCTCGTCGCCCTTCTGAAGTTCGACGACAGCCAACACCGACTGCCACCACTGGGGCCAGCGCTCAGAGTGGTTTATCTCTTCCCACACCGCCGCAACGGGTGCATCCAGACGCCAGTTTGTCACGAACCTGTAGCCGGCCATCGCCGAAGAAGGTAACGTGCCAGGTCGAGGGCCGTCCAGATTGTTTTGGGAATACCGAATTGCATTCACCGCGTTTTTCGCGGCAGCGCCCGTGTTAATGTAACGGCGCATGGCTGAATTACCATCCATTCCGCTACCATCCATTCTCTGGAAACAGATGTCTGCCGATCGGCGCCGCCAGGCGGCCGAAGCTTTCTGGCACGACGAAAGCGGCGCAACCGAACAGGCAGAAGCGATTACCGCAATCGCTCATCGTCTCAAGTTCCGCACCAAGAGTGTGGTCGTATTGCCGAAGCCGCGAAAGGTTCAGTACCTGTTGGATTTGCCAGCATTACCAGAGGCCGTCGCTGCGAGACTTCTCGTATCGCATCACGTTGAGAACAAGCGACCGATGATGGCCGCGTTCCTGGATGCCCTCGGAGTCGCACACGACAACGGCATGATTGCCGAAGAAACGGTCGTACCTCAGGACCCGGACAAGATTCGCGCTGCCGTCAAGACCATTTCCGAATCGTTTGCTGCCGAGGATGTCGCACTTTATCTGTCGACGCTCAGTTGGCAGGATCCTGAGACCTGGGCACTGCTGGCGGAGTTGCCGGAAACCCGCCTTCCTGGCAAGTAGTTCTATTTCCCCACCCGTTGCAGGACTTCCGCCAGGGCTTCGTCGTCTACGACAGGAATGATCGTCAGTTCCATGAGATCGCTCCACATCAACGCGAATTCGGTCAGGGCTCTGGAATCGTCGCTTTCCAGCAAATCAAATCCCCCGCTGAAGTCGGCCCGCGTCCAACGCCCGAGAAGTTTCGCTCCCTGCGGCGGCTGTCCTCCTGTCTTCTGAAACCGGGAGATCCCCTCGGTTCTCGTGTTCGTATCCGGCTTCCAGGAAAATGTCAGCATGAATTTCATTGCAGTCTCCTTTCTAAATCACGGCACTCGACGATAACTACGCCGAACTGCGCGAAAACGGATGGAGTTAAATTCGAGATTGGGTAGACGCCCGGAATGCCGGTAATAGATCCATTGAATGGAGTTTTCACCGTAGTCTGCACCTTGAACGGGCGGGCTTCTCTGAGTCGGTTTAGAGCGCCTGGCCGAGGGCCTGACGTCGTATTAGAGAAGTGATCCATTCAAGAGATGGCCCTGCGGGTACACGCGTCGGGCTCGTCCCCGGCGCACTTCTCTTTTGCTCGCCACGTTCCTGCCTTCCAGGATTCTTGCGCGGGCCGTAGAAAACCCTCTATTCTTGATAAGTCATGAGGACCCTCCATTCCGCTTTCGCTGCTCTGGCCTTGTGCGTCATCACGCCGTCGCTCCACGCGAAGGATCGTATTGGCGTCATCGATTACTACGGCTACAAAGGGTTCGACATCACCAAACTCCGTGGTGCCATTCCAGCGCACGTCGGGGATCCTTTTGAGTTCACGCCTGAGCACTTGGAAGCAGTAGGCGAGATACTGAGTCGTATTGCCGCGGGTGTGCAGGCAGTCACCAATCGTCCGCCGACCGATGTCGGACTGGTCTGCTGCGACGTGCACGGAGACTGGGAAATTTACATCGGCATTGCCGGCGAATCGACGCACCAGATCCGCAGAAATCCTGAACCGCAAGGTACGCAGCGCCTTCCTGCAGAGGCTTTGCAGCTTTACGAGCAATACATGGGAGAGTTAATGCGCGTGGTCGAAGCGAAGCTCGGCCCCGACGACCAATCGAGGGGTTACGCGCTCAGCCGCGATCCCAAGTTGCGCGCTATCGAACTTTCCATGCACGAGTATGCCCTGGCGCATGAAGACCTGCTGCGCGAGGTTCTGGCATCCTCCAGCGATGCTCAACACCGCATCGCAGCGGCGGCTTTGACCGGCTACGCCAGCGCATCGGCGCAACAAATGTCTGCGCTGTCCTCTGCGGCTCGTGACGTCGATAAGATCGTGCGCAACAATGCCACGCGCGCCCTGGGCGTCCTTGCATCCACGGGAAAGGTTTCCTTGCCCACCGCAGGTTTCATCGAAATGCTTTCTTCGGGGATCTGGGAGGATCGCAACAAAGCCATGATGGTGTTGGTCCAGATAACGCAATCCGGAGATCCTAACCTGCTCACCGAAATCCGCGCGAGCGCCCTCGATGCGCTGACCGAAATGTCGCGCTGGCAATGTCCGGAGCACTCCGCCGATGCCCTTACACTCTTGTCACGCCTCAACGCGTCCGGCGCTGGCCGATAGCTTCGAGTATTGCCCTATGTAATGCCGACATTAAATTCCTTCGTTTCTTCCCGCCAGCCGGTCGACTCAATGCCTTGCGTTCAGAAGCTCCCGAATCCAGGCGACAGTTGCTTGTTCGGCGGTCTTACCGGAACCATCTTTGTGTTGAGAGAAGCTCCGTTCTGAAGGAGTAGCAGGATGATCTGCCGCTGTTGCTCAACAGCTTCCGGGCTACCGCTGCCACTACGTCCGGTGCTTTGAACCGCAAGATGAAGAGGCGTTGAGCCGTTCTTACTAGGCACATCTGGCTTCACTCCAGCGGAAAGCAATCCCTGGACGGCTGCTCATAACGAGCCGCGCGCTTAATTGATAATTTTTCCTTTAGATTGTTCAATCTTAGCCAGCTTTTCACGCCAGGTTTTGAGCTCCTCAGGTGTCAATCTCACCCAATCCGTTACTTCACCAACGATCTCTAATGGCGCACTGCTCCGGTAGGAGCGGGTGGGATTACCAGGAAATTTCTTATCTGTGACATTCGGATCGCTTTCAAAGCTTCCGGTCGGTTCGACAATATAAACACGCGCTTGTCCATCGCCCGCAGCCAGTTCTGCGGCAAGTCCCGCTCCGTTGGTCAAGGCTGTGAAGTAGATGTGATTCATGACTACTGTCGAATCGTAATTGGAATTGAATCCTGCACTCAGGAGATCGCCGGTCTTAAGATCTGCTTTAGTGCCGTGATAAAAAGGGCCTTTGTCGGTCGGTTTGCTTGTGGCGGAGATAGCCAGCTGTGCATATTTCTTCGCGCTGTCAACTTCGTTCAGGTTCTCATAGCATCTGGCGATGTTGGAGTATATCGACGGCAATGCACTGCTGGTTGAATGGTTATCTGTTTTCAAGGCAAGTTGCAGTGCTGTTTCGAACCATTTCAATTTGGCGGAGACATCGGCTTGTTGTCGGGCCAGGTAGTAAGCAGCGAGATATTTCTCAAAGTCATTGGCTGCTTCATTCCAAGCCTGGAGAAAGAGTCTGCGAGCTTCTTCATGATTGCCTTTCGCTTCCATGTTCATGCCCTGAAGGCGCAGCTTCACGATGTTATTGTTGGGAGTGAATTCCATTTCTTAGTAGCTGGTAACGTCTTGCGGCTCGGCGACGAGGGCTTTTGAAAAGCAATCCCTAGCCGAAACACCCATTTCAAGATATGAATGTTCATAAGAGGTCGCAAACTAATTTCTGCTCATAAGGAAAGCACCCAAACGTGTGCTGGCTTTGCCCGATCTAGAACAGGCGAGATCAAGCGTTCTCAACACGCTCACATCGAAGAGTGGGCAAAGGACCTACGATCGCGATCACGGAATTCGTCGAGTGGTACTGCTCCGAGCCGCGATTGGCGTTCAACCGAACTGTCGTTCTGCGTTACAGGATCAGTCTCGAACAGCGGCGATACGCGCCGTCAACGATCAATCTACGCCTCGCAGCCGTTCGAAGAATTGCGTACGAGGCGGCGGACTCCGGCTTGTTGAGTCCAGAACTCGCCGCCGGCATTCGCCGCGTGAAAGGAGTTCGCCGGTT
>Ga0134121_10001984_pt1 | contig 18285 bp, 15 predicted proteins | sample KB301_FD_96463 | JGI IMG/M metagenome (GOLD analysis project Ga0134121, IMG submission 96463) | Terrestrial soil microbial communities without Nitrogen fertilizer from Kellogg Biological Station, Michigan, USA - KB3-0-1 | ecosystem: Environmental > Terrestrial > Soil > Unclassified ... | reverse complement strand
GGTGTCGCGACCACGCGCCCGAGTTCAAAGAGCATTCGCGTCAGGATCATAGAGATCCTCCTTTCGTTCGTTGGTCGAGTTGAGACTTCGGAAGCTAGGCGACTGCCTGGACTTGCGCGAGCTCGCCGGCGAGACGTTCCGCCTCATCGAGGAGGTGGGCAACGCACCGGCACGTCCGCTCGAGGAGTTCGGTACAGACCGGGAGCACCTTGCGGTCGTGCTCTTTGCAGTAGCCTTCGATGTACCGGTAGGTGCCGCCCGGATCGCTCTTGTCGGAATGCCCGAGGCACTCCAAGAGGACCGACGCGCCGAGCTGCGCCACCACCTCGCTGTCAATCCCGCGGCCGGTGAACGTCCCGAGCCGTTGATCGGCCGCGTGCACCAGCTCGTGCGCCCAGACGGCGAGGTTCTCGGTCGCCAGACCGATCCCCACGCCGGGCGCGAAGTACCCGAGGGCTTTGGGATTGTCCGCGATGGCATACGTTCCCACCGAGAGATCCCAGGCCCGCGCTACCTCAATGAGCGGCAAGGCGTCGATGAAGGCCGGCTCGTCCTCGGCACCCGGCAGCGGCTCGCCGTACGTCTGGAGGTACCCGAAGACGGCGATGGGCTGGTAGCCGACCAGAACGAGCTGGTCGCTCCCATCGGCACCGTCTTCACCCTCCTCCTTCTTGAGCTTCGGGGCGAGGATGTAGAAGGCATGCTCGCCCTTCTTCACGTGCCGACCGAGCTGCTCCCACTGCCGGAACCCTGCCGCATACACATGCCCGCGCAGGATGCCGACGGTGCGGTTCGTCCACGTCCAGTGCTTCGACGGAACGTCGATGTTACGCCGGATGAACACCTGGACGAGCGCGGTCGGCAGCGTGCCGATTTGAAACGCGGTGAGGAGGTCGTGAGCGATGGCTTGGATCTTCTCGTTAGCCGCCATGGCTCCCTCCTAGATCACACCCGCGAGAATGAGGGCGCTGGTAACACTTCTCATCTCGCACTGCTCGCACCATCCTGCGTCCTGATCCGGTTCGTACTCTGAGGTGAAGTCGCACCCGTCGTTGGTGCAGATGCCCGGCACGACGCTGTCGATCGCTGCGTTTTCGAGCAGCTCATCGACGCTCATGTCCGAGGCATCCGCAAGCTCGTCGAGCTTGCCTTTGCGTACACTCCGCTCTAACGTTCGTCGTTCGTACATCTCACTTTCTCCTTTCATTGTGAGTGGTATGCAGACTGTCCTTTCAGGGAAAGCCTTAATAAGGTGCTATCTGGAGGTCAGCTTAGGCAGGAAGGAACGGAGGAAGAAGACGTACTAATCTGCCGCTTGCGTAACGCACAACACCCCGCCGTAGCGGGGGTGTTGGAGAGATTGCATCTGGTATCATCGCATCGTCCAAGGTATCTTAAAGATGTACGTTGGGATGCTCAGAAAGCCAGGCGTATATCTCTGCGATAGCGTGTCTCGGTCCAGGAACAGGATTGCTTGCCGTCACCGGCAGGTTCGTACCGCTTCGAGCACTGTCCCGACTACGTGCACCTAGTTGCTTTTCGTCGTGCTTCATGAGTAGGCAAAAAGGAGATGACAGCTCAACCACAACGTTTTCTCGACCCACACGCCGGTTCGAGGTGAGGATTTGGAGGAGTTCACGTTTCTCATCGTCAGTTCCCATTTCATGGCTCAACGAAGCCGTCGAGGCAAGTTCGAGGATTTCGCGCAGTCGGGTTGAGATCTGCTCCCCATCAACGTCTCTGGAGAGGTTCTCCTCAAGCTCGCGCTGCTCCATGAGGAGCCGCTTCTTGCGGGGCTCAAAGGTCTCCTTGTCGATGCTTTTCTCAAGGAAGGCGTCAACGAGCCGGTCGTGGCGAGTCTGAAGCGCCACGAGTTGAAGCTTCCACGTCTCCTGTACTCGCTTGCAGTTCTTTTCGCTCTCACCAAGGAAGGCGGTCACTTCCGCCTCCAGGGCGGCGTGCTCGGTTACGGACAGTTGGAGTGTTGAGTACGCTCCCACGACTGCGGCTTCAAGTACCTCCTCCCGTACGCCCGTCATCGGACAGGTTTTCGTGTGGCAGCGGTAGTAGACGTGACCTTTTTGCAGCTCGCCGATGAGCGCGTAGCCGCACTCGGCGCAACGAAATATGCGGCGGTAGCGGAAGCAATTGCGATTGGCATGCTTCTGGGTTTTGCCGGAGAGAAGCGCTTGCACGCGATCAAAGAGCTGCTTGCCGATGAGCGCCTCATGTACTCCTTTGTAGACCGCTCCTCCCTTCTTGTGGACGATGAGCCCGATGTAGAAGGGATTGTTGAGCATGACGGAGAGACCGTTCCTCGTGACGCGACCACCTTGCCGGTTGCGCAGGCCCATCCTCTCAAGCTCCATACACAGGGTGTCGAAGCTGTGGGCGCCGCTTGCGTACAGCTCGAAGACTCTTCGCACTATGGGACCGGTGACGGGACAGATCGTCTTGACCTTCCCGCGAAGTCCGTTATTGACGTAGCCGAGAGGCGCTCCCCAAGGGAGGAGCCCCTGCTTCAAGCGTCCCGCGATGCCCTTGCGTACTTCCTCTTTGAGGTTGCGGATGTAGTCGGTCGCAAAGACCGCTTGCACATCGGCGAGAAGCCGCTTGCCGCGGGTGCTGAGGTCAAGGTTGTCGCTGGCGAAGCGGACGTCAAAGCCTTCGTCGGCAAGGTCGTTGATGTCCGCCCAATCGTGGTAGTTGCGGCTGGAGCGGTCTACCTTGTGCACGATGAAGCCCTCGGCTTCTCCCTTCCGCAGTCGCTTCGCCATAGAGGCGAAGATCGGCCGGCCGCGTACTGCCGCGGTTTCGATCTCCCGGAACCACTCGACAATGGAGAGTCCCTCGCGGTCGGCGTAGCGTTCGATGACGCTGCGCTGCTCTGTGAAGGACGCGCCTTCGCGTTGCTCCTTCTTGTTGGGATCCCTTTCGTCGTCCTGACTTGGATCCGAGACACGGATGTAGGCGAAGAATCGCTTCATACGTCCGTGTCTTGATTTTGGCTTGTAAATGATCGACCTTCTCCCATGCTACTTACGCAGAGCTTCCGTGTCAAAGCCGCGAGCCGTTCGCGCTCGCGGGGATCGGAAGCGATGCGACCCTGCAGGCGCACGATGAAGGACAGATACCACCGGAGTGCGTGGCGCGCCTCGTCCAGCTCTTCAGGCCGGAGGCCAGGGAAGAGTTTTTCGATTGTGGTTTCCTGTTTCTGCATTCGACCGAGGGTACCGGCGCGTCGCAGGGCAGAAAAGTCGCGCATCTCTGCCGGACTCGGCAGAATAGTGCGCATTTGAGATCGCGTGTGCGGACACTACGCTGTCCCGTATGACGCTACAACTTTCACAAGCGGTGACATACCACCGCAACCTGCCGGCGGATCTCTGGTTTGATTTAGAGAACCAGGGCATCCCGGGGGCAATCATTCACTCTCGCCTCATCGGCTGGGACGGCGAGCACGTGACGATCCCGGTCTTTTCGCGGGACCGCAAGCTCCTGTGTTTCGAGTACGCGGCGTTCGATGAGAGCGGCCGCCTGGCGGTGCTACCGCAGGAGCGGAGGCAGCCGTACTTGTACGGCGAGCCGACCCTGAATATCAATCCGCAGGAGGTTATTTTGACTGAAGGCGTAATGGAGTCTTTGATCCTCTCAGGCCAGGGCTTCAATGCGCTTTCGGCAACCGGCGACGGATTGTCGTTCTGCGAAGAGTGGGCGGCTTTTCTTCGCAAGATCCCGAACGTCTTTCTCTGCTTCAAGCGCCGCAGCGAAAGCATCCAGGCGGCACTCGGTATCCGCGAGCTTGTGCCGCAGGCCAAGATCGTGACACTTCCTCCCGAGGTCGGTCAGGGAGGCGGGCTCTATGGGTTCTTCGTGGAGCTTGAAGAGACAGCAGCGGACTTTCGGCAGCTTCTCACGCGAGCAGCCGCTTCGCCCGATGCCTGACGCTACTCCACAGAAAAAGCGGATACGGCCTGTCGTGTTCTCCACGCTGCCGTCCGGCGAACTCCTCGAAATGGTGTACGACCCCGCTGAGCCGGCGACGGGGTTTGTCGTGTTTGACGGTGCCGGCTGGAGGAAGGAACGGAAGATCGAGCTTCCCTCCGGCGTGACGCTCGTCCCGTACTCACCGCAAAACAATCTCCTCACGCACCGCGTGGTGTTGTTTGCTTCGCAACCTGCGGAGTATGGTTCCGAAGAACAGCTCTTTTCCGAGGTACGCAGCTTCATCCACTGCTACGTCGATCTCTCCGATGCCTTCGAGGAGGTGGCCGCGTGCTATGTCCTCTTCTCCTGGGTGTACGACGCCTTCAATGAGGTGCCGTACCTTCGCGTCCGCGGCGACTACGGGTCCGGCAAGTCCCGCTTCCTGCTCACCGTCGGCTCACTCTGCTACAAGCCGATCTTTGCCTCCGGTGCCTCAACCGTCTCGCCGATCTTCCGCATCCTCGACGCCGTGCAAGGCACCTTGGTCGTGGACGAGGGGGACTTCCGCGCCTCGGACGAAAAGGCCGAGATCGTCAAGATCCTCAACAACGGCAACGCCCGCGGATTCCCGGTCCTGCGAAGCGAGCAGACGCCCACCAATGAGTTCAACCCGCGGGCCTTTCACGTCTTCGGCCCCAAGCTCGTGGCGACCAGGAATCTTTTCGATGACCGGGCGCTTGAGAGCCGGTGCCTCTCTGAGGACATGGGCGTACGGCCGCTCCGTTCTGACATTCCCATCAACCTGCCGGAGCGCTTCGAGGAGGAAGCCCGGACACTTCGGGACAAGCTCCTCATGTACCGGCTGCGAACACGTGGCAGTCGCCGGCAGCTCGCCGCAATCTCGGCGCCGGCCGGGCTCGAGCCGCGCCTCTCCCAAATCCTTCTGCCGCTTCTCGCCACCGCGCCATCCGAGGAGACGCGGGAGCGGCTGCTGTCCCTGGCGAGGCGCTCAGGGCAGGTGCTCTCGGCAGAGCGGGCGATGGCGATGGAGGCCGAAGTCCTTGCAATCCTCTATGAGCTGCGGGAGCAGAAGGCGCCGCTCTCGGTTGCCGAAATCACCCGGCGATTCGCACAACGCCATGGCGCCGAGTACGAGCACGCGGTCACGCCCCGCTGGATCGGCTCGATTTTGCGACGCAAGCTCATGCTCAATTCGCAGAAGCGCGGCGGCACCTTTGTCATCCCTGCCTCGGAGTATCCGAAGCTTGCCCGGCTCTTTGAGAAGTACAGCGTTCCTGCCGGCCGGGAGGACATTGTGGACGTTGGGGATGTTGTACCGGGAGAGGAGAACGACAGCCCAAGCACGAAACGACAAGACTCCTCGGGCTCCGTCTCCTTGTAGAACGTCCCCAATATCCCCAATGTCCTGATGCACCCCCAGGAAACCTGCCGACCCCGGCAGGTTACTGCGTATTGCATTTGACGGGGTGTCAAGTATGTTTTCTCCTGGTATGACGTTCATACCATTACAAAACTATCTCCGTACCTACCGCAGGCGCACGTTCCTCTCTCAGGACGAGGTTGCGTTCCTCTTGGGTGTCGCGACCGGAACACGGGTCACGCGCCACGAGGGAGCCCACCGGACTCCGACGATGGAGACGGCGCTTGGCTACGAAGTTCTTTTCGGCGTGCCTTTGCGCGAGCTGTTCGCCAGCGAGGCACAAAAGGTCGAGACTATTATCAGACAGCGTTTACCCGAGTTGATTCGGAGGATTGAGGAGAGGGGCGGAAGCGAGGAGAAGCTTGCCTCTCTGCGAAATCTTGCCGGACGGCTCGCAAAACCATATGAGAACGCTTGCAATTGATCCGACCACTTCGGGCTTCGGCTTTGTGGTCCTCGAAGGGAGCAAACGCCTGGTTGATTGGGGCCTTGGGTGTCTGGCAAAACCTGACGATGCCCTCTACCAGCAGCGGATCGAGAAGATCCTCGACCGCGCGCAGCCGCAGCTCCTCGTCCTTGAGGACATGCGGGATTCGCGCCGCGGCGACCGGGCTGTCACGTGGGCGCAGATCGCGGCTCGCTGTGCGAAGAAGCGCGGCATACAGGTGAAAAGGATCAGCCGTCCAGAGGTCACGCGTCACTTTGCTTCGTCGGGAAAAACCAGGTGGGAGATTGGCGTTGCAATCTCGCGCCGATTCCCGGAGCTCGCTCCGAGCCTGCCGAAGAAGCGGCGCATCTGGGAGAGCGAGGACCGGCGCATGGCGATCTTCGCCGCCGCCTCTTTCGCGCTGACGTTCCTGCGCGCAGCGTAGCGAAAGGAAGACGAGTGATTTGCGGTAGGTAATATGTAGCGTGTCCTTACGGAGAGGGACACGACAAAAGTTCCTCGGGATAACCGACCGGGGAGCTTTGGTGCGCGTCAGGAAACGGCGTCTTTGTCGAGGTGTAGCAGGCAGGCAGGATGGGCGGATGCTGTCTGATAATAACATCACATACTTCGCCCGCACCAATCACCGCAACGCGGGGATGCCTTTTGGTATTCGGAGAGCGGATCGCCGCTCTCACATGTATGTGATCGGCAAGACCGGAACCGGCAAGTCTACGCTCCTAAAGACGCTCATGCTCCAGGACATTGCGGCCGGTGAGGGGTTTGCCCTCTTCGATCCTCATGGAGACCTGATTGAGGAGGTGAGGAAGCTCATTCCTCCCGCACGAGAAGGTGATCTCGTCTACTTGAACGTGCCCGACCGCGCTTCGGTCTTTCACTTTAACCCGTTCGCTGGAGTAGAGAAGGAGCGCCACGCCTTTGCTGCGGCGGGAATGGTCGAGGTCTTCAAAAAGCTCTGGCCCGATGAATGGGGACCGCGGCTTGAGCACCTCCTCCGGAACGTCGTTTTCGTGCTCCTCGAGAATCCCGGATCGACCTTCGGGGACATCCCGCGGCTTCTCTCTGACCGCGACTTCAGGCGCCAGCTTGTGGCCCGTGTCTCGAACGAGATGGTCCGCTCCTTCTGGGAGAAGGAGTTTGCCGGCTACTCTCCCGCCTTCCGCGCAGTTGTGACCGCGCCTCTCTCGAACAAGGTGGGGGCCTTTCTCACTGACCCCCGGCTCCAGTCAATCCTCACAGGTAAGAGAAGTTCCTTCGACCTTCCCCGCATCATGGACGAGGGGAGGATTCTCCTGGTCAACCTCGCCAAGGGAAGGATCGGGGAGGGGCCGGCCGCGCTCCTCGGGTCGCTCCTGGTCTCTCACCTCGCTCTTGGCGGACTTGCCCGGGCCGATCGGCCAGAGGAGGAGCGGAGAGACTTCTTTCTCTACCTCGATGAGTTCCACACCTTCGCCACCCTCTCCCTCGCCACCATGCTCTCGGAGCTGAGGAAGTATCGGCTCTCCCTCGTCCTCGCTCACCAGTACCTGGGACAACTTGAGCCGGAGATTCGGGATGCGGTCTTTGGGAACGCGGGGACGTTCATCTCCTTCCGCGTGGGAGCGCTCGACGCTTCGACCGTGGCCCGGGAACTCTCGCCCACCTTCGAGCCGGACGACCTCATCGCCCTCCCAAACTTTCACATCTACCTGCGGCTCATGATTGAGGGCGAGCCGAGTAGGGCGTTTAGTGGGGAGACGGTGGGGGGAGATATATAGAGGAAGGTGTATGAGGTTGACTGTTTATACGAGATAAGGCAGGATCAACGTATGGCATTCGAATTTTCACCCTCGGCTAGAATTGGTCGCTTCTTGACCTTGGGCCTGCTCTTGTTATTTCTTGCGACGACTCTTGTTGCTGAAGTTCAATCAACCAAAAGGCAAGTCGATCCTCCAGAACCTCTTCTTTCGGATTCTGTAACACACTATGAAATCGCGGTGGACTTCCGGGGTGGTAAGGTTGAGGGGCTACGGACGACTATTAATGAATTGTCTATAGAACCCGGTCATAACCAAGGAATTTTTGTATCAGATTCGATAGAGTTACCGAGTCCGTTCTCACATCTTGCTGCGAGATGGCAGGCAAATTACCCTGACGGTGTAACTATTAGTGTTCGCGGTTCTCGCGACGGATCCTATTGGTCAGAATGGGAAGATTTAAATATTGATCACGATTCCGGTAAGGATAGCCATCTTTACTCAGGGCTTATTGAGTTCGCCTCAAAAACAAAGTTTTTTCAATATGCGGTTGATCTGAGTACGAGCGGCACCTCCGACAGCGCGGTGAAAGATTTGACATTTTTCTTCATTTACACCAACTTGTCTTCAAATTTGATTGGTGGAAAAATGCAGAGGCCACCTCCGGTGGGTGAAAACATGATGAGTAAGCCGCCCCTAGTCTCTCGAACTGAATGGGGGTGTCCTGATGGCCAATCATCTCCTGATGGTTGGCCTCCCTCGTATTTGCCGGTCACGCACCTTATTGTGCATCATACAGCCGACTCGAATACGAGCACTAATTGGGCTGCGAGGGTGCTTGCGATCTGGGAGTATCATGCCAATGTACAAGGTTGGTATGACATTGCATATAACTACTTGATTGACCCTAATGGAGTAATATATGAAGGTCGCGCCGGGGGGGATGATGTTATGGGTGGTCACTTCTCTTGTGTTAATAATAATACAATGGGGGTTGCTCTGCTTGGAAATTATGTTTCGGTGTCGCCCACCCCAATGGCTCTGGAGAGTTTGAAGGCAATTTTGGCTTGGCAAGCAAGCCACAGTGGTTTAGATCCATTAAGCAGCAGCTATCATGAGAATTCACGGCTGGTGCTAGATACAATCAGTGGACATAGTGATGCCAATACAACTTCAGCGCCAGGCGCTTGTCCGAAGAATACCGATTGCCCGGGGGCCGTCCTCTATAGTCTTTTGCCATCTATCAGGGAGGAAGTCTACGGAATTCTACACATCTCTCAACCTTCTAGTCTGGCGCAGTTCGATAACTCTGGCATATTGATTCCCGTCGGCTCTTCTATAGGCATTGGCACTCTCACCCTAGAAGGCCTCGTCACGACCCCTGAGAACAAAGCGGTGGGTCTTGAGGTCGAAGTGCGCCGCACTTCCGACCCTTTCAATGGTGACAAGACGCACTCCAGTCTTTTTTTGAACCCTGGAGCGACTGCTAGAATCTGTGTCACTGGTCTTGCGAGCGGTCAATATCATTGGCGCGCGAGAACAGTAGATCAAAACGGAGCAAGGAGTCCGTGGGCTTCCTTCGGTGCAAATTCTGACTCTGATGCTGACTTTTCTGTATTAGACTCCAATCCTGCCTGTAGACCTTGCAGTTGGATGATAGGAGCGGCAGGGGATACTACAGTGTCACAAGGGGTGGTCGGGCTGGCATGTGGTCTCCCCCCTCTGTCTGTGACTCTTTCTGCGAGCCCACAAAGTGGAACCGCGCCTCTCAACGATGTTGACCTCACTGCATCGGTCAGTAATGCCTCAGGCCCAACCACCTATTACTTCTACTGTGATAGCGGAGATTCTAATTATGCGGCTATATATCCCGATACCACCGAGAATCCAAAAACTGCTTTGAACATCTGTAACTATTCCATTCCTCGAAGCTACACCGCGAAAGTCATAGTACAGAGTGGATCGAGTTTTGCCGAAGCCCGAACCACAATCACGGTAACAGAACCATCTCCCCAACCTCCAAGCATCACAACAAGCAACGCTTCAAACGTCACCCAAGGAAGCGCGATACTCAATCTTTCTGTCACTCCGAACGGCTCGTCAACAACCGTCTGGTTCGACTATGGCACCAGCAGCACAAATTTTTCTTCCAGTACATCGCATCAGGCCGTCGCTTCACCCACAGAAACCACGCTCATTAGCATGACCGTCGCCAGTCTCTCCTGCGACACCACCTATTATTTCCGCGCTCGCGCGGAGAACTCCGAGGGAGGAACAACCGGCGACACCCTCTCCTTCAGGACCAATGCTTGCACAGGCTCAGAGGAGACTGTATCGCTTCTCTCCAATACGAGTTTTGAACAGGGTAACAATGTCTGGTGGGTAGCAAGCCCCGCCGCATATATCAATGGCGGTCTGCCAAACTACCCTCATCCTCACACCGGCAACTTTTACGCATTTCTCTCTACTCCTCAGTGGGAAGCCGGTAATAATCTCGATGGCGCCATGATCTCGCCTCTAATCACCATCCCGGCGAACGCGACGAGTGCTGAGCTTCGCTACTTCCACAGCGTCACCTCCGGTGAGACAAGTTCTACCGCCAACGACACACTTGGTGTGTACCTGGTAAAGGCGGGCAATCAGCTGGTGGGAATAGACACTATCTCAAATTCTCACAAGACAGACAATCCCGATCATTATACCGAGCGCGTCGTTCCCATATCACCCTCTCTCTTTGGCATACCGGTCAATGTCTTCTTCTCCGGACATACCAACGCCACGCTACCAACCCTCTTCCGGATAGACGACGTCACACTTACCGCCATCGTTCCTATTGGAGGAGGGCCTACTGCGACAACGCAAGCGGCGGATCAGATAACATCGTCAAGTGCACGTCTTAAGATGGCAGTCAATCCTAACGGCACTTCCACAACGGTGTGGTTTAACCTGGCCGCGAATGATCCCACACCGGACTTTGAAACCGACCACCTCTCGATCGGCTCCGGAAGCCAGATCGTCAACTTTACAGCCTTCAATCTCCAATGTGCCACGACCTATTACTTCAGAGCGCGAGCCCAAAATGCCAACGGTGCAAGCCAGGGTAGCGTGCTTTCTTTTACCACCTCCTCTTGCCCCGCCGGCTTTCCCGTGGCTAATACCAACCCTGCCACTGACATCACCCGCACTTCGGTAACTTTCAATGCGCAGGTGAACCCGAATGGCCATTCCACCGAAGCGTGGTTTTACTGGGGCACGACCACCAACTTCGGTGGCGAGACAGGTCATACGAATATGGGATCTGGAACGGGATTCGTCGGCTTCACCCGTTCGATGGGAGGGCTCACATGCAACACCGTCTATTACTTTCAAGCTCTAGCCAGTAATTCCGCAGGCCAGGGCAGCGGCGCGACCCTCTCCTTTACTACCGAGCCGTGCGCGCCCCCGATTACTCCCACCATTGCCGTAACCGCGTTAGATGATAGTGCAAGCGAAGCGGGCCTTGAGATAGGTACGTTCCGCGTGAGCCGTACCGGAAGCATGACAAGCTCCCTTCCTATCTCCTACGCGATGACCGGCACCGCGGCGAACGGCATTGACTACGTAAGCCTCGGCAGTGGTGCCATTATCCCCGCAGGCAGTCCATCTGTTGATCTCACCGTACAGCCCATACAGGACCTCACGCTAGAACCTGACGAGACCGTGATTCTCACTATTCTTCCCCTCGACTCGTATGTAATAGGTACGCCGGCGAGCGCCATGGTGACTTTGAGGAGTGATGATGGAGAGGGGGATTGCTACGTTGGCATGCTGAGTCCCGCAGGCGGCGAGACATGGGTTAAAGGCATGCCCCAGAGTGTGAGATGGAGTGCTAGTACCGGGTGCGTGGAGTTCGCTGTCTCGCTTACTCACGGTGATCCGGCCGAAGAACTTTCCATGGGAAGCTATATTTCGGGTAATCAGTTCGTCTTCATTCCGCCTGCATGGCTGGTGCCGGGCTCTTACCAGGTCAAGGTCACGGGTTTTGACTCCGGTGGGCTTGCCACGGCAAAGAGCACTGCCACCTCGAATGTCTTCAGCGTAGTGAACCACACAATCCTGCCGTCCATCATATTCGAGGATACAACTGAGACAAGCGCTTCGCTCAACTGGTCAAGTTATGGCTGGGGTATCATAGGGAGCGCGGAGTTCTCCCACAGCCCGACCCACTCTCATGCCAATATTCCAGCCCTTTACGGAACCAATGTTACGAGCTATCTCCTGAGTCCGAAGATTGACCTAAGCGGACGCCGCTCCCTTCTCCTTACCTTCTGGCAGCGCTTTGCCTCTGCAAACTTCGGCAGCGTAAAGATTCGGGTGAAGGATGCGGACGGAAACTATTGGTATGTGCGAGGGCTGGCTGATTGGCATTCCGACTGGCGGCCGGTCACCATTGACCTCTCCGCTTTTATAGGAGAGCCCTCTATCCAAATTTCCTTTGAGTCATATACTCCGAATGCTTCGGCAGCGGGCTCCTGGTATGTCGATGACATCAAGGTTTACGAGCCGGGACCGACCGATTTCTATACCATTACTCCCTGTCGAGTTCTAGACACACGCCAAGGTTCGGGCCCTCTCTCCGGCGCTTTATCTCGCAGTTTCTTGGTGGCCGGAACGTGCGGCATACCGACGGCTGCGACGGCCGCTTACTTCAACGCTACCGTCGTCAATCCCACTGCGGGAGGATATGTCCGGCTTTTCCCGGCAGATCAACTTGTGCCATCAACGAGCACAGTCAATTTCCAACTTGGTCAGACAAGAGCGAACAATACAATCATCGGATTGTCGGCAGATGGGCGTGTCGGCGCTCTTGCAAACCTAGGGAGTGGGCAGACCGATCTGGTGCTCGATGTGACCGGCTATTTCGCCCTAACACATCCAATGCTTGGCCTCTGGCGAGGTCTTCTGTCCGGCTTTCCTGTGGAACTTACTGTCGAAGAGAATGGAGGTGTCCTGACAGCTTGGTTTAACGGAGTGGGGCGGCCAAGGGACCAGCTCGCTATACTTTACCTTTCGGAAGCACAAATTGTCGCCGACCGCCCTGCTGACGGCGATGCTCAGGTACGGCTCTCTAGAGAGGTGTCTCCAACAGAAGAGTGCCTCGTAGGGGAATATTTTGAGACTGGAGCCGGACGCTCCCTTACGCTCTGCAAGGTGCCATAGGAGGACGTCGCCGCGTCGTCTCTCCTTTTCCACGGGCATTTTCTTTATCTCTCCAGCACGACACTCTCTTTCTTCCCGCTTATCCACTCGCTCGTAAGCACATCCCCTCCAAGGAGTGTCTTCTCCTCCCCAAAGAGAAACAACCCCTGAAGGCTGGGGAGCTTCCCCGCAGCATCCACCAAGGAAGCAAGCCGCCGTTTCTCCGGGCTCCTTGTCACTGTCAGAACCCGGAAGTTCTTGATACCGAAGAGGCTCGTCTGTAGTCCCGCCGCCGCGGTGGCATGATAGGCGAGGAGCTTCCGGTAGACGGAAGTCTGCGAAAGGCCAGCACGCATGACCGGCATAGTTCCCCGGTCAACCTCAAGGAAGAAGTAGGCGCGGTTCGCTCCCTCGCTCTTGTCGAGGTAGTGAAGGCCGAAGATGGCATCCGGTTTGACTCCCACCGCTCCGCCGTCTGAAAGTCGAACCTTCCAGGCGTCGGGCTCCTTCTTTCGTCTCCGCTCCTCCGGCACTTTCTCCGCAAGAATCTCCCGCCAGGGGATGACCCGCACATTCCCGTGCTCTCGACAGGAGAGGGTGAAGGCGACCAGAACGGAGGAGACCCCGAGCGTGTGATCGACAAACGGGAGCTTTACCGGCTTGGGAGGCTTCAGTCCGAGAAGCGTTGCTCCCGCCGTCCCTAACGCGTAGGCAATAGGGCGGGAGCCGGTGAACCGCAGAAGATCCTCAATCTGAGAGCGTGGCCGCTCAAGGTAGCGGCCGTGAAAAAGAAGCGAGAGGCGCCGGAGAATTACTTGTGAGCTTCCTTCTCCGACCAGGGCAACGATCTGCTCCGAGGAGAGGATGCGGTACTCGGCGACGAGCTCTACAATCCTCCGATCTCGCGGGGTGAGGACAAACGGACGGGGCTTGACTCTCCTGAAGCGCGGCCGGCGCTCTCCAGCTTTATTCAAGGAAGCTCTCCGGTTCCACGGCCTCTGAGAGGACCGGAGGCTCCTCCACTCTGCTCACGCCATAGCGCTTCCACGAGGAGGTGGCGATCCGTCTCGCGCTCTCCGGATCTCCTACTTTGAGGGGTGCCGGAACCGAGAAGCGAATTGCCCGCCCGCCGGCAAACTTCGCCACGGCCTCTCCCACCGGCAACTCAAGCAGCTCTTCCGCTGAGACCGGCTCGATCTTCTCCTCGTCCTTCTTCACACTCTTGCGGAGCAGCTCCTTCCTGACCGCATCGGCATCCTTCCTTCCCAGGGCAAAGGAGACCAAGGAATTGACGTTGCCGAAGATCTCCGCCTGGAGCGCAGTCGGAAGCTGGGCCGGGTATTGGTTGGCAAGGGTCAGAGCCAGACCGTACTTTCTCCCGCGGGAAAGAAGCTCCCGCCAGACTCCCTCGGAGAGACCGGCAAAGGACTGGAACTCGTCGCAGTAGAGGAAGAAGGGAGAGAGTCTCGCTTCCGTCTGCTCCCGGCGCAACAGTTCGAGCCCAAACTTGGAGAGAACCATCTGGCCCAGGAGAAGCCGCGCCTCCTCGGAGAGACCTGACAGGTCAACGAAGAGTATTTTGCCCAGGGAGAGCACCTCTCGCAGGGAGAAGGAAGAGCGGGGGGAGGAGAGGGTACGGCGCACCGAGGGAGGCCGCAGGAACTGGTCGAGCCGAGAGAGCAGGGGAAGCTCGGCACCCTTTGGAAACTGCGCATAGGTCTCGGTCAAAAATGAGCGGACATACGGATCGGCCTGCCGGGCTACTTCTGTCCGGAATAGCGGATCGGTGAGAAGGCGTCTCACGTCCCAGAAGGTAGATCCCTCCCGTCCCACCAGCGCGGCAAAGGCGTTCTGGAGGATCGGCTCCATTCTGGCACCCATCTCTTTTTCGAGGGTACGCTTGAAGATGGTGAAGAGGTCTTCCGCAGCTCTGGCCCGATCCTCTCCTTCTTCCAGTACGAGCGGATTGAAGGCAATGTGGCTCTCCACCTTCCCCGGAGCAAGGTAGATGACATCCTCCAGACGCTCCCGCGGCACCATGGAAAGAAGGCGGAGAAACAATTCTCCTTCGGGTGCGATCACTCCCACACCTCGGCCGGTCCGGAGATCTCGGTTGACCAGGTGCTCGAGAAGGGTGCTCTTGCCTGATCCGGTCTTGCCGCAGATGTAGAGGTGGCGGAGGCGCTCCTTCGGAGGAAGCTCCGGAGCCGGAAGCCCTGGGCCGAAGCTCCCGAAGATTGGAGCCTCTCGGAGAACGGTCTTGATTGCCGCCCGGATAGCCTCTCCGGTTAATGCTTCAGGCTCGGGCTTGGTCAGGTATGGAAAGGCGTCGCGGTACTTGACCCAGAGGGCGGTTGCCTCCCGGGCATCATCCTCTACTGCCCGCTCAAGTGATCCTTCAAGGGAGCGAAGGGTAATCTCCTGGTGATCCGCTCTCCGTCGTTTCCGATCCCGGATGATCCAGTAGACGGGATAGACCACGAAGAGGGCGAAGAGGGCGATACCGAGGAGGTCTCCCATGTCTCAGAAGAAGACCTCTCGGGGATCAAGCCCTTCCGGTACCGCTCTATTCTTCTCCTCAAGGTGGCGAGAGAGCGCCCGGCGGGCGGCACGGTTGACGGCTTCCTCGAAGGCTGACACATAGAGGGACCAGAGAAAGGCCGCTTCATCGGGCTCGTGGAGGGCAACCTTCCGAACCGAGACCGTAAACCCGCCCCCGATCTGGAAGCCCAGGACGTGCATCCGGAGCCCGCGGTAGGCGATCCGGAGCGACCGGGCCTTCTCTCCTGGTCGGAGCGTCTTCTTTGACTCTACTTCCTCCGCCCAACTGTACTCTGCCCCTGGGATCTTGAAGCGGTTCAGCTCCTCGACCACCAGGTTGTAGAGCGTCTGGGGATCTCCGACTAAGTCCTCAATCAAGGTGGTGAAGCCCATTCACCCTCCCTTCGGATCGGCTACGGCACGGAGATGATAGCGCGGAGGAGGGGCTCTGGGGTGGTGGGGAGACGATGGTGAGAACAAAAAGAATGGAGGGGACGAATCGAGGAGAAGTCGGGGTGTACAACTCGCCCTCTCACTTGCTGTATGCTGCTCTCCTTATGAGGCTTACGGGTATGCCAAAGAAATTTGCCCATACATACCGAAGGGAGAGGCCGGTTTGTAGGCCCAAAGAAACCGGTAAGTCGTTTCTTTCTCGAAACTTGCGCTTGACAGACAGGCAGGAGAGATCGCACGCTCTTCTCAACGGGGCGCGGAGCCCCAAGGAGAGCGGCGATGAACGGCGAGAAACTCTGGGGGATTGAGAGCGTGGCAGATTACCTCGGCATTCCCAAAAGCTCGGTCTACAAGATGACCGCAGCAAGAGGACGGGAGCAGATCCCTCACGTCAAGCTCGGCGGTCTCCTGCGGTTTAGAAAGGCGGACATTGACCGCTGGCTAGACCTTCTTGCCGTCCTGCCGATCGAGCGGGACGATGCCGAAGCCCGCGCGGCCCGACACCAAGACATCCGAACACGTTCCCTTGTGCGGTGGGGCTCCTCCGGCAACGCCGATGCTCCTACCTCGACTTCCATCCCTGAAGCAAAGCGGCCAGCGCCGCTTTTCGCGGTCAAGGAGAGTCCGGTTTCGTCGCAGATTGAGGCGAGCGCTTCTCAAGTCGAGTTCAAGCCGGAAGAGAGGCCTACTCTTCCCGAAACACGCCGCCCTGGCAATGGCGGCCCCGAGCACACATATCTTCAGGAACTCATCAAGCGCTGGGGAGAAGAGCATGGATTCCGGGCTGCCGTAGAAGAGCAGATCGCAGGCGGCAACGAGAGTATCGATGTCGCGCTGTACCGCGGTGATACCCGGATCGCCTGCGAGGTCTCGGTCACGACACCGCTGGACTATGAGGTGGGCAACGTGCAGAAGTGCCTTGCGGCCGGGTTCGGAAGTGTCGCCGTGGTGTCCCTCAAGAAGAAGCGTCTCGAGCAGCTCGGCAAGCTCCTCTCCGAGTCGCTTCCGCCAGAGCAGCGTGGGCGCGTGCACCTCTTCACGCCGGAGGAGCTGCTCTCATGGCTCGCGGGGCAACCGATTGAGGAAGAGGCAGGGACGGTACGCGGATACAAGGTAAAGGTTCAATACCGAGATCCTGGGGATGACCGGCTGAAGCGTGTGGCCGCGATCCTGTCGCGAAGCATGAGCGGACTTACGAGGGATGAGTGACGAGGGGTATATCTGCCAGCCCGGCACATTTCGCCGTCTTTCAAGGTGGTGCGCGGCCGCGTAGGGTGGGGGGAGAGTTGTTCATCACACCTTCAAACCTCCGCGAAGAGAGCGGATCTCTCAAAGGACAAGGGCAATGAGTAACCGAGGCACCCCCGCAGAGGGAGAGGGAAAGAGAGTAGGTCTCTGGATTCGGGTCTCTACCGAAGACCAAGCTAAGGGCGAGAGTCCCGAGCACCACGAAGCGCGAGCCCGGATGTACGCCGAATCCAAAGGCTGGAGTGTGGTCACGGTCTACCACCTCGAAGGCGTCTCGGGCAAGGGTGTCTCATGGCACCCGGAAGCCAAGCGCATGAAGGGAGACGTGGAGAGCAATGCCATCACCGGCCTCATCTTCTCCAAGCTCGCCCGCCTTGCCCGAAGCACCAAGGAACTCTTGGAGTTCTCCGAGTTCTTCCGGGAGCACAATGCGGACCTCATCTCCCTTCAGGAATCGATCGACACATCCACTCCGGCCGGCCGACTCTTCTACACCATCATCGCCGCCATGGCTCAGTGGGAGCGGGAAGAGATCGCGGATCGGGTTGCAGCATCTGTCCCTATCCGGGCCAAGCTCGGCAAGAAGGTGGGAGGCGCTGCGCCGTACGGCTACACCTGGAAGGATGGCTCGCTTGTTCCTGACGAGAAGGAAGCACCGGTACGCCGCCTCATGTACGAGCTCTTCGACGAGACCAAGCGCGTCAAGACCGTTGCGAGGCGCTTGAACGAGCGCGGCTACCGTACCCGCAGGGGCGGCCTCTTCACCGCTGCCGCGGTCTACCACCTCCTCTTTGACCCGACGGCCAAGGGGGTCTTCAGGATGAACTACACCACCACGCGAAGCGGCAAGAAGGCCCTGAAGCCCGAGCATGAGTGGGTGTACCACTCCGTACCCGCCATCGTCTCCGAGGAGCTGTGGCGCATATGCACCGCCCACCTCGACGAGCGGAGAGAGGGAATGAGACCGGGGCGGAGGGCCGTCCACCTCTTCACCGGACTTACCTACTGCACTTGCGGCAAGAAGATGTACGTGGTTTCGGACTCTCCGAAGTACGTCTGCCAGAAGTGCCGGACGAAGATCGGGACCAACGACCTCGAAGCGGTATTCGCGGAGCGCCTCCAAGGGCTCGTCTTCTCGCCTGAGTCTGCCGCAGAGCAGCTTGTCGGGATGGGTGAGGAGATCGTCAAGCGAACGGGTCTCCTTGAGACGCTCCGGCGGGAGCAGGAGAGGCTCGCTGGTGAGTCGGACAAGCTCTATCGCCTGTACCTCGATGGCAACATCTCCGGGCGCGAGTTCGGGGAGCGAAACCAGC
>Ga0134121_10001982_pt1 | contig 18288 bp, 10 predicted proteins | sample KB301_FD_96463 | JGI IMG/M metagenome (GOLD analysis project Ga0134121, IMG submission 96463) | Terrestrial soil microbial communities without Nitrogen fertilizer from Kellogg Biological Station, Michigan, USA - KB3-0-1 | ecosystem: Environmental > Terrestrial > Soil > Unclassified ... | reverse complement strand
GTCACGGGCAGCGACGAGAACGTGTATCCGCCCATGAGCGACATGCTCCGCGAGTGGAACATCGATGTGTTCACGCCGTACTCCGCGGACAATCTCGATCGCGCCAAACCCGATCTCGTGATCATCGGCAACGTCATCCGCCGCGTGAACGCCGAGGCCACGGCCGTGCGCGACCGTGGCATTCCCCAGATGAGTTTTCCCGCGGCTTTCGGCGCACTCATCACAAAAGACAAACACCCCGTCGTAATTGTGGGAACGCACGGCAAGACCACGACGTCCGCGCTCATGGCACACGTACTTGTTGAGGCGGGCCTCGACCCCTCGTTCCTCGTCGGCGGAGTGACGGTCAACTACGATGGAAATTTCCGTCTGGGCGGCGGAAAGCACGTGGTGATCGAGGGCGATGAATACGACACCGCGTATTTCGACAAGGGGCCCAAGTTTCTCCACTACGGAGCGAAGACCGCGCTCCTCACGAGCATCGAATTCGATCACGCGGACATCTACCGCGACCTGGCGCAATACGAATCCGCATTCATGCGGTTCTGCGAAACGGTGCCGCGCGGGGGATGGCTCGGTGTCAGCACGTCGTACGGACGAGCCGAGCAGATTGCGCATACGCACTCGATCGCGACGGTCGCCGCGTACGGCGCCGCGCCGCACGCCGACTACCGCACCGAAGACCTGGTTTTTTCGGCCGGGGGCGCGCAATTCAGCGTGGTGAATCCCATCGGCCAGAGCACGAACGTTTTGCTGCCCATGTCGGGGCGCCACAATGTCGAAAATGCGACCGGCGTTTTCGCTGCGGCGCGGTCCCTTGGCATCGATGCAAAGGATATCGCGAAAGCGTTTGCGTCGTTCCGCGGCGTCAAGCGCCGCCAGGAGCTGCGTGGCGAGCCCGGAGGCGTGCTCGTCATCGATGACTTCGCGCACCACCCGACTGCTGTCCGCGAAACCGTCGCGGGCATTCGCGAGCGCTACGCGGGACGGCGGATCTGGGCGATCTTCGAACCGCGCTCAAATACGAGCCGCCGCAACATTCATCAGGCGGAATACGCGGGCGCGTTCGACGGCGCCGACGTCGTCACGCTGCGCGTTCCCGAGCCACACGACAAGGTCCCTGCCAACGAACAACTCGACGTGCAGCAAGTGGTGGCCGAGCTGAAGAAGCGCGGGAAAGACGCGAGCGCCGTTCAGGCGCCCGACGACATCGCCCGGGCAGTGGTCGATGGTGCGCAGCGGGGGGACGTAGTACTCGTAATGAGCAACGGCGCGTTCGGCGGCGTAATCCCCCGGATACTGGAAGGCCTGGCAACGCGCCGTTGACCACCCGTGGCCCGTGGCCCGTTGCCCCTTGCCCGTTGCCTTACCGAATCAAAAACCCCTGCACTCGCGTCATCACCTTGCCGGTCACGTGATCCGTGACGTCGATCGTGAGCCGGTAATCCCCGCTTGGCGCGTCCTCGAGTTGGAGCGTCAAATAGTCGAGCACGACCGGTGCATGCGCCACACTCCGCTCGTAGCGATAGACCACGCGGTCGCCGGTATTCTCCACACCGACCATCGCCGCCATCACACCGATCACGCGCGCGCGGATCCGGTTGAGCGTGCTTCGGTAGCGCCGCTCGATCGTGATCGTGATGCCGTACTTCGCTGAACCGTCGGTCTGGCCAAGCCCATAGTTCTCCCACACGAGAGCAATCTGTCCGTTCTTTGCGACCGTGCCCGCCGTTGGTTCGACGTTGAGATCCGTCCATCGCGCCGCGCCGGGCTTGTCGTCGACCCGCGCGACGAGCATCACGTCGCTGATGTCCTCGCCGCGCGTTGTGAATCCCGACGCACCTGACCCGGTGGCATTGATCGAGTCCGTCGACATGCCCGCGATCATCGCGCCCTCTGACGTCACCTCGGTCCGGTACGCATAAACACCGGGCGCCACGCGCGTTCGCCACGCGCGGGCATTCTCGTTGCGCACCGACGACGAATCGTGCAGCCGCACAGAAGTGTCGGGGGCAAAGAGCCAGTAATCTGCCCGGATGAGCGCGTTTCTCGTCGTTTGCTCGCGAATCGCGTTGGTCGGGGGCTCCGTGGCGACGATCACATCAATCGAATCCCCGCCGGCGCGGAATCGCGCGACCTGCGTGGGCATGCTGACGATTGTTTCCTCGGTGGCATTGCGCCAAGACGCGGGCGTAGCGCGCACGAGCGAATCCACGATCGCAACATCTTCAGGCGGGATCTGCGCGGTCGCATACGTCGGCGCGCCGCGGAAAATGATCAGCCAGCCGGTGTCGTACGCCCAGATCGTGGTCAGACTCGCGCGCTGCATGACCTCTCCGGGCCTGGCGCCTTTGGGAATGCCGAAGTCGCCGCTGGAGTTCGGCAAGCCGCCGTCGAGTGCGCCACCGATGTCACTCGGCGCCGGATTCGGCCCAAGCACCGCCTCGACGTCGGGCGGCCCGTAGCGAACGTGCATCTGTCCGCGGTCGGAATCGATCCCGCGCACGCCGAGCTCCTCGACACTCCAGCGCAGGTCGGCGTACGTCGCCCGTGCGAGGAATTCGACGTAGGCGTCGCTCGAGCCGCGCGACCAGAGCGGGTCGGCAAACCGCCAGTACCTGGCCGCCTGCCGCGCCTGCTCCGCGCTCGACATTGAATCGAACACCGCCTCTTCCTGCGTCGGCAACACGCGGCGAAGGCTCGTGAAGTGCGCGCGCTCCCGTGCGTCAAGAAAGGTCAGCGCCGTGTCGAACGAGGCCGCCGCGACCGGAAAGCGCTTCAAGCGCTGCATGGCGAGGCCAAGCGCGAGCCAGCCGCTCGCGTCTTTCGGCACGCGCCGCGTGCGATCGCGTGCGAGGTTCGCGAGCTCTTGCCAGCGTTTGTGTTCCGTGAGGAGCATCGCCAGCTCGTGAAACGCGCGCGCGTCAGCCGGCGCAACCTTGTACGCCTCCCGAAAGAGTGCTTCGGCCTGGGTGTACGCGCTGCCTCCGAAATCTCCGCCGAGCGGCATCGTCGCGCCGTTCAACCGTTCGACGACGGATGACGAAAACGCCGGCAGCATCGACCCTCCGTTGTGCGCAGCACGAGTCGCGGGTGACATGATGCTGTCGGTCGCGAGTGTACGTTCGAACGCCCCCGGCTCGGGCTCGACACGCCGGTTCGCAAACGTGTCGTAACTGCGCCAGAACGTGCGTCCCTGCTCGATGAGGGCGTCGAGGAGAACCGCGGTATCCTTGCCCGCGCGCGCGATCTTCAGCGCGCGCTCGATATGGCGCGGCGCTTGCGCGCGGACGGCGGTTTGTCCGCTGCTCAGATAGAACTGAGCCGCGGTCAATGCCACGCGTGCGTCGTTCGGCGCGATGCTCAGCGCAATGCGAATCGAGGAATCAGCAAGCCGGCCCAACCGGGTCCAGTCGAGGCCCTTGTAATCGGGACCGACGCGGTCGCGGTATGCGAGCCCCCATGCGACCACCGCGCGCCGCATCCAGAACGCGGCGTTTCTGTTGTTCCGCTCGGCCGTCTTGTTGAGCTGATCGAGGACCTTCAGGGACTCGGCCACGGCCGTGTCGCTCCACGAGGTCCCGGGCACCGTCCCCGGCGGCGGCCCTTGAGTGAGCACCGGCCTCGCCACCGCTGTTGCCGATGTCGCCGCCGCGAAACTCAGGAAGAAAACGGGGCGCCTCATGCCTAATCGTGGACGTTGCGTGCGTGGAGCGCAACCGCGTGTATGTACTTTTGGGAAGAGCACACACTCATTTCTACTCATGCGCACACGAATCGCTTTTTTCCTCGCCGCCGGCGTGGTCGCGGCCGCGCCGTTGAGCGCGCAACAGCCGAAATCGGGCAATCCAATTCTGCAGGGATGGTACGCCGACCCCGAGGCGCACCTCTTCGCCGGCGAATACTGGATCTTCCCAACGTACTCCGCGCCATACAACCAGCAGGTATTCCTCGACGCATTCTCGTCGAAGGATCTCGTGACGTGGACGAAGCACGAGCGCATCGTGGACACCGCGAGCGTGAAATGGGCGCGCCGCGCGATGTGGGCGCCGTCGATCGTCGAGAAAGACGGCTGGTACTACCTCTTCTTCGGCGCGAACGACATTCAGAGCGATTCGCAGCCCGGGGGCGGTGGCATCGGCGTGGCACGCGCGAAATCGCCCGCAGGACCCTTCACCGATTATCTCGGTCATCCGCTGATCGACAAGTTCCACAACGGCGCGCAGCCCATCGATCAGATGGTGTTCAAGGACAAGGACGGGTCCTACTACATCGTCTACGGCGGATGGCGCCACTGCAACATCGCGAAGCTCAGCAAAGACTTCACGAGCATCGTGCCGATGCCCGACGGCACGCTCTTCCGCGAGATCACGCCGCAAGGGTACGTCGAGGGCGCGTTCATGCTGCTCAAGGACAACAAGTACTACTTCATGTGGTCCGAAGGCGGATGGACCGGACCCAATTACGCGGTGGCCTACGCGGTCGGCACATCCCCCTTCGGGCCGTTCGAGCGCGTGGGGAAGATCCTGCAGCAGGATTCAACGGTTGCGACGGGCGCGGGACACCACTCTGTCATTCAATCACCGGCGTCGAAGAACTGGTACATTGTCTACCACCGGCGCCCACTCGGCGAGACGGACCGCAATCATCGCGTGGTGTCGATCGATCAGCTCTTCTTCGACCAGAAGGGGATGATCCAGCCCGTTCATATCACGCGCGATGGAGTTGTAAGCGACCCGCTTCGTCGATAGCAGGCGCCATGGACCGTTAACGAAGGCTGGGCACTGAGCGTCGGACGCCAAACGCCAACGGCGGACGAATGCGAGCACTCGGATTGAAGTTCGGCGGACCCGCGGTCCTGGTCGCGACAGCGCTTGCATGTGCCGCGGCGCGCACGGGACTTTCACCGGACGCGGGCGCGAACACCGTGACTTCGCCGGCGTCCGATGCGCCGAGCCTGCCCGATACGCTCTACGCCTACAGCGATGCACACTCGCCACTCCCGGATCATTTTCTGAACGGGCCTCCGGGTGCACGTGGTGGACGCGGCGGACGAGGCGGGCCGCCGCCCGGAAGAGGCGCATTCGTTGCAGGAGGCTTCCCCCCTCCGCCACCGGGCGGTCCGCCGCCGGGGCGAGGAGGTCGTGGCGGCCCAGGACGCGGCGGGCCGGTCGTTACCACGGATCGCACGCCGACGGACAATGCCATCACGGACGCCGGCGCGACGCTGGGCCGCGTGCTCTTCTGCGACAAGCGGCTCTCGGCAAACAACTCGGTGGCGTGCGCGTCGTGTCATCAACAGAGGTTCGGGTTCAGCGACACGGCGCAGCTCAGCACGGGCCTTCACGGCGAGAAGACGGCGCGGCACGCCATGTCGCTCGGCAACGCGCGTTTTTATCGCGACGGCCGCTATTTCTGGGACGAGCGCGCCGCGTCGCTGGAAGCCCAAGTGGTCCAGCCCATTCAGAACTCCGTCGAGATGGGCATGTCGCTCGACTCGCTCGTCCCGAAGCTTCAGCGCACGGCATACTACCCTGCTCTGTTCACGCGCGCGTTCGGAACGCCCGAGGTTAACAGCGACCGCATCTCGCGCGCGCTCGCGCAGTTCGTGCGCTCCCTGGGCTCGTCGCATTCATCGTATGACAAGGCGTTTGGGACGGCTCCGCCGAATTTCAATTTGCTCACGCCGCAGCAGCAGCTCGGCGAGCGCATATTTAACGGGCGCGGCGCGTGCGCACGCTGCCACGGCACGCCGGCGCAGATTCTCGATGCACCGCACAACACGGGGCTCGACGCGACCGTCACCGACAGCGGCGCAGGCCGCGGCCGGTTCAAGGCGCCGTCGCTCCGCAACGTCGCGGTGCGCGCGCCCTACATGCACGACGGACGCTTCAAGGCCCTGCGCGAGGTCGTGGACTTCTACGACCATGGCGTCAAGGACTCGCCAAACCTCGATCAACGCATGCGATCACCCGACGGCCGCGTGCGACGACTCGACCTCTCGCCGGGTGAGCGCGACGCCCTGGTCGCGTTTCTCGAGTCACTCACGGACAAGTCCTTCCTCACCGACGTCCGATTCAGCAACCCATTTCCCGCCAGAAATTGACTTGTCGTGCCGGATGGCGAGCTGCATGTTTTTCACATGCGCAAATTCCCTGTCGTTCTCGCCATCGCTCTGCCGGCGTTCGCGTCCGCTTTCCCTTCGGCGTTCGCGCAGCAGCCCAACGTCACTGATACCCGCCTCCTCTCACAGCCTGCCCTGAGCGCGACACACATCGCGTTCATGTATTCGGGCGATCTGTGGAGCGCGAAACTCGACGGCTCCGACGTCCGTCGCCTCACAACGGCCGACGGCGACGAACAGAGTCCCGTCTTCTCGCCCGACGGCAAGCTCGTTGCGTTCAGCGCCAACTACGACGGTAATACCGATGTGTTCGTCGTGCCGGTCACGGGCGGCGAACCCCGGCGGCTCACGTGGCATCCGGGCGCCGACATCGTCCAGGGATTCACTCCCGACGGCAAGAGTATCGGCTTCACGTCTGGGCGCGAATCGTACACCGGCAACCTCACGCAGCTGTACACGGTTCCTGTGACGGGCGGGCCGGAAACGCGCCTACCGCTGCCGAGCGCCTCGCGCGCGAGCTGGTCACCCGATGGCAAGCACATCGCGTACAATCCGCTGTCGCCGCGCTTCGAGGAATGGAAGCACTATCGCGGCGGCACCGCGTCCACGGTCTGGATCTACGATGTCGCATCGCACGGCGTCGACAAGATTCCGCAGCCGGCGGGACGATGCAACGATGTCGACGCGCAGTGGATCGGCAACACGGTGTATTTCCGCTCCGACCGCGACGGCGAGTTCAACGTCTACGCGTACGACGTCGCATCGAAGAAAGTCCGCGCGCTCACCAGCCACACCGACTTCCCGGTACTCGGTCTCTCTGTCGACGGCGCGTCCGGCAAGATCGCATACGAGCAGGCGGGCTATCTCCGGCTGATGGATGCGAGCGGCGGAACGTCCAGGCACCTCGCCATCGGCGTCGCGGCCGATCTGCGTGAAACGCGGCCGCGCTTTGTGAAGAGCCCGGCCTACGTCCGCAACATTGCCGTGTCGCCGACCGGCATGCGTGCGGCGTTCGAATACCGCGGAGAAATCGTCACCGTCCCGGCATCCAAGGGTGACTATCGCAACCTCACCAACACGGTCGGCGCCAACGAACGTTCTCCCGCGTGGTCACCCGACGGAGCGAGCATTGCCTACGTCTCCGACGCGAGCGGCGAATACCAGCTCGTCATCGAACCGCAGGACGGCCACGGCACGCCACGCGTGATCAAACTCATGGGCCACGGCTTTTACGCCAATCTCGCCTGGTCGCCGGACAGCAAGAAGATCTCGTACGACGACAATTCCGAAAGCGTCTACGTGCTCGACGTGGCGACCGGAACGTCGAAACTCGTTGCGGGCAACAAGGTGTACGCCGTGGGCGGACTGGGCATCGACAAAGCCTGGTCGCCTGACTCGAAGTGGCTCGCGTACGTTGTCGGCACGCAATCGCTCGTGAACGCCCTGTTCGTGTATGACGTTGCCGCGGACAAGTCGCAGCGCATCACCGACGGACTCAGCGAAGTCGCCGAGCCCGCCTTCGACCGCAGTGGTCGCTACCTGTACGTGTTCGCGTCCACGGACGCGGGGCCGCTCCAGGACTGGTTCTCGCTCGCGTCCTCCGATGCGCAGCGCACGCGCAACATCTACGCGGTCGTGCTGCGCAAGGATCTCGCGAATCCGCTCGCAAAGGAGAGCGACGAGGAGCGCATCGTCGTGGTGCGCGACTCGGCCGCACGTGGGGATTCGGCCGGCGGGGGCGTTCGTCTCGCACCGGCCGCCCCGCCCGCGGGCGGCGGCGCCACGCGCATCGACTTCGACGGCATCGAGTCGCGCATTCTCTCGCTACCGATTCCGGCGTCGGACCTGTCCAACCTGCAAACCGGTGACGCGGGACAGCTCTATTACATCCGTTCGGCCGACAACCAGCGCGCGCTGCATCATTACAACCTCACCACGCGCACCGACGAGACGCTGAGCGCCGGCGTCGGCGGCTACAGCATCACTGCCGACGGGAAGAAGCTGCTCTACTCGCGCGGCGGCAACTACTACATCTCGCCGATCAACCGCATCGTCGCGAATGAAGGGCTTCTCGGCGTGGCCGACATCGAGGTGAAGATCGATCCGCGCGCCGAGTGGACGCAGATTTTCAACGAGGCGTGGCGTATCAACCGTGACTATTTCTACGCGCCAAACATGCACGGCGTGGACTGGGAAGCGAACCGCAAGAAGTACGCGGTCTTCCTCGCGGACGCGACGACCAAGGCCGACGTGAACCGCGTCATTCAGTGGATGATGAGCGAGCTCAGCGTCGGTCATCATCGTGGCGGAGGCGGCGACCGGCTGACGGCGCCGCGCGCGGTGCCGGGCGGACTCCTCGGCGCGGATTACGCCGTGGAAAATGGGCGTTACCGGATTGCGAAGATCTACGGCGGGCTCAACTGGACACCGGGCCTGCGCTCGCCGCTCACGGAGCCCGGCGTCAACGCGCGCGCCGGTGATTATCTGATTGCGGTGAATGGCGTCGACCTCAAGCCGCCCACGAACGTGTACGCCGCGTTCGAGAACACGTCGGGCAAGATCACGTCGATCACACTCGCGTCGAGCGCCGATGGCGCGGGCTCGCGCACGGTGCAGGTTGTGCCCATCCCGAACGAGGCCGCGCTTCGCAATCGCGCGTGGGTCGAAGGCAATCTCCGGAAGGTCGATTCCGCCACCAATGGGCGCGTGGCGTACGTGTACGTGCCGAACACCGGCGGCGCGGGCTACCAATATTTCCGCCGCTATTTCTATCCGCAGGCGTACAAAGACGGCATCATCGTCGATGAGCGATTCAACGGCGGCGGCAGTTATGCCGACTATTACATCGATATTCTCCGGCGGCCGCTCATCAGCTACTGGGCCATGCGGTACGGCGACGACATGAAAACGCCGACGGCGTCGATCCAGGGTCCCAAGGCCATGCTGATCGACGAGACCGCGGGCTCAGGCGGCGACATGCTGCCGTGGATGTTCCACAACCTCAAGATGGGTCCGCTGATTGGCAAACGGACGTGGGGCGGTCTCGTCGGCATTCTCGGATTCCCGACGCTGATGGATGGCGGCACTATCACCGCGCCGAACTTCGCGATCTGGACGCCGGAGGAAGGCTGGGCCGTCGAAAACATTGGTGTGCCGCCGGATATCGAAGTGGATCAGCTCCCGGCAGCGGTGATTGCCGGACACGATCCGCAGCTCGAGAAGGCGATCGAGGTCGTGATGGCGGAGCTCAGGAAGAATCCCCCGAAGACGCCGGCGCGGCCGGCATATCCCAACAAAGTTCAGAAAAAGTAAGGAGCGCACATGGAAAGGATCCGCCGAAGTTTCCGGCTCATCGAGCGGTCGTACCAGATTCTGATGCAGGACAAGGAGCTGATGGTGCTCCCGCTCCTGTCAGGCGTTTTCATTACGCTCGCGATCGTCGGCGTCATCCTGGGGTTCGGATTCAGCACCGACACGTTCGAACAGGACCGCGGCACAGCGTACCTGCCGATCTTCGTGATGTACGTCGTGACCTACACGATCGGCATCTTCTTTCAGTCGGCGGTGGTGGCCGGCGCCACGGAGCGCATGCGCGGCGGCGATCCGACGCTGCGCTCTGCTCTCGGCGCCGCGTGGAGCAGAATCGGCGCGATCCTCGGCTGGGCGCTCTTCGCCGCAACGGTTGGCATGCTCCTCAAGTTCATCGAGGATCGCGTGGGATTCCTCGGCAAGATCGTGACGCGTCTCGCGGGCGTAGCGTGGTCGCTCGCGACGTTCTTCATCGTGCCGGTGCTGGTGCTCGAGGACCATCCGGTCGACGAATCGTTCACGCGCTCGGCAAGTCTCTTCAGGCAGACGTGGGGCGAGACATTCGCCGGTGGCGCTGGTATCGGCATCATCGCGGTGTTCGCGTGGATCGCGCTCGCGATCGTGGTGTTCCTGCTGGTCTCGATCGGCGCGCTCATCCCCGCCCTCGTCGCCGGCGTCGTCGGCGCCGTCACGATCGCGGCATTCACGTCCGCGTTGCAAGGCGTGTACGTCGCGTCGCTGTACCGCTATGCAACCGCGGGACACGAGACATCAGGGTTCGACGAGGACCTGCTGGCCCAGGCCTTCGTGCCGAAACGCTAGCGCCGCAACTGAATACCACGGACCACACGGGAAACACCGTGTGGTCTGTGGTATTCAGTAAAAGCTTTCATCTAGACGTAGGTTGCCTCGAGCTCCGAGCTCGCGAGCAAGGCGTCGATGCACGCCTTCGATCCGCCGACGTACGTGCCATGCAGATCGATCTCGGAGAGCACGCACCACGCGTGATCGGCGGGCCACCAGATGTTGGCTGATTGGCGGCGCCACGGCTTGTTTGACGTCTGCCCCGGAAAACAGAAGTTGAAATCAACGCGAATCTCGTCGATCGTGCCGCGGAACACGTGATACCCGCGGGCGGGCAGCTGCAGGCGAGGTTGCAGCGATTGGGGCACGACGCTCCCGCCGAATCCTTCCCACACGCCGAAGTAGCACTCATCCGGCGTGGTCGTCGCCGGCCTGAGAGCCGCGAGCATGGGTTCGATGATCTCAAACGGCAACGTGCCACGACGCGGCTCGAATCCGTCCGGCACGAGGTCTTTGAACGGATCAAACCACATCCGCTGAACCGCGCGTTCGCCCTGGTCCGGCACGACCTCCTGCCAGCGGAGCGTGCGCACCGGCTCTACGTCGTGATTGGATATGGGATGGTACACCTTCGCGAACGCGTCGAAATGCCCCGGCACGTACGACGACACGTCCTTTGCGAACGTCGTGATCGATTTGACGAGCCAATCGCACACCGAGAGATTCGTGACGTGCACGAGGCCGGCCGCGCGCACGCGTTCGAACCCGTCCTCGCGCAGTACGTCCGTTTCGTCCTCGGTGAGGAAGCGCGTCACGTGTTTGGGAGCGCCACCGGCGGAGGCGTTTGCCACTTTGCGCTCGAACTCACGCTGCATCCGGCGTATCTGTGCACGCATGCGAAAGTATGCCAGCCACTGTCGGATCATTCTCTCTAGCCCTGTAGCCCTCTAGCCCTCTAGCCCTCTAGCCCTGTAGCTCTGGCTCCCAACGGCATACGCCTCGGCCAGCAGATCGCGGAATGCATCGTCGATATCCGATGGCGACGTGAGCCGGAAGTTGTGCACGAAATCGCGCCCGGCGAGACCTTCGATGCGGTGTACGGCCGGATGCGGCCGCTTCCGCTTGAGCCAGACGTGACCGCCCAGGTGCGATTTGCGCGGCACCACCGACACGAACCGCGCGCGCGTCTGAAAGACGATTCGTGTTTTCTGCGCATAGACGTGAAACGCGCCGTGCTCTCGCGTGGCGCGCTTCAGGGCGTCAAAGACCGTGCGAATGCTCGCGGGCTTGCCGGTAAAGTGCTCGGCAATCGTGTGCGAGCCGCACGAGTGCGACATGTTGCGCGTCACAAAGCGCTGGCCGCACTCGGGGCAGGTCCAGAGCGCGCGCTTGCTCATCGCTCGCTCACTGCTTGAGCGATGCGCTCACGAACGGCACCGGCTTGACCGGCTGTCCGCCGCCAACCGAAATCCGTACATCGCCGGCCGGCAGCCCATCCTTGCGAATCGTGAGCTTGACGTCGGCCTGCCGGCCCGCTGCGATATGCACGCGCGTGAACGCCGCAAGCGCACGCACCGCCCCGGCCGGAGCCGGATCGCTCAGGTACACCTGCACGACTTCGTCGCCGTCACGCCTCGAACCATTCTTCACGCGCACCGTGACGGTCGCGTCGCCATTTGCCGCGCGAGCGACGTGCAACCTGGAATATTTGAACTTCGAGTAGCTGAGCCCGAATCCGAAGCCGTACAGCGCGTCGCCACTGAAGTACCGGTACGTGCGCCCATTCATTGAATACTCTTCGAACGGCGGCAGATCTTTCTCGCTTCGGTAGAACGTCACCGGAAGCCGGCCGCCGGGGTTGTTGTCGCCCGCCAGCGTCTCCGCGATCGCGGTTCCGGCCTCTTCACCGCCGTACCACGCCGCCAGCACGGCCGCCGCGTGCTGCGCCGCATCGTTGATCGCGACAGCACTGCCACTCGCGAGCACGATGATCACGGGCTTGTTCGTTGCAAAGGCCGCGGAGAGAAGCCGGGCCTGCGGCGCTGGAAGATCGAGCGTCGTGCGGTCGCCACCGGCGAATCCGTCGACCTGCACGTTCATCTCCTCACCTTCGAGACTCGGATTGAGCCCCACCACCGCTATGGTCACGTCGGAGTTCTTCACCGCGTCGACGGCCTCGGCGAGGAGTGCGTCGGCGGGCGGCACCCACATGAGCTGAATGTTGCCGTTTCGCCCGGTTGCCGGCGCCCGGTATTCCACGCGAACTTCGTGCGGCTCGCCCTGAACGAGATGAATTGGCGCGGACGTGGCGGGCGCGCGTCCCTGCGCCGCCGGGAGTACGTCCGTCCCGTCGAGGAAGAACCGCGTTGCCGCCGCACCGCCGCGCACAGCAAACGTGTAATCGCCTGTGACCGGCGCACGCAGTGCTCCCCTCCACCGAACCGAGTATGACACGAGCGGCACGCCGGCGCGGAAAATCGACGAGTCGATGATCGGGGGCAGGCCCGGTCGCGTTTCCACCCGGCGCACGACGGGCGCGCCGGCAAGCTCGCCGTTCGCGAAGTACTCGGCGATCACGCCGGCCGCGCCGCTATCATGCGTGAAGGCGGTCGTCTGCACGGGAGCCTGCGCCGCCGCAATCACGCCGGGCACATAGGTGGCGCCCAGCGCGAACCTCACGTTCGCACCGCCGAACCGCCGCGCGATGCCCTCGAGGGGCGTGACATGCACTGACGAGAACCCGTTGTAGTTGCCGAGCAGCGCGGTGGGGTCGTCGGCGGCAGGCCCGATGACGGCGATCCGCCTTCCCTTCGTGCTGAGCGGCAACACGCCCTTCGGATTGGAGAGAAGGACGATGGACTTGCGCGCCGCCTCGAGTGCACGCGCACGGTGCGCGGGCGCGTCGACGTCCGAATACGGAATGCGCGACCACGGCACCATCTCCGGAGGATCGAACATGCCGAGCCTGAACCGTGCGACGAACAACCGCTCAAGGGACCGGTCAATGTCCGCCTCGCTGATGAGTCCCTTCGCGACGGCGTCGATCAGCGCTGTGTACTCACGGCCGCAGGTGAGATCCGTTCCTGCTTTCACCGCAGCCGCGGTCGCCTCGGCGCCGGTCGGCTTGTAGTGATGCCCGTTCGTGCTGTACATGTCGCCAACGGCACCGCAGTCGCTCACGACATAACCATTGAAGCCCCACGCGTCGCGCAACGTCTTCTGCAGCAGGTCCGTGTTCGCGCATGCAGGAACACCGTTCACGGCGTTGTACGCGCACATCAGGGAGTACGCTTTTCCCTCGATCATCGCCGCCCGAAACGCCGGCAGGTACGTCGCGTTCAGATCGCGTTCTGATGGCGTGATGTTCACCGCGTGCCGGGTGGGTTCCGGGCCGCTGTGGACGGCGAAATGTTTGGCTGTCGCGATCACCTTGAAGTACCGCGGATCATCGCCCTGCATCCCGCGGATGAACTCGACGGCCATGCGGCCGGTGAGAAATGGATCCTCACCGTAGGTCTCCTGCCCTCGGCCCCATCGTGGGTCGCGGAAGATGTTGATGTTGGGTGACCAGAACGTCAGCCCGTAGTACTGCGCGTGATTGTCTTGTGCGATCGCGTTGTTGTACTTCGCGCGTGCCTCGGATGAAATCACTTCGGCCACGCGGCGCATGAGGTCAGTGTCCCACGTCGCCGCCAAGCCGATCGCCTGGGGGAACACTGTCGCCTGGCCGGCGCGGGCGACGCCGTGCAGCGCCTCGTTCCACCAGTTGTACGCAGGCACGCCGAGCTCGGGGATGGCGGGCGCCCCGTTCTGCATCTGGCGTACCTTCTGGTCGAGCGACATGCGCGACACGAGATCCCTGGCACGCGCCTCGGCCGTCCGCGCGGGATCGAGATACGGCGGCTTAGGCGCCTGTGCGCTCACGAGAGTGGCGGCGAACAGAAGGATGGCAGCGTAGTGGCGCACGTCAGCGCCCCGTGTTCGAGTTGGACTGCTGACGTGTGAGCTTCGCAAAGTACGACACGGCGCCGTACGCGAGCCCTCCTTGTGTTATGGACGAAACCCAGCCGGTCATCTGATCACCGCGCACGCGGAGGGTCATGCTCGCCACGACGCGCGAGCGCGCGGAATCCGGCGTCGCGTCCGGCGCGCGGAGTGGCGCCTGGAAGCTGCCGGTAAACATTCCGTCGCCGACCGCTCCGTTCGACAGCACCACGGGCAGCTGGTTCCCAAAACCGACGTGAATGTCGGCGTCGGGCTTGACCGTGATCACGAACCGCACGGTGTCACGCTCGACGAGGATGGATCCGGTCCATACTCCGAGAATCGCATTGAAGCGTGCGGGGTCACGCGCCGGCGGCGTTGTCGTGGCCGCGCGGGCACGTGCCGCTTCCAGCGCCCGCGCCCGCTTCGCGTTGTATCCCGGCAGAAGCGCGCCGGCGATCATGTTCGACACGCGTGGCGCGCCGCTCGCGTTCGCGCGGTTCACCAGCACCACGATCACGAGCTGCTCACTCGGATAGAGATTCAGAAACGTGGATACGCCCGGCATGCCCCCTGTGTGGGAAATCCGGCGATACCCGCCGTCGTCCTCGAGTGTGCCCCACCCGAGACCGTACGCCGTACCCGGGCCAGATGGCGGCGATTCCGCGCGCTGCATCTTCGCGCGCGTCTCTTTCGAAATGATCTGTCGCTGGCCCGGGACGGTCGCGCCGACGTGGAACATCCCGAACCGGACGAGGTCATGCGCGCTCGACCACACGGCCGACGCGCCCATGTGATCAAACACGTATGGCTTGAGCACCGTGAGATCATTGTCGTAGCGCACCGCGGCGCGGTCACCGAGGCCGGCACCGCTGCTCACGAGCGTGTTGTGCAGTCCGAGCGGCTCGAACACTTCGTCGCGCATGTATTGCGCGTAGGGCTCGCCGCCGACGCGTTCATTGATGTGGCCGATAATCCCGAAGCCGAGGTTCGAATAGAAATACGCGTCGCCCGGCGGGTAGGCAGAGAAGCCGTAGTGCGCGATGGCCTCGTCGTCGCTGATCTGCTTCGGGCCGCCCTCGTAGAAGAACTGGTAATGCAGCGGCAAACCCGCCGAATGACTCAGAATGCGCCGCAGCGTGATCGATGACGCGTCCCCCTCGTAGACGCGCAGCTTGCTCATGCCGAGGTATTCATTGGCTGGGTGATCGATGTCGATCTTGCCGCGCTCGACGAGCACCATCATCCCTGTGGCCGTGAAGGGCTTCGAGATGGATGCGAGCGAGTAGATCGTTTCGGGCGTCGCCTTGATCTGTTTCTCACGGTTCGCGTACCCGAATCCTTCCTCCCACAGGATCCGGTCCCCCTTCGCGACGGCGACAGCGATCGACGGCAAATTCTGCGCGGCCATGATGGCGCGGATGGAATCGCGAATGGCAGCGAATGCCGAGGTATCCTGGGCGCCGCTGCTTGCTGCGCAGACCGCCAGCGCGGTCCCACAGAGGATTTCACGCAATCTCATCTCGGGCCTTCGCGTTGTCGTTTTGGTGTTCAGAGGTGATAAGTCTGTTTTGCAAGATCGTACGCCAGCGCGTGCGCCATCACCCGCGCGTCGTCCATGCCAATGATGTGCCGCGCGACGAGTCCGCCGAGATAATTGGCATCCATGCGCCGGGAGAGGTCGTGCCGTGCGGGAATCGAGCAGAACGCACGGGTATCATCGGTGAATCCGGCCGTCTTGTAAATGCCGGCGGTCTCCGTCGTGCGTTCCCGGAACCGCGTCATTCCCGCGATCGAGTCGTGAAACCACCACGGCGCGCCGAGCCTGAGCGCGGGATAGTGTCCCGCAAGCGGCGCGAGCTCGCGGCTGTACGTCGACTCGTCCAGCGTGAAAGCGACCAGCGTAAAGCGGGAGTCGTTGCCGTACGCGTTGAGCAGCTCGTGCAGGTTTCGCGTGAACTCCGTCGCGACCGGAATGTCGCCGCCGCGGTCGCGCCCGAACGTTTCGAACACGGTCTGGTTATGATCGCGAAGCGCGCCGGCGTGGAGCTGCATGACGAGCCCGTCCTGCACGGACATGTCGGCCATCTTCATGAGCATGTGCGCGTGAAAGCGCCGCTCGTCATCCGGCGTAGCCGTGCCTGCCAGCGCGCGGCCGAAGAGGAACGCGGCGTCAGACGCCCGTTCGGCGAGGGGCTCGATGACGCCGTGATCGGTCGCGACGGCGCCGGCGGCGCGGAACCGTTCACGCCGCTCGCGAATGGCATCCAGAAAGCCCGCGAAGGTCGTGATCTGCGACCCATGCACGCGCTCAAAGGCATCGAACTCCGCGCGCCAACTCTCCGGCGATGCAATGCGCAGCAATGCATCCGGGCGAAACGTCGGAATGACTCTTCCCTTCCATCCCGATGCGCCAATCGCGGCGTGATGCTCGAGCGTGTCGGCCGCGCCGTCGGTCGTCGCGAGCACTTCGATGTTGAATCGCTCGAAGAGCGCCCGCGGGCGAAACTCCGGTGAGCGAAGTTTCTCGGCGATCTGGTCGTACACGCGGTCGGCCGTCGCGGCCAGCAGCGTCTCGTGCACACCGAATACTTCCGAGAGCTCGTACTCGAGCCATGCCGCCGACGGCGTTCCCTGAAACAGGTAGTACCGCGACGCAAACAGCCGCCACACGGCACGCGGATCGGATTCGACAGCGCCGCCGTCCTTGCGCGGCACACCCAGCGACTCGAGCGACACCCCGTGCGCGTAAAGCAGGCGCAGCACGTAGTGGTCCGGCTGAATGATCAGCGCCGTGGGTTCCGGAAATGGATCGTTGCGCGCGAGCAGCGACGGATCCACGTGACCGTGCGGCGAGACGATCGGCAGCGCCCGCGTCTCCTCGTACAGGAGACGCGCAGCGCGCCGCGTTTCAGGTTCGGGGTCGAAAAACCTGTCCGGATTCAGATGACCGGCGTCCACCCGTTCTCGTATTGGCGTCCCCAGAGTCTTGCGGCATCGGGATCGCCGATGATGTGGCCGTTCTTCGGATCGGTCTTGAGCTTCCGCCCGGTCTGGTGCGCGATCGTCCCGAGATGGCACAGCATGCCGGTCTTTGCGCCGTCGGAAATCGGCAGGTTGAGTTTCGCGTTCCCGCGGATCGACTCGAGGAAATTGTTCATGTGCATGGTCGTGAGCGCGTCGTCACCACTCGTGTTCAGCGCATCATCGACCTGCTTCGCAATCGATTCCTTGACGAGCTTGTTCTTGACGTCATAGATCGAATAGCCGTCCTGGTCGATCACGAGGCTCCCGCCGGATCCGAGCACCGCCGTTCCCCGTGAGCGGCCGTACATCGGCAGGCCGTTGCAGCTCTGGCCGTGCCAGATGATCATCTTGCCGCCCTCGAATTCGAACGTCGCTTCCTGCGTGTCGGGGAACTGCCAGTCGTCCTTGAAATGGAAGCGATGTCCGGTCGACATGACGCTCGTCGGATAATCGACGCCAAGCATCCAGCGCGCCACGTCGATCTCGTGCGTGCCGTTGTTGCAGATCTCGCCCGTGCCCCAGTTCGTGAACCAGTGCCAGTTGTAGTGAATGATGTTGCTGCGGTACGGCGTACGCGGCGCCGGCCCCTGCCAGAGCTCGTAGTCGAGATTCGCCGGCACGGGAGCCGGCGTGCCGATGCCGATGCCGGTGCGCGTGTTCGCATACCATGTGCGCGCGAGATACGGCGTTCCGATCACCCCGTCCTTGAGCGCCTGCAGCGCCTCGAAGAATTTCGGCCCCGAGCGCCGCTGCGCGCCGAGTTGCACGAGGCGTCCGTGCTTGGCGGTCGATTCAACCACGAGCTCGTCTTCACGCGCGTCGTGCCCTGAGGGTTTCTCCAGGTACACGTGCTTGTTCGCGTTCACCGCGAGCATCGTCATGGGCGTGTGCCAGTGATCGGGCGTGGCGATCACGATGGCATCGACGGCGGGGTCATCCAGGATGCGCCGGAAATCCCCGACCTGCTTCGGCGCCTTGCCCTGCGGGTTGGCTTTGGCAACGGCCGCGGCGGACTTGGTCAGCACGTTCGAGTCGACATC
>Ga0134121_10001981_pt1 | contig 18289 bp, 16 predicted proteins | sample KB301_FD_96463 | JGI IMG/M metagenome (GOLD analysis project Ga0134121, IMG submission 96463) | Terrestrial soil microbial communities without Nitrogen fertilizer from Kellogg Biological Station, Michigan, USA - KB3-0-1 | ecosystem: Environmental > Terrestrial > Soil > Unclassified ... | reverse complement strand
CCCTGCCAGGCTTTTGAAGCCGGTGACGATGTTTACAACTTTCACGCGCCTGCCGTTGATCTCGGCAGTGTCACCGATGCCGTTGATGCCCACGCGTTCGAATTCGGACTTATCAATGATGATGGCGCCGGGCTCGGTGAGCTGGGCTCGCATCTCGGGCGTCAGCAGTTTGACCGCGCCCAGCGAGTCGGGTCCAAGGCGGGAGCCGATTAGCATGCACAGCTCGACGCCGCCGGTCGGTTTTTTCCAGTAGGCGAAGCCCTGGTTGTAATCTTCGACGCGTTCGACTTCCGGCATTTGCGCCAAATACGCCTTCCACGCTGCGGGGATCGGTTGGCCGAGATCGACGCTGGGCACATCCGGATGGCCGACCCAAACGTCGGCGAAGGTGTTGTCGATGGGCAGCGACGTGATCGAGAACAAGCCCAGCAGCAGGCCGCATTGCAGGGCGATCAGCAGGCAGCTAAACGCCACGGCGAGGACGCCGGGGAGATAGCGCTGGCGATCGTACCAGAGTGTAGCCAGGGAGTAGGACATTGTCTTCCTTTGGAGTGCGGCGACTTGTCGCCGCTTTCGCGCGACTGCACCACCGCACCAACAGCAACCGCAAATCGCGATTGCGAAATCTCTATTTCAAACGCTGAACATCACTCCTTGGTTGCAGTCGCTCGAAAGCGGCGACAAGTCGCCGCACTCCAAAGCTATGCGACCAATTCCAAACGTCGTTGCGTCATTGCCGGCAAATCGGCCAGGGTGCCATCCACATACGTGTGATACCACAGCTGCGTTGCCACCACGCCTACCAGGCCCATTTCAATCGCGAGTCTGGCGCCGGAGCGTTTGCGTAAATCGCGGAACGCCTTGCGCCAGTGGGCCACGGCCTTGACATCGAAGAAACCCGTTCGTTTCAGCGATTCCTCGCTGAGCAGTTGTTCCACGAAGGCCGGCATCCCTTCGCCGTGGAAGCTGTCGAATGGCGCCCGGAACATGGCCTTGGTTCGCCAGGCAATCGACTTGGGCACCCAACGTTCCGCCAACATTCGCAACGCATATTTCTCGCGGAAACGTCTGAGTTTCCAGTGCGGCGGCAACTGCGAGGTAAACGCGAACACGTCTTCGTCCAAAAACGGATAACGCGTTTCCACCGAGCTATTCATCGCCACGCGATCGCCCTTTGAGCATAGCAGATGGCCCGCGAGCATAATGCGGCCGCCGACCATTAGCGAGCGATTCAGCGGCGACCAGCGCTTAGCTTTGTCCAAATCCAATTTCAAATCTTCGTAGGGCAGATGATCGCCGAGTCTGTCCCACATTTCTGGGCTGAACAGCCGCAGTTTTGCCGTGCTGAATAGGCCGTATAATTCCAGCCATGCATTTGGGCCGCCAACCGCATCGACCGTTCGCGGAATTTGCAGGCGACCCATGTCAAGTCCGGCCCATTTCATGTACGCTTGCCGAATCCATTTGGCAATCGGCAGACCGGGAATCGCGTCCAGGCCGCGCATGATCTTGTGGATCTTGAACCATGGGTAACCGGCCAGCCATTCGTCGGCCCCTTCGCCGGTCAGGGCCACCTTATAGCCCTGGTTATGCACCTCGCGGGCCAACATCAGCAGGGCCGCACACGATGTATCGATCACCGGCGCCTCGGCGGCGCGGATCAGTTCCGGATAAGTCGCCAGTGCCTCGGCGTCGCCGAATTTCACCACCACCGGGCGAGCGCCAATGTGGTTAGCCACCTGCGTCGCTTCGTTGACTTCGTTCAGGCCCGGTGCGTCGACGCCGATGGTGAAGGTCGGTATCGGGCTGCCGTTGTTTTTCTTGCGAAGGTGCGTGCCGAGCGCGACCACCGTGCTGGAATCGACGCCGCCGGACAGATACGACACCACCGGCACATCGGCCCGCAGCCGCTTTTCGACCGCCCTGGTCAGCACCGCCTCGAATTCTTCCACCATCTTGGCCGGCGACTTCGGCTCGACCTCGTGGCCAGCGTCCGGGAAATCGACCTGCCAGTAAATCTTGTCCTCCACGTTGCCATTGCCGGGCTTCAGCGACAAATAATGTCCCGGCAGCAGGCAATTAATGCCCTCGAAACAAGTCACCGGCCCCGGCACCGCGAAGAAGGTGAACACATGGTGAATCCCACGCGGATCGGGCCGCACCGGCACCATGCCCGACGCGATCAAGGCCTTGATCTCCGAGGCAAACAACAGCCAATCGCCTTGCCGCGACCAGAACAAGGGACAGATGCCGAAGCGGTCGCGGGCCAAAATCACCTGACGCCGACGTTGATCCCACAGCGCGATCGCAAATTGCCCGCGCAACTTTTCGAGCATCGCTTCGCCGTGGTCCTCCCACAGATGCGGCAACAGCTCGGTGTCGCAATGCGTGCGGAAGCGGTGGCCTTTCGCCTCCAGATCGGCCCGGACTTCCGGATAATCGAACAGTTCGCCGTTGAAGACGACGCTGATGTCGCCGGTTTCGTTGGCAATCGGCTGCCGGCCGTCGAACAGGCCGACGATGCTCAAGCGGCGATTGGCGAAACCGAGCGCGGGGCCGTCGAGAAAGCCGTCTTCGTCAGGTCCGCGATGGACGATGGCGGCGGCCATGTTGCGCAGCACGCCCGGCGGGACGGGGGCGGTCCCTGTCAGATTCACCAGGCCTGCGATGCCGCACATTTTTGGTTATGCCCTCCGGGCGGTTGTCAGGCCGTTTGTAGTGACCCGATTTATCGGGTCATTCATGGCCCGATGAATCGGGCCACTACAAACAGATTGACTCATTTCTCGCGTTTCAACACAAACATCAACTTGCCGCGTTTTTCTCCCGCTTTGTCGGATTCCTTCGTGGAGAAAATGTTCGGCCTGTCCGCCGCCATGTCTTCGCGCAGCTTGCTGGCGGTGCAGATTTTCAGGATGTCGCCTTCCAGGGCGTAAATGCCGTGGCACATTTTGCCGTCGCGGTCGCCGCCTTTGTGTTTCAGGTCGATTTCGCCTTTGTCTTTGCCGGGGCGAACAACGACGCTGAATTCCTGAATTACCCTGCCACTCCGGGTGATTACCAATGATTCGTCTTTGAAAGCGAAGGCCAGATCTTCGTCTTTGGCAACCTCGGCCGACATTGCCGTCCCGCCCTCTTCCCCGCCGATGACCGTCCATTTGCCCTGGAGTTGGTCTTTGCCGGGAGGTTGTTGGTCCGCCAGGGCAACATGAACAATCATGGCGGCAGCTACGAGGGGAAATGCACATCGTGCTGCCCTGAGCTTCGTCATTAGATTGAGCATTCAACGCCTCCTTTGACCGTTGTCATTGCATTTGCCCCGAAGGGGCTAAACATATCAGCCCAGGGCAACGCCCTGGGAAAAACCGATCATAAACGTCGTGTAGCCCTGAAAGGGCTAAACAACGACACCTTCACGATCAGCCCAGACGAATTACTTCATGCGATTCCGCCACAGCTTGCCGAAGCCCTTCAGCCGAGTCAGAATCCTCCGGCAAAATTCCATTCCAGCGAAGGATGAAACGAGATCCAATTCTCCTCAAATCCGGCGGCACTTTTTCCTTAAGGACATTAATGGCATTGCCATAAGGCAAGGGCTGACCAACTTCATCGGTGAACTCCACCACCAGGTGCAAATCGTCGAGATGGTGAATTACACGAGCCCAATTTTCATATGTCGTCACACGCATGGCTAAACAAGCGTTTGTTTCGCCCTTGTAGGGCTTGGTGTCTATGTCCTTCTCAAACCCAGGGCGTTGCCCTGGGCTGGTTTGTTGCAGCCTTTCAGGCTAAAACTCGAGTCTCACCCAAATTGAGCCACGCTATGCCAATTGTCCGGCAACTTGGCAAGCTTGTCCGCCTGGAGGTCGGTGATCGCTTCCATCCCCAAGGTCGTGAAGCGTATCCAACCGCCGCAGCCGGGGCAGCGGCCCACGAAACCCTTGCCTTCCCACCAGCTTCGGACCAGAGGTTTGTAAATCCCCTCCGCATCGCCGAAGAGTTCTAGCTGGAAATCAATCCATTCCATGCGCTGCAGGCATCCCGGATGAGGGCAAGCTGGCTCGTGGTAATGCACATGAGGGGAAGCCATTTGCCGCAATCCTCCCTCGCGGTAATAGGAATCCAGCTCTGCCATTTGCGTGGCGGGGAGCGTTTGGTTTTTTAGCATGGGGAACCTCCTTCCGCACAGTTTTGCCCCGAAGGGGCCCAACATATCAGCCCAGGGCAACGCTCTGGGAAGAGATGCCGTGATTCTCGTGAAGCCCTGAAAGGGCGTGACAACAAGGCAGCCAAGCGTTTGTTTCGCCCTTTCAGGGCTTGGCGTCTAAGTCCTTCTCAAACCCGGGGCCTTGCCCTGGGCTGATCTGTTGCAGCCTTTCAGGCTGTCGGTCCAGCCCGCCGATAACCGCGCGGTATCCGGCTATGATCAATCGCAATGCCCAGACCAGCAAGCCTCCAATTATCATCCCGACAATACTGCTCTCCGTGATTTGCCACGACAATGGCATCATGAACTTTCGCATTGGCGGGCGACCGTCGTGGTAAACAACATACGCCCACCAATCGGCTTGCCACCAATAAACAAAACCGGCCACCAGGGATGAGGCAATGAAGAGCCAGAGGAAAGGCCGTTTTGTTAGCATTGCAGATCGCCTGGTTTATTGCCTCTCTGAACAGGTTTCAGTCGGTTGCAGGTTTTTTCTTTGGCGGCTTCCTGAGATCGGCCGGTGAGTATTTCGGAGGGCCGAAAATATATTCATGGATCGTTTCAGTGAAGGGCCTCGATTCTTCTTGAGGACAAAAGCCGAACATCAACACTCCGCGGCTTTGCGCTTGCTCCAGTATTTCAGCTTGAGCTGCTGTTACCCGCAAGGTTATGTCGTGCCACATGCGGCCATCTTCTTCGACTTCCTGGACTTCGAGCATCAAGACACGCTCGACAATCATCTTGGATTCATATTCACCGTTAGCTAGTCGCTGCGTGCCAATCACATCGATATTCCAACCGGCAGACAAAGGCGGTCCACTTGAGGCATGTGGGGGCTGAAATCTGAATGTTCGCGGGTGGCACGTGTACCGGTCTTGCAAGGCCGCAATGCCGAAGTAACCAGCGACAATGGCCACCACGAAGAACAGCGCGAGCATTCGTGGCTTCATTTGTTCTCTCGCGCTTGCTTCGGACTTTCAGGGCTAAGCCGCAAGCGGCTTAATTCGCGTATAACCGCCGCACTCTCCTTGCCACCAGCCAATCCACAATCCTTGGCACCCACCGATTCAGCCGCACCATCCATTTTGCCTCACAGCCCAGCACCGTTTCGTGGCTTCCCCTGGTCAGCGCCCGCACGATTCCGGCCGCTACTTCTTCCGGCGGCATGCCCTTGCTGAAATCAATCTTCATCCGCCCCGTGTTTCGCAGCAAATGGCTGCCCAGGTCGCTCCGCGTCAGGCCTGGTTGGATCAGCAGCACGTCGATGCCTTGCAGGACCAGCTCGGCCCGGAGGCCCTCGCTGAAGCCGGTCAGGGCGAATTTGCTGGCCGAATACTCTGACCAGGCTGGCAGGCCGCGGCGGCCGCACATGGAGGCGACGTTGACAATTGCCGGCTGTATCCCTTTGGCCAGGACCGGGATCGCCAGGCGGATCAGCTCGGCCGGGGCGAAGAAGTTCACCTCCATGACCTGGCGGAGGATGGCTTCGTTGCAGTCGGCGAAGTGCCCGAAACTGCCGACGCCAGCGTTGTTGATGAGGGCATCCAGGCCGCCAAAACGCTCGACGGCGGTGTCCACCGCCCGTTGGCGATCTTCGCCGCGCGTCACATCCGTCGCCACGGCAACGGCTTGTAAATTCCGAGTTGTCAAAGAGCGTTCGATTTCTTGCAACTTGTCCAGCGAGCGGGCGGCCAGGACGACCTTGGCGCCGCCTTCGGCTAGCTGGTTCGCCAGGGCACGGCCGATGCCGGAGGAGGCCCCCGTCAGCAGCACACGCCGGCCTTTCAGATCGCGCCTCATGGCCCATTCCCTTGCCCGACCGGACACGTCCCCGCCATCCGTCAGGGCGACGCAGTTCGCCTGGCTTTGTCAAACCTCTTTATCGTACCCGATAATGTCCAGCGACTTGACTGTTTTTGGTGAGATTTCGCCTCGGGTAACTTCTGCGGCTCCCTTTTATCGTGCAAAGGCGTCGTCTTGTTTGTGCTGTGCGCGAGCCTCCCAGGTATTGTCCGAGTACCGGGAGTGGAATTCTACTCAAATCGGAAAGGGTGCCAAGAGGCATAGTGTATTTGTGTTTACTATGATTATCGGTTTGGTGGTCTATCCAGAGACACGCGGGCGATGGTGCCATTGAGGCCCGTGCAGGTTGGCGGCCTTGGCGGTCTTGGCGGTGTTGCGTAGTTTTCACTATGGCTTTCAAACTCTTGACCTTCTCTCCCATGGTGATGCGATGCAACGACTTCTGCTGCCTGTTTTGACTTGCCTGTTGGTCCTGGCCGCTGCCGTTCCGACCGAGGCAACCGTTCAACCTGCTCCGGCCAATAACTGGTGGGTGTTCATCGGCACCGGCACGGCGGGCAAGGGCAAGGGCATTCACCGCTTTGAGCTGGACGTCGCCAAGGGGACGCTAACCAATGGGGAACTGGCCGCGGAGACGCCGCAATCGACGTTTTTGGCGATTCATCCGACTAATAATTTTTTGTACACTGTCAACGAATCGGGCACGCAGGACGCAAAGGCGGCGGGTAAGATCAGTGCTTTTGCCGTGGATGCCAAGACTGGCAAGCTGACTGCTCTCAATAGCCAGACCTCGGGGGGGCCTGGGCCGGCGCATGTGGCTGTGGATCGCGAGGGGAAGAACGTGCTGGCGGCCAACTACGGCGGCGGCAGCATTACCTGTCTGCCAATTCAGAAAGACGGCAGTCTGGCTGCGCCGACGGCGTTTATTCAGCACAAGGGCGGCAGCAAGGGAGTCAAGGGCAGGCAAGACACGCCGCATGCTCATTCGATCAATGTCGATGCAGCCAATAAGTTTGCGTTTGTCGCCGATCTGGGTTTGGACAAGGTGCTTATTTACCGTTTTGACCCCGCTAAGGGAACACTTGAGCCGAATGACCCGCCCGCTTTTGAAACGGCCAAGGGTGCGGGGCCGCGGCATTTCTCGTTTCATCCCAATGGCAAGTTTGCGTATGTCATTAATGAGTTGGATTCGACGGTCACGGCGTGGAGTTACGACGCGGCCAAGGGAACGCTGAAGCCGCTGCAAACGCTTTCGACCTTGCCCAAACCGACCAAGGGCAACAGCACCGCGGAAGTCGTGGTGCATCCGTCTGGCAAGTTCCTGTATGGCTCGAACCGGGGCCATAACAGCATCGCAGTTTTCACGATTAATGAGCAAACCGGCGAGCTAACCGCGACTGGGCATCAAGGCACGGACATCAAAACGCCACGCAATTTTGCTCTCGACCCGACAGGGACGCTGATGATCGTGGCCAATCAGGATGGCAATAGCCTGGTGATCTTCAAAGTGGACCAAAAGACGGGCGAATTGACGCCGCATGGCGAGCCCATCGCGGTGCCGCGGCCGATGTGCGTGAGGTTTGTGCCCAAGGGTTGAGCGTCCCGGCGGGGATAAACCCCGCCGCTCGTCTTTGGTTTAGACGCTGTTAAGAGCGGACCGTTGCTTTGACGTGTTTGGATTTTCTGGTGCTCGGCGCCGCTTTGATGGCGTCGCCGGGCGCGGGCGCAATCACAGGCGGCGCTGGCAAAACACTTGGCGGAGCGGCTGCCCTGGCCGTAAAGCTCGGCCATTTGTTGATCGGCACCAGGGCGATGCCGACCACGATCAAATTGAACGCATCCCACGTCAACAGCCACATCAAATGGCTGGCCACAAATCCGTAATTGTGCAAACCCACGCCGAGCATGTTGACGCCAAACCATGACCAGGCGGTGACGATGTTGCCAAGCACCGCTAAAGCGGCCATGCCGCGTTGCTGCACCATGCCGCCCCAGCGGGCGTGCAGGATCAAGGCGTTCCAGATGACGATCAACAAGGCCCCGTTTTCCTTGGCGTCCCAGCCCCAAAAACGGCCCCAAGATTGATCGGCCCAGATGCCGCCCAGGACCGTGCCCACGAAACTGAAGAGCATGGCGAAACAGACAATGCCGTAAATCATCTGGCCGAGAATCTTGTAAAGGTCCTTGGTCAGTTTGGTGGTGAAGACACCCAGGCAGATCAGGACAATGCCCAGGATGCCGGCGACGAATGTGGCCGAGTAGCCGATGGTCACGGAAGTGACATGCGTCGCCAGCCAGAAATTGGTGTCCAGCACGGCTCGCATCATTTCCATGGTGTCAGGATTGTCGCTGGTGATCGCCAGATAATGGCCCACCACCAGCGTCAGCGCCCCGATGATGCCGGCGACAAAAGTGCCCAGGCTGTTGTGAAATATCCACTCCAGCACCAGTCCGAGCATCACGCAAATCCAACCGATAAAAACGGCCGATGAATACAGATTGGTGACGAACACCAGCGGCCGGCCCATCAGATACATACGCGCGAACAGGGCAAAGGTGTGGACCACCAAAGTAAGCACTGCCAAGCTAAAGGCAGCCCGTTTGAGGTCCTTGGGAAACGCAATCCAGCTGGCGCAGGCCAGAATCAGCACGAAGACGTAAAGGATGGCACAGTAATAGAACGGCGAGAAGTTGTTAAAAAAGGTCTCGAAATCGGTCTTTTCGGCCTCTACGGGGAGCTGTTTTTCAATCATCTTCTGATAAGAGGCCAGCGTGGCATTGAACTCAGCGGCGTCCCCTTTGGCATAGGCGTTGAGTAACGCCACGAATTCCCACGACGGCGCCTTGTGGCGTTTGTTGACGGCGTCGGCCACCAAGGCGTCGGGCAAGGAACGCCAGTCTTCGCCGGCTCGCTGCGGCGGAATCACCAATGGAGTTCGCAGCAGGCGGATATTGGTGAAGATCTTGCGATGCTGCTCCAATTCCAAAACCTTGGCATCGACCAGATCGCGTTTGTTGCCGGGCGTTTCAATGGCGTGATCGACCTGATCCAGGAATTCTTTGGTCCGGGCGTCGATGTCCATGACGGAGTAGCGGAAGCCCTTTGTCGGTTTCAAACGCAGCAAATTGAGGACCTGGTCATTTTCAATGCGGAAGACGTTGGCGGAGAGGGCGCTTTCATTGACGATTTGCGGCGTCGGCATTTTGGGATTCCAAACGGCCACGTCCTTGGGATCATGGATCGTCATCACGTCAAACAACCATTTGATGGCCGGTTGCGAACGGCCCTTGTCATCCACGAAACTTTGTTTGCCGCTGATCAACATCAGGCTATTGCGGGCCACCGTGTCCAATGGCATGACGCGGCCGCCTTCGACGACCGGCAACTTGGCCGCTTCGTGGAGCTGCATTTTGCCGGGTGGATCGGACGGCGGCATCATGACGCCGATCAAAAGCACGCAGGCCAGGCCGACCACAACCCCGGGCGCGACATATTGCTGCAATTCCTTGTTCATTTCACGGTCCTCCGCGCCAGGAAGCTTTGCAGATGCATGCCGAAATGCAGCATCATGCCCGCCGCCACCATGACACATGAGATATAAGGCATCAACCAGCCGGGGTTCTTCACAACCTGCAGGATCGTGGCTTGTTTGCCTCGGATTTGGTCAAAACTCTGCTGGTAAAAGGTCTCGCCACCGTAGCGGAATGGATCGTTCATCGAGATCAAGGTTTCACGATCGACATTGTTGGCCGGGTCGGTCAGGCGAATGCGGCTCGAAAAATTCTTGGGGATCTCGGTGCCGACGTATTTGTCGTGTTTGAACTCGTAAAGATAAACGGCATAGGGCTTGTACGACCGCTTGAACCGCAAGCGGACGTCGTATTGCTTGCCGTCCACGTTGACAAACTGCGGGACGTCTTCAAGGATGAGCGGCAACAAATAAGTGCCGAGGTCCTGACCCGTGGATTTGTGGACAAAGCGAAGATAAGCCGCGGCATGGTCTTCCTTGTTTTGCTCCACGCCGCTGACTTCGGGCAAAGGCACGGCCATGTAATCAGTACGCCCAAAGCCGGCCGTCGCGAGATTCTCCTTGCCCGACGGCGCGTCCGCCATTTTATCAGCGAACGGCGCCAGAAACTCGGGTTTGCGCGACTGCTTACAAAGCTGCGAATTAACCATGTATTGCACGACCTCGATGTCGAACGGCAGCACGTCGTTCTTGATCTTGCTGCCATTTTTGCGGAGCAGTTCCATGGGCACCGCGACAACGTCCTGGGTTTCGCCTGTACCGGCGGTCATTATGGCTAGCTCGGTCATTCGGGGGTGAAATAGGAAATTGGCCGATTCACCCTCGGCAATCAACATCGAACCTTCCACAGCATAGAGGCCCGTCACCAGTTCGCTTACCATCATGATGATGAGACCGGCGTGCAGAAGGATAATGCCGGAGCGTTTCCACGTTGCTTTGAAGCGGACGGCATGGGCGGCCAGAAGATTGACCAGGAGCAAAGAGCCGACCAGCCAACCGCCCGGAAACGGAATGCCCCCGCGCACGGCCCAATCACGCGGGAAGAAAATGTTCAGCGGAATCCAGATGTAAAACGAGCGAAAATACTTGTCCACGACGGTCCAGATGCCGGAGTCCACCTGGGCCAGTGTGCCGCAAAACACGATGACAAACGACAAGACAAAAAGAACAACGGTCAAACGCAAGGATGCCAGCTGTTGCAGGCACTTGGAAAGGACGCGTGGCAAACCGGTTTTGCGAATGGACGGCACGGCGGACGGCGGCGCCAGCGCCGTTTCGCTCGGCGCCGGCGGCGCAGGCTGCTCGGTGATTTGGGTTTGAATGTCATTCATTGGTTGGCTCCACTGCCGGCAAAACGCACCGATTCGACAAACTGCTCGAAGGCAGCCTTATGCAATTCCACCTGATCGGGCGGCCCATACATCTTGAAAAACCAGGTCGTCGAACCGGGCTTGGCGATCACGCCCAGAATCCGGTCACTGTCCGCTTTGCCGGGGTTGGCGAGGTCTACGTAAGGCGTTTTCTCGCCGTCAATGTTCAAATAGCGAATGTCTTTGCGATTCTGCTCTTCGTTGCCCGGCGGCAGGCCAATTTGCTTGCGCCAGCGGTCGATATTGGCCACCAGGCCCCCTTCATCAATGAAGCGCGTGAGGGTGACGGTGACCTTTTTCTTGCCTTCACCAATTTCAAACCCGGCGACCGCGGGCGACATGACCTTGGACATGCGCACCCAATCGTCGGGCGCCTTGTAGCCCGCCAGTCGCGAACTCTTGTCGACCGTCGATTTTTCTTTGGCGGCGGTGTATTTTTTGATTTCCGGCTCTTCACAACCCGCGAAAACCAAGACGGTCACGGCGAACAAGGCCGCTGGAGCGACACGGCTAAACGGTCGCAGCTGGCAATAGTGCATGAATGTGCTCGGCAGGCGAATAAACGACAACGGCAAGGTGCGCGGATAACGACATAGTTATCGTTACAAGCGGCTGCCAGTCAGTCAAGGTATCACACGAAACCAGCGGATGTCGATGGTGTTTTTGGAGTGCTGTAGTTTATTGCGACATTCGAGGAACGAAAGCGGCGACGAGTTGCCGCTATTTCAAAGTCATTTGCTAGTTTGTTGCTTTTGCCGTTGGATTTCCTGAAGCAGAATCCAAATTTCCATTTGCAAGAGCTCGCGGTCACTGCGTTCCTTGGCAAGTTCTTGCTCCAGGCGTTTGATTTTTTCGGAGTCGGATTCGTTCTTGGGAAAGCGTTTGGGGCTAATGTTGGCATCGCCTTGAATCATGTTGTGACAGCTTTTGCAATCTTGAAGCCCCGGCCAAGCGCCGTGCTTGCCTTGGAATTCGGCGTGGGCATTTTGCGGGGTTTGTTGCAAATGCAGTATTGCCAGCGCGCGGGCCTCTTCGTCAATTTGCGACCAGCGGACATCCGGTCCTTTTGTTTGTTGCGTGTCAGGGGCGTTAGCCACACCGTCGGTGGATATGCCATTCGCCGAGAGTTGATTGAAAACGCCGCTGGTGCCCACCACGGCGCCGACAATCGCAGCCGTAAGTAACGCTGCCGTCGCGATTTTGAGTTTGCTGAGCAACATGGCTTTGATTACTCCTTCCGTCAAAAACACGGCCTTGGCCGAGATAGCGCCAGTGGCGACCTGTCCCGCCGCGAGCAAGCTCGCAGCTTTGATCGTTGAGGAAACCAGCGTGCTGGGGGCTGCAGCAATGGCGTTTTGTGTCAGAGTTGCCGTCAGCGAGGCGGCGGTAACGGCTATTCCTTGCCGGGCTAACCGGTGCGCCAACATGGTCCGCCCGCGAGCCAATCGGCTCGCCACCGTCCCTTCCGGCACGCCCATTTGCTTGGCCGCTTCTTTGCGCGTCTTGCCTTCCAGTTCGCAAAGCACCACCGGCATGCGGTATTTTTCCGGCAACCGGCTCAATTCCTGGTCAAGCAAGTGCTGCATGTCGTTCCACAGGTGGTGTTCCGCAACCTTGGGTTCAGGCATATGCATCACTTGCCTTTCCCGTGCGCCTCGTTTGGCCGCCATTGCTCGCGCCTTGAACGCCGTTTGATACGCGACTCCATAAAGCCAATTGGCAACCATCTCTCTGGGCACAACGGACGCCGCCTTGCGGACGAGGACGAGAAAAGTGGCTTGGAATGCATCTTCGGCTTGATGATGGCTGTGAAGAATGCGGCGGCAAACGCCCCAGACCATTGGAGCATGCCGGCGAACCAAAGCCGCAAAGGCATCCTCATCGCGGTGGGCGACAAAGCTTTCCAGGAGTTGGCCGTCGCTAAGCCCGCCGCCATCGCGCAGCAGGACCACTTTGCGCAAGTGCTGAACAACCTCGCTCAGGCGGCTGGTCGCCATCGTGGTTCCTCTGGAAGTAGCGGTGGCGGTCTACACTATTAATTACCCCAAGGCGGGCGATTTGATCCAACGTTTTTTCGGTGAGCGCCAGATTGTGGGATGCGGTGCTACGTCTCCATCCCCAAATCACGCATCTTGCGATACAAATTCGGCCGATGTAGCCCCAACAATTTTGCGGCATCGCTTATGTTTTTGCCGGTGCGCTCTATGGCGCGTTGGATGTGATCGTGCTGGAACTTGTCGGTGGCATCCTTGAGGGTCAGATCGGCGTAATCGCTTTCGGCAGCGCTCCCAGAGGGCCGGACGATGATCGCCAAGTCGGCAACGTCCACCTTGTCGCCGGCACACAAATAGGCAACGCGCTCAAGCAGATTGCGCAATTCGCGGACATTGCCGGGCCAGTTGTGTTGCTCCAATTTGCGCTTGGCTTCGGCGGTCATTTTCAGTGGTTTGCGGCCCGCGTCGCGGAAGAACTGCTTCAGAAAATGCTCGGCGAGAACCAAAATGTCGTCCCGTCGTTCACGCAGGGCCGGCAGATCGAGCGTGACCACGGTCAAGCGATAAAAGAGATCCTCGCGGAACTTGCCGGCCCGCACTGATTCGGCAAGGTTGCGATTGGTAGCAGCGACAATGCGCGTATCAACCGGAATCGGCTGATGGCCGCCGACACGGAAGACCACCTTTTCTTCAAGAACACGCAAGAGCTTGGCCTGACCGCCGGCGCTGAGATCACCGATTTCATCGAGGAACAACGTGCCGCCCGAGGCCGCTTCGAACTTGCCGGCTCGAGTTTCGCGGGCATCGGTAAACGCTCCTTTTTCGTGCCCAAACAGTTCGCTCTCCAGCAGCGTTTCGGCAATGGCCGCGCAATTGACGGGAATAAATGGCTGTTGATGGCGCGAACTGGAATAGTGAATGGCGCGGGCGACCACGTCTTTGCCAGTGCCGCTTTCGCCGAGGATAAGCACCGGCAGATCAGTGCGAGCCACGCGCTCAATCGTTTCACGCAGCGCCTTGATGGCTGTCGATTCGCCGATGATCAGGGCCCCCTTGCGGGCCTGGCCTTCATGCTCGGCGTTGCTGCGCATCAGCGATTCACGCTCGCGGACATTTTGCACGGCTGCGGTCGTCTGACTCGCCAAGGCTCGCAAGGTCTCGACATCCGCCTGGCTGAACTTGCCCGTTTTTTTGTTCATGACCTCGAACACGCCGACACGCGTGCCGGCCGCATCAACCATCGGCACGCACAAAAGGCTGCGGGTTTGGAAACCCGATTGCGTATCCACCTTGGAATTCCAGTCCGCATCGGCACGAACATCATCCACTTGCTCAGGCTCGCCGCTGCGGAGAACCTTGCCCACGACGCCAACGTCATCCGCCAAACGTAATTCGCCATTGGGCAAACCCAGCGCTGGCCGGCCGACCAGTTCTTTGCGTGCCTGGTCCCAAAGGAAAATGCTGGCCCGCTCGCAACGCAGCAACTTCACAGCCTGCTCGGCGATGTGCTCCAAAAGCGGCACTGTCTCGCGCTGTTCGACCAGCTGTTGGCCGATGGCAACCAAGGCTTGCAGTCGTTCATGGCCTTCTTTCTGTTCATCGAAGATCCGCGCCGCTTCAAGGGCCAAACCAAGGTAATAGCCCGCCGTGAGACCATATTCCAACTCCAAACGCTGAAACTCTTCGCCGGGCCGTGCAATGACGAGTGCTCGATTGGCGCGTTCCCGGTATCCCAAGCACACCGCGAGCAAAGCTGGAGAGCCGGCGGCGTTGCCGCCCGGCGGAACTGCTACAGCCGCCTCGCGGTCAAGCACTTCACCTAAAAGTGGCTTTGGCCAGTTATCATTACCCCGCGCTGGTCGCCGCGAATAAAGCCAGCGCGGCGCCCATTGCGGCGTGGCTTCCAGAATCGCGACCTGCTCCGCCCGCACGGCACTGGCAATTTCTTCCAGGGCCGCCTTGGCAAGCGCCTCGCTGCCCTGTTTGTTGAGGGGAATTTCCAGGAGCCGCTGAACCAGGCGCAGCGCCACCGAATCGACGGCATCGGCGTCGCCATGAAGAAGGGCACAATCCGCGGGGCGGAGCCAGACAGGGGTGGTCATAGAAATTGGTGCTAAACAACGGCGAACAATGCGGAATCAACAACAGCAGCCAAGCTACGGCAGCAAGTTAGCGGCGTCAATTGGCAATACGGTTTCTCTGCTGGGGAACACGGCAAGCCACTTGCGCAGCCGACTGAATGTTAGTCTGGTAGAATGCGTTGAAGGCCGTTTGTTGACGGCATTTGAATTGGGAGCAATTCGCCATGCCCATTCACGACTGGACCCGTGTTCGATCAAATCGTTTTCACGATTTCCATCAAAAGTGGACGGTTGCGATCTGCAACAGCCTTAACTTGGGCCGTTTGCCCCCAGGCTATTTCGCAATGGTTGAGCAACAAACGGGTGGACCTGAACCCGACGTAATCACCCTCGAATTGAATTCGACTTCCAGTCCCGCGTCAGGGGGATTGGCGTTGGATGTCCATCCGCCAAAGGCCCGGATTGTAGCGCGTACAGAAGCGGGAAGCTATGCCCGCAAGGCAAATCGCGTTACCATTCGCCATCCTGACGGAGACGTGGTGTCAATGGTCGAGATCGTCTCCCCGGGAAACAAGGATAGCCGTCATGCGGTCCGAGCGTTTGCCCGCAAGGCGGTCGAGTTTCTGCATGCCGGCCTCCATTTGTTGATTGTGGATCTGTTTCCTCCCAGTAAGCGCGACCCGCAGGGCATGCACAAAGTAATTTGGGACCGTTTGCACGACGAGCCGTTTGTGCTGCCGCCTGATAAGCCGCTGACCGTGGCAGCGTACTCGGCCGGAACGGAAATTGTGGGATATATCGAGCCGTGTGCGGTCGGTGATCCGTTGCCGGACATGCCTGTTTTTTTGACGGCGCAGCGGTACGTGCCATGTCCACTGGAGACAACATATCAGGTGGCCTGGGAGCAGTTTCCAGTGCCGTTGAGGGGACCCCTGGAGCTGCCGCCCACGCAATGAGTGAACATGACCACTTCCGCGAGTTATTGAGTGTCGCCGAAATCTATGATCTGTTCTTCTTTGAAAGCATTGCATGCAAATCCGCCGTCTTGGCCGCACCGGCCTCAAAGTTTCCGAAATCTGCCTGGGCACCATGACCTTCGGGCATCAGTGCGACGAAAAACAATCGTTTGCCATTCTCGACAAAGCGGCCGAGTTTGGCGTCAACTTTCTCGATTGCGCCGACGTTTATCCCGTGCCAATGTCGCTGGAAACCCAGGGCCGCAGTGAAGAGATCATTGGCAATTGGCTGCAAAAGAAGCGCGACAAGTTCGTCCTGGCCACCAAATGCCGGCTGCGCAGCGGCCCGGAAGTGAACGACGAAGGCCTGTCGCGGCGGCACATCATGCATTCCATTGACGCCAGTTTGCGGCGACTGAAGACCGATTACATCGACCTTTATCAAACGCACTTTCCTGATCCCGAGACGCCACTGGATGAAACCTTGCGAGCCTTTGACGACCTGGTGCGCTCGGGAAAGGTTCGTTACATTGGCTGCTCCAACTATCCCGCCTGGCAATTGGCGTTAGCGCTGGGCATCAGCGAACGTCAGGGTTTGGCCCGTTTTGATTGCTTGCAACCCCGTTACAATCTACTCTTTCGCGACATCGAGACGGAATTGTTACCGCTGTGCCGCGATCAAGGGATCGGCGTGATTGCGTTCAATCCGCTGGCGGGTGGCGTGTTAACCGGGCGTTATCGCGGCACGTCAGCGGAATCAAAACCGGAAAGCGGGCGCTTTTCGCTTGGAAAAACGGGTGATCTTTACCGCGAACGCTATTGGCAGCACGTGCAATTCGAGGCGGTTGAACATCTGGCGAAGTTTTTTGAGCCACGTGGAAAGCCGTTGGTGCAGGTTGCGGTGGCCTGGATGCTGGCGCAACCGGGGATCACGTCGGCGATTGTTGGGGCCAGTAAGCCGGAGCAGCTGGAACAGAGTTTGCCGGCGGTGAAGATGAAACTTGACGAGGAGGAGATGGCGGTGATCGATCAAGTTTGGTTTGATTTGCCGCGGGTGAAGAAAGTGCGGTGACGTTTAGCCGCGACGCGGAGCGCGGGGTACACGTAACGCGATCCGCTCCGCGTCGCGGCTAAACTTTAGTGATGCCCCTTCTCCGCCAGCCACCGCTCCGCATCCAGCGCCGCCATGCACCCCGTCCCCGCGGCCGTGACCGCTTGCTTGTAATAATCATCCGCGACGTCGCCGGCGGCGAAAACGCCGTCAATGCTGGTGTTGGTCCGGGCCGCCTTCACCCACTTGATGTAGCCCTTTTCGTTAAGCTCCAACTGGCCGCCCAAAAAATCGGTGTTCGGCGTGTGCCCAATCGCCAGGAAAACGCCGCTGGCTTCCACTTCTTCAGTTTTGCCATCGACCGTGCTTTTGAGGCGGGCGCCGGTGACGCCTTTGGCGTCGGAGCCCAGAACCTCGTCGAGCTGGTGGTTCCATTTCATGGTGATCTTGGAATTCGTCAATGCCCGTTTTTGCATGATTTTGCTGGCCCGCAATTGATCGCGGCGATGGACCATGTAGACGGTGCTGGCGAATTTGGTGAGATAGGTGCCTTCCTCGACCGCAGAGTCGCCGCCGCCAATGACCACGAGCGGTTTGTTGCGAAAACGTGGCAGTGCCCCATCGCAGACGGCGCACGCCGAGACGCCGTTGTTCTTGAAGCGATCCTCTGACGGCAAGCCGAGATAATTGGCGCGGGCGCCCGTTGCGAGGATCACGCTCAGGGCATCGACCGTTTTGCCCTCCAGGGACGTGACTGTGAACGGATGTTTTTTGAAATCGACTTTGACGATGTCGTCGGTGACGATGCGAGTGCCGAAGTTCGCCGCCTGCTGGCGCATATATTCCATCAGTTCGGGGCCAATGGCCGAGCGCTTGCCGGTGTGGGCGTTTTTGCCAGTGTAAAAATGCGAAAGAACGCCATAACGCTCCGGCGGCAGTGCCGATTGCGAGAATTGCTGCAACGCGCCAACATCGGCATGCGGCCAGCCTGGAAAATTCTCGACCTCCGTGGTGAGGTTCAATTGGCCCAATGGCAGCGTGCCTTTTTCGCTGTTTTCCTGGGTGACGGCCCCTTCGAAAACCAGCGGCTCCAAGTTGGCCCGGGCCGCGTAAATCGCCGCCGTCCAGCCTGCGGGTCCAGAACCGATGATCACGACTTTTTCTGCCATTATGGAGATACTCCCGGTTGCCCGGCGGCTTACGCCGCTCGGCTCGCCACTCGTCACTCGCCACTCACCACTTTTTATCGGCCGCGTCTATTGTGTACAATGCCGTGACACACTCTGTTTCGGAGATT
>Ga0134121_10001980_pt1 | contig 18297 bp, 12 predicted proteins | sample KB301_FD_96463 | JGI IMG/M metagenome (GOLD analysis project Ga0134121, IMG submission 96463) | Terrestrial soil microbial communities without Nitrogen fertilizer from Kellogg Biological Station, Michigan, USA - KB3-0-1 | ecosystem: Environmental > Terrestrial > Soil > Unclassified ... | reverse complement strand
TGGACGATCCGCGACCTAATCACAGCATAGGCGGTACTGAAAGACAGCGCCAAGACGACCGATTGCGCAATTCCAAGCTTTTTCGCGCAATCGGTTATTTCTTTGGCGGGGTGATATGGCTCTCGGTTGCTGGCGTGGTTCTATCGCTTATTGGGTTGGTCTATCTTTTCTTTGATACCATCCGAATCCTGTTAAGAAAAATATTCGGGTAGCAACACGGCTAACGGAGCACTACCAGAAATTAATTAACCTTGACGGATGCGAATAAGGGAGTATAGTCAGCCGCAGTAAGTGGCCTCCCTACCCTCAGATCAACGGATGTCCTGGTGGTCAAGCCTTGGTTTTCACCCACAACCAAAGGAAACAATATGACAATTCAAATCACGAGGCGAAAGTGGATATTTCTTTTTGCTTCAATCCTGATTTCAGCAGCGCTCATTAGTGCGGCAGGATTTGGCGCGAAACGGCAACAGACCAAGAAAGTGTGGCCAAAGGAACCGCGAGTCACATCCATGCCATCTGTGTTCTCTAAGGTCAAGAACCTGGAAGTAGTTCGTGCGTGGATAGAGGATGCAGGTACTCCCGCTGTCCGAGCCGCGGTTGAGATACGAAACAACTCAGACAAAGCGGTTATGGCTGTCGATCTTGCGTGCGGGGAAGGAGGTATTACGCGAAACGGGCTCACTGATGAAGAGCACCCGGCTGTTGTCATTGAGCCCCACGGCACGGCTACGGTGGAAATGAGTTTTGGCGAGATGACTTTTGGTGCGCCACTGGTTGTCAGTGCCGTCACCTATGCTGATGGAACGGAAGAAGGAGAAGAAGCCTCGCTGGACGCTATGCATATGGTGCGGGCTCACAATAGAGCCAAACGCCAAGCCGATAAGGAGCGACAGGCTCAGAAAGGAGCCCCAACGCCAGTACGGTAATCATTTTCGGTACCGAGCGAAAGTCGACGATGCGAGCCATGCCCACATAGGCCGCTGGGCCTGGGACGTCTTCCTGCTGAGCAACTGATGTTTAGCGATCAGGTTTGAATCAGACCGAAACACCCGCAGGTTTCGAACAGAGCTTGCGGGTGTTTCTTTTGTCTGGGGATCGGTTAGGCCGTTCGCAACTACGCCACGGCGGGGACCGCTACTAGCTGACCAGGAATGAAATAATCGCTCGTGCCGTGGAACAGGGTCTCTTGCCAGTCGGGCTTCTTTGAAATCCACGCTGATACAGAATCGGCATCCACCGGCCGCGAGAAGAGGTAACCCTGGCCGTATTGGCATTTCAGCTTGCGCAGTTGTGTTAGCTGGCTCACGGTCTCGATGCCTTCAGCTACGACTTCCATGCCCATGTTTTCGGCCAGCGAAATCACCGTGCGCACGATCTCGATGTTCTCTGCGGCTTCGCCGATGCGGCCCACGAACGAGCGATCGATCTTCAGCGTGTTAACCGGGAACCGGTGGAGATAGCTGAGCGAAGAATAGCCCGTGCCGAAATCATCGATGCTCAGTTGCACGCCCAGTCCTTTCAGGCGCTTCAGGAGGCGTGCTGCCATATCCGCGTTCTCCATCACAGCGCTCTCAGTGATCTCAAGCTTTAAGTGTTTAGCATCGATACGTGTTTCTTCCAGGATGTCCCGGATATTTTCTACGAGGTCGGGCTGTGCTACCTGTTTGCCGGAAAGATTGACGCTCATAAACAGCGAGCGATTCGTGGCTGATTGCCACTGCCACTTATTAAGTTGCTGGCAGGCGCGCTTCAGAATCCACAATCCCAGAGGAACGATCAGACCGGTATCTTCAGCCAGGGGAATAAAGTCGGCGGGATTAATAAATCCGCGTTCAGGATGCTGCCAGCGAATCAGTGCTTCGAAGCCGGCCAACTGGCCGTTCTCGAGTGCCACGATGGGCTGGTAGTAAACACGTAGTTCTTCGCGTTCGATTGCGCGGCGCAGGTCGTTCTCCATTTGCAGCACATACACGGCGTGGGTATGCATTCCCTTATCAAATACTTCGTAACAGGCTTTGCCCTGGGCTTTGGCGCGATACATTGCGGTGTCCGCGTCGCGCAACATGTTCTCGGGATGATCGTAACCGGTTGAACTCAGCGCGATGCCGATGCTGGTCGTGCTAAAGACCTCGTGACCGCTGATGTTGAAAGGCGCTTGCAGCTTCTCCTGTATCCGGCGGGCCATGTTGGTCGCTTCGGCCTGGTTGGGAATTCCGTCCAGCAGGATTGCAAACTCATCGCCACCCAAACGAGCGACCATGTCCACTTCGCGGATGCAGCTTTCCAGGCGGCGGGCCATTGTGATCAAGAGCTGGTCACCGATTGAGTGGCCCAGACTGTCGTTGACGTTCTTAAACCGGTCCAGATCAAGAAACAGAACGGCGAACTGATAGTCTTCATGCTGCCGGGCGCGCTCAATCACGAATTTCAGGTTTTCAGCCAGCAACGCGCGATTGGGCAGGTTGGTCAGAGTGTCGTGAAAAGCGGCGTGACGAAAGTGGTCCTTGCTCTCCTGCAACTGGACGCTGATTCTTTCCTGTTCGGCAATGTGCCGGCTCAGTTCTTCCACGTGACGCTCGGCCTGCTCGGCACGTTCGCGCTCGGCTTCTGCCCGGGCTCTTTCTGCTTCGGCCCGATCGTGTTCGGCCTGCTCGGCCAGCGCTGAAGTCGTCCGAATTTCGTTCAGATACTTGTGATAAGTGAAATAGACGATCAAGATCACCGGGGTGCCAATCATCAGAATGGTCAAGCCGGCTTTATCAAATGAGTTGGCACTAACTGCCGCGACTGCCGCACCGGCGATGTACGTGATTGAGGTTCCCAGATAATGCGTCTGCCATGTGCGCCAGATTCGCTCGCCGGTCTTGCATGCCAGGCCAATCGCGCTGATGCCGGTGTTCGAAACATACTGGACCAGCGCCATCACGGCGACCGCCGCGATGAAATGCGAGGGGTCCTGAAACCTGACCTGAGCTATCGGCCCGAAGAAGAGATGCACGACAACGACAGTCAGCGTCGCCGAGCAAAGCAACATTGCCGAGTTGAACGAGACAATCAGGACCTTCTTGCCAGTGCGCAAACCCTTACTGAGATGCAGACCTGAGCAGAGTCCTTCTAACCCTGCAAGTACGATACCGGCCAGGCCGCCGTATAGCAGCAGGACTAAAAAGATGAACGTATCTGAGACGGTGACACTGGTGTTGACTCGCGGAATCTGGACTGAGAAACGGGAACTGACCAGCATCATCACTGCAGTCAGCAGCAGCAATTGAAAATCGAATCGCGGCAGCGGCAGCGAGTACACGGCGAACCCGAGCGCGACCGCACCCAGGGCCACAATCAGCCACTTATATGGATCCTTAAATCTCTGCCTTCCAGTTAATTGAAGAACGGTTTCCACGATTTTTTCGGGTCAGTTTGGATCTAGCGCAAATAGATGGTTTCGTAGTGGCTATGGAATTGATAGCCGGCTTTTTCGTAAAACTTCACGGCAGTTTTGTTTTTCTCGTTGACGGTCAAACAGATCGATTCCGAGCGCTCGAGCAGATGGGCCGAGAGCTGGGCCAGACAAAGAAGTCCGTAGCCCTTCCGGCGCTCTTCGGTATGGATGTGCACGCCTTCGAGATAAGTAACCTGGGGTGTATCTGCCACTACATCGGCTTTGAAAATCAACCTATCGTCCTGGGTCCAAACCCAGACCCGGCCCTGCTCGATACGCCTCTTCGTGCGCGAACGAAAGCCGCTCGGATCGTTCTGCAGCGGGTTGATCCCCGCTTCGTGTACAGCCATTGAAGCGTTAACTGCCATGACCTTCTCGAGATCGTTTAAGTTAGCCACCCGCAGATTGTTTTCGCCTTCAATTGTCGAAGCCACCTTCTGCTCGAACAGCAACTCGCTACACGTCAGACGGGCTTTCTGGCCGCTGTTGGCGTAAAGCTTCCAAAAGCTTTGAGTGGTTTCCTGCTCGCCTCTGATCAAATTTGCGTTCAGACAATTGCGGGCCAGACGCGCAAACTGGGCCAGAGAGTCTTCCGAGCGGGCTTCGATCACCGTGGCATGGCCAAGAAGACCCACGCCCTCCAGCCGGCCGTAACGATCGCGACAGGAGTAAAACGATCCGCGATTCCGGGGGCTTACCAAACCGTTGTCGCGGATCATACTGGCCATGAATACTGTGTGAATCACGCGCTCCGAAAGGAATTCAAATACCTCGGGTTCGTCAGCCGTGTTCAGTTCACCGATAGTGCAAGGCTCGTTACGGGCGAATGCATCAAGCGATCTCGGTTCGGATTCATGCCTTATGAGTGTTACGGCCATTTATCGCTCCTCCCCACAGAGTTCTAATTTCAGTTCGCATCACTACTTAACGGCCGGCATTGCCGAACCGGGATCACCATAAACCATCGCGAGCAGGGCCATCGCCTGAACGTCCCCGAGAACGACGCCATCCCCGAAAACGGTGCTGTCCCCTAAGACAACCCCGTCACCGAGGACAACGCCGTCCCCAAGCACGACCCCATCACCGAGCACCACACCACTACAAAAGATCGTACCGTCACCAAGCACCACTCCAGCGCTGGTAAAAATGCTGTCCCCCAGCACTACGCCATCGCCCAATACCACGCCGTCGCCTAACACCACTCCGTCACCGAGCACCACTCCGTTTTTCAAGACGACTCCATCGCCGAGGACTACGCCCTGGGCATAGTAGGTTTGGTATTTGGTGATCAGGCTGGTGCCCTTGGCGTACTGATGCCGAAAGAAGATGCCCTGAGACCAGGTAAATGTTTGTCCGGCGATGGTCGTGTGCGGATCAGGCGCTGTCTTGGTGAGCATCGCAGTACCCGCCGGCGTACTGGATGACAAATCGGTGCGGACCAGCTTGGCCAGTCGCATTGCGCCTTCGACGTTCACTTCGCCCGTACCCTGCTCCAACATATTGAAGCCTTTGAGTGGTCCTGCTGTGTACATCAGGATCATCTTCACCATGTTGGGCGTCAGTTTTGGATTGGCCTGGAGCAAGAGAGCCGCGGAACCGGCCACAACCGGCGTGGCCATTGAGGTGCCGCTCAGATACATCAAGCGCTTGTTAGCGTCGGTGGTAACGCCAGAATCGAGCTGCGGATACTGGGCGATCAGCAGGTTGTTGGCGCTCTGCGTAGCGCCGATGCCAAGCAGAAGACCATCGCTGCCGCCTGTGTCTGACTCTGCGAAGATTAGTTTATTGCCCGGCGCAACAAGGTCAGGCTTGATCAGGTTGTCATAGTGCTTGATGCCCTTGGTGTCCGTTGAATAGCTGCGCGTCGGTCCGCGCGAACTGTAAGTGGCCACGCCGTCGTCACTGCGGGCGTCCGTGCCGAAGGTATTGGCGGCGCCAACCGTGATCACCGAGGGCTCGTTGCCGGGCGTATGAATCTGTCCATAGATCTTCCTGCCGCTGCTGTCCTTGCCGTTGTTACCGGCGGCGACAACCACCACTATTCCTGCATCCACGAGGGCGCGCGCGGCGCGGCAAATCGGATCATTTTTGTAAGAACTAATCGCGGCCGCTCCCAGGCTCATGTTAGCGACGCGGATTTTGTACTTGTCTTTATTCAGCGGATTGGTTGAGCTGACCGCTTTAGTTGGATCAGCCGGACTAAGTATCCAGTTCATCGCGCTCAACAACGCTGCCGCGGTGCCGCTTCCCTGCGAGTTCAAGACGCGCAAACTAATGATGTTGGTGTTGTACGCTATGCCTTGATAGGCATCGCCGCTCGCCGTGCTAACGCCGCCCGCCGACGACGCCACATGCGTGCCGTGACCGTACGGATCAGTAGTGTTGTTAGCTTCGCCCGTGAAGTCTTTGCTGAATATTACCCGAGCGCCGGCCAGCAAACCGGTTCCGCCAAACGCGGCATGGGCCGTGTCGACGCCGGAATCAAGCACGGCAATGCCGATACCTGAGCCGTCGTAAGTGGTGGTGCAGAGCAAGCCGCATGACTGGGTGCGGATCTGGTCCGTGCCTGTGGTGGCCGTCACGTGACCGAACGACTGTAGTTCGATGTCCGGCGAGAGGTAATTTGCCGCGCGGCTCTTCGCCAGGGCTTCAACCGCGTTGACTGGTAGCTCTACCTTCATCGCGCCCAACCGGGCCATGCGCGAATCTACATTCACGCCAAAGCGTTTGAGCAACGAACTGACTTCAGCGCTGTGAACATTATCAACCTGCAGAATTGCAGAGACGCGACCGCTGGGACCGGCGTTCGCCATCAACTCGCGCATATCGGCAGAGATCTTCTCACCTTCAAACTCTTCATTAATCGGACTCTTGCGCGGGTCCCTGGCGACTGTAGAGTCCGAGGCGCCGTCGCCCACACCATCGATTGAGATTGAATCGAAAAGTTTCGCTACGCTGTCATCCGTCGCAATGTAATCCGCATACGCTTCGGGAGTAGCCCCGCCAATAACTTTGAATCGGTTCCTCTGCAGGGCGGCTTTAACCGTCGCCGAGGCAATGTTGGTCGCACGAGCGCCGGCGTACTGATGCATCTGATCAACGAAGAGAATCACCCGGCCCTGTGCCTGTTCCGTTTCACCGAATACGGCTTGAATCCGGTTCTCGAAGTCGGCGCTTGTCTGCGCACCCCGGGCCAGCGCTTCCAGACTTAGACGGAAGACCCGTTCATTCCGCAGTGCCTCGGGCGCATTGCCGAAAGCGATTCTCGCAGCCACGCCGCGAGCGATCGCATCACGATCAAGATCGGATTCGCCCAACACCAGCGGCGTCTTTTCGGTCAGCGAAAGGCTGGCGATCACACGCGCAATGACGGCTTCGTAACCGCGGACGGGTTCCGCTTTCCCGGTCAGCGCTAAAAGGGTAAGGTCGGTCGCGTACTTAGAAAGGATTGGATACTTGTTATCAACAACTTCTCGCTTCTGACGTACATTTATTTCTCTACCAGACTGGGCCGTGGAGCGTTGGCTAAAACCCAGGCTGGCACAGATCGATACCAGTACAGCGGCAATTGTTATCCAGGTTACAACGGGGGTTCGTTTCATTTTCTTCATTTCAATGGTTCCTGTAAGTTCGACCGGTCTTCGACTTAAGCCGGTTGGTTTATTAAGGGGCAGCTACTTACAGCACTCGCTCTGACGGGTTAGAACGAAATCTGAGAAGTCCTTGCTGACGAATCGCCGGCCAGCAAACCATTCACGCTGAGAAGAGCCTTTTGAAAAGATCCTGTTCGTAGAGAGACTCCACGAGTGCTTCCCCTAGTGCGAGACCTGTGCCATCTTCCCGGCTTTGAGAAAAGTTAATGAAACACAGGGGTTATGCGGGCTAGCGCGGATTTGGTCTGGAGGTGAGTTCTAATCAGGTTGACGCATATGCCCGGTCAGATTAACGGGCATGGCATTACGTGTGACAGGTTCCCTGATTGGGCAAATGAAATGGATGTCTCCTTTTCATCATTGATAAGTAGAGAACCCTATGCGGTCACGACCTCCCAGACGCATGTTGTGATGGCAATTGATGGAGAGCGTCTTTCTGTCGGTGCAGTACGGGTCAACTCACATTCCCCAACTGCAGGAAAAAGGAGATTCAAAAATGGCTCGCAAAAGACATGTACTGTGTCTCATTACTTTGATCGCATTGACCGTCCTGCTGATACCTGACGATGTCGTAAAGGCACAAGAGCCGCAGGAGCGCCAGACCTTCTCGAAAGCAGAGGTCGATCGGGCCAGAAACGCGGGGCCTCAAGCGGCAGCGCCCGCGGTGTTCGGTTGCAGTGGTCCAATCACGCGAGTGTTCGACGTCGGAAATGAGAATCTGAACTTTACTTCCGCCAATTACTTCACCAGCCCGGGTGGGGGAGAGGGCGGGCGTTTTGACAAGACTCCAATTCTAAGCACGAAGGTGAGCCTCGCGCCGGGCACCTGTTTGGATGCTCATCTGAGCGCCATCGTGGGTAACGGGCGGTTATACGGCGTGGCGCCCATGGCCTTGTTCCAGGTTACTCTGACCTTTCTGCCTATCGCGACTCCTCCGTTCGGTCCTCCGCGCCACATGGTCGGGCATTTTGAACACCCCTTCGGCACGTCCAGTCCGGCCGTGGCTTTGGAGGCAGAACGCGATGTTGACATGTTGGCTGCAAACTTTTTCCAAAAAGTTGGAAGTGGACCCCACGAAGTGCGTCCAGGAACATATAGGGTCGATGTTTGGTGGGCGGGAGCAGGTCCGGGAGGCGCCGTCGGCGCCGCCTTTGTCCTGAAGCTTTATCTGAGGTAACGGCGCTTTCCGTTCAGGTTAGGCGTCACCAAACCCGATTGAATCCGCTGGTCCTCTCACCAGGAATGCTGGCCAGCCGAGAGCGGCGAGGATTTGACCTCGTCGCTCTCTTTTTATAAACCGCAAATCTCGCCCAATCGCGGGTCACCATTCAGGGGTCGAATCGGCTGCTACGTTCCTGCAAGAATCAGTTCGTTACGTGTTCAGACTGGACTCACTCACCCTTTTCGAAAACTTAAGCTTCTTACCTTTTGGGCATTGCGCTATAATGCCCGCGCGTTGGTGGTTTCCAGTTAGGAACGCTTGGCAATCACAGAGAGCCAGGAAAGAGAATGTTCGAACGCTATACTGAAAAAGCGCGACGGGTGATTTTCTTTGCGCGTTACTAGGCGTCGCAATTCGGTGCGCCCGCGATCGAGCCTGAGCATCTTCTGCTTGGTTTAATGCGCGAAGACAAAACCTTAACCGGACGCTTCTTTCCCCGCGCCCAAATCACAATTGAATCCATCAGAAGAGAGATCGAAGGCCGCACGCTGTTGCGCGAACGGATTCCCACTTCCGTCGAACTGCCATTAGCTCCGGAAACCAAGCGCGTGCTGCACTACTCGCACGAAGAATCTGATCGCCTGCAGCACCGCCACATCGGCACCGAGCATTTGCTTTTGGGATTGTTGCGCGAAGAGCGCTCGATGGCCGCGCAGATTCTGTTTGAGCGCGGGCTGCGACTGGCCGCGGTGCGCGACGAGATTGCGCGCCAGACCGGCGCCGATGCGCGTCATCGCAAGGACATTCCGCACCTGCTCGAGTTTTCCCGCGACCTTACCGAAGACGCATCGAACGATCGGCTTGATCCCTTAATCGGACGCGACGGCGAGATCGAGCGGCTGGTGCAGATTCTTTGCCGCCGCACCAAGAACAATCCCGTGCTGATTGGCGAACCCGGCGTCGGCAAAACCGCGATTGTCGAAGGTCTGGCCCAGCGCATAGTGCGCGACGAAGTGCCTTCGTTCCTGGCTAACAAGCGAATTCTGTCCCTCGACATCAGCTTGATCGTCGCGGGCACAAAGTATCGCGGCCAGTTCGAAGAGCGTTTGAAACAAATCATGCGCGAGCTGATCGAGAATCCTCAGTACATCGTTTTTATCGATGAGCTGCACACGCTGGTCGGAGCGGGTTCGGCGGAAGGTTCTTTGGATGCGGCCAACATTCTGAAGCCGGCGCTGTCGCGCGGCGAGATCCAGTGTATCGGCGCCACCACCCCCGCCGAGTTCCGCAAGTCAATCGAAAAGGATCGTTCGCTCGAGAGGCGTTTTCAGTCCGTCAAAGTGCCGCCCCCCTCGGAAGCGGAAGCAATCAAGATTCTCGAAGGCGTGCGGGAACGCTACGAAAGTTTTCATCAGGTGCGTTACACCCAGGAAGCCCTGGAAGCTGCTGTGATTCAATCCACTCGGTATATTCCGGATCGTTTCCTTCCTGACAAAGCGATCGACGTCATAGACGAGGCCGGCGCCCGGGTCAAGCTTCGGGTCAGAGCTGAGCAGGGAAATATGGATGCGCTGACGGCGTCACTGACGGAATGGGAGCGGGCCACTTACGGCCGCGCGCAAGCGCCTATCGAAGAAGAAGAAGACGCGATCGTAATGGCGGAAGTCACGCGCGCCGACGTCGAAGAAGTCATCGCCCGCTGGACTGGAATTCCAATTACTTCGTTAAAAGAAGGCGAATCGCAGAAGCTCCTGCGTATCGAAGTGGAATTGCACAAGCGCGTGATCTCTCAACGGCCTGCAATCTCGGCGTTGGCCCGGGCAATCCGGCGTTCTCGCGCCGGTCTGAAGAACCCGCACCGGCCCGTGGGATCGTTTCTGTTCCTCGGACCGACCGGCGTCGGTAAAACCGAGGTGGCTCGCTGCCTGGCTCAATTTCTGTTTGGGACTGAGCGGTCGATGATCCGCTTTGACATGTCCGAGTTCATGGAAAAGCATTCGGTTTCGAAGTTGATTGGTTCTCCGCCCGGCTATGTCGGTCATGAAGAGGGCGGCCAGTTGACCGAACGGGTGAAGCGCTCTCCTTATGCCGTGCTGCTGTTTGATGAAATCGAAAAGGCGCATCCGGACATCTTCAATGTGCTGTTGCAGGTGTTTGAAGACGGTATTCTTACCGATGCGTTGGGGAATACGATCGACTTTAAGAATGCAATCATCATTATGACTTCGAATATCGGCGCGCGCTTTATCATGAAGAAGGGCGCGATGGGATTCCAGGGCTCGGCCGATATTTCCCGGACAAAGTTGGAAGAGATGGTGATGACCGCCGTTCGTCAGACTTTCAACCCGGAATTCATTAACCGGCTGGATGAGATCATCATCTTCGATGAGTTAGGCGATGAGGAATTGCTGGACGTCCTCCAATTACAGGTCGATCAAATCAACGGGACAATGTCCAATCACGGGTTTATTGTGCGCCTGGCAGATGACGCCAAACGCTGGATCCTGCAGAAGACCTGCGCGGATCGCTCCTATGGCGCGCGTCCTTTGCGCCGCGCCCTGCAAAAGTACGTGGAAGATCCTCTTTCAGAGGCATTGATCCAGGGTCATCTGGGCGAAGCCTCCCTGGTCGAGATGTTCGTTGATGGTGACGAGTTGAACTTCCGCTCGATCACAATCGACGAAACCGGCCTCGAGCAGTCGAGTGATTTGCTGCTTACTCCCTGAACTGCGGCTACCCGCTCTCTTCAACCAATCTGGATAATTCCATCCGCACGACTGCGTTTTGGACTTTCGCTTTATTTTCCCGGTATAATGCGCCACTTTGCTAAATTGGAAACTGGCAACGGCTGGAGCCTGCGGCGAATCAAAGTGCTCCCCAGACAGCGCAACCGCGGCGAGTTTGTGTTACGGTTTTCCTGAAGTAAGCGCTTAACTTTTCATACGCTGAGCAGATTTCCCGGAGAAACCTCTAAGGGAACCGTCATTTATGCACTCTTATCGCGTCGTTTGGCTCGCCATTCTGAGCATCGCCCTTGGCACTGCCTCCCTTTTTGTCGCTGGTCGCGTACTCGCCCAACAACCGCAGCCGCGTTTGGTTGAGGATGTCGATGTCCAGGGCAACCGTCGTCTGCGCAAAGACGACATTCTCTACTGGATCCAGACCCGCCCGGGTGACACCTACAATCCGGATCAGGTGGCTCGCGACTTGCAGGCACTCAATGCCCTGGGGTTTTTTGAAAAAACCGAAACGCGGGTAACCATCGAAGACGCTCCTCGTGGTGGTATCAGGGTAACCTTCTACGTCAAAGAACTCCCGATCATACGCGACATTCAGTTTGAAGGATTGAAAAGCGTAACGGAGTCAGACGTGCTAAAGACTTTCCGTGAGCGGCGCGTCGGAGTTTCGAAAGAAGCTATCTATGATCCGGTCAAAGTTCGCACCGCAGTGCGTGTGCTGAAAGAATTGCTGTCGGCCAAGGGTCATCCCAATGCCACTATCGCCGAAGGCCGCGAGAATGTGTCGGCAACTTCCGTCGCCATTACCTTCCAGATTACTGAAGGACCTCGCGTACGCGTGGCCGAAATTCAGTTTGAAGGCAGCAAGGTCTTTAAGAGCAGCAAGCTGCGCGATCAGATGAAATATGTTAAAGAAGCCGGACTGATTTCGCGCTTCAAGGAGATGGACATCCTCGATCGCCAAAAACTGGATTACGATCTACACCAGGTGGACAACTACATGAAGTCCAAGGGTTATCTGCAGGCCCGACACGGTGAACCCGTGATTACCGGCCTGGGCCCCCGGCGCACCGGCTTTCCCATTCTGCCGCTGCCTTTTTTATCGTCAATCGACGACACCCTGAAAATCACGGTGCCAATCATAGATGGAAAACTTTACCGCCTCGGGGAGTTGAAAGTCGAAGGCAACTCGATCTTCTCAGAAGCAGCGATTAAGGCCATCATCGGTTTGCAAAAAGGCGAGGTTGCGAACGGCGAGGCGCTCAGCAAAGCGTTGTATGAAAACCTCAAAAAGTATTACGGACAGCAGGGATTTATCCAGTACACGGCAGAAGTTACCCCGACATTCAAAGACAATCCGCAGAATCCCAACGAAGGCATCGCGGATTTTCTGGTGACGATTGATGAAGGAAAGCAATTCACCCTCCGCCGGCTGGAGTTTACCGGCAACACCTTTACGCGCGACAACGTTCTTCGTCGCGAGGTGCTCATCAACGAGGGCGACATTTATAACCAGGGTATGTTTGAGTATTCCGTGACCAGACTTAACCAACTTGGTTACTTCAATCCAATCGATAAGGAAAAGGACGCCGATTATCGCACCAATGAAGAAGAAGGCCTGGTAGACGTCACGGTAAAGGTGTCAGAGAAAGGGCGCCAGCAGATTTCCTTTAACGGTGGTATTTCCGGAATTGGTGGATCATTTTTCGGACTCGAATACTCAACCAACAACCTGTTCGGGCGCGGCGAGGTTCTTTCGCTCAACCTGGCCGCAGGTAACCGCCAGCGATCGTTCCAGTTTTCCTTCACCGAACCGTACATCAGGAACCGTCCGGTCACGGGAGGCTTTACCGTATTCGCCTATTCGCAAAAGTTTTTCGGTGAAGGAACTTTCCTTTCACAGAACACACAGGCGCAGCAGGGTTTTCTGGACTCGGCACTCGGATTGACGAACGGCAACGGAGAAAATCTTTTCACTCGAAATTCTATCGGCGCTTCGATTTTCGCCAGCGCGCCTCTGTCTGAGTTCTATCGCAAGCGACCGTTTACACAGTTTTCGCGCGTCGGGCTCTCGTATCAACTTGCGCAGTCAAGCGTCAAAGACCCGGAAGTCAATACGAGTGGCAATACCACCCAGTTCATCCCGGTGATCTATCGTCAGCCGAACATTATTACCAGTCGCGTAACCGGCACGTTCACTTACGATACTCGCAATGCGAGTATCGATCCGACGATGGGACGTTCATTGTCAGTAGCGGCAAATCTGACGGGACTCGGCGGTGATGTGCGCACCTATGAACCAACAGTCGAGTTTACTCAATTCTACAAAGTCCGAAACAAGAAGTCTGAGAACCCGCACGTGTTTGGCTTCCGCATTCTGGCAGGCACCACGGGCAGTTTTGCGACCTCGGCCAAGATAAGGAACTCGAACTCGCTGGCCTTCGTCGACGGAGTACCGATTTACGAGCGCTTTTTCCTTGGTGACGAGTTCACCATCCGTGGGTACAACGTCCGATCTATCAGTCCCGAGACGCCGCTGGATACCTACATCACATCTCGAAACGTTGTGGTGGCCACGAATCCTACCGGCACGCCTACTCCAGTTCCCGGCCTGTCACAGGCGTTCGCCGCCATTGGCACTTTTACGGGACCGACCGGCAGCAACATCGCGCAATTGCCCCGGGCTTACACTGCGACCGGCGCCGACACCCAGGTGTTGGGAAACTTCGAATACCGTTTTCCCATATTTGGCAGGGCCGTGGGCGGCGCGTTTTTCGTCGATGTCGGCTCAGCCTTTAATCTCCGTTCAAAGCACGAACAGAGCTATTCGAGCGAGTTCCTCGCCGACCAACCGTTCTTAAGCACGATTGGTCAAATCCGGTGTCCTCGACTTGATGCCAGTGCCGGCGGAACGGGTCTGGGCGTGGCAGGCATCACTCTGAATTCGCTGGCGGCGTGTGGCAGCTTCTCGAACCTGGCATTCATCGGCGGGGGACTCAATGCGCTCATCGCGCACGATAACCGGATCGTTACGGAGAATGAGCTCGATCAGCACCTCGGTGGGCCACTCAATAGCCTGGGTCTGCCGTTTGGCTTCTTCCCAGTGTTTTTGCGCGGTGATGCGCAAACGAACACGGTGGTCCGCCTTAATCAAAGTCTATTCGCGAAATTCACCGACATCCGCAGCAGTATGGGCGCTGAAGTTCGCTTCCAAATACCGATTCTTAACGTGCCTTTTCGTCTTATTTATGCTTATAATCCCAACGCTCGGAAAAACCAGGTCATCGATGGTTTTCCTTTCTTCTTTGGGCTAAACGAGAAAAAGAGTGTCTTTCGCTTCAGCGTAGGCCGCACTTTTTAGCCGATTGACTGACCCTGAGACGGGTCGCTAACCAGGCAAACCAAACGGGCGACATGAACAACTAACACGTTGAGTCAAATCGCCTCTCTAAATTTAAGGAGTATTACAATAAAGCCATGAAGATATTTCGTGCGATAGCCGCAGTCGCTTTTCTAGCGGCGATCAGCGCCGGGTCCGTTTTTGCCCAGCCGCGCACTGCAACACCTGCTTCCCCCGCGCCTACCCAGACCGGAAGTTTACCCGAAACCAAGATCGCGCTGGTCAATACCGATGAATTCGCGGACGAAAAGACAGGCATCACACGTCTGGTTGCCGCAATGAAGCGCGTCGACGGCGAATTTCAGCCGCGCCGGACTGAGTTGCAAACCCTGCAGCAGCAGATCGAGAAGGCCACCGCCGATCTAACTAAGGCTCAGCCGCTTCAGGACGCGAGAGTGTCGCAACAACAAGCGGACAAGATTGAGGGAATGAAGACCGATTTCAAGCGCAAAGGCGAAGATGCCCAGGCGGCATACCAGAAAAAGCTGCAGGACGTTCTCGGGCCCATCTATGATGACATCGGTAAGGCCCTGGACACTTATGCCAAAGCCCACGGCATTACCCTGATCTTGGACGTGACCAAAATCCAGGGAATTCTAAGTGCCTCAGAGTCTTTGGACATTACCAGGCCGTTCATCACTGAGTTCAATAGTAAGAATCCCGCGACCGCGTCGTTGGCGCCAAAGGAATAATCGCTGGTTTAACGAAGCTATGATGATGCGGAGGTGCGACCAGAGCGCGTCTCCGCATCTTTAGGGTTGAGAGCCGGCTGAAGTACTGGGAATGAAGAGAACTACTCTAACCATCGCGTTCGCATTGGTCGCTTGCGTCCCTGTTACCCGGACTTTCGCGCAAGGGACGGCCACACCACCGCGGCCACCGGCGGCAACGACGGTAAATGTTCCGGTGAGTAAGATGGCCGTAATCTACTCTGAACAGTTTCAGGACCCGAAGGCCGGCATTGCTCGATTCACTGTCACCTTGACCAAGCTGAGCGGTGAGTTTCAGAAAATTCAGGACGATCTCACCCAAACCGCACAACGGCTGACCGCACTACAGAACGAAGTCACCCAGCTACAGCAGTCGGGGGGCGCGACTCCAGCCCAAATCCAGGCCAAGATCGACACCCTGGACCAGCAGAAGCGGGAGTACCAGCGCAGAGGCGAAGATGCCAAAGCGCAATATCAAAAGCGCTATCAGGATCTGTTCACGCCACTGCAGGACGACATCAGCAGGGCTCTGGATGCCTACGCCAAGGCTCGTGGTATCACGCTAATCATTGACGGTAGCCAGGTGCCGGTGCTTTACGCTGCCGAGAGCGTGAATCTTACCGCGGCGTTCATTAGCGAATACAACCAGAAGAATCCGGCTACGGCCCTGGCGACGCCCCCAAAGTGATTCGCGCGCACCGCCGATCTTAACTGGACGTGATGGTCAAAACACGTCAATCAATTCTGAGAAGCTCATGGAAACGGTCCTCGATTCCGAAGCCATCAAAAAACTTCTGCCGCATCGTTATCCCTTCCTGCTGGTTGATCGAATCATCGAATTAGCTCCGCTTCAGCGTATCGTAGGTATTAAGCAGGTCAGTATTAACGAGTCCTTTTTCCAGGGCCATTTCCCGGGAGCACCGGTGATGCCGGGAGTTTTGGTGATCGAGGCGCTCGCCCAATGTGGCGCCATCCTGGCACTGCGCGAAATTGCCGATCGTGATCAGAAGCTGGTCCTTTTCACTGGGATAAGAGAAGCGCGATTTCGCCGGCCCGTCACTCCGGGCGATACTCTGGTGCTGGAGGTTACTGCCCTGCGATTCGGCCCGCGCATTCAGCGTATGCGCGGCGAAGCAAGAGTTGACGGCCAACTATGTGCGGATGCCGAACTGATGAGCGTGATCGCGGACCGTCCGAATTCGTAGCTATGAGCGCGTCCTTTCAAAGCCAGCCGCGCCAGGAATCCTCAATGCAGATCCATCCGACCGCAGTCGTTAGTCCAAACGCTCGTCTGGGAGCGAACTGCCGCGTCGGTCCCTACACCATAATCGGCGACGAAGTCGTGCTGGGCGAGGGCGTGCACATCCACGGCCACTCGGTTATCGACGGACGCACCAGGGTTGGGGACGAAACCGAGATTTTCCCGTTTGTCTCGATTGGTTTGGCGCCTCAGGATTTGAAGTTCGCAGGCGAAGCTTCGCAGACTGAAATTGGCCGGCGCAATCGCATTCGCGAGTTTGCGACTATTCATCGCGGCACCTCGGGCGGCGGCGGGATCACAAAAACCGGTGATGACTGCTTCATAATGGCGCAGGCACACATCGCGCATGATTGCCTGGTTGGTAATCAGGTAATTATGGCCAACGCGGCGACTCTCGCGGGCCATGTGATTGTGGCTGACGGAGCGAACATCGGAGCCTATTCGGGCGTGCACCAGTTCTGTCGGGTGGGCCGGGAGGCCTACATCGGCGGCTATTCGGTCGTGGTGAAAGATGCTCTACCGTTTGCGCTCACAGTGGGTAATCACGCGAAATGCTATGGACTGAACAAAGTCGGGGTGCGCCGGCGCGGCTATTCGCGAGAGACTATTGCAGCGCTGCACCGCGCTTTTCATCTCTTGCTGTCCGCTAAACTCAATACCAGCCAAGCGCTCGATCGTATTCGCGAAGAGATTAGGACCTCTCCCGAAGTCCAAGAGCTGGTTCAGTTTGTTGAAGAGTCAAAACGCGGGGTAGTCAAATAAGAATGCAGGGGCAAGCCCTTCCCAACCTGAAAGAATTTTGGGTTGATCGCCTGGATGCTTAATTGAGAGCTGTTCGAACCTGCGTGTAAGATTCGACTCTCAAATTAGAGCGGCTCGGGGCAGGGGGCTTGCCCCTGGCTGGTTAATATGAAGCTCGGTCTAATCGCTGGCAACGGAAGGTTCCCTTTTCTTGTGCTGGAAGGGGCGAAACGGGCTGGTGCGTCCGTGTCGGTCGCAGCAATTCGCGAGGAGACAGATCCGGAAATTGAAAGGATTGCCGAGAAGCTCATCTGGGTGGGCATCGGCCAACTCGGCAAGATGCTGCGGTTTTTCAAAGCCGAGGGGGTCGATCGAGCGATCATGGCCGGCCAGGTAAAGCACGTGCAGATTTTCAGCCGCGCGATTCCCGATGTGCGCATGTTGAAAATGCTGCTGCGGCTCCCGCGTCGCAATACCGTGGCATTGATCGGAGCGGTGGCGCATGAGCTCGCCAGTGAAGGCATCGAATTGATCGATTCAACCTACTTCCTCAAGGATCAGTTGCCTCAACCGGGCAATCTCAGCAAGCGCAAACCAGACGAGCGCGAGCGTGGGGATATCGAATATGGACTCGAGATCGCGAACGAAATCGCGCGCCTGGACCTCGGTCAGACTATCGTAGTCCGCGATCGCGCCTGCGTTGCCATCGAAGCAATGGAGGGAACCGATGCGGTAATTCGCCGGGCGGGCCAGCTCGTTCGTGGCCGCCTTACCGTCGTCAAGATTGCCAAGCCTGAGCAAGACATGCGTTTTGATGTGCCCGTAGTCGGCCTGCCCACGATTGAGACAATGAGCGAAGCCGGAGCAACCTGCCTTTGTATAACTGCCGGTAAGACTTTGATCTTCGACCGCGAAGAAATGCTGGCGATGGCGAATAAAAAAAAGATGTCCATCGTGGCCGTCTAGTCAGCGTTCTCGCCTTCCTTGACTTGCCGGCTGTTTAATATAATAGTCGCTCAGTCAGCACCAACAATTCGAGTTAGTTCAAAGTGACCTCCCGAGGTCTAACTGACTTCCAAAGAAAGAAGGAGTATCAATTATGTCATTACGTTTAGGCGATGTGTCTTCAGACTTTACCGCCGAAACCACCGAGGGGCCAATCAGTTTTCACGAATGGCTGGGCAACAGTT
>Ga0134121_10001979_pt1 | contig 18297 bp, 16 predicted proteins | sample KB301_FD_96463 | JGI IMG/M metagenome (GOLD analysis project Ga0134121, IMG submission 96463) | Terrestrial soil microbial communities without Nitrogen fertilizer from Kellogg Biological Station, Michigan, USA - KB3-0-1 | ecosystem: Environmental > Terrestrial > Soil > Unclassified ... | reverse complement strand
CAACTCGTATGTTGGGCCCGGGCCCGGCCCCGACTTATGAAATGTGATGTTGTCGAGCGGGATGCCAAGATCCCGGGAAAGAACGTCATCGATCGGATACAACTCGTGCAACCATCGTTGCGCTGATTCAATTACGGTGTGGGCTTCGCCTGCAACCTCACGAAACACGATGCGGATTCGAGATGCCTGCCTCATCCTTGGTTTCAGGAATTCATCGATCCAGCAGTAAGCCTGTTTGTGAGCGGAAAGGACACGAATGATGCAGTTGCCTGGCTCCACCCCGGAGTCCTGAATCAAATCCTCAATCTCCCTGGCCAGCGATGATCGAACTTGAGGTGACTCGCTGACGCGAAGGTCAATCTCAACGCGGGACCCGGCTTGAATCCTGGGAATCACGATGCTGCGGATCTGTTGGCGCGCATCATCGACTTCCCACGGCAGCGGATAGGTATCTTCGAATACCAGCGGTCCGGTCTGAACGTTCAGGTTTGACGCTGCTACGCGAAGATCCGGGAATTGCGCCGCAATATAGTCCAGACAGGGCCTGCAGTCTCCATCGACAAGAATTTCCAATCGTGCGGATTTCGGATCTTCGCCATCAAGCTTCTTCACGATTTCCCGTGCTTCGCAAAGTGCTGCAGCCGCCTGACCTGCTGGGGAACGGCACGAAAAGAAATGCGCAATGTCATTTTCGATTTGATGGAGGTGCAACTCTTGCTTTCCATAATTCCAGGCAAAGGGCAGCCGTTCGGCCGCGTGTTGGAGTGCTTCAGATTCACCTTCGGCGTCTGCTCCGGTAATTGCGACGAAGGCAGAGTGTTCAGGGGATCGATCCACGATTTCGATCCGTCCGTGGCCGGGCGGAAGGTCCGGCAGGAGTGGATTGGTAAGGTTCCGCCTCTTGAAGTATCGATTCGTCTGACCTACGACGATCGCATGAGGAGGTAGGTCACCTTCCAGATCCGTGATGACCAGAGGTAGCCGGATCCCAGCCACTTCAAGTGCGATTCGAGCCGCGAGGTCGATGACTTCAACGGAATGGACGTCCGGGCCGAGTACGATTGCAGTCTGGATTCTCTCAGAAACCCAATCACCGTCTTTGCCGCCCAGCAGACCTTCGATCGAATACAAACTTGCGAGCGAGAATTGCTTCTCTCGCAAGGCGCCCTTCAGTTCCGTTTCCTTTTCGGCTTCGATTCGGATCTCGGAGCCCAGCGATCGAGCAAAGCGCTCTGCATCAGAAGCATTTGGAATGGCGACAACGGTGCGCGAACCGTCTCGGGTAACGACGATTCCGTCTATGGCATCGTCAGTGAACCGCTTTGCGGCTGTTCCAATCACCAGCGCGACAGTTGTCTCGGATGCGTGGTACGCCGGCATCGTGAACCCGATTGGAAGATCCAGGGAGAGTGTTTCAAAGGCCAGGCGAGCGGCGATATTGGCAGCGGCTGCGATTTCGTCCGGCGTTGCCTCGACGCCGACATAGATTCGAGCGTTCAAGTAATCCACGAGACCATCACGGTTGCGGTCCTGCAGCAATTCTGCCGGAATCATGGGCGGATCATAACGTGTTCGAAGGACCCGGTAGCAAAGCAAATGCGGGAAACTGCTTGACTCCATTTATGTGACGCGCCGATAATGTCGCCACTCATGATCGGATTCTGTTAAGGAATTCAGAAAAAAGACATTACAAGGAATTATTGAGTCCCGATGAACAGTTCTGGCCAGTTACGACAAAGGAGCATTGAATGATGAAGCGATTTGCTTTGCTGATGTTGGTTGTGCTTTGTTTGGGTCTGCCCGCATTTGCGCAAGACGTTCCCAAAGCTGAGGTATTTGGCGGTTTTTCCCTTCTCCACCTTTCCGCAGGTGGTGAACTTAAACCGAAGGGCTGGCAGGCAAGTGGGGCCTACAACTTCCACAAGGCAGTCGGAATCGTGTTGGATACCGGTGCACAATACCAGATTGAGAGCGGTTTTAGACAGCATGTGTACGAGTACCTGATCGGACCCCGATACAACATCCGTCAGGACAACGTGACCTACTTCATTGATACCTTCGCCGGTGGTTTATACTTCAGTGCGAAGGACAAAAGTACGCCCCCGAATAAGTTTCATGAAAATGACTTCTTATTGGCTATAGGCGGTGGCGTCGATGTGAAGGCTGGCCCAGTCAAGATTCGGGTATTCCAGTTCGATTGGCTTCCGGCACGGTCTTTTGCCAAAAAGACCGCCGCCGGTACGGTCATAGAACGTGCGCGGTGGGACAAGGGCGTCTCGCGTTGGGGCTTCGGCGTGGTTTACCCTTTTGGCAAGAAGTAAGGCCGGAATACGACACCATGAAGTCCCCTCCCGAAGTTCGGAGGGGATTTTTGCGTGTATCTGGAGGCTCCCGGCGGGAAAGTAAATATTGACACGAGCGTTGCGGTAGTTTAAAAACAAAATGCCGCACGACGGTGTGCAGCGTAGTTGTTTGACACTGGCGTTCGGTTCGCGCCTCGCAGTGCTGCTGCCGGGCGTTTTTTTGTTTGGTCGATCATAATTGTCGGAAGTGAAGTTATTTTGCCTAATCCGGATGAGTCGGATGGTCGTCTAAGCGGTCGTTTCTACAGGGCTCGGAAGCCGGGCTGATTTGTTTTTGGCGCGTGCACGATGCATGACAATTTAGGGGGCCATCCAGGGGTCGGATTACCGGATTTGGATGGGCTGTTTTAGAAGATTTTGATTTCTCGATTTCTAGAAAGGCGGGGGTCTATGCGGTTACGCTTTCTCGTGGTGTCTCTCCTATTGGCTTTTCTGCTGTTCAGTGGAACGGCATTTGCTCAAACATTTACGGGATTGTTCGACGGTTATTACGCGTTCAATTTCAATAAGCCGCCATGTCAGTGCAATACGTTCATCACTGGCACTCCTTCGAGGGCCTTTGACGTCAACCACCAGCAATTCAGTTTGAACTATGCGGAACTTTCAGTGGAGCAGAAAGGAAAGCCTGTAGGGTACAGGGTTGACGTTGGTTTTGGGGACGCAGCGCGAGTCGTAAATTCCTTCGAACCCTCCGGCACGGACTGGGAGCACATTCAGCAGGCTTACGTGTCGCTCCATAAGGAAAATATGACGGTGGATTTCGGGAAATTTGTCACACCGTTTGGAGCAGAAGTCATCGAAACGAAGGATAACTGGAATTACAGCCGATCATTGCTCTTTACATACGCTATTCCGTTCTATCACTTCGGTATGCGTGCAACTTATGCCATGTCGGACAAGGCGACACTCGCAGCCTACGCTGTGAATGGCTGGAACAACGTCCAGGATAACAACCGCGGCAAGACCGTTGGATTGCAGGCTGTGTTGAAACCTGTGGATAAGTGGACGTTTACGAATACCTACATGGTCGGCAATGAAAGCCCGGTTAGAGACAATCGGCGTCACACGTTCGATTCGGTCTCGACCTACGAAGTGAGCAAGGGTCTCAGCGCAATGGCGAATTACGACTACCTTTTTGACTCCTCCTTCTCTGTTCGGCGCAAGTTGCAGGGAATTGCTCTTTACGGCAAGATTTCTCCGACAGGAACCGACACGGGACTCAAGATTGTTCCTCGTTACGAATGGCTCAACGACAAGAACGATTTTATTGGTGTCGGTGGTCCCCAGCGGCTTCAGGAAGGCACCCTTACAATACAGATGGTATCCAAGGAATCCGGAACGTTCTGGGCGGAGTATCGGCGTGATTTCTCCGATCAGAAGGCTTTTGTCCTTATTAAAAAAACCACCGTGGAACCGCGAAACTATCAGGCTACCGTGGAATTTGGATACACGTATTCATTTACGAAGGAAGTAAAGTAACGTTCCTGCTGCGATGAAAGCCTCGATCGCCGAACGCATTCAGGCAGCGCTCCATCAGGAGAACTTGGACGGTTGGCTTTTCTACAGCTTTCGTGGCAGCGATCCGATCGCCGAGAACATCCTTCATCTGGATCACGTCCGGCTGGCGACAAGGCGGTGGTTTTATTTTGTGCCTGCAGCCGGCGAACCGACGAAGCTGGTTCATGCGATCGAATCTGAAATGCTGGATTCGCTGCCGGGGGAGAAGAAGATTTATCTTCCCTGGCAGCAACTCCATCGTCACCTTGGCGATATCCTGACCGGTTCCCGGCGCGTTGCCATGCAGTATTCTCCTCTCAACGCAATCCCCTACGTTTCTCGTGTTGATGCCGGCACAGTTGAACTGGTCCGCAGTTTTGGTGTCGACGTCGTCACATCTGCGGATCTTGTCCAGGTCTTCGAAGCAGTCTGGACTGCCGAACAGATTGAAACTCACCTCTACGCCGCCGGTCATATGCGCGAGATCGTTGATGTCACGTTTCGAGAGGTTGCCCGGCGAATTCGCGAAAAGGTTCCCACCACCGAGTTGGATATTCAGGAGTTCATCTGGAATCAGTATGAAACGCGAGACATGACGTCTTCGCATCGCCCGATTGTCGCTCTCAACGCCCATAGCGCGGATCCGCATTATCAGCCTGATTTGGATCACAATCTGCCGATGAATGAAGGCGACTTTCTTCTCATCGATATCTGGGCCAAGAAACGAACATCGCATTCGGTTTATGACGACATCACGTGGACGGGCTATATTGGCGATCATGTACCCGATTTCCATGAGGCCATCTTCCAGGTTGTGCGAAATGGCCGTGATGCGGCGATCCAGCTGGTGCAGCAGTCCTATCCAGGGAAGGTTCTGGCCGGCGGACAGGTGGATGACGCCGCGCGTCAATCAATATCACGTGCGGGTTATGGCGAGCAGTTTCTGCATCGGACAGGACATTCCATTCACGAGGAGGACCACGGCAATGGCGCGAATATTGACAACCTGGAAACCCAGGACAATCGGCGTCTGATGAAGGGCACGTGTTTTTCTATCGAACCGGGGGTGTATCTGAAGGGACAATTTGGAGTGCGAAGCGAAGTGAATGTCTTCCTCGCGGAATCGGAAGCCGTCGTGACGGGGCAGCCGGTTCAGACAACGGTCACGCCGATCCTTTTATAAGATTTATGAGATGGCCCGATTACGTCCGGAGTTCATGGTGTCATGCATGATAAGGAGGCCTCGATGCGGTTTTTGATTGCCAGTGTTGTGATGACTTTCGCCATGCAGAGCTTTGCGTTTGCACAACTGGATGACAAGGTATCGGATCGGCTGTGGGAATCGGCCAAGGTCATGGACGAACTCGTCAAGGGGCCCGATTCCAGCATACCGAAGGAGCTGTTGAAGAAGGCGGCCTGTGTGGCTGTCATTCCCGCCTTGAAGAAGGCCGCGTTTGGAATCGGCGGTCAATATGGTCGGGGAGTAGTCTCCTGCCGGAAGGACGAAGGGAAGGGCGCATTTGGCTCGCCTTCGATGATTTCGATAGGAGGCGGCAGCTTTGGTCTGCAGCTTGGCGGGCAATCTGTGGATGTCGTGATGTTGTTTATGACGCCGAAAAGCATGCAGAGTTTACTGAAGGACAAGGTGACCCTCGGCGGGGATATGGCTGCAGCCGCAGGACCGGTTGGCCGTAATGCCTCAGCGGAAACCAACATAAGACTGGAGGCGGAGATTCTGACCTATGCCAAGAGCCGAGGATTGTTTGCAGGAATTTCCTTGAAAGGTTCCTCGCTTCGTCCGGACAATGAAGCAAATCAGAGCCTGTATGGGCGGAAGATTGAGGCGAAGGAGTTGCTGATTGATGGAAAGGTCGCGATACCGACCACCGCGCAGAAACTCATCGATGCCCTGACAAAGGCATCGGCAAATTAGCACTTCGCCTTCTTCTACAGTTTGGGGCTTTGCGACTTTGTCATTCACATCCAAACCTCCCGAGTACTACCATGCCGCGCGTTACGGCGCTGCCGTTCTGAATCAGCCCTGGAATTCCGGCATCGTCCAACTCACGGGCTTCGACAGGCTGTCCTGGCTTCAGGGGATGGTCACGAACGATGTGGAGAAACTTCGTCCTGGAGAAGGAACCTATGCCGCTCACCTAAACCCGCAGGGAAAACTCATCGGCCAGATGACGATCCTTGTGGAGACAGACTCCGTCCTGCTGACAATGGAATCCGCGAACGTAAAGAAGCTTATCGATGTCATGGAACCCATGGTCGTCATGGAGGATGTGATTACAGAGAACAAGACCGGATTACTGGATTCCATTGCTGTACTTGGTCCTTCTGCGGCTGCTGTGCTCGAATCGTGGATTGGCGAATCCCTGAATCTTGCAGCGCTATATCAACACCGAGAGCTTTCCGATAACCGGCGAATCGTCCGCGATGAACTGGGTTATACCCTATGGCTGGAGCGTGAGGTGAGCGGCGCGGCGTTGCAGGGTATTGTCGATGCAGGTGCAACTCGGATTGACGAGGCAACATGGAACGTCATCCGAACCGAAGCGGGGCAGCCCGTCTATGGAACAGATATTGACCTTACGACCACGCTACCGGAACTTGGTGGAAAGGGAATCAGCTACGACAAGGGATGCTACATCGGGCAGGAAGTCGTCGCCCGAATCAAATATCTCGGGCATGTCAATCGCCGGTTCATGGGCTTCGTTTGTGACGGAGCAGGCCTGCCCTCACCTCGAAGCGTGGTTCGAAGTGGCGGTAAAGAAGTTGGATACACCACCAGCAGCGTTGTGTCTCCGGGCATGGGGAAGGCCATTGCATTGGGCTTTGTGAATCGAGCTGCAGCCGTGGCCGGTACGCCCGTCGAACTGGAATCCGGCGATACAAGAATTACGGCGACAGTGTCCGAGTTGCCGTTTATGCCGTTTGCGATCGGGTCCTCGGATTGAAATGCGATACCCGCTGGAGCTCTTCGAATAGCCGCTTTTCATCGGCCGTCATTGGTTTCGGTGTCACAATCTTCAACGCCACAAGGTGATCCCCGCGGCCGCCGCCACGAATGTTGAGTCCCTGTTTACGGAGACGAAGACGCTGCCCGGAAGCGACTCCGGGCGGGACGCGGATTTCAGCCCGTCCATCCAGCGTCGGCACTTCAATGGCAGCTCCCAGCGCCGCCTCCCATGGAGTGATTTCCACGACGGATTCGGTGTCGTCGCCTTTGACGGTCCACTGCGCGTCGGGCTGTTGTTTCAGGCGAACGTAAAGATCGCCACCGTCCGGACCGCCTCCCGCAATGCGGATTCGGCTGTCATCGCGCGCTCCCGGTGGAATTCGAACATCCAGCACCTTTTGGGATTTGCCGAAGTTGACAGTTAGCTTTTGAGGCGTTCCTCGGTGCATATCCGAGAACGGTAATGACAGTTCAGTCTCTGCATCCGCCGGAGCGTTGGCCCGGGTTCTTGAGCCGCGACCGGAGGCGCCGCCTGGAATACCTCCGAACAACGTTTCAAAGAAGTCGCTGAACGATCCACCCTGCCGGCCAAATCCGCCCTGGCCTCCTCCTCCAAACATTTCTCCAAAATCGATATTGCCTTCCCATTGCGGCGGTGGCGTGAACTCGGAGCCATTTTTCCAGTTGGCGCCGAGTTGATCGTATTTGGAGCGCTTTTCGGGGTCGCCAAGAACTTCGTAGGCTTCCTGGAGTTCCTTGAACTTGTCCTCTGAAGTTTTGCTGTTGGGGTTCAGGTCCGGATGGTACTTCCGCGCCAGCTTGCGGTAGGCCTTCTTGATATCTTCGTCTTTGGCGCTGCGGGCCACACCCAGAGTTTCATAGTAGTCGCGGAACTTTACAGCCATGCGTTCATTATAGGATCACTAGATCGTTACTTCGAGACCTTCGCGGGCAGCGATGACGTCTGGGTGAAGTTTCTGGGCGTGACTCAGAATTTCTTCAACTGCCGCATCTTCATGATAGGGGTCGTGGTGGTACAGCGCGATCTTCTTCGCGCCCGCTTCAATTCCGGACTGAATGGCCTGCTCCCAGCTGCTGTGTCCCCAACCCGAGTGTTCGGGAAGTTCTTCGGGAGTGTATTGGGAATCCACGATGAACAAGTCCGTATCCTTGGCGAGCGTTTTTACGTTTCGATCGCTCCAGTCAGCGCCGTGTTCGACGTCGGTGCAGTACGAAATCGTCTTTCCGTTTTGCTCGATCCGGTAACCAACACACCCCTGGGGATGATCCAGAGGGAGAACCATGATTTTCGTATCCGCTACATCAAACGTACCTTCGGCCAGATCAACATATTCACGCGAACACGGCAGTTTCGACATGTTGACCGGAAAATAGGGGTTGGCCATCATCCCGGAAAGCGCATCCATCACAAGATTGGCATCGCGTCTGCCGGCAAAATAAAACGTGAAATGGTTGTTCGGGTTGTACAGGGGCCCAAAGAATGGAATGCCCTGAATGTGATCGAGATGGAAGTGGCTGAATAAAATATGACCACGGATCGGTTGATTTCCGAATTCCGACTCCAGTACTTTTCCAAGCAGCCGTATGCCGGTTCCTCCATCGAAGATCAGAATCTGGTTGCCATCGGTTCGGATTTCGACGCAGGACGTATTACCACCGAAACCCATGTTTTCAGTTTGTGGCGTTGGAGTCGACCCACGAACCCCCCAGAAGCGGACGCGCATCGTTTACCTCTAGACCTCGAGAATTCTGGGAATGTGAACCAGATTCCGGCAGCCCGTCTTAGTTACCAGCACCACATCTTCCAGACGCACTCCGCCCATTCCGGAATAGTAGAGTCCTGGCTCCACTGTAACAACGTGTCCGGTCTTTAGAATAGTGTGATTTCTGCTGTTGATGCCGGGCGCTTCATGAATATCGAGGCCAAGTCCATGCCCGGTTCCGTGAAAAAAGCCCTGCATTCGGCCGTTGACCAATCCCGTGGAGAATCCCTTGCTTTCAAAGTATTGCAGAATTTCCCGATGTATTTCGAATGCGTCAACTCCATGACGTATCCTTCGAAATCCAATTCTCTGTCCTTCTTCAACGCAGCGATAGGCGGCCTTCAAACGTTCCGAAGCCTTGCCGCGCACCACGGTGCGCGAGATGTCTCCAAACAAACCGGTCTTCTGAGAACGCGGAAAAATATCCATGATGATCGACGTGTGGGCGGCAATCCGGCCGCTGCCCTCATTGTGCGGGTCGACGCACTGGTCCCCGGAAGCGACGATGGAATGACTCGGAACAAATCCCAGAGCCATGATGGTTGTGTTGATCACCTGCTTCAGGATTTCAGAAGTCAGTGGAGTCCCATCGAGAAGCAGGCTTCCATCCTTCCGGATCACCGTCCGGCGCAGTGCTTCAATTCCAGCTTCGATTCCTTTTTCGGCCGCATCCAGCGACAGACGAAGATTGCGAACCTCTTCACTGGTTTTGAACTCCCGATCCGGCCAGAATGGATCGGGCTGCGGTTCAACATGAATCCTGCTGCGCCGCAGGGCGTCTCCAAGGCCGAGCGGAAATGTAGAGGGAACGGCGACGCTCGAAATCCCCAGGTCGCTGAGCACTTCCGTAAGTACCTCGCTTACGGATGCTGCAGGTCCCCCTTCGCTTTGCAGACGCCGCACATATGTGGAGTAGGAGAGCACCTTGTCGGCGTGGGCCTGATCCTTCGCTCGGTCCATTTCCAGGTCGGACATCACGAGATAGTGTTTACCGCGCTTCTCAATGAAGATGAAGGGGTCCGGCGCAAAAAATTGCGTCGCCCACAACATATTGGCGTCGCTCTCGCTGGCGCTGTAAATCAGTCGAGCCTGTGTCCGGGAAGTTGTCATTTTTTAGTGCTATAGTTTTCGCACATGGCGAAGACGGCGGCAATCATTGTAATTGGAAATGAAATTCTTTCGGGAAAGACGAGAGACGAAAATTCCGTTTTTCTGGCGCACGAACTGCGAAACCTCGGCGTGGATGTCCGGAAGATTTCAGTCATTCCGGACGATCTCCAATCGATTGCAACTGAGGTTCGAGATTCTTCCAGCACGCACGATTACGTTTTTACCACAGGTGGCGTTGGACCGACGCACGATGATTTGACCATGCATGGGATTGCCCGGGCGTTCGGCAGCAGGGTGCGGCGGAATCCGGAGCTGGAAACGGCATTGCGCGGATACTACCCGCCGGAACTGGTTGAGCCCAATCTTCTGATGGCGGACGTCCCAGAAGATGCGAAATTGATTTCCCGCCCCGGAATGTGGTTCCCAGTCGTGGTTGAGAAGAACGTCTATATATTCCCGGGAGTTCCCGAGATATTGCAGCGGAAATTCACAAATATTCGAGAGATTTTCCGCGACGATCCGTACCACCTCGTGGAGGTATTCCTGCGCGCGGACGAGGGGCAGATTGCCCGGATACTGCATCATGTGCTGGATCAATTTCCGGATTTGCAGCTGGGTTCGTACCCGTATTTCACGAAACCGGAATACTCCATCAAACTCACGCTGGAATCGAAGGATACGACGTACTTGAACAGTGCACACACCCTATTGCTCGACGAGTTATTGAGAGCCGATCTGCACCCAGTGCAGCCTGTCGCATGAACAGTCCGCAGCGTGCCGATATCCGCCCGGGATTGAAGGTCCGGATTGTGGAGAAGCAGAATCAGCGAAGCGGTCAGTTGACCGAAGGCGTCGTTCAGAAATTACTCACCAAGTCTCCAACCCACCCTCACGGCATCAAAGTGATGCTGGTTAATGGAGTGGTCGGCAGGGTCAAAGAGATTCTTCCTGATTCATGAACGGGCTCGGATCACGAGGTAGATCAGGCCAGCGATGCTCCCAGTCGCGACGGACAATCCTGCCAGCCAGGTGACCAGAATCTGCTTCCAGCACAAGGCCGTGCGTCGAGCATGGAATCGTTCCGTCGTTGCAGTTACGCTGCGCTCAAAGGTCCCGTACATGATGCGGTAGCTGCCGAGCGGAACAATGGGCATGAAAAAGAATGTCAGCCAGAGTGATTGGATGACGGAGCCGCACATCGGGCACGGCCTGTCTTTGCCATAGAACATCCGGCCGATGCCATTGAGGGTCGATACATTACCGGGAGACGACGCTTTCATGGATTCTTCCATGCAGCCCTCGCATAAGACGCCGGCCTGTTTTCGCGCATTTGCGAGGTTAGTGCGAGCGTCCGTGTCCTTCGGGTCGAGTTCGACCGCCTTGGCGTAGTCTGCCATCGCGCCGAGGAGATCTCCCTTGGCCTTCCGTGACAGCCCGCGATTGAAGCAGGCCAACGCGCTTTTCGGATCCATTTCGAGGGCCTTGGTGTAGTCGGCAATTGCCTCGCTGAAATCCATTTTGGCATACCGCGCAGCCCCGCGATGAAGGAAGGAGGCCGGGTTCATGGGATCAATCTCGATTGCCTTTGTAAAGTCTGCGATGGCGGCTTCGATGTCGCCTTTTGTCTTCCGTGCCTCCCCACGGTTGCGGTAGGGAAGCGGGTTGCCCGGATCGATTGCAATGGCTTTGGTGTAGTCGCTGACCGCGAGATCGAGATCCGTCCTGGCGTGCAGCGCCGCGCCACGATTGCGGTATGCGTAGGCGTCATCGGGGTCGATGTCGATGGCACGGGAATAGTCTGCTATCGCGCCGTCGAGATCTCCCTTGGTGTGGAGTATCTTCCCGCGGTTGCAGTAGGCAGTATCGTTCTGCGGGTCGATCTCGATAGCTTTGGAGTACAGCGCGATTGCGCCGTCGAGATCCCCATTCGCGTAAAGTTCGCTGCCGCGAGTGCTGAATGCGGCCGAACTCCAATCTTGCATCAATTCCTTATTTTGAATAATCACTTTGCTGTTGCCCCATCCAGAAGCCGATAGATGACGTCCTGGGCACGGGACATGCGATCCGTCGTATGCAGAAGTTCGCCAACGAGTTTTTCCAGATCGTTTGTTGGAATCGATCGGAGATGGGTCGGCAAGTCGAGAAACATCGCCATGTTCAACGCACACTCACTGCCCGGATCCGCCTCCTCCAGATACCCCAGTGTGTTGCCACCGTCCTGATCCGGACACGGAACGGAGCGTCTGCGTCCATTCTCTTCGACGTAACAATTGACCGGACCCATTGGCACGCCAGGGGGAATCGTTTGTGCACCGGCAGATAGAACGCATGCCGTAACGGAAACAATGATCGAAATCATCATCCGCATTCCTTGCTTGTGTGATGCAACCATAGGATTCCTCGCAGGGATCATGATGAAAAAAATGCAGCCCAACTCCTTCTATCGTCAGAAGGGCTAGAGAGGATTAATTCCAGGTGGAATTCAGGGACATTTCGCTTCTTTGAGGACCCAGGCGCTCGTGTCTTCGTCGTCGCGAGCCATCTTCATAGTGGGCGGATCCTCCATGACATAGGCGATGAACTGCGGGCGCGGGTACAGCTTTGCGCCCGAGAGAATGCTGGGCTGGCTTTGGCCCCCGCCGCCATCTTCCCGGCGCCCATAAAATACTCGGAACTCCTGATAGCAACGGCGACCGGACGGATCGGCGATGGCCCACGGCGATGCGGAAGTCAGCGCGTCCTCGGCCGCGGCCGTCGGAAGCTCGCCGAGTGTCGCCCCGGCGAACGAAATCGGCACAGGTGCCGGGCAACCCGTTACCTCAATGCGTGCGAGTTCACCGGCTTTTACCGGCGTTTCCACCTGGCCGATCTTGAGGACTCCGGCCGGCCCCCCGCGATTGTCCAGCCAGAACGTACTTGCGTGGTAGGGCCTTTCCGGCATCGGTGCTCTGTAGTACATCGGCTCGCCTATTTCGGCCGCCCGGCGGATGGAGTCGATGTCCGGTTCCTGGTCGAGCTTCAGGGCGGACTCCTGCCAGCCGCACGCGTCAAGCACGCGAATCTTGAGAACCGGGAAGCGGTGGTTCTTGCCTTGTAACTCGCTGTTCACCGTGAAGTCGAGCTCCGGCGAGTTGCTCGAATCGCTGTTGACCGTGAAGGCCACGGGCTTGCCGTCGGAAAAGATTTCCACCTTCATTCCAGGCTTCAACCATGCGAAATAGACGGAGACCTCGTCGCGGATACTAACGGGCTTGGCGCATGCCAGCGATAACGCCGCCACCAGCAGCACCGGAAACCGCCAAATCCGACTGCCATGCGCGGCCAATCCTTCTGCGAGACCGAAGTTCAACACCTTCACCTCACCGTCAATCGTGACCTTAGTCTTTTCGGCGAGAGTCTCACCCGGACTTAGTGCTATTACTGGAAAATTTTGATTATTTGGATATTGCGGCAATCAATGGGACATCGAGTACATCACGAAATTGATTCCCAGCTTGAGCGCTTCGGCCGAGGGCTTGACCAGATATTGTGGCCGATCGATGAATTCCCAGTAGTCGCCGACGTCGTTGTTGAAGCACACGATCATGGCCAGCCGGCCATTTGCGTCCGGAAAGCCGTAGAAAATCGACTTTACTCGTGTCATCGGGTGTTCCATCAAGAGGCCGTCCACATCAAAAAAGTTGTGGAGCAGAGGGTGTCTATCGGTCAGTTCGAAAAGCTCACGTTCCGGGAAGGCTCGCACCAGGTTGGCCCTGAACCTCTCGAACTCGCCATGTGCAGCCGCTTCGCCTCCTTGCCCGCCGAAGTCGTCAATCATCACAAAGCCACCCCGGTCGATGTACTCGCGGAGATTCTCCACTTCATGGTCGGATAAAAGCATTTCGCCGGGCTCGGATACATAGGCGAATGGATACTTGAAGATCTCAGGGCTCGCCAACTCCACCACGCGGTACGACAGCCGGCTCGTATTGATGCCGGTGGTTTCCGTCATGATTTGAAGGATATGTTCTTCGGCTACCGGAAAATCGTGTCCCCAGCCGTCGCCTCGCCAACCCGCGGTGTAATGCCAGCGCGCCAGGATGAATTCCGAGTTCGGAGGCTCATTCTCAAATGCTGAGCGGCTAAATGCCCGCTCGCGCTGTCCCTGGGCAATTGGGCCAATCGCCAGCAGCATCACAACAGTGGCGGCCAGAGTCCATCGGAATTTCATTGGCGTATTCTACGACTGTTTTCTCGCCAATCCTTCGACCAATTTAGTGGGCTCTTCGTTTGCTCTTCGCCCGTTCGAAATCGACTTTGTGATACCAGCCTTTATTTTCCTGCCAGCCCTTCGATCAGTTCGACTTCGTTTCCGAGAACATCGACGATCATTGCAGTCTTCAAGCCATCGGGATTCGTTGCAACCGGCTTTGTGATCTTTACGCCTCCGGCCTCGATCTTCTTCACGAATGCGTCCAGGTTTTTTACTTCGAGAGCGAAACGATCCAGGATTTTTCCCTTGTTGGGCGTGGGATTCCCGTTCTGGGTGAAGTCCACGGAGATCCATTTGTCGGGTGTCGTGAACAGGGCGCTTGGAACTCCCCCATTGCGGCGCGAATTCTCGGTTGCGCCAAACGTTGTCATATACCAGGCGCGGGCGGCTTTGGCATCGGTCGACATTGAGATAAAGCAATGGATGTGGTGGGCCGCCGGCGCATCGGGTCCGTTCGGATCATCAATGAACTCCAGCCGAAGTCCGTCTGGCAGATTCACGAACGGCGCCTTGGGCGCGGTCTGCAACCCGGCAGCCGTCAACTTTGCTCGAACGGGGTCGAGGTCCTTCGCCCAAATGCCAAGATGGTTCACAAGCGCATCGCCCGCCGCAGGCGCGCCTTTGGTCAGCACGATAAAGACACCGGGCATCTTCAGCATTTCGGTCGCGCCGATCTTCACCGGCTTGGCGCCAAAAATATCCACCCAGATCTTCCGGTGCGCCTCCACATTCGGCACCGTGAAATACACGGCGCCCAGAGACACCCCGGCGGTATTGGGCGGTGCCAGTTGAGCGGAAGCGGTGGCTCCTGTTACACCAAGCAGAGCGAGGCAGCCAAGTAGTGATAGAAGTCTTACTTTCATAACGATCTCCTTAACTGATTTCCATGTTCCTGTTAATGCCGCCAATCCCTTCCGAACCAGCATCACAATCCCCCAGATAATCTCCATCAAAGCAAAGAGGGTAAGCGGTTCCCAGGACAGGCCTCCGACCAGATGACCCAGCGTGTGTGCAGCAATTGAGAAGCCGAGCGAATAGTCGGCAGAATGAAAGATGGTCTGTCGACCACTTGCCCATGTGTATCCAAGGGCGGCAACTTCCACAATCAGATACGGAAAGATCAGAAGGTATGATGCTTTGAGCCGTTCCTTGTGCGTGCTGGTCGCGATGGCAAAGTACAGCGTTCCCGCCATGATAATGACCGTCATGCTGAAGTACTTCACAATGCCATCGGGCAAGCCGGCAATGGTCAGAACAAAGCGGGTGACGCCCATCGCGAAAATAGTCGCGAGGAACCCTTTCATCGAAGTTCTTCGGAGTAGAGATGTCATGGAACTCTGCTCTGAACCGTCACGGCCGATTTCCATCACGCGAGAGCATAGGCAATTCCATCCACCTTTGACAAGGACTCCTCGGAGTCAATGCCTGTCGGATTTCATTACAACCGTTGAACCGTCGAACCTCGTGAGTTCAATTGCGCAATTGTTACCGCCGTAATCGGCAAATAGATTACAGATAAAGCGCTACTTACCTTCCGATCCCAGCGTTCGCGGATGACGACGGCATTGAACAGTTGCTTGTTCTTGATAATTTTCTCACTGGTTGGAATTGGAAGAGTTGAGGGCTCTGCTGTTACCTTTTCGGCTTCAGGCGCAAATGCCGCGGGAATCCAGACTACCGTTGACGCGTACCGCACAGCGTTGGGTACGTTGAATGCCAATGTTGTCGGTTCGTTTGGGAGCGGGCGCCGTGAGATTAATTGGGATGGTGTTCCGGATGCGCTTTCGGCGCCGAATCTGCTACCGGCTAATTTCTTCAACGTGAACTCACCGCGCGGCGTTCTCTTTTCCACCGCCGGGACAGGTTTTGAAGTGAGTGCGAACGCCCCGGGTCCGATTAGATTCGACAATATCAATCCGACGTACTCCGCCGCTTTTCAGACCTTCAGTGCGCAGCGCCTCTTTACTCCAATCGGAAGTAACGTCATGGATGTGACCTTCTTTGTGCCGGGCTCCGCGACTGTGGCATCCACGTCCGCGTTTGGAGCCGTTTTCAGCGATGTGGACCTGGCCAATTCGACGTCGCTTCAGTTTTTTGACCTGAACAATAATTCTCTTGGAACGTTTTTCGCTCAGGCAGCGAACAATGGTCTGTCGTTCCTTGGCGTTCAGTTCAACGCAGGAGAGAAGGTCTCCCGGGTACGAATTACCAGCGGAAACGCAGCACTTGGTGCAAATGACGGCACTATTGATGCAGTCGTCATGGACGACTTTATCTATGCAGAACCTGTGGGAGTTCCAGAACCGCTGTCGTTGCTGACTCTGATTATCGGCGGGTTGAGCCTTGCTCTGATATGCCGGCGTTCCGCATTGGGAAGGTTTCCTGTACTCACAATCGTCAATCGCCAATAACCGCACATAGTTCGGTGTCCCTTACATTCGGGCAGTCTCTCACGCATGGGGGACTGCCCGACCCTGCCAAAGTCTTCAAAATGCAAATCCACTTCTGGCGTCGACTTGGAATACAATCTGCGCGATTGAGGATCACCTTATGAATTCACATCGAAGAATGAAGGTCGCGCTCGTCGCGCTACTGTTTCTTGTTGCAAGCCTTGTCGGCGCTCAGCAGCCGGTTGCCCCCAGTACGTCGCAGGCCTCAGCGCTGGGATTGAATCAAGCGATACCGGTGAATTCCGCCATCACCGTGGGCACCCTCCCCAATGGGCTGCGCTACTACCTTCGCGCAAACAAGCAGCCCGCGAAACGCGCAGAGCTTCGCCTTGTCGTCAAAGCCGGATCCATTCTTGAAGACGACGACCAGCAGGGACTGGCTCATTTCGTCGAGCATATGGCTTTCAACGGCACCACCCATTTTCCAGGTGAAAGCGTGGTGACATTTCTTCAGTCTACCGGCATGCGCTTCGGCGCCGACGTGAACGCCGGCACTGGGTTTGATGAAACGACCTACATGCTCACTGTCCCTACCGACAAGGCGGACGTGCTGGATAAATCCTTCCTGGTCCTTGAAGACTGGGCGCATAACGTTTCGTTCGATGCAAAAGAAATAGAAAAGGAGCGCGGCGTCATCATGGAGGAATGGCGCCTCCGGCGCGGTGCGGGCGCGCGCACTCAGGATAAGGAGTTTCCGATTCTTCTGAAGGGTTCGCGCTATGCGGACCGTATTCCGATCGGCAAGACCGAGATCATCCAGAACTTTAAGCCCGATGTGTTGAAGCGATTCTATGCGGACTGGTATAGACCAGACCTTATGGCGGTGGTTGCCGTCGGCGACTTCGATCCCGCCGCAATCGAGGCTCTTATCAAGACCCACTTCGCGCCGCTTCAGTCACCACGTCCCGAACGAAAGCGGCTGACGTATGATGTGCCGAACCATTCCGGCACGATCTACGCGATCGTCACAGACAAAGAAACAACGGATACGTCGGTCGAGATCGATAATCTGCTTCCCGCGCGCAAGAACGGGACCGCCGGAGCTTACCGCCAGCAATTGGTGGATTCGTTGTTCTCCAGCATGCTGTCGCAACGCTTTTCCGAGCTCGGCGAGAAGCCCGATGCCCCGTTCATTTTCGCCGGTGCAGGCCGCAGCCAGTTCATCGCACGCACGAAGGACACCGCCGGACTTTTTGCAGAGGCCAAGGAAGGTCTCGTCGAACAGGCCATAGATACCCTCATCGCGGAAGCCGAGCGGGTCCGGCGCTTCGGGTTTACCCAAACTGAACTGGATCGGGAAAAGCAGGGAATGATGCGTTCCGCTGAACGTATGGTCGTTCAGAAGCAGGACCGCACGTCGGCCAGTCACGCCTCCGAATACATTCGAAATTTCCTGACGAACGAACCGTTGCCGGGCGCCGATCTCGAATACGCGCTGCACCAACGCTTCGTGCCGGGGATCACTCTCGACGAACTGAACAAGATCAGCAAGGAATGGTTCGGCAGCAGCCAGAACCGGCTCGTTATTGTGAACGCCCCGGACAAGCCTGGTTTGAAGACACCAACCGAACCGCAAATTGCGACCGCGATCAAGGCCGCTTCGGCGAAGACTTTGACGGCCTATGTCGACACCGCCGGAAACCAGGCGTTGATGGATTCGATGCCGCAGCCTGGTGCGGTCTCTAAAGTCAGCACAATCCCGCCGGGCATCACACAGTGGGAGTTGTCGAACGGGGCGAAGGTGCTGCTCATGCCAACGATGCTCAAGGCTGATGAGATTGTGTTTCGTGCGGCAAGCTGGGGGGGCACGTCACTGGCCAGCGATGCGGACTTTATTCCGGCGAGCACCGCCATTCAGGTTGTCACGGCAGGAGGT
>Ga0134121_10001978_pt1 | contig 18298 bp, 16 predicted proteins | sample KB301_FD_96463 | JGI IMG/M metagenome (GOLD analysis project Ga0134121, IMG submission 96463) | Terrestrial soil microbial communities without Nitrogen fertilizer from Kellogg Biological Station, Michigan, USA - KB3-0-1 | ecosystem: Environmental > Terrestrial > Soil > Unclassified ... | reverse complement strand
CAACCTGACGCAGAGGATTGACAGTCAAAGGATCGAGCACCGGCCTCACACTCGAGAACGTTTGCGGATCGACCCGAGTGATCATCGTCCGCTCGATCGGGCGGCCAAAATCCTGCACCGACACAACGGTTACAGCATTGGGCACACCGATGTTCACGACGCGATCGACAACCACGTTAGACGGATAGACATAACTCGGTTGCCAGTACGGATCGTAGTATCTCGTGACGTATGGATCGCTCGGGCCCAAGGCGACCCAGGCCACACTTGATTGCCCAATCGGAAGAAAGGCTACGAGCGCCGGGGAGTACGTCGGATAGGTGTTCACCCTCTCAGGCACCCAGTACCAGTCGTTCGAAGCATACGCCCAGCGTCCATAGTGATAAGGCGCATAGCCCCACGGCTCAGACGACACCCACGTCACACCGTACGGATAGTCCGTGGTCCAGTAGCCTGACTGGTACGGCGCCCAGCCGGCGTATTCATGCGGATGCCAGCAGTAGCCGTAGTCGCTCACGTACTGCCAATCGCCATAGTCATCGAGATCATCGATGCCCGGAACGTAATCGCTGACGTAGTTGTAACTGCTATAGAGTCTCTCTGGCTCGTAAGCGTAAGGATCATCGAGATACGTGTAGTAGCTTCGATAGCGGCCGTCGTAGCGCTTCGGATATCGATCCCGATAATAGTTATCGATGTAAGGGCCCGCCTGATTCGGTTCCACCTTTGACATCACTGCCGGCGAGTTTCCCTGACATGACACCGCGAGTGATTCGCCTTTCTGAATCTGACCTGACCCGTATTGTCCGACGACTTGAGCTGCGCCGCTGAACGCAGTCGCGGTCGCATTGCCGTCCTGATTGATCGCGACTTGATAGAGACCCGGCTGCTGAAGATCGACGGCGCCGCAAGGCGTCGCTACTTCGAACAAGCCACCAGCTGGAATCGATCCCACGTCGAACAGCGTTGACCCTTCACGCAGCGCGACTTGCGTTCGATCCTGCGAGAGATCGAGTAAGTCCAGAGATGTATTCGGATCGACTGTCGCCACATTTCTTCCGCTGAATGCTATTTCAGTTTTTGAATTCTCTTTTGTATAGATGCGGTCGCCGACGCCGACCGGCATGTTGGTCGTCGCTTGAATCCATTGTGCATTTGCCAAGTTGTCAGTGCTTTGATTGATTCCCACCTGTCCGTCAACGCGTTCAATGCGCGCCGCATTGGGAAGCGCGCTCGCCTTCGCGGAACGTTGATACTTGAACAGCATGGCGGCGACTATGGCCGCAATTACTACAACAGCCAGAACTATCAAGGCACCAAACGGCCAAAATTTCGTTCGGTTCATAAAGCCTCCTCATCAATAATCCGGGAGAATTAGCGGAGAGAGCCTTAAATACGACGCAAGTTGAAGGGCGCACGTCGTCCCCTTCATTCATTGTTGGGGAATTGATCGACGATTGCCGACGAATCGCAAGCTATGCGAATTTTTCTGCCAGCGCAAAGTCTGTTCGTGTACAATGCCGCCATGCAGGATGAGCGTCGGCCAACCACCGGCGAAGAAATCGCCAACAGCATTAGCCACGGCGCGGGCCTCGCGTTAGCAATTGCCGCAACTCCAATCCTGATTGTTGCAGCGGTGCGATACGGCACTGCATGGAACACGGTCGGCGTGAGCGTCTTTGCTGCGTCGATGATTTCGCTTTACCTCGCTTCGACTCTTTATCACGCGCTGACACACGACAAAGCAAAGCGCTTCTTCCGGGTTTTGGATCACAGCGCGATCTTCATTCTGATTGCCGGCACCTACACGCCCTTTACGTTGGGAGTGTTGCGCGGGCCGTGGGGTTGGACGCTTTTTGGTTTGGTGTGGGGACTCGCGCTGGTGGGCTTGATCAAGAAAGCTCTTTTCGGCGCGCGCTATGTGTGGCTGTCTGTAACGCTCTATCTGGTCATGGGTTGGCTCGTAGTGATTGCGGCTCCCCAGGTTCTGCAACGCGTGCCATTGAGGGGTCTCGCATTGATCCTGGCCGGAGGTCTTGCCTACACGGGCGGGGTCGGGTTCTTCGCTGCCCATCGAGTCCGATACGCACACTTCGCCTGGCATTTGTTCGTCATCGCCGGCACGGCCTGTCACTTTTTTGCGGTGCTCTGGTACTCGGCATAGGGAAAGGGTGCATTTCGGTTCACTAAAGAGCACCCTCCCTCACGGTCGGGTTTCCGCTTCGAGAACAATCATTCAGATGTGATATTATCGCGTCACTTTAAGGCGATGTTGAGTCGATACGAATTACATCTTCGGCCGGTAGACACTCGCGCGAATCTCTTCGCGGATTAGTTTTCAATCATCAACACACGCTTCTCATTCGGCACTGTTACAAGTGTCGCCGTTTAGGTTTCTTCAAGCACAAGGAGCAAGAGATGATGGCCACAGCAACCGCATTAAGACACCCTGAAATCAAGACTGAGCTTCCGGGTCCCAAGGCTCGCGCGATTATCGAAGCCGATGATCGGCTGGTGAATCCCGCATATCCGCGACCGGACTTTAAACTCGTGGCCGAACGCGGCGAAGGCGTTTGGGTCACGGACGTCGATGGCAACGTTTTCCTCGATTGCAACGCCGGCGTGGCCGTATGTTCGACGGGACATTGTCATCCGGAAGTCGTGCGCGCAATTCAGGATCAGGCCGCGCAACTGATTCACATGTGCGGCACCGATTATTACTACGCAGGGATGCCCGACCTCGCGAAGAAGCTGGATGAGATTGTCCCCATTGATGGACCGACGCGCACGCACTTTGCCAACAGCGGCACCGAAGCCGTCGAGACCGCTTTGAAGGTGGCGATGCACGCGACGGGTCGTGAGAAGTTCATTTCTTTCTTCGGCAGTTTTCACGGACGCACGCTGGGCTCGCTTTCGTTGACTTCATCGAAGGCCGCGCAACGTTTGGGTTTCAAACGGCAGGTGCTCGATGTCGTGCACATGCCTTTCCCGAACGAGTATCGCAATCCATTCAACGCGGAAGACTGCGGCGACGGTGGAGTAACGCAAGGCGCCGTGAATTGGATCGAGAATCGTCTTTTCAAAACGACCACACCACCTGAAGAAGTCGCGGCGATCGTAGTCGAGCCGGTCCAGGGTGAAGGCGGTTATGTGCCCGCGCCCGCCGGATTTCTGAAGGAAGTGAGGAGAATATGCGATGAGCATGGAATCCTGCTCATCGCTGATGAAGTGCAGAGCGGCATGGGCCGCACCGGCAAAATGTTCGCGATCGAACACTCGGGTGTGAAAGTTGACGTGGTTTGCATCGCGAAAGGAATCGCTTCTGGTTTGCCGCTGGGTGCTTGTGTCGCGCGCGCTGACGTAATGAACTGGAAGAAAGGCGCGCACGCTTCGACGTTTGGCGGGAATCCGGTGGCGATCGCTTCAGCCTTGAAAACGATTGAGTTGCTTCAGCGCGAGCTCATCGCGAACAGCGCTGAAGTGGGTGCGTATCTCAAGAGTGGTCTCGAGAAGTTGATGACGAAATACGATTGCATTGGCGACGTTCGTGGCATGGGCATGATGATCGGCGTCGAGTTCGTGAAGGATCGCACTTCAAAGATTCCTGATCCCGATTTGCGCGATCGCGTCGAGATGGCTACCTTCAACCGCGGAGTGATCTTGCTGGGCTGTGGCCCCAACTCAATTCGCTGGTCACCGCCGTTGATTCTGGATCGTGACCACGTTGACGTAGCGCTGGAAATCTTTGACGAAGCGATCGCCGCATCGAGATAATTTGGAGTGCGGCGGCAAGCGTAGCGCGACACCGCTTTGGATCCATTTCGTCATGCATTATAAAAGCGTCGTCGTCACTTCGCTCTGCCGGCGCACTCCAAACAGGAGAACACAATGTTCGAAGGCACTGTAGTCTCAATCAACATCACGCCCGTGGCTGAAGGTCCTTTGGAATCGGTCAAAGAAGTGCGTGCCATCCCGGGCCGGGGCCTGGAAGGCGATCGTTATTTTGATCATCCGAAAAAGGAACCGCGTCGCGAGCTCACCCTGGTCGAGGCGGAAGCCATCGAAGCTCTTCGATCAGAGTTCAAGATCGACTTCGGCCTTGACGGCACCCGTCGCAACGTCGTGACTCGAGGCGTTCCGCTTAATCACCTGGTGGGGAAAGAATTTTGGATCGGGGAAGTGAAAGCGCGAGGCCTGCAATTATGTGAGCCTTGCGCCACTTTGCAGCGCCTCTCGCATCCCAAAGTTCTGCCCGGACTGGTTCATCGCGGCGGTTTGCGCGCGCAAATTCTAACCGAGGGGATCATCCGCGTCGGCGAGGCTGTCAGAGAAGAAATGTGATCGAATCGAGGCGGAAGTCTGTTTTCGATTTCCTCTGCGATCCTCGGCGAAGTCCTCCGCCTCCTCTGCGGTTTCTTCTAAATGTTGCCGATATATAAAACCGCAGAGAAAAACCGAGGCTTGCGCAGAGAGCGCAGAGGAAAACTCAAACTAGCGCACCGCCGTTCGGGGCGTTAGTTTGCGGACGCTGCCACCATCTGCGCTTCGATCGTTCCTTTGCCCGAGTAGCCGTCGGGCACCATCACCGGACCGGTCGTTAGGTCGATCAGCAAGCGATTCTTCTCCGCAAACTGTGCGTGGACAGTAAGCTCGCCGCTCGGTGAATCGACTAAGGATCCGCGACTCAATCTGCTAATCGCGACGCTGTCTCCTGACGCGACGCCGGTAGCGAAGTCCCGCAATGAACGCTCACGCGATGCGCCCTCACTCACCATTGCGAAACCGACGCTTATCACACCGGCGAGTCTCATCACTTGCAGTTTGCCTGCCAGCTTGTACTGTTCAGTGCGACCCGCGAAGCCTCCTGAAACGCTGAACGAACCATTGTTAACTCGATAAAGCTGAGCCCGCTGGTTGAATCGCTCATCGAGTGACAGCTCAACCGGCGGTGTGCCGTTCGTGGGCAGGGAAACCAGTTTAAAGGGTGACGTGATCATCTGGTTGACGATCGCGTCTTTGGGCGGCGCTTTCTCGGTAATTCGGATCTTCCCGCTCGGCTGTTGAACTATTGCGATGCCGTAACCGCCTGTATTCCGCTCCCCAAGAAATGCAGCGATCAGAACATTAGATTTGAAAAAGTCGGCCTTAAGCTCGGGCAGGTTACTAGCCTGAGCCCGCAGTGCTGCATAGGTTTCCGCGTCGCGAAAGACGCCGACGAAGGACGTTTTGATGGGTGAAATCGATCCTTCGGCGATTACTTTCAGATCGCCGGTGGCATCGTTGCTCGTCGAAATCGTGTTCTTGTTGTCGCGAGAATTCGATCGACAAGCCATAGGCATGGCGCCGCCAAAGACGAACGAAGTTAGCAGTGCCACGGTAGTTAATTTGAGACTAAGCATTGAATCACTCCGGCGGTGAAATATCTCCGCAGCTGATGAACGCACCAACCCGATCAAATTGCGTTGCGGCTTTCTACAATCGATATCGCACGTGCTTTCGCAGTTCCGCATCTTCGACTTCGATATTCTGAAGTCGCAGCATAACGTCAGCATTCAAGTCCCAGCCGGCGCGTTCGCCAGCCTGCAACTTTACCGTTCCGGCCGCCGCAATCATCGCCGCGTTGTCCGTTGAAAGATGTGGAGAAGGGAAGTAAACCGGCAGGCCCAACCTGTCCGCCGCTGCGCGACACGCTTCGCGCAACGCACCGTTGCAGGCCACACCGCCTCCGACAATCAGAGTCTTTGGGTGATATTCCCGCGCGACACGTTCCATTGTTGTCACCAGCGATCGAACAACCGTGCTCTGAAAACTAGCGGCGAGATCCTTGATGCCTTGCGAAGGTTCGCCACCGTTGCGAACCGGCTGCAAACCTGATTCGCGCACGTATTTTGTCACGGCCGTCTTTAACCCGCTGAAACTAAAGTCCGGACGGTTGTCACCCATGCGCGGCAGCGCGAACTTCACCGCATGTGGATTACCTGCGCGCGCAAGCCGCTCGATGATTGGACCACCGGGATAGCCCAGTCCCAGCATCTTCGCCACCTTATCGAACGCTTCACCGGCAGCGTCATCGCGCGTGCGGCTGACAACTTTGTACTTTCCCGGCGTCGGCACATAGAAGATGTTCGAGTGTCCGCCGGAAACGATTAGGGCCATCGCGGGATGTTCGATTGGTGGATTCTCGAAACAGACGGAGTAGATGTGGCCTTCGATGTTGTTGACGCCGGCGAGGGGCTTTTGAAGCGCGTAAGCCATCGCTTTCGCGTACGAGACTCCGACCAGCAGCGACCCGACCAGTCCCGGCCCAATCGTCACGGCGATTCCATCAATCTCATTCTGCCTGATTTCCGCGCGCGCAAACGCTTCATCAACGATCGGAACAATCTTGTCGAGATGTTCGCGTGAAGCCAGCTCAGGCACGACCCCGCCAAAACGCGCGTGCGTTTTGATTTGCGATGAGATTACCGACGAAACGATTTCGCGACCATCGCGGATGACAGCAGCCGCAGTTTCATCGCAAGAGCTTTCAATTCCAAGGACTAGCATTGATTGAAATGATTGTACTGAAGTGCCAAGGTCAGTACCACCCGCGTTAGCCGTTGTTCAAGCAACTCGAAAAAAACTAAGAACCGAGTCTCCCTGCTTTAATTCGCGATACCGCTTCAGCGGAGGTTCATCGGACAAAAGCTTTTTCTTGTGGTGCTCAACAATCACAATACCGTCAGCCCGAAGAAGTTTCGGGGCATGCCCGGCTATGAATCCGAGAACCGCCTCATAGTCTTCCGCGTAAGGCGGGTCGAAGAAAATGATGTCGAAAGACTCTGCTTGATGCTTAATGTGTCGCCGCAAAAATTCCAACGCCTCTGCAGTTGCGACCTCGGTCGCTTCGGTAACCTCCAGCGACTCGACATTAGCTGCGATTAGCGCCGACATTTCTCGCGATCGATCCACGAAGGTTACTCGAGCCGCGCCACGCGACAGTGCCTCAACGCCCACCGCTCCCGTTCCTGCACACATATCGAGAAATGACGTGCCCTCGATTCGCGGGGCGAGAATGTTGAAGAGCGTCTCGCGCAGTCGATCGGAAGTTGGTCGCGTTTGGATCGACGGCGGACTCTTTAATTTTCGCCCGCGATATTTGCCGGCTATGACGCGCATTCAGGTTAAATCTCAGAGAAATCGGTTGAAACCTGCTAGTTCCGAAGAATTCTGTCCATTTGCACTGACAAATTGTCAGGATCGACCGGAAAAAGAAATCATAGACTTTCCCGCGCGAGTTAGGTAGGTTATGTGTAGGGCACTCGGGAGATCACCCGCTCCTGATGACGCGTGTCTTCAAAACCGCCGCTCGCTTAGGTCGACAGCCCGGTCCCGGCTAAGACCTCCACGATAACGTTTGTCCGTTAACGAGCATCGTTGATTCAAATCTTTAGGATCTGTCGCTGACTTCCCGGCGATACTACCAAATATGGCAAGCAGTAACTCCCGGCTTCATTTGATGATAAGTATTGCGACGTGCGTTCTACTGCTCGCGGTGGGATTGATAGCTCTCCGCTTCAATTTTTCCAGTCTTGCCTTACTACTGCCGGTCGTGGCTTTGCCGGGTATCTATTTTGGTTATCGTGGGCGTGGTCAGAGCGGTGAAGCTGAGCGACTCGCCATAGCTTTGAAGGAGAGTGAACAACTCTTTCGGGCCGCGTTCAATCAAGCAGCCGGGATGGGTCTCACCACCTCCAGCGGAAACTGGCTGAAGGTCAATAAATCTCTCTGTCAAATTCTCGGTTGTTCAGAAGACGAGTTGCTGGCGGCTGATGTTCGCTCCATGACTCACCCGGAAGACGCTGAGTGGATGCACGAGCAGATCGTAAACCTGCTTCAGGGATCCATCGGCTCGATCGAATTCGAGCAACGCTGTGTGCGGAATGATGGCGATATCATCTGGGTCCTGCTTAGCGTTACCAAGATCGCCGAACCACATCATGATTCTGCCAGCCTGATTTTTCAGATTCAGGACATCAGCGATCGCAAACGCGCCGAAGAACAACTGATGCACGAGGCCTTGCACGATGCTCTGACAGGTTTGCCCAATCGTGCGTTGTTTATTGATCAAGTAAGGAAATCGCTCGCGCGTTGGAAGCGCCGGAAGCAAGGCGCATTTGCGATCCTTTTCATCGATCTCGACGGATTCAAGGGCATCAACGACGTGCTGGGCCACCTGGTTGGTGATCAACTGCTCGTCGAATTCAGTCAGCGACTTAGCTCGACCGTTCGCCCGGGTGACACGGTGGCGCGTTTGGGCGGCGACGAATTTACGATCCTGCTTGATGATCTCAACGACATGAATGACGCGATCATCGCCGTCAAGCGGCTGGTGAAAACTCTCAAAGAGCCGTTCCATCTGCCGGGGCGAGACTTGGCAGTTACCGCCAGCATCGGCGTCGCGCTCAGCGCCGAAGAATATGTCGATGCTGATGAACTGCTGCGCCACTCCGACGTGGCCATGTACCGGGCCAAGAAGTTGGGCAAGGGTCGCTATGAAGTTTTTGATCGGGCTACCAGCGTGCGCCTGGAGCGGCAATCGCAAATCGAGAATGACCTGGGCCATGCCATTGAACGCGATGAGTTGGTGCTGGAATATCAGCCCATTGTCACGCTGTCAACCGGAAAGATTGCGGGGTTTGAAGCACTCTTGCGATGGCAACATCCCACGCTCGGGCTGATCCCGCCCCCTGATTTTATCTCGGTAGCCGAGGCTACCGGAGCCATTGTGCCGATCGGCGAATGGGTCCTTCAGGAAGGTTGCCGGCAGATACGCGAATGGCAAAAGAGCTGCCCGCAAATCCCGCCTTTATACGTAAGCATCAATCTTTCGGTGAAGCAGCTCGCGCAACCCGATCTGGTGGAGCAGGTCGCGGTCGCGATGCACAACGCCGGTCTCGATCCCAAGAACTTAACTCTGGAAATTACCGAAAGCATGCTGATGAATGCCGAGTCGGCGATCAGGATGCTGAGCCATCTCCATGCACTCGGCGTCGGTATCAGCATCGATGATTTCGGTACCGGGTACTCGTCGTTGAGCTACCTGCACCGCCTGCCAATCAGTACTTTGAAGATTGATCGTTCGTTCGTCAGCTCGATGGGCCAAACCAAAGAGAGCTACGAAATCGTGCGCACCGTCATAACGTTGGCGCAGAGTCTCAGCCTTAGCATCGTTGCCGAAGGTATCGAAACTAATGATCAATTGGAAAAGCTGGCGGAATTGAATTGCGAATACGGTCAGGGTCATTTCTTCTCGAAAGCACTGGCTGCCGAGTGGGCGGCAAGTTTGCTTTTCTCCAACACCAATATCGGTGTCGTTCCGGTCGTTCCCTTAGCGCCACAGAAACAGATGCCAGTCATAACTTCCGCGATCACTCAGTAGCACCGCGTCCGCCAACATTTCATTCCCGCATCGCCATCTTTATCCGCATGATTGATCTGCTTGTTCCTGAACAAGTGGTGGCATAAGATTGCGCACCGATTCATTAGCTACAAATGTTACTGGAGGCGCGACAATGACAAAGCCGGGTGTTTACTTCATCGTGGATCTCGCGATTGCCGACGGAAAGCTAGAAGCGTTCCAGGCGATCGCTCAGAGCATGGTCGAAGGCACGCAGCAGGAGTCTGGCGCTCTGGCTTACGAATTCTATTTCGATCGTAGTCAGAAACAGTGCCGCCTCATCGAAATCTATTCCGATTCCGATGCCGCACTTGCTCATTCAAAGGGTCGAGTAGTCCAGGAATTGGTCCCCAAACTTCTCGAAGTCTCTGAGCTTACGGGTTTCTCGGTCTACGGAGATTTGAGTACTGAAGCGGCGGAGCTTTTGACGCAGATCGGCGCTCAACTCTACTCATCATCGTGCGGCTTTAATCGATTTTAGAGTTGAGCGACAGGATTAGCCTGAGAACTTACCCAACCGCCGCCAGTTTCATTCGCGCATCGTCACGCACACGCTTGATCAATTTCGCAGCTTCGGCAGACTTGGTTGATTCGTTGAAATAGAACTCCGCTTCCTTGCGGGCTGCCTGGAGAATGGCGAGGTCTCGAACAAGATTGGCGATGCGGAATTCCGGGAGACCAGCCTGACGTGTGCCCATGATTTCGCCGGGGCCGCGAATCTCCAAATCTTTTTCCGCAATCTTAAATCCGTCATTCGTCTGTTCCATGATCCCCAAACGCTCACGCGCGACATCGGTCTGTTTGTCCGAGGCCAGCAGCACGCAGTAACTCTGTTCGGCGCCGCGTCCGACGCGACCGCGCAACTGGTGAAGTTGTGACAGGCCGAAACGTTCAGAGTGCTCAACGACCATCACTGACGCATTCGGTACGTCTACGCCCACTTCGATCACTGTGGTCGAAACCAGAATCTGAATCTCGCCAGCGCCGAAGCGGCGCATCACCTGGTCCTTTTCTTCCGGCTTCATGCGGCCGTGCAGTAGGCCTACCGAAAAGTTCGCGAAGACTTTGTCGCGAAGATATTCGTAGCGTCGTGTCGCATCGCGCAGGTCCATCTTCTCTGATTCTTCAACCAGCGGATAGACAACATAAACCTGACGGCCCGCACGAATCTCGCGCGTGAGAAGTTGCTTCACTTGTTTGCGGTCGTCGGCGTTGTCGGCAAAGATTTTCGTTTCAATCGGCGTGCGTCCGGGCGGCAACTCATCGATGATCGACACATCGAGATCTCCGTAGACAGTCATCGCCAGCGAACGGGGAATCGGGGTCGCAGTCATCACCAGCACATCAGGATTCATTCCGCGCGCGCGCAACTCAGCGCGTTGCATCACCCCGAAGCGATGTTGCTCATCGATCACGACCAGCCCGAGCTTTTCAAACTTCACCGCTTCCTGAATCAGCGCATGCGTGCCGATCACCGCGTGAACTTCACCCGCGGCGATCGCCTGATGCAGACGCTTCTTGTCAGCGCCCTTCATTGAGCCCGACAGCAGCTCAACGCGATAGGGCGATGTCGCCAGAATGCGTTTGATATTTCGCGCGTGCTGCTCGGCCAGAATCTCTGTCGGCACCATCAGTGCGGTCTGATAGCCATTCTCCATCGCGGTGAGCATCGAGATCAGCGCGACGATAGTCTTGCCGCTGCCGACATCGCCTTGCAGCAGACGATTCATCGGCGCATCGGATTTCAAATCGCGAAAGATCTCTTTCACGACGCGGCGCTGAGCGTCAGTAAGCTTGAAGGGCAACACTGAAGCAATTCGTTTCTTCGTCGCATCGTCGATCTTGATTGTCGCGCCCTTGCTCTCTTTGATCCGCTGGCCGCGTTTCGCTGCCAGCCCCAGCGCCAGCCAGAACAACTCTTCAAAGATAAGCCGTCGATGCGCCGGGCTGCGCGCAGCTTCATATTCCGCGAGCGGAATGTCTTCAGCCGGAAAGTGAATCTGGCGCAGCGCGGCCGCACGCGGAATGATCTTCTGTCGCTGACACAAGTCTGGGGGCAGATTTTCAGCGATCGCAGAATCAGGCAGGGCAGTCAGCACGCGGTGAATCGCTTCGCGTAGTTGCTTGGAGCGAACCTCATTAATCTTGCGGTAGACGGGCACGCAACGGCCTACGTGAATCGCGGCGAGTAACGGATCGCCCTCTTCTTCGTCCCCTGAGATGACCTCCAGCTCGTCCGGTTTATTTACTTTCAGACAGTAGACACCGAGCTTGTCCTGCTGCCATCTGCCGAACGCGATGAAGCGTGTGCCGCGAACAAATTTCTTGCTGTAGAACTCGATGATTTGTTTGGCCCGCGCGCCTGAAACGAACCAATCGATCAGAACCTGCGGCCCGGTATTGGTAGAGTCGCTGGCCGAAACGGTGAAGATGAATCGCGAACGTCCAATGTAACGAGGCTTCGCCACCCGCACCGTGAGATCGAGCGAAGCTTCCATCCCGTCACTCAGGTCACTAATGCGCACGAAGCTCGAACGATCCTCGTAACGCATCGGGAGATAAAGCAAGAGATCCTCGACGCTGACTGTGTTGAGGTCTTTACCCGTGGAAATCTCGGCGACGCCGGTGGCCAGTTTTCGCGCGGTCAGCGTGCCCAGGCCGGCGATTCCCTTCGCCGGCAGATCGAGTATCCGCGTTTCCAGGGAGACTGGGCTGGATGCTGACATCTCCGCGATCATAGCATAGCGCCAACGACCAGCTTGGCGCCGCGCGCGTCCCGTCGCGAGTGGCAATCGCGTCAGGCGTTCCTTGAAGCGAATGAGAGATTGAGCGGAATTTTGAGTGCTTAGTTTGCAGCCACACTAGCGGCGGAGCAGCATTGATCGAAAGCCCGTTTCAATTCATCAGCAATCTGCTCGGGTCCTTTTCCTTCGATTTGATAGCGCTCCATCATGTAAACGAGTTCGCCGTTTTTCAAGAGGCCGATTGAAGGTGACGACGGCGCATAACCTGTGAAATAGCTGCGCGCTTTTTCAGTAGCTTCGATGTCGGCGCCCGCAAAGACGGTGGCGACTTTGTCGGGCCGCACCTCGCTTTTTAAGGCCAGGGCCACGCCCGGGCGCGCTTTGCCCGCGGCGCATCCGCAAATAGAGTTCACGACTATCATCAGTGTGCCGGGCGTATTTTTCACAGCTTCATCGACAGCTTCGGCGGTCCGTAACTCTTCGACGCCGATGAAAGTCAACTCTTCACGCATCGGCGCAATAAATTCTTCTGGGTATCGCATGTTCTAATTTCTCCCTGGATGCCTTCTTCATTCTAGTTGGTGTGATTGTACCTCCTCAATCGTCGATCGTTGAGTCGGCGGAGCACGATTGCCCAAACATTTCATTCATACCGGGTTATCTTAGAACTATTAGCTCGGCAGCGACACTCCCTGCGGGCAGTCTTACCCCAGGGACAGTCATCCAGACATCAAGGCTTCGATTCGCGCATCTCTTTCGCCAGGGCTATTCGCTTCTCTAAATCCGACTTCAAGGCGGGACTTAGCGTCAAACAACGTTCGAAGTCCTTCTCGGCCTCGGCGTCATTTCCTTTCAGCAAACGCAACAGGCCACGGTTCATATAAGTGATGGGCAGTTCTTCTTTGATCGCGAGCGCCTGATTGAAATCGCTAAGCGCATGGTCAAAGTCGGCGAGCTTCATGAAGATCGTGCCGCGAGCATGGTAAGCGGCCGCGAGGTCTGGCTTCAATTCAATCGCCAGATCGAGATTCTTCTTTGATGACGCAAGGTCGCCCTTTTGCAATTGAACGTATCCAAGTTGGTAGAGAGCTTCCGGCGCCCGAGGATTCAGCGCCAATGCTCGTTCGAGATCCTGCTGGGCCCCGTCGAGGTCGCGCAACTCAATTCGCGTGTCGGCTCGGTCGATGTACGCTGCGCTCAACTTGTTGTCTAGTGAAATGGCCCGATCAAAATCGGCGATAGCGTTGGCCATCTCGCCCTTCAGCCGATATGCGACGCCGCGAGAAACGTACGCCTCAGCCAGGCGTGGACTAATGCGAATGGCGGCGTTGAAATCACCGATTGCGCCGATGAAGTCACTTTGCTTGAGTCGCACCAGGCCGCGGCTGGTATATGCCAGCGCGGTGAACGGATCGATCACGGTGATTCGATCCACGTCCGAAGGCGAATCGAAACTGTTTCCCGCGCTGAGGCGATCTGCCGGAACTGGCTTCGGTTTGTCCAGACGCGAGCTGATCTCAATCGCACGGCTAAAATTCTCGTACGCCAGGTCGAGATTGCCCTGCTCATAATTCTTCTGCCCCTGCTGAAAAGACTTCCGGGCCGACGAGGGCGTCTGAGCGCTCGCAATTGATGACAACCATATGAGAAGGAAAATGGTGAAAAGAACCTGACGATAACGCATCGAAGCGACCTCCCTGGATTAGTTCGTGCGCTTCGTGAACACGGGGGCGTTGCCCACTTCAAGCGCGTTCGTGCATTTGCGGACAGGAGCGTTGAAGGTTGGTGGCGAGTGCGTTAAGATGCGGGGCGTCGACGATGCATCTTTGGTCGCTTACGCTACCAAACCTGCTTGTCAATGGCCTCGCTGCTACTGCAATAGCAGCGGGGCTTCTTTCATCTTCAAACTTGTACGCGGAAACGCCGTGGCGGTTCCCGAACAATTGTAAGCGTGATGCTCACTTAACAATTCTTTACAAACGTACTTTGAGTTAGTGAGTTTCAACCGCCGAAGGTTTCAATGACTTGGCATTTTGCGCTCATCGGCTGCGTTGTTATACTGCGCAGTCACTTTCGAGCACTTCAATATCCAATTAACGGTATCGGGCATTCATTAAATGAGCATTCTCGTCGATAAGAACACGCGCCTTGTCGTTCAGGGCATCACCGGAAAAGAAGGAACGTTCCACACCAAACAGATGGTTGAGTATGGGACTTACGTGGTCGGCGGAGTCACGCCCGGCAAAGGCGGCACGACTCACGAAGGCATTCCCGTTTTCAATACCGTCGCCGACGCCGTGAAACAAGCCGGCGCGAACGCTTCAGTGATTTATGTGCCACCGGCATTTGCGGCTGATGCGATTATGGAAGCGGCCGACGCTGGAATTCCAGTCGTCGTCTGCATCACCGAGGGAATTCCGGCGCTCGACATGGTGAGGGTCAACGAATATCTGCGCGACCAGAAAACTCGACTGATCGGTCCGAACTGCCCCGGCATCATCAGTCCCGGCAAGTGCAAAATCGGAATCATGCCCGGTCACATTCATAAGGAAGGCAATATCGGTGTCGTCTCGCGCTCGGGAACATTGACGTACGAGGCAGTCGGACAATTAACAGCGCTCGGGATGGGCCAGTCGTCGGCCGTAGGCATCGGCGGCGATCCGATCGTGGGGACCACGCACGTCGACGCCTTGAAGTTGTTTCAGGAAGATCCGGAGACCGAAGGCATCGTGATGATCGGCGAGATTGGCGGCACTGCGGAAGAAGAAGCCGCAGCGTTTGCGAAAGAGAATGTGACCAAACCGATTGTGGCTTTTATCGCGGGACAGACTGCGCCGCCGGGACGTCGCATGGGCCACGCGGGAGCGATCATCGCGGGCGGGAAGGGAACCGCGGCCGAGAAGATGGCTGCCCTCTCGGGCGCGGGCATTCATGTGGTGAAATCGCCGGCTGATATTGGCTCGGCCATGAAGGAAGCACTTAGCGCCTAGTCATCTCCAACTCATTCTGCAATGAAAACCTGCCCCCTCTGTCGCCGACCATACGAAGACGATTCGCTCGTCTTTTGTCTCGATGATGGAACGCGATTAGTCGGGCGACTGGATCAACCGGATCCCAACGCGACTTTGCACCTTCCGCAAGCGCCCTCTTCGAGCGAAGCGGCGCCCACGGTGATGCCGCCGCGGCCGACGGTTCCCAGTCCGCAAGCGACCATCACCGCGCGGCCTGATCAGTATCAATATCGCCCCGCAGTCGACGAACCTTCGAGCCACAAACGCAATCCGCTGCCCTGGATCCTCGCAATCGTTTTTGTGATCGGGATCTCGGCTGTGGCGATCGCCTTCATCCTGACGCGCGGTGGTTCGACCAACGTGGCGATAAGAAGTCCAACGCCCGATCCGAGAAGCACGCCCATCGTTCCAACCCCTGAGCCTACCCAGCCGCGGTCTTCGCCTGAACCCACAGTTGATTCGCCGAAGAAGGAAACGACGCCAAAGCCAACACCGGCTCCGACTCAAGAACGAGCAAAGCCGGCGTTCACTTTGATGAACAATATCACCTACGGCGGCGGCTCACGCATCACTTATTATCCGAGGTCTTCGGTCGGGGGATGTCAGGCCGATTGTGCGGCCAATGCGAGTTGCAGGGCTTTTACATGGATCAGGCCGGGAGCATATAACCCCGGAGACTCAGCCATGTGTTACATAATGGCGTCCGTCAGCGGACCAGTTTCGCATCCCTGTTGCATCTCGGGGGTTAAGAACTAATTAGCTATCTCTTATTAATTCAAAGACAGGCAGGAGTAGAATGACCGGTAACTTAACTTTCGCAATTATCAAACCCGACGCCGTCGCCGCGGGCAACGCTGGAAAGATCATTGATCGAATTATCAACGGCGGCTTTCGCATTCGCGCGATGAAGATGATTCATCAAACGCGCAAACAAGCCGAGGGCTTTTATGAAGTTCATCGCGGGAAACCGTTTTACGACGGCCTAACCGAATTCATGTCGAGCGGCCCCTGCGTCGTCATGGCTTTGGAAAAAGAAGGCGCGGTCAAAGCCTGGCGTGACGCGATGGGCGCAACTGATCCGGCAAAGGCCGATGAAGGAACGATTCGCAAAGATTTCGGATCATCAGTCGGCGAAAACGCGACACACGGATCCGATTCAGATGAGAACGCCGCGATCGAGATCGCATATTTCTTTAGTAAGCTGGAACTCATCTAACTCGTCAGTTGTCCGTTGTCAGTTGTTAGTTGCAACGGCCGATTGACGACCACTGACAACTGACCGCCTACGACTGACAAAACGATGAAACGCTGCCCAACCTGCAACCGCACGTTCGAAGAAGACTGGCTGGCCTTTTGTACTCAGGACGGCACGACCCTCGTGGAAGACTCGCCGGCGAGAGCTGACGAACCGCCGCCCACGATGCTCGCGCCACCTCCTCCACCGGTGGGTGGATGGAAGGCGCCGTCGGGCGATCTAGGTTCGGGACAATTTCAACCACAACCGTCGCCACCTCCTCAGCCACCGCAACCAAATTACGCGCCCCCATCAGGTGGCTTCGGTGCACCGCAGTTTCAACCACCACCGCAGCAGATGCAGGGTGGTTGGCAGCCGCCTCCACCGCCGCCGTACAAGGCCGGACCGAAACAAGGCATGGCGATCGCGTCAATGTGCTGCGGGATCTTCAGCGTAACCATCGGCTGGTGTTGTTATCTCGGAGTGATTTCCGCGCCGGTGGCCCTTGGCCTGGGCATCTATCAACTGATCCAGGTCAAGAATAAGCCGGAAGAGAACGGCGGCAAGTCGATGGCCATTGTTGGCGTAGCATTGGGAGGAGCTTACTTCCTTTTGCTGGCGCTCATCATAGTGATTTACGGCGCGGCGATTTTCATGCAGGGCGTCAAGTAATGGCTTCGGCTAATTCGGTAGGATGAAGTCGCTGAGGTAAGATAGAAGCCGTCATGTCACTGATCTCAGAAGTTATCGATTCGACGCGCGCGATCATCCAGGGGATGGGTGTGACGCTGTCGTACATTCCCAAGCGCAAACAGACAGTCGAGTATCCGGACGAGCCCGTCACGGTGCAGCCGCGTTATCGCGGTCAGCACCTGCTGCACGTCGACGAACTCGGCCGGGAGAAATGCGTGGCCTGTTTTTTGTGCGCCGCCGCCTGCCCTTCCGAATGCATTTACATCGAGGCTGCCGACGATCCGCGTCCAGCCGAAGAACGAACGGGCGTCGATGAACGCTTCGCTAAGGTCTACAACATAGACTATGGCCGTTGCATCTTTTGCGGTTTCTGCGTCGAAGCTTGTCCGAAGGATGCAATCACGCACGGCTACAACTTTGAGCTTTCCGTTTACAATCGCGCGGACCTGTTGAAGACAAAAGACGATTTGCTGATTACGAAGCAGGTTCAATCAAAGAACTATCGCGTGGCGTTTTCAGATGAGGACGTGGATTCGGAATACAAAGTGATCTAAGCCACGGGTCGAGGCAAGCGGCAAAGGTTAAGGGGCAAAGGGTAAGGGGAAAGCGACTTCCCTTTACCCTTTTCCCATTCGCCTTTACCCTTATTCGTCATGGGTCGAGAATTCCATTATCGTTGGGAATTTGATCTCAAGTCTTCGCCGGAACAAATCTGGCCGCTCATCGCCGACACCAATCGATTCAATCGCGACACGCACGTGCCTTCTGTTGAAACTCTCGCGGGCGAAACAAATCTCAAGAACCATCGGCGCCGCCTGCGGCTCTCGAGCTTCGGAATACCGATCGAGTGGGAAGAGCAACCATTCGAGTGGGTCCGGCCGAAAGTCTTCGGCGTAGTACGGCGCTATTTGCGAGGCCCGATCAGCGAGTTGCGTGTGCGCGTCGAGCTGACACAAATCGATGACGCACCAGATGAATCGTCATCGACCGAGGGAAAGCATACGAAACTCGTCTACGAAGTTTGGGCCGTGCCGAAGAATCTACTGGGCCGACTTGCGATCCCAATTCAGATCGGGCTGATTAGCGCCGGAAACTTCGCGCGGGCGATTCGTGAATATGACGCCCTCGCAAGTCACGGTCATGTCTTTGCGAACCAGGCCACGGACATAGAGTTTGT
>Ga0134121_10001977_pt1 | contig 18299 bp, 12 predicted proteins | sample KB301_FD_96463 | JGI IMG/M metagenome (GOLD analysis project Ga0134121, IMG submission 96463) | Terrestrial soil microbial communities without Nitrogen fertilizer from Kellogg Biological Station, Michigan, USA - KB3-0-1 | ecosystem: Environmental > Terrestrial > Soil > Unclassified ... | reverse complement strand
CCATCGAGCAGCCGCGGCAGGCGCCATCGTCCCCACATACCGGGGCCGTACCGCCACACGTGCTTGGACCGGCCATGATGCACTGGACACATACCGATCGCCTCATATCACAGATGGGTGTCGGTGACGTGCACTCTGTGTTGCTCATGCATCTCGAACCGTCGATCCCGCCATCCACCGTGTTGCTGTTTCCTCCGTGGGCGAGGCAGACGACATCATCGGGGTGATCCATGCAGAACTCCGGGTTGACCTCCTGGCAGGACAGCATCAGCAACAGCAGGGCACACAGGCTGGCAGCAAGACGTGTACTCGGTATCGACATGAGGCCTCCACTTCACGGCACGATCCTTGGTTAGAATGCGGTTGCCCATCCCGCGACGATGCCACCACTGGACGCGATCCCAACAGCCGGCGCGGACGACGCCGGCCTATGCCACCACAATAGGTAGGCGCCGGTAGCGAGCGCGGCGGCCCCCGCGATGCCGATCACCACACCGGTCGGCGTTGCCCCGGTGTAGCGGTACTTTTCGTTCGGACCGTCCCGCGTTCCGAGATCGATCAAGACGCCACCCGCGATGACAGCCAGCGCGCCACCGACGATGAGCATACCCTTCCAGTATCCCGGCCGAGCTGCTGGGGTGGCGCCGGAGGACGGCACCAGCGTGACCGCGACGGCTGCGGTCTTGCCTTCTTCCGCGATCGTGGTGCGTGTCTCGGGGCGATATCCAGCCTTGTCGACCATCACGACGTGCGCGCCGGGCGACGTGTTGAACGTCGCATTGGTCGCGCCGATCGGGTGGCCATCGAGTGTGATCTGCGCGCCGGTGGGCGTCGACACGACGTCGAGGATCGTGCGTCCCCCGCGCACCGCCAGATCCTGGAGGAGCTGGCGCGCCAGCTCGGTCGATGCCTCGATCAGCCGGTCATCGGCGCAGTGTTCGCAGAACCGCTGGCGAACGACGAGCGCTTGCGGCGCCGTGGTGATCAGCCGGGCGGTAAGCACCACCATCGGCACGCCGCTATCGACTTGCTTCTTGTCGACGGCGAACACGAAGATCCGGCGGATGCCTCGGCTGGCCAGCGACGCCGGCATGCACGCCCACGGCATGGCGGAATCGCCGCAATCGATCAGCTGCTCTGCGTCCTGCTTGGTCACCAGTTCGTGCGCCAGCGACCAGCCAGCTGCGCGAGCCGCTGCCATGACGGCAGACCCGACCACGGCGCGCTCGTGGTCCTCGGCCTCACCGCCGATCACCACCGATCCATCGCCGCGGGCATCGCCAGGTGCGCGAGAGCCATCGGCACCGACACGAGACGGACACGCAGCGCCAACCACACAGAGCGCGATCATCGCGTGGCTCGCCCGCATCACTGGCACCAAGCTCACCAGCTCCGCTCGATCGTGGCCGTCTTGTCGGGCTCGACCGTGATGGCCATGGTCTCGTCCATGCCGACGTCGTCATTCGAGAGCCGTATCTGATACCTGCCGGCGGGCACCGTCGCGCGAAACGGAGTCTGTCCGCTCCGCTTGCCGTTGAGCCAGATCACCGCCCAGGGCTTCACGAGGATCGCGAGCTCGCCGGTGCGCGTGACGCGGCCCCGCTCCCGGTACGACAGCGATCTGAACGGCATCCCGTCGGCGGAGCGAGGCAACGGCGAACGGACTGCTTCAGCGGCGATCACATGGACGAGGCCGGCCCTGGCGACGCCCGCATCGGTGACGCCGCCGACGCCGCCATCGATCGAGTTGGCCGAGCTGGCCGAGCTGGCTAACTTGGCCGGGCCAGTCGGCGCGGCCAAGGCGCTTGCCATCGCTACCGCGGATACCTCCCGCATGGCCGGCAAGCCGGCCGGCACGGGCAGGACCACGCGGCGATCCATCGCTCCAGATGGCACTTCCTCGTCACGCGCGATCACGGCCACAACCGCGAGGCCGCCGAGAACAACCGCCAGGAACGTCGCGGCGTAGATCCTGCGACGAGGATTCACGACTCCACGGAATGGAAAGGCCAGCGGGTCCGGTGGGGGTGGGTTCAGAATCCCGCTCGGTGTCGCGGACACCGTCAGGTGCTCGACGGCCACAGGGCCAGGCGCCGCAGCACCGCCAGGCGCCGCAGCACCGGCAGGCGCCGCAGCACCGGCAGGCGCCGCAGCACCAGCAGGCGCCGCAACACCGGCAGGCGCCGCAGCACCGGCAGGCGCCGCAGCACCGGCAGGCGCCGCAGCACCGGCAGGCGCCGCAGCACCGGCAGGCGCCGCAGCACCGCCAGGCGCCGCAGCACCGGCAGGCGCCGCAGCACCGCCAGGCGCCGCAGCACCGCCAGGCGCCGCAGCACCGGCAGGCGCCGCAGCACCGCCAGGCGCCGCAGCACCGGCAGGCGCCGCAGCACCCGGTGATCGCGCCCCGGCCACCCGGGGAAATCGCTCGGCGAGCAAGTGCACCAGCTCACCGCGTCCGTCGCGCGGCACATCATTGCAGCACAATAGCGCCTCGATCGCCGCCTTGGCCGTCGGATATCGAGCATCGCGATCGCGCGCGAGCAGCTTCATTGCGATCGCCTCGAGATCCGTGGGAACGCTGCTGCAAAAATCACTCGGCGCGGCAATGCCCCGGAACATCACCTGCGCGATGATCTCCTTCGAGGTACCGACGAACAGCGGCCTCCGGGCAAGCATCTCCCACAGCATCACGCCCACCGCATAAAGATCGGTCCGCCCATCGAGGATCTCGCCGGAGACCTGCTCGGGAGACATGTAGCTCGGCTTGCCGCGGACGGTCTCCGACCACACCCCTGCGCTCGCGTCACGTGCCTTGGCCAGCCCGAAATCGGATACCTTGACGGCGCCCTCGTAGCTGAGCAACAGGTTCTGCGGCGACACGTCGCGGTGAACCACCCCGCGCGTCCCGCTCCCCGGATCGGGCAGGTCGTGTGCGTAGCCGAGCCCCCGCAGCATCTCGATGACGATGAAGATCACGAGCGAGGGGCTTATCGGCCCGGACTTGAGCAGGCTCGCGAGATCCTTGCCGTCGACATACTCCATGACCAGGAACAGCCGGTCCTCGAGATCTCGACTGAAGTCGAGCACCGATACGATGTTCGGGTGGGCAAGCTGCGACACGATCTGCGCTTCGGAGACAAGCATCGTCACGAACGCCGGTACCTGTGACAGCCCCGCGAGCACGCGCTTGATCGCGACACGGCGAGCGAACCCTTCCACCCCGAGGATCGTGCCGACAAACACCTCGGCCATTCCGCCCGCACCGAGCTTGGCGCCAAGCTGGTAGCGCGAGCTGGCGTCGACCGAGGGTCGCAGCTGGCGAACTGCCTCAGGGCCGCCGGCACCCGCGGCCTCACCAACCAGCTCACGCGCATACGTCTTCACGATCGCAAGCCCGTCGGGTTCTAGCCCCACGGAAGGTACGGCCGCGGCGAGACGAAGCGCGAACGCACGGGCGCTGGAAGGGCGCTCGGCCGGATCAGGATTGAGCGCGGCGAGGATCGCAGATGCCCAGGCACTGCCGAGCCTCGAGAATCGCTCTCGCGGGTCGACCGGCGGCTGGGCTGTCTGCCGGCGATACAGCTCGGTCGCCGGCAGTTCGCAATAGCTCGCAGGGGACTCATCGTGCTGATAAGGAAACCACCCACCGGTGCTCATCTGGTACGCAATGACACCGAGCGCGAAGATGTCAGCCGCCGGGCTCACCGTGTCCCCACGCAGCTGTTCGGGCGACATGTACGCAGGCGTTCCGAGCACAGTGGCGGCCTGCCTCCCCGGCCCCGCCTCCAGATCATCGCCGAACTGCGCGACCCCGAAATCGTGCACTACCGCGTGGTGCGGATCGTCGTTGCGGGCGACCAAAACCACGTTCTCGGGCTTGAGATCGCGATGGACGATCTTATGCTCGTGCGCGGCCTGGATCCCATTGGCGATCTCGCCTACGATATGCATGATCGTGTGCACCGGCATCGGGCCGGCCTGGAACGCCATGTCCATGTAATGACTCAGCGTGCCCCCGTCGAGATAATCGAGCACCATGAACCATGCGCCGCTCGGAAGCTGCCCGACGTCGTGGACATGGATCAGATTACGGTGGTGAAGCCCAGCGATCGCACGCGCTTCGTTGACAAAACGTCGCACGCTCAACGCTTCCTGGGTCAGATGCGGCAGCAGAAGCTTCACCGCGCGCAAGATCTTCAGCACGGTGTGTTCCACTACATAGACGTTACCCCCGTTCCCTTCACCGAGCGGTCGCACGACCACGAACGGGCCGACCCGCGTGCCGATCATCGCGCCCAGGTCGCCATCGTCAAGGTGTCGGTCGTCACCCACCCGCATGAGCACTGTCTCGTATCCTTCAGCGAAGACCTATACCACCTGACAGCACTACTTCAAAGGATCTTCACCGCCGGGTTACTTGCGATCATTCAGTTTTTAGCTTCGTTTCTAATTTCAGTTTGATGCTTCATTGGACCGCTGCTGCTGACACTCCGAGCAGAGCTGCCCGCTAGATCCCGGAGCCATTTCCCCCGCTCCATTGCAGCATCGACATCAATATCTAGTCGTTGCTGCAATCGAGCAGAGAGATCGCTCCGGAGAACCCGCGATCGCCCCATGCCAGCATCACCTGGGCCTCGCTCCCGAGATCGTCGCGGCAGCCAACCCATTCAGCAAGGGCCAGGCAACCGGCGACGCGTTGCACCCCATATATGATGATAGCGCCTTCGAACGTGGTAGGGTGCCTCGATGTCTCCCGGTGAAGATCATTCTCGAAGCGGATCGCGCCGCGATGCCGCATTCAACGGTGTGAAGGTATTCTCGGCGACCATGTTCGCCGAGCGCGACCGTCTCGGCGACCGCGTCACCGATTGGATTGCCGCGAACAGCCACCTCAAGGTCACCGAGATGATCGTGACCCAGTCGAGCGACGCCGCGTTCCACTGCCTGGCGATCACGGTGTTCTACGCCGAGCAGCTGCGCCGCTAGGATCGCCTCGCGAAACGCTCGGCTGTACGGAGACGGCTCGCTTCCGCTCGCCCAGCTCGTTCAGCCAGGCCCAGGCCTGGCTGAACGGGACCAACCCCGGATGGTTGGGGATGGCGCTAGAACGCCTGGTGGGCGATGAACCCGCCGTCGCCTACGACCCACAGGTGACCCGGCGTCGTGGTGACCGACCATAGCTGCTTGGAGGTACCAAACGGCTGCGTGACCTGCCATGACACGCCGTTCCAGCGGCCGACGCGGCTTCCGTCCGTGCCCCAGATATCGGTCGGCGAACGGGCAGCCATGCTATTGAAGATCGCGCCGCCGGTCCTTTGACCGACCCACTGGCCGCCAACCAGGTGCATCGTCTCATAGAGTCCCCCCAAGTCGGAGACCCACACATCGCCGACCCCCACTGCCAGCACCGCAAACATCGTGCTCACGCTCGAGTCCGGCTTGCAGAGCGACCAGGTTCCGGTGAAATGGTGCAAGAAAGTACTTTCGCCGGTCGTCCATACGTCCGTAGGACCAGTGCCCGAGACCGATAGCAGGGTGCCGCTGAAACCATAGGAGGTGTACCCCGTCCCGTTCCACTGCAGCACATTCCCCGAACCGACGAGCCATACGTTCGTCGAGCTCGCCCCCCATACCGCGTCGAAATCCGAGGTCGAGCCAACGTTGACGGTCGACCATGCCGTCCCGTTGTAGCGCAGGACAGTCCCTTTGACACCAACGGCCCAGACGTCCGACGCGCTCGCCGCCCACACGCCGCGCAGGTTGCTCGTCGTCCCGCTGGACATCGCGCTCCAGCCGCTGCTGGTGCGATGCCAGATCGTGCCGTTGTCGCCTACCGCGAACACATCGTTCGCGCTGACGGCCCACACGCTGTGCAAGAGCGGCAAGACGGGCACGGAGGGCGGTGGTTCGATGCACCACTGTCCGACCGGACATGGCAAGAGTTCGGTGATGGCCTCGTAGTTCGCGGCCTCGTCCGTTACGTCCGGAGCGGAGGTCGCGCAACCCACAACAACAACACCGACAACAACGAGGAGGAATTTGCGCATGGTTTTATGGTCTCACGTAGGTGGTGATAACTTGGCGGAACACATGATCATCGTCGTCATAATGGGGAGCACCGTGGTGATGGTGGCGATGGCCGTGGTGATGTTCATCGTCGATCGGCTCGGCGTGACACCGCCGGTAGAACTGTCCATTCTCGGAGAACTGCTCGCATGCGGACTCGCCGGCGAAATCGCCGCAGTCACCCGCAAAGATGAAGCCGCACAGGGTCAGCTCCGGATGTGCCGGATCCTGCTTGGCACAGTCGCGATCGAGCAGGCCACCGGCATCGCCGGCTACCTGCCCCGCGCCGCGACACGCAATCCACAGGATTGGTTGATCCAGTGGGGTAAAAAAGTTGCCGTAGAACGCGCCCTCCTCGACCGAGAACAAGTCGAGCTCGGCCTCGCTCGTGGCGAGTGTGCGATCGGGGCCGCGGACCGAAATCGGGAGTGCGACTTCGTGCCCATTGACCCGTGCAAACAGACAGGCGCTCACCGAGGCCTTCCCGTCGCGGTCAAGCGGGTGGTGGAGCCAATCGCGTGCGAGTCCAATCTCACCAAAAAAGTCGAACTCCGTGCCGCTGATCGTGGCGACCAGCGTTATGTCGTTCGGGAGCGCACAGCTCACGATGAGCGAGAATAGTTCCCGCCCATCCGACGTGGCAAGTAACTCCCCCGCCGAGGCCATGTTTACTGTCAGTCGATTCGACGTAAGCCGACTTGCACCGAGCCGACTCGTTGATAATCGACTCGCTTGCAAACGGTTCGCAGTCATACGATTTGCTGTCATCCTGTTCGCGGTCAGTACTGCGGCTCGCGTCGTGGATTCGCTTTGAGTCTCAGTACAACTAGTAAGGAGAGACACCAGCGAAATAAGCAAATAACAGACTGGGCGCATGTTCATCCTCCGATTTCTCGAGGATCTGCCGATAGCTACCCATCGTGCAAGACGTATGTTGCGCCAGGGCCTCAGACCTCACATAGGTAGGACCCAAACCGCCAGAGACGTTCCCAAACCCTCAGATAGCGTCAGATACCCACAGTCCGATCGACAGTGGATATGGTGCCCACCCTTCGACATCGAGAGCGGGGCCGTCAACGAGCTGGCCACTGATCGTCGCCTTGCTCAAACCGATGGCAGCGCGCACTTGTCCCGAGATTCCACTGACCTTTTGGCGCAGCATCGCAGTGTCAACTCGCTCGCGCGGTATGACCGCCAGCATGCTGTCAGGTGCGGTCAGTGCCACGGTCAATCCGAGCGACTGTGCGGCGTCGATTGCCTGGGTGACCTCCACCGCATCGCCCTCCATATACAGTACAATGACGTCGATCTCCGCACCTTCCGTACCATGGATCACCACGCGCAACGCCGCGCTAAGACTGCGAGCACTGGTGAACCGTGCCTCGGGCTCAGGGGCAAGCGCACGCGCAATTGGCTCGTCGATTGCCGGATCAATATCAACCTTGGAGGACGGTCGCGGCCGGGGTCCATGTACCTGCAGGTAGCTCTGGACAACACCTGGCGCCCCGCCGAACGCTGGCTGCCCCGTGAGCATATGATAGGCGAGGAGTCCAAGTGCGTAGATGTCGGTTCTCGGATCCACCGGCTGACCTCGCATCTGCTCCGGAGCCATCGCTGCCGGCGTCCCCAGCATGCTGCGCGACGATGTCAGTCCAGGTCCGACCTGATCAACGAGCTTCACCAGGCCGAAATCCAGGAGGACGGGCCGGATGGCCCCGCGCTCTCGCGCAAGGATCACATTGGACGCCTTGACATCACGATGTACGAGACCTGCATCGTGGGCGGCGTTCAACGCATCGCACAGCGGCTCGAGGATCGACAGCATCTCAGCCGGTGGCAGCGCGCCGCGATCGTGGAGCACCTCCCGCAGGCTGGGGCCTTCGATGTACTCGAGGATCAGGTACGGCCGACCATCCGCGAGCGTGCCATGCCCCAATCCGCAGACGACGTTCGGATGATGCAACCGTTCGATGGCGTCGAGCTCGCGTTGAAACCGGGTCATGGCATCGACCGACTGCACCAGCTCGAGGTGCAGGACCTTGATCGCAACGATGCGGTCATCGACCTCACGTCGCGCGCGCCAGACCTGTCCGAAGCCGCCCTCCCCGATTAAGCGATCGAGATGGTAGCCCGGAAGCTCGAAGCTATGAGAACCGTCCAACAAAGCACTCTTACCATCGCCCTGTGCAGTGCGTCTCTTGGAAGCGCCGCCAATGGTGATGGCCCGGGATCCTCTTCGAGTATGCCATCCAAGAAGAGGATGACCAGCGGTACGACCGAGGTAGGGACCGTCAAAACGCGTGTCGCCGTGCCCAGACCGGGTTCCGGCTCGCCACCGCGCGCACCCGCGCAAGCTTCTCGGGCGGCAGCGCGCCGCGCTGATGCGCAAGCGATGCGAGCTCGAGCCGAACGTCCTCACTGAGCACCGCATCGGCTCGCGCAAGCCAGTGGGCCCACGCATCGATTCCATCCGGCCCACCTGGTCCATCCGGTCCATCCAGTGCATCCACTCCATCCAGTGCATCCACTCCGTCTGGCGCGACGCAGCACTGCAAAACACCGACGATGATGCGGTTATCTTCACCGATGTCTAGCTTGCCGATCTCGTCGAGCAAGCTGCGCGTCTCGTCGAGCTCACCGCGTGCAGCCAGGATCCGTGCCAGGATCAGCTTGTCCCCCCACGTCGCACCCTCACCGTGACCGCGCGTGAGAGATAGTCCGCGGCGCGCCAGGTTGGCAGCCTCGTCCAGCGCCCCCTGCCACAGCCGCAGCTCGGCGAGGTTGTGGGTCGCGATTCGCTCGAGGGTTGCCTGCCCGGCTTCGCGGGCGAGCTGGATCACGATCCGGAGGTCTGCCTCGACGTGCTCGACCTGCCCGCGCATCGTCCACAGCACCATCCGGTTCGCGTACGCCGCTCCGAGGTGAAACCGGTCGTCGTCGCGCTCGCAGGCCTCGATCAGCTCGCGGAACACGACCTCGGCGCGATCGAGCTGCATGATCTCGGCGAGCGCCGGCCCCAGCATGACGAGCGCGATCGTCTCGGTCTCGAGGTGACCCGCTTGCCGCGCGAGCGCCACGACTTCCTGCAGGAGCGTCACCGCCTCGCCGAACCGCGCCTGGCGATACACGGTCCGCGCTCGCGCGAGGGCGATCTCCGGATCCAGCTCGGCGATGCCGGCGTCACGGTGGCGTGCCTCCGCGCGCGCCGCGACGGTTGCCGAGCCCGCGAAGTCATCGCTCCAGTCGAGCGCGGTCGCCTGCTCGAGCAACACCTCGATCTCGAGCCGGGCGTCACCCAGGCCGAGCGCGAGCGCGAGCGCATCGTCGAGATCAGCGAGCGCGTCGCGCACGCGCTGCAGGCGATAGCGCGCCCGGGCGCGGCCGAGCAACGCGCGTCCGCGCTGGACATCGTGCACGTCGAGGTTGCGCACGGCGCCCTGCCATGCCTGATCGGCGTCGAGCGGGCGGTGCGTGCGATGCGCGGATTCACCGAGCGTGGCAAACGCGCGCGCGGCAACCCTGAGCTCGCCGACGGCCTCGGCGTGGCGGGCGACGCGCTCGGCCGCGGCGGGATCGTGGCGATCGCGCGCGCACCACAGATCGAGCGCGGCCTGATGCAGCGCGCGGCGCTCGTCCTCGTTGGTCGTCGCGTAGACGCCCTCCTGCAAGAGCGCCTGGCGAAACGCCCAGCCCGCTCCAGACGGCACGAGGATCGTCGCGGCGGCGAGCTCGGCGAGCCCGATGTCGACGTCGATCATCGTGGTGGCCCCGCCGGTCTGCTCGACGAGCTCTACCACCGCCGCGATCTCGTCGCGCTCGAACTCGTCGCCGAGGATCGCGCATACCCGCGCGAGCGCGGCCAGCTCGACGCCGAGCCCCGCAAGCTCGCGGGCGGCCAGCCACGGACCGAGCGCGATCGGCGGGAGCGCGTCGAGCGCGGTGGTGTCGAGGAAGTGCTCGCCGTTGGGGCGCGTGCGGATCGCGCCGCGATCGTGGATCTCGCGCACCAGCGAGGCCAGGTGCAGCGGATGGCCGTGCGCGATCGCCACGATCTGACGCAGCGCCCGCAAGGGCGGATACTCGGCGGGCTTGAGCAGCGCCGCCGTCATCGCGACCGCGGAGTCCTCATCGAGCTGCCCCAGGACGTCGCGGCGGTGGCGCTCGGCGCGTCCGCCGAACCTGGGCCGCCGCTGCTCGATGCGAGGCGTCCCGAGCGCGAGGATCCACAGCGCGAGCGGCTCGCCGCCGAGCGTCGCGTACTCGAGCGCGTCGAGCAGATCGTGATCGGCGAGGTGGATATCGTCGACGATGATCGCGAGCGGCCGGTCGCGCGCCGCGGCGCGCAGCGCGTCACCGACGGCCCGCACGATCGGGCCCTCAGGTGCACCGATCACGTCGGCCAGCGCGCTGTGTCCCGAGCGTCCGGATCCCGGCGGCGGGATCGCCCCAAGATGAACACGCGCCCCCAGCTCGCGCAGCCGCGGCACCAGCGCGGTCGCGAGCGCCGTCTTGCCGATGCCGTGGTCGCCGGCGACGAGCGCGAACCCTGGCCCCGCGCTGCCGAACGCGGCGGCGGCATCGGCCAAAAGCTCGGCGAGCAGCGCATCGCGGCCGAACAGCTCGGCGGTCATGCCGGTGTCGCCGAGCATCACGAACCCCGCGCCGAGCTCGCTCGGCCGCATCGGCGCCCGCGTCACCGTCGCGAGCGCCCGCGTGACCACCACCCCGGTCCACGGCGCTCCCGGCAGCCAGCTCTCGGGGCGATCGACCGCGTCGCCCATGAGCCTCGGCGCCACGTGCAACGGCTCGAGGTGGAGTGCGACGCGCGCGCCCGCAGCGGCGAGATCGCGTGCGGCGGCGATCGCGGCGCTCGCCGGATCGGCATGCTCGGCGCCGACCACGCCGCCCAGGACCCGGCGCCCGCGCTGCGAGATCACCGCGATCTTGCGCGCCGCGAGCGCACTCAGGAGCGCGCGATCGACGCGCGGGAGCTCGGCCCACAGGAGCACGACCGGCTGCTTGCCCCCGCTGACCATCGCGACCGAGTGCACGCGGGTCGGCGATGGGTCGTCGCGCAAGACCGAGATCCGGCGGCACACCTCGGTGACGCTGTCCGGCCGGCGCGACGGCAGCTTCGCGAGGCAGTCATGGCACACCGCTTCGATCAGGGCCTGCACCGGCGCGAGCGCGCTGAGCGGCGGCGGGCGCAGGGCGGCATGAGCGCGCTCGAGCCCCGATGCGTCGCCCAGAAATGGCGGCCGGCCGGCACACAGCTCGTACAGCACGCAGCCGAACGCGTAGATGTCGGCCCGGACATCGACCGCGGCCGCGTCGAGCAGCTGCTCGGGCGGCATGTACTCGAGCGAGCCGACCTGCACCCCGGCGCGCGTCGGATCATCCGGATCGCTGGGCAACTTGCGCGCGAGCCCGAGATCGAGGATCACGACCGAGCTGTCCGACCGGCGGACGAGGTTGTCGGGCTTGAGATCGCGGTGCACGAAGTCCGCCGCGTGAACGCGGTCGAGCGACTCCAGGATCCCGACCGCGATCTCGAGCGCCAGCTCGAGCCGGAGCGGCGAGGTCAGGAGCTCGCCGACGTTGTGCCCGGTGACCCGCTCCATCGCGATCCATGCGCGGCCGTCGTCGAGCACGCCGTGACCGTACAGCCGCGGCACCGCGGGCGCGCCGATCGCGGCGAGCGCCTCCGCCTCGCGAGCCATCCGCGCCCGCGCGAGCTCGTGATCGGCATGCGCGACCTTGAGCACGCCCCCCGGGATCTCCCACACCGATGCAAACCCCCCACTCCCGATGCACGCACCGACCGGTTGCGACCACACCGGGGTGGCGCCCTCGTAGCGCACCTCGGGCGCCGGAGGGCCTCCGTGCGTGAAACACGCCTGGCCCGCCATCAGGCGGCGGTGACACGTCGAGCAGCGGGCCACGCGTTGACTCTACGCTGGCCAGGCCAGTGGCTCGTGCAGTCATGCTAGTGTTTCGGCCGCAGGTGTTCGAGAACGTCATCGAGGCGATGGTCGATGCCGTGTTGGTCGTCGACGTTGAAGGCCGCGTCACGTTGACCAACTCGGCAGCCGCGGCGCTTACCGGTTACTCTGTCGAGGAGTTACGCGGGACGCCGATCGCGCGGCTCCTCCGCGACGATACCTCGGGGTTACGCACCGTGGTCCGGCGCCGGATCGAAGACGGCGCGGTGCTACGCCGCGAAGAATCCTGGCTGGTCCCCAAAACTGGCAAGCCGATCCCGGTTTCGGTCACGGGTTCGCCCGTGATGTCGGATGGCGTCCTACAAGGCATCGTGCTGGTAGCCCGGGACATCCGCGAGCTACGCGAGCTGTTGTCGACGAAGGAATCCGAGATCGCACGCCGCCGCAAGGCGGAGGAAGAGCTGCGCGCCGCGAAGGCCTCGATCGAGGAGCAGCTCGAAGAGACCCGCAAGTCGCTCCTGCTCGCCGAACGTCGCGCCACGCTCGGCACGCTGGCCGGCGGTGTTGGCCACGAGCTACGCAACATCGCGCAGATCCAGGTCGCGGCGGTCGACGAGATCCTGGCCGCGCTCGCGTCCAACGACGACGTCACCGCGTTGACCCGCACGCTGCTGCCCGATCTCGAGCGGGTCGCCGAGCACATCACCGAGCACGGCAAGCGCCTGATGCAGCTTGCCCGGCCCGGGCCGGATCACGTCGGCCCGATCGATCTGAACGCGGTGGTCAAGGACGTGATCGCGATGCTGCGCGGCGCCGGCAAGCTGCGCCGGCTCGAGGTCATCCTGGCGCTCGGGTCCGAGCCGCTGGTCGTCACCGTCAACCGGACGCGGATCGAGCAGATCCTCGTCAACCTCGTGGTCAACGCGGTCGACGCGATCGGCGATCAGAACGGCTCGATCACGATCGACGTGCACCCGAGCGTGGATGGCAAGCGCGTCGTGTGTGAGGTTCGCGACACGGGGATCGGGATCTCCCCTGACAACCTCACGAAGATCTTCCAGCCATTCTTCACCACCAAGCCCGAAGACAAGGGCACGGGCCTCGGGCTGCCGGTCGCGCGAGGTATCGTCGAGAGCTATGGCGGCACGCTGGTCGCCACTTCGGACGTCGGCACCGGCACCACGTTCACGTTCGATCTACCGCGCTAGGCTACCGGCGCCAGGTCGCCGCGCCCCGTACGCCGCGTGACCCGCCGCGCGAGCGGGCCGTAGACCACCAGGGTGGCGGCCGTGACGGCCAGCATGCGCTCGATCCGGGCGTCCGGAGCCAGCGCGCGAATCGCGATCGCCGCGGCCGCCGCGGCCGCCGCGCAGGCGATCACCGGCATGACGCCCCGCAGGTAGCGCGCGAGCGTCACCCCCGTGCGTGCGAGCGCGAACCCGAGCACGACGGCGAACGCGAGCGGATATGCCAGCGCCCACGCCCAGGCAACCGCGACGTAGCCGAGCGCGGTCCATCCCAGCGCGGCGGTGACGAACGCGGCCGGCAACAGGATCGCGGCGACCAGGTTATAGATGAGCGCGTCGCGCGCGTGGCCGAGCCCGGCGAGCATCGGCGGCAACACGTAGCTCGCGGCGCGCAGCGCGCCGACGGCACACAGGATCCGGGCCGCGGTGGCGGCGGCGGAAGCGACGGGGGACGGAAGCGATGACCCGAGCGATGGCCCAAGTGATGGATAGAGCAACGCGAGCCAGTCGTCCGCGCACACGCCGATCACCACGAGGATCGGCGCGATCGCGACGAGGTTTTGTCGCGTGAACCGGACGAGCAACTCGCCGGCGCCGCCGCGGTCGTTGGACAGCCGGGCGAACGCGGCGAACGCGACCTCTCCGGTGACCATCGAGACCAGCCGCACGACGTCGAGCACGAGCTCGTAGGCAAGGCGATAGGCGCCGACGGCGGCGTCGCCGAACACCCGGCCGATCACCAGGTAGTCGGTGCTCGTGTAGAGGAAGTAGAGTAGCTCGCCGGACGACACCTGGACGCCGAACCTGAGCGCCGAGCGCGCCGCCCGGACGTCGAACACGAGCGCCGGCCACCACGGGCGGCACAGCTGCAGGCCGATCGTCGTGACGGTGACGTTGGCGAGCGGACCTATCACGAAGCACCAGATCCTGAGCTCGGGGATGCCATGCGCGCCGGCGTAGGCCGCGGCGAGCTTGCCGAGCGAATCGGCGAGCATCGCGGCGATCCGTACGGCCGCGAGCGCGCGAAACCTGAGTTCCTTGCGCAGCAGCGCCTCGGGAACCAGGTGAGCGCTCTGCACCACGAGCTTGGCGGCGTAGCCGATCACCAGGCCCCCGACGATCGGGGTGAACGCATCGCCGATCACGCCCGAGGCAGCCACCGCCAGCGCGAGCACGCCGAGCGATCCCGCGAACGCGGTCCATGCGATCGACGACAGCGTCCGGCGATCGGGATCGCCGCGCACCGCGGCGGCACCGAGCCCAAGCATCGCGAGCCGCTCGATCACCGGCGCCATCGCGCTCGCGATCGTCGCCGTGCCGAGCTCGGCGGGTGACACCCAGAGCCACAGGCAGAGCACGGTCGTCACCGCATCGAGCGCACCGACCGCACCGCTGGCGAGCCCGACCCACGCGATACCGCGCCGGATCTGACCATGCAGCTCGCGAAGGTCCACCACCCGTGAAAGCCTAGCCCGAATGCTTCGGGCGAGCGCCCCGACCGCTCAGCTGCCCTGGATCAACTCCAGCATGCCCTCGCCGATCTTCTTGCCGCGCAGGACGCGATAGTCCGAGCCCCATTGCTCGAGCAGCAGCGTGTCGTCGCCCGGCGCCGCGTACAGCCACCAGCGCACGCGCTCGGCGTGGCCGTCGGGGCGATCCTTCTTGAGCGCGCCGAGCGGGCCGAGCTCGCCGTGGAGCGCGCAGGTCGCGGCCCCGCGCTTGTCGAGCGCGTAGCGCACCTCGCCGATCACGAGCACCTCCGGCGGATAGCCGGCGATCTGGGTCGTCTCGTCCTGGGTGAGTAGCCGCACGGAGCCCGCGCCCATGCGCTCGATGCCGGCGAGCAACCACTTGACCTCACCGCCGTCGACCACCCGCGCCCCGATCCAGCGATGGCCGTCCTCGTCGTAGTTGATCATGCCCTCGACGACAAAGTCCTTGCCGTCGATCGTCAGGACGTCGTCGACCCGCAGATCACGAACGCCGCGCTCGAGGAGTTTGTCCCCGGCGGCGGGCAACGCGCGCGGCGCGCCGCCCCCGGGCAAGGCCTTGCGGCGCTCGTTGGCCGCGATGCCGGCGGCGGTGATGCCACCGATCACGGTGAGGAGCACGAGCAGGATCCAGATCACGGAGGAACTATCCACGCATGCGCCGCGTCAACGCAACGCGACCACCCCCAGGAAATGAGGTTCGAGGAACCGGGCCAGGGTGCCTTGACACGTCTCCGGCACGCACGTAAACCGAACGCGCTTGCCCACGATGAACATCATCGAAGCCGTCCGTAGTGCGCTGCAAACCCAGATGCGCGCGGACTCGCGAGTGGTCGTGCTCGGCGAGGACATCGGCAAGTTCGGCGGCGTGTTTCGTGCAACGAGCGGTCTCTATGATGAATTCGGCGGCGATCGCGTGATCGACACCCCGCTCGCCGAAGCCGGGATCATCGGGACGGCGATAGGCATGGCGCTGTACGGACTGCGCCCTGTCCCGGAGATCCAGTTCGGCGACTTCATCTTCCCCGCGTTCGACCAGATCGTGAACGAGCTGGCCAAGTTTCGCTATCGCTCCGGCGGCCACTACCCCTGCCCGGTCGTGATCCGCACGCCGGTCGGCGGCGGCATCCGCGGCGGTCATTATCACTCGCAGTCTCCCGAGGCGCTGTTCATCCATACGCCCGGCCTCAAGGTGGTCGCGCCGAGCAATCCCTATGACGCGAAGGGGCTCCTCCTGGCGTGCATGCGGCAGAACGATCCGGTGCTGTTCATGGAGCCCAAGCGGATCTACCGCGCGAGCAAGGGCGAGGTGCCCGAAGGCGACTACACGATCGAGCTCGGTAAGGCCGCGGTCGTGCGCGAGGGGTCGCAGATCACGCTTTTGGCGTGGAGCGGCATGGTGTCGATCGCCGAAGAGGCAGCCAAGCAGGCCGAAACGGCCGGGATCTCGGTCGAGGTGATCGATCTCCGCACGCTGATGCCGTTCGACATCGAGGCGCTGATCGCCAGCACCCGGAAGACCGGGCGCGTCGTGGTCGTCCACGAGGCGCCGCGCACCTGCGGGTTCGGCGCCGAGCTCATCGCCTCGATCCAGGAGCGCGCGATGGAATATCTCGAGGCGCCGATCATCCGGGTGACCGGGCTCGACACGCCGTTCCCGTACAGCCTCGAGCACGAGTACCTACCCACCGCAGATCGCGTGATGGCAGCGATCCGCAAGACGCTGGAGTGGTGATATGGCGTTCAACTTCTACATGCCCGATATCGGCGAAGGCGTCGTCGAGGGTGAGATCGTCGCCTGGAAGGTCAAGGAGGGTGATCGGGTCAAGCTCGATCAACCGATCGTCGAGGTCATGACCGACAAGGCGACCGTCGAGTTACCGTCGCCGCGTTCCGGCACGATCGTGAAGATCAACTACAAGGATGGCCAGATCTGTCCGGTCGGCCAGATCCTGGTCGTGATCGACGATGGCGGCGCCGTCGCAGTGACAGATGCCCAGCCCGCCGGCAAGCCAGGCGCGCACACCGACGGTCACGGCGCGGGCCACAGGGCAACACCCGTGCCGCGCCCGGCCACAACCACAGCAACCGCGACGACCGGGCACCTGGTCGGTCAGCCCCCCACGGCCTCAAGCAGCGGAGCGACCGGTAGCACGACCGGCGGTGCGATCGAGATCGTCGATGCCACAGTGGGGCGCCAGCGCGTCCTGGCGACCCCGGCAACGCGCCGGCTGGCGCGCCAGCTCGGGGTCGAGATCGGCAAGGTCCCGCCGACCGGCAAGCACGGCCGGGTCACGGCCGACGATGTCCGCGGCTATCCATCGAACGGCGGCGCCGCTACCCATGGCGGCGCGCCTGCCGGCACGCCTGCCACGCAGTACGCACCGATCGCGATCGCCAAGGGTGGCGACGAGGAGCGAATCCCGCTGCGAGGCATCCGCAAGCGGATTGCCGAGTCGATGACACGCTCGGTGCATACCGCGGCGCACTTCACCTACGTCGAAGAAGTCGACATGACCGAGCTCGTCGCCGTGCGCGAGCGTGCGAAGTCGCGCGCGGCCGACCGTGGGGTCAAGCTCAATTACCTGCCGTTCATCGTCAAGGCGGTGGTCTCCGGCCTCAAGAAGTGGCCGCAGCTCAACGCCAGCCTCGACGAAGCAACCCAGGAGATCGTGCGCAAGAAGTACTACCACATCGGGATCGCCGCCCAGGGCCCACACGGCCTGACGGTCAGCGTCGTGCGCGACGCAGACAAGCGCTCGATCTTCGATCTATCGCGCGAGATCGATCGGCTCGGCGAGGCCGTGCGTGCGGGCACCGCGACCCGCGAGGAGCTCACCGGCTCGACCTTCACGATCAGCTCGCTCGGCAAGCTCGGGGGAGTACTGGCCACGCCGATCATCAATTTTCCGGAAGTCGCGATCATCGGCGTGCACAAGATCGAGGAGCGGCCCGCGGTGCGCGGCGGCCAGATCGTCGCACGCCACCTGATGAACCTGTCGATCTCGGTCGATCACCGCCTCGCCGACGGCTGGGACGGCGCGATGTTCCTCCAGGACGTCAAGACGCTGCTCGAAGATCCGACGACGATGTTCATGGAGATGGTGTAACGCACATGGCGCAGTCCGTACCGGCCAGTCCGATCCACCGCGGCGCCCTGGCTTATTTCGATGGTGACGACCAGACCAAGGCGCGTGGGCTGTTTCAGCTCGTGCGCGAGAATGGCACTGCCGTGGACGAGGCCGCGCTGGCGGGGCTCGATCGGGAGTTCGCCCGCAAGCTGTTCGAGAGCATGGTCCGGATCCGGGTCATCGACGCGCGCATGATGGCGCTCCAGCGCCAGGGCCGGATCGGGTTCTACGGCGAGGCCACCGGGCAAGAGGCGGCCGTGGTGGGCTCGGCGGCGGCCAGCGAGCCCCAGGACTGGATCGTGCCGGCGCTGCGCGAGGCCGGGGTCGGCCTGTACCGCGGCATGACGCTCGATTCCTACCTCGCGCAGATCTTCGGCAACGCGGAGGATCCGTCGAAGGGCCGCCAGCTGCCCTGCCACCCGT
>Ga0134121_10001975_pt1 | contig 18306 bp, 19 predicted proteins | sample KB301_FD_96463 | JGI IMG/M metagenome (GOLD analysis project Ga0134121, IMG submission 96463) | Terrestrial soil microbial communities without Nitrogen fertilizer from Kellogg Biological Station, Michigan, USA - KB3-0-1 | ecosystem: Environmental > Terrestrial > Soil > Unclassified ... | reverse complement strand
TGACCGACACGCTGGGGCAGCAATTCATCGTGGACAACCGGCCGAGCGCCGGCGGCAACGTGGCGGGCGAGCTGGCGGCGCGCGCCGTGCCCGACGGTTATACGCTGTGGGTCGCCACGCCCACGTCCGTCATCAATCCGAGCCTGTGGCGCGACGTGCGCTACGACGTGCTGAAGGATTTCGCGCCGGTCGTGCAACTGGTGGATTCCCAGTTTGTCCTGTCCGTGCGCAACACGGTGCCCGTCAACTCGGTGAAGGAACTGATCGCATACGCCCGGTCCCAGCAGCAGAAGTTGGCATACGCGTCGAGCGGAGTCGGCAGCTCGAATCACCTGGCGGGGGAATTATTCAAAACGATGGCCGGAATCGACCTGGTGCACGTCCCATATAAGGGGGCCGGCCCGGCCATCAGCGCGCTGCTCGCGGGGGAGGTTGGAGTAATCTTCAGCAGCAGCGCGAGCGTCATCGGCCACGCCAAGGCGGGCCGGGTCAGAATTCTTGCCGTAACCGGCCCGAAGCGGACTCCGGTCGCGCCCGACGTGCCGACGATCGCCGAGTCGGGCGTGCCCGGATACTCGGTCACCGGATGGTATGGATTCGTCACGCCGGCGAAGACGCCCAAGGGGGTTATCGAGCGTCTCAACGCGGCGGTGAACAGCGCGCTGCCAGAGTTGCGCGAACGCTACGCGAGCCTGGGTGCGGACGTGAGCGGCGGCACACCCGCGGAGTTCGGACTATTTCTCAAGAATGAACATGAAAAGTGGGCCCGGGTCGTGAAGCTCTCCGGCGCCAAGGTCGAATAATTTGGACTGACAAGGAACGTGAACATGGCTAAAGACAGCAAGGCAAAGCATCTTCCGTTATCTGGCGTGGTGGTTCTCGACCTCACGCTGGCGCGAGCCGGGCCCACGTGCGTGCGGCACCTCGCGGACTGGGGCGCCGAAGTGATACGCATCGAGCCGCCGGTGCCGGCGGGAGAGGACGTGATCGGCCGTCGCAACGGGGCGGACTTTCAGAACCTGCACCGCAACAAGAAGATGGTGCAGCTCGATCTGAAATCGGAGAAGGGCCACGCCGTATTGATGCGGCTGGTCGAGCGCGCCGACGTGCTGGTGGAAAACATGCGTCCCCAGGTCAAGGACCGGCTGAAGATCAGCTGGGAGCACGTGAAGAAGGTCAACCCGCGGCTGGTTTACGGCAGCATTAGCGGGTTCGGACAGACCGGGCCGTACCGCGAGCGCGGCGGCGTGGACCAGATCGCGCAGGGCATGGGCGGTCTGATGTCGATCACCGGGTTTCCCGAGTCGGGACCGGTGCGCGTCGGCATCCCGATCAACGACCTGACGGCGGGCAACCTGCTCGCCATGGGTATCGCGATGGCGCTGTTCGATCGCAGCCGTACCGGCGAAGGCCGCTGGGTGTACACCAGCCTGCTCGAGGCGCAGATCTTCATGCTCGATTTCCAGGCGGCGCGCTCCCTCGTGAAAGGGGAAGTGGCGAAGCAGGCGGGCAACGACCATCCCACGTTCACGCCGACCGGCGTATTCCCGACCAGCGACGGATCAATGAATATCGCATCGAGTTCTACGCGGCTGTGGACGCGGCTGTGCGACGTGCTCGGCAAGCCGGAGTGGAAAGACCATCCGGACTGGAACACCGGGGTGGGGCGTACTCAGCACCGCGCGGCCCTCAACAAGGCGATCTCGGAGATTACCCGGCAGAAACCGGCTGCGCATTGGGTGGAGCAGTTCGAGGCGGCGGGCATACCCGCCGGCCCCATCAACACCATCGACAAGGTCTTCGCCGACCCGCAGGTCCAGCATCTCGGCATTGCTGCGCCGATCAGCAGTCCGCTATTTGGAGACACGAAGTTTGTCGGATCGCCGATCAACTTCACCGGCTCGCCACGGGAGATCCGCTACCCCGCCGGGGAGCCCGGCGCGCAGACCGCGGAAGTGCTGGGATGGCTCGGCTGTTCAGAGGCTGAAATCGAGCAACTGCGCTCGACGGGGGTTACCCAGGCCACTGACTCCAAACCGCGCACGGAACGCGCGGCGTAGTTAAACAAGCAGGATATTCAATCCAGACGAAATTGCCGTTCGCCGGTTTCTCGGACGCGGACGCAAAGATTGCGAGCCGCGCCAGTCAGGCGGCCCGCAATTCCTGCTGGTTTACCGGACGAATTCGCTGGTCATCGTGCCGCCGAGCACCATGGAGCGCCCGTACTGGGCGTCGACAAGCTGGAACTGGGATCCGCTCAGCGCATCGTAACCGTAGGTGGTCTGGTTGATGAAATAGACCTGGCCTGGCGCAGCATTGACATTTATCACGCCGCTGTCGCCGGCCATGCCGGCGATCCGGTGCATGCCGCCGGGCGCGACGACGCGGATGTATGTGCCCTTGTAAGTCGAGCCGATCGCCTGATCGTCGAACAGGATCGGAGCGACGAAGGGGCGCTCGAGCCGATGCCGTACCACGTAGATGACGGCGCGGTCGGATACGGGCTCGAAACGCTTCGCGGCGGTATCACCGGGATGCGGGGGCAACGGCGCACAGGCGGAGAGGGCGAACAACAGTCCTGCAATCGTCAGGCTTTGCCACATAAATGTCTCCTTGGATTCGGTTATCACCCGTAACAGCGGAAAACTGCGGGCCGCTGCCTATGCGAGGTCAACATGCGGGCGCCCCATACTATTCCGGTTGCCTGCTGATCGCAAGCGATGATTGTATATAACCAATTGAATTTATTATAGTTATTGTTCAACCACGACTGGCGCTGCGCGCGCCAGGCCAGTCGCCTGGCAGTCCCAATCGAATTATTGGACGACTTCGCTGGTCATTGTTCCGCCGAGCACCATGGAGCGGCCGAACTGTGCGTCAACGAGCTGGAACGAGGATCCGCTCAGCGATCTGGGCCGGCCGAAGGTGCGCTGGCTGATGAAATAGATTTGTCCCGGCTGCACCTGAAGAACTATCAGACCGCTGTCGACGGCGAATCCGGCAATGCGGTGCGTGCCGCCGGGCACGACGATGCGGATATAGGTGCCGCGGTAAGTCGAGCCGATCATTTGATCGTCGAGCAGGACTGGGGCGACGAAATCCGGTTCAAGCGGATGTCGCACCAGGTAGATGACCGCCCGGTCGGGAACGGTTTCGAAGCGCTTGGCCGCTGCGTCGCCGGGCGGCGGGGGTAATTGCGCGCAGGCGGTGAGCGCGAACAGGAGTGCTGCGATCGACAGGCGATGCCACATGGAGACCTCGCTCGATTTGATGATCACGGTCAATGGCGAAAAACTCTGGACCGCTGCTGACGCCGAGTCAACATGCGGGCGTCGCATGCTATTCCATTGCGTGACTCTCGCAGCTGCGAGCAGGACATAAACTATTGCTTTCATTGTTTTATTTTATTGATCGGGTGGTTCCGCACTTCCAGCAAGCGGTGAACTGGCCTTCCAGCTGCTCGCCGCACTGCGGGCAGCGCCAGCGCTGGTCGCGAAATTCGTGGGCGAAGTCGCCGTTCAGGAACGCAACCAGCAGGCCGTGTGCGCGGTCGTACTGCGCGTCGTCGGTCACCCACACGCTGCACACGTCAACCGGCAGCTCGCCCCAGCCGCTGGTGAGATATTCGCCGCGCACCACGGCGGCGATTCCGTTCGATTCGAGAAAACCCCTGATGAGATGGGCTTCGGGCGCGTGCCGGGCGGAGTGGAGCTGCTTCATATTCAGCTATGAGTGATCAGCGGTGAGCTTACACCCGACGGGCGCATGCTAGAATCGCCGCAACTTTTCCGGCGTCAAATTCCCGCGTTTTTCCGCATGCCCGGCAACGAAGAATTGGTCTTCCTGAGTGCCGCCGAGCAGGGCCGGCTGTTGCGTGCTCGCAAGCTTTCCCCTGTCGAACTCGTGCGCGCGTACCTCGAGCGCATCGAGCGCTACGACGGAATTCTGCGCGCCTACATAACGGTCTGCGCCGAGCGCGCGCTCGCCCGGGCGCAGCAGGCGGAGCACGAGATCGCCGCGGGCGCATACCGCGGGCCGTTGCACGGCATTCCGTTCGGCGTGAAGGACCAGCTATGCACGAAAGGTATCAGGACCACCCTGGGCTCGCGCATCACGGCCGACTACGTGCCGGACCACGACGCCGCGGTAATCGAGCGGCTCGACGCGGCGGGCGCCATCCTGATCGGCAAGGAGAACCTGCACGAATTCGGCAAGGGCGGCACCAACGTGTTTGCCTTCGGGCAGCCGCGCAATCCGTGGAATCCCGCGCACAATCCCGCTAGTTCATCGAGCGGCTCGGGCATTGCGCCGGCGGCCGGCTTCTCCTCCGGCTCGCTGGGCGAGGACACCGGCGGGTCGGTGCGCAGTCCGGCGGCGGCGAACGGCGTCGTCGGGTTGCGGCCCACGTTCGGCCGCGTGAGCCGCCACGGTGGCGTCATGTACGCGTGGACGGCGGACACGCTGGGCCCGCTCACGCGCACCGTCGAGGATAATGCTCTCTTCCTGCAGGCGATCGCCGGGCACGATCCCCGCGATCCGCTGACCAGCACGCGCCCGGTGCCCGATTATTCGGCGGCGCTTGTCCCCGACCTGCGCGGGATGACGCTGGGCGTGGTGCGCGAGATGACCTGGCCCGACGGCGTGCACGCCGAAGTGCGCAGCGCGATGGAGGCCGCGCTCGAAGTGCTGCGCGGACTCGGCGCCAGCGTGAAAGAGGTCTCTCTCAAGCTCGCGAAGCATTCCGTGCCGCTGCAGCTGCTGACTTCGGATTCGGATATCGCATCCATGATGCTGAAGCGCTGGTTGCGCACGCGCTGGGATGAGTTCGATGTCGGCACTCGCACCCGGCTGGCAGCGGGCTGCCTGATTCCAGCGACGGTTTATCACCGCGCGATGCGCGCGCGGGTGCTGGTGCGCCGCGAGATTCTCGATACGCTCGCCGGTTGCGACGCGCTCCTGTGTCCGACCGCATTGAGCCCGGCCGGGCGCATCGAGGCCGCGCGCGAGGAGGTGCATTCGCAGGAAGACATGGACACGCGCGTGCTGCTGCGGCGGATCAGCGCCTATCCGTTCAGCATGGCGAATATTCCCGCAATCGCGCTGCCCATGGGATACACCAGGGCCGGGCTGCCGGTTTCGCTTCAGATCGGCGCGAAGCCGTTCGATGAGAGCACCGTATTCCGGGTAGCGCACGCGTACGAGCGCGCGACGCCGTGGCACCGGCGCCACCCGGATCTTGCGGTCACTCTCAAGCAGGCGGTGCAGGCATGAAGTTGACACGCGACCAGGTAAAACTGCTTGCCGCCACCGTGGGTCTCGAGATCCCCGACGAAGATCTCGCCAATGTGACCATCCGGTTGTCGTCGCTGCTCTCTGCGATGGAGCAAATCGAAGCCGAGCTTGGCGAGGAAATGAATTCCGTGGAGCCGTTGCCGCCGGTGTTTCCCCGGGAAGATCTTAATTAACTTATTGAATATGCTAAGAATTCTAAGTGCCGGTGCCGCTCAAGCTGTGGTCGAAACTATCGCTGCCGCCTATACGCGTGAGACCGGCAATGAGGTGGCGGCCGAGTACAGCGCAGTCGGCGCAATGAAGGCGCGCGTCGTGGCGGGCGAGGCGGTCGACGTCGTGATTCTCACCGGCGCGCTGATCGACGAACTCGTATCGTCCGGTCACGTCGTGCCGGGCTCGCGCGCCGATCTCGGCAAGGTCGGCACCGGCGTGGCGGTGCGGGCGGGAGCGCCGTTGCCGGATGTTTCGAGCGCGCAGTCCCTGCGCGCGAGCTTGCTGGCCGCAACGACGATAGTTTTTCCCGACCCGGCGGTTGCGACCGCGGGGAAAGTCGTGATGCAGGCGTGCGAAAAACTGGGCGTCACGGACGCGGTCAAACACAGGATGCAGCACTTCCCCAACGGCTACGCCGCCATGCGCTGGCTCGCAGCTAGCAGTGGCCGTAATGAAGTCGGTATCACGCAGATCACCGAAATCCTGGCGAACCAGGGGGTAACATACGTTGGTCCGCTGCCCGGTGATTTGCAGGCGAAGGCGGTCTACTCCGCTGGATTGGCGGCCCGGACGGCGCAGGCTGCGGCGGGAACGGGATTCATCGCGCGGCTGACGTCGCTGGCGGCGCGAGACACGCTGAAGGCCGCGGGTTACGAATTCGATTAGCCGGGAACGGGGTCACGGTAAGGACTACCGCAACGGGTTCATAGTACGACGCCCGCATTGTATCACGGGGCTTGCGCCAGTACCGGGCAGGTGTACTAACCTGCGCTTCCGCCCGAAATTTTTGGAGACAATCATGAACCGCATCGTGCATCTCGCGCTGAAGGTCGAGAATCTCGAGAAGTCCACCGATTTCTACGAGAAGGTATTCGGTTTCAAGGAAGTGGAGACCCGGAAAACACGCGATCACATCTCGCGCCACATGACCGACGGGACTCTCGACTTCACGCTGATGAAGTACGACGAGGGCACGCGTTCCGCGGAATCCCTGGCGGCGGGGGAGAAGCCGTGCATACATCACTTCGCCATAGAGGTGGAGGACCTGGAAAGATCCACCGCCGACCTGAAGACCTACGGCTGCGAGATCGTGAGCGATCCGGGCGTCATTCCCGTCAAGTTTCGCGCGCCCGACGGCATCGTTGCCGAGCTGGTCCCGGCCCAGCGTTATAAAAAATCCAAGAGCAAGTGATCGGTGATCCGTGACCGGTGACCGGGTTCCTGCCCAATCCGTTTCCGAGGCGCTGGCCGGCCAGGTCGCGTCCCTGACTCCGGAAGGCATTCCGGCGCCGGTGCACGAGCGCGCCGAGCAACTCCTGATCGACATAGTCGGCCTGTGCGTGGCAGCGCGCGGCACCGACTACGTGCGGGCGCTCCTGGCCGCCTCCGACGCGGGCGGTCCCTGCACTGCGATCGGCCACGCCGCGACCTACGATCCCGGCACCGCGGCGCTGATCAACGGCACCGCGGCGCACGGCGAGGATTTCGACGACACTTTCGAAGGCGGGCCGGTGCATTCGAGCGTCGTCGTCATTCCCGCGGTGCTCGCCGCCTGCGAGCGCTTCGGGTGCGACGGCCGCGCGGCATTGACCGGCATCGTCGCCGGCGTCGAGGCGCTGTGCCGTCTCTCGATGGTGATTCCCAAGGCGATACACAAGGCCGGTTTCCATCCCACCAGCGTGCTGGGCGCGATGGGCGCGACGCTCGCCGCGGCCAAGGCCATGGGGCTCGACCGCCAGCAGACGGTGGATGCGCTCGGCAACGCCGGCAGCCTCGCGAGCGGGATCATCGAATATCTGGCGGAGGGCGCTTGGACCAAGCGCCTGCATCCGGGTTGGGCGGCGAAGGCGGGAATAACCGCTGCGCGCCTGGGCAAGGCGGGTTTTCTCGGCCCGCGCACCGTGCTCGAAGGCACGCACGGCCTGTTCCACGGATTTGCGCGCTCGATCGAGGGCAACTACGGCATCCTGACGGACGGCTTCGGCAGCAAGTGGTACATGGAAGGAATTACCTTCAAGCCGTACGCGACCGGCACGATGAACCAGCCGTACGTCGATTGCGCGCTGCGATTGAAGAAACGCGGCATCCGCCCGGAGGATGTAAAGGATATCTTGTGCGAGACAGCGGAGGGCTACGTCCATCGCCTGTGGGACCCGCTGCCGTCCAAGCACCGGCCGGCGAACGCCTACGCGGGAAAATTCAGCGCGCCGTTCAACATCGCGGTTGCTTTCGTAACCGGAGGGGCCGGACTTTCCGCGTTTACCGAGACCACCGTAAAGGATCCCCGCATCCTCGCGCTCGCCGCCAAGGTGCGCTACGTCGTGGACCCGAAGAATCCGTACCCGAAGGCGTTCACCGGCCACATTCGGGCCACGCTCAACGACGGCACGGTGGTCGAGGAGCGGCAACCGCATATCCGCGGTGGCGCCCAGGAACCGCTTTCGCGGTCCGACATCGAGGCCAAGTTTCGCGGCAATTGCGAGTACGGCGGCTGGACGGCGAGCCAGTCCCAACGTTTTCTCGATAGCGTTCCGAGATTTTTCGACGGCCCGCTCGATCTAAAGTCGCTACGAACTTAGATAAATATTAATAAATACAAATAGTTATAGTGTAGTCGGTACCTGTTGGGCGCGCCGGGCAAAAGATCAGGCACCATCAGCAGCATCCGCACAGGGGAGGCAGGCAGACATGCTCAGATTCGCGTACGCGCTGTTTGTCGTGATGTTGCTCTCATCCTGCGCGACGGCGTTGCAAATATCCCCCGCCGAACGAGCCGAGCTCGCGCCGGCAGGCAAGATGCGCATCGGCATCAATTACGGCAACGTGATTCTTGCCGTCAGGGAGTCAAATGGGGAACTCCGCGGCGTGCATGTGGACCTGGCGCGCGAGCTGGCACGGCGGGCTGGCGTGCCGGTGGAGTTGATCGCCTACGCAGCCGCCGCGCCCATGGTGGATGGGCTCAAATCCGGCGCGCTCGATGCGGCGCTCCTGTCGGCTGAACCGACTCGCGCGGGCGAGATCAACTTCAGTCCCGCCTACGTGGCGATCGACGCGACCTACCTGGTGCCTCCCGGCTCGCCGCTGCGCAACGCCGCGGAAGTGGACCGGGAAGGAGTGCGCATCGCCATAGCGGCCAAGAGCGTCTACGAATACTTCCTGCTCGGCACACTGAAGCATGCCAGGCTGCAGAATGCTCCGAGCACGCACGCGGCGTACGAGCTGTTCGCAAAGAGCAAGCTCGACGCGCTGGTCGGGCTGCGGCCCCGGCTCGCGCAGGATTCCGAGATGATGCCCGGCTCGCGCGTGGTGGACGGCCGCTTCATGGTGGTCGAGCAGTCCGTCGCCACGCCCAAGGGACGTGACGCCGCCGCCCGCTACGTCCGAGCCTTCCTCGAGGACGCGAAAACTTCCGGTCTCGTCGCCCGGATGCTCGAGCAGCACAGCGTTCGCGGGGTCTCCGTCGCGCCCTGATGTCGCAGTTCTTTTACTGGTGTTACCTGAATAAACATTTATAATTAAATAGTTGCAGTCTCAATCACGGGAGGGGCGCGCATGGAAAATCAGCAACCTGAAAAACCCCGGGCGGTTGCGCTGGCCGTGTATCTGCTCTGGGCATCGATCGCGATCGGCTTTGCCAAGATACCCCTGGATTTTCAATTCCTGTCCGCGATGCCGTCTCCGGGTCTCATGTGGTCCGTCGTGGTGCTGGTCATGGCTTTCTTCTGCCTCCTTATCGTGAAGATTGCTTCCGGCAGGAACTGGGCGCGGATCACGTATCTCGCCCTTTTCCTGCTTGGCTTGATTCCAGCCTTGCCCACGCTCACGAGCGAGTTCGCGCGTTCTCCCATCCTTGCCATACTGTCGATCGTGCAGTTCATCATGCAGGGTTACGCAATTTTCCTGGTATTCACGAGCCCGGGGAAAACCTGGTTTCAGAAGAAGGCGCCGGTTTCAACTCCGTGATGGATTTTCCGCTCACGCTCGCGCACATCTTCGAGCGCGCGGGCCGGCTGTTTCCCGAGTCCGCGATCGTCTCGCGGTTGCCGGACAAGTCGCTTCATCGCTACCGTTACGCCGATTTTTTCAGCCGCGCGCAAGGGCTGATCGGCGCGCTACGCAAGCTCGGCTTGAAGCGCGGCGAGCGCGTGGCGACCCTCATGTGGAACCACTACGCGCATCTCGAAGCGTACTTCGCGATTCCGTGCGCGGGGGGCGTGCTGCATACGCTCAACCTGCGCCTTGCCCCGGATGATATCGCCTATATCGCCAACCACGCGGAAGACCGCTTCCTGATCGTGGACGACGTGCTGCTGCCGCTCTACGAACAATTTCGCGCCGGCACGAAATTCGAAAAAGTCATCGTCGTGCCGCTGTCGGGCGCGCGGGTGCCCGGGGGTTACGAGGATTACGAAAGGCTGGTCGACAAGGCGCGCGCGGTAAAGCTCCCGAAACTGAAGGAGGAAGATCCCGCCGGCATGTGCTATACCTCGGGCACGACGGGCCGGCCGAAAGGCGTCGTCTATACCCACCGCGCGCTGGTCCTGCACACGCTGGCATCCGCGCTGCCCGACGTGATGGGGTTGGCTAATGCCGATACCGTATGCCCGATAGTGCCGATGTTCCACGTCAACGCTTGGGGTATACCGTTCACGGCGGTAATGACCGGCTCGAACATCGCATTTCCCGGCCCGCACCTCGACGCCGTCAATCTGCTCGATCTTTATCAGTCGGAAAAGGTGACATTGACCGCGGGCGTGCCGACGATCTGGGCCGGCATCCTGCAGGCGCTCGAGAACGAACCGTCGCGGTGGAAGCTTCCGTCCGGCATGCGCATGGTGGTGGGCGGGGCGGCGGCGCCGGAGTCGATGATCCGCGCGTTCGACCGCTTCGGCCTGAAGGTGTTGCACGGATGGGGCATGACCGAGACTGCGCCGGTCGCCACGGTGAACTATCTCAAGCGCGAACTCGGCACGCTGGACAGCGATGCGCTCTACGCGATTCGCGCCAAGCAGGGAATTCCCCTGCCTTTCGTGGAAGTCCGGGCCTCGACCGGCCAGGGCGAAGCGCCGTGGAACGGCGAGACCATGGGCGAACTCGAAGTGCGCGGGCCCTGGATCGCTTCCGGGTATCACAACCTGGAGGAAGAGGCCGGGAAGTGGACGGAGGACGGCTGGTTTCGCACCGGCGATGTCGTCACGATCGACGCGCACGGCTATATCAAGATCACCGACCGCATCAAGGACCTGGTCAAGTCGGGCGGGGAGTGGATCAGTTCGGTGGACCTGGAGAATGCCCTGGCCGGTCATCCCAAGGTGGCGGAAGCGGCCGTCATCGCAGTGGCGGATGCGAAGTGGGGCGAGCGGCCCTTGGCGGTCGTGGTGCTGAAGACGGGGCAGTCGGCGACACAGGAAGAGCTGCGCGCGTATCTGGCGCCGAAGTTCGCGAAGTTCTGGCTGCCCGATGCGTTCGAGTTCGTGGCCGAGATTCCCCGCACCTCGACCGGCAAGATGTTGAAGGCGAAACTGCGCGAGCAATTCAAGAATTGGACGGCCACGCCCGGAAAGTAATCATATGGATTTGAAAATAAAAGGAAAACTGGCCCTGGTGACCGGCTCGACGCTGGGCATAGGCCGGGCGATTGCGGAGGCGCTTGTAGCCGAGGGCGTACGCGTGATCGTCAACGGACGCAAGGAAAAGGCGGTGAAGGAAGCGGTGGCGGCGCTGTCGCGGCACGGTGAGGCGCACGGCGTCGTGGCAGACCTGATGACCGCGGAGGGCGCGAAGAAAGTTGCGGACGGCGCGGGCAAGATCGGCGCAGTGGACATCCTGGTCAACAACGTCGGTTACTTCGAGGTGAAGCCATTTACCGACATCTCCGATCAGGACTGGCTCGACATGTTCGAGCTGAACGTGATGAGCGGCGTGCGCCTGACGCGGGCGTTGTTCCCGGGCATGCTCGCGCGCAACTGGGGGCGCATCGTGTTCATCGCGAGCGAGCAAAGCGTCAAACCCAACCCCGACATGCTGCACTACGCGATGTCCAAGACCGCGCAGGTTTCGGTCGCGCGCGGGCTGGCCGAGCTGACGAAGGGCACCGCCGTCACGGTAAACAGCGTGCTGGTCGCGCCGACCTGGTCGGAAGGAGTCGAAACCTTCCTCGAGAAGCTGGCGCCCGCGGCGGGCAAGACGCTCGACCAGATGCGCGCCGCCTACTTCGAGGGCCCCGGCGCCGCCTCGCTGCTGCAGCGCTGGGCGACGCCGGAGGAAATCGCGGCCCAGGTCGTATTCTTGTGCTCGGAGCGCGCCGCGGCCGTTAATGGCGCAGCGCAGCGCGTGGACGGTGGAATCGTGAGATCATTGTTTTAGCAGGCAGCCAGTAGCCATTGGGAGACCGGATGAGTGACAAGCCACTGCAAATAGATGTCGTGTCCGATGTAGTTTGACCGTGGTGCTTCATCGGGAAGCGCAAGCTGGAAAAGGCGATCGGCCTCTACCGCGAGCGCCATCCCGATGGGCCCGAGCCGGCCGTGCGCTGGCTCCCGTTTCAGTTGAACCCGGACATTCCCGAGGGCGGAATTCCGCGCGAGGAGTACGTCGCGCGCAAGTTCGGCGCGCGCGGCAAGGGCGTCAATGAGCGCGTCGTGATGGCGGGCCGCCAGGTCGGTATCCCGTTCGCTTACGAGAAAATGAAAGTCCAGCCCAATACCTTGAATACGCACCGACTGATGCACTACGCCGGGCGCGAGGGCAAGCAGGACGAATTAGCCGAGGAGTTGTTTCGCGCGCATTTCACGGAAGGCGCTGTTCTCGCGGACCGGGATACGCTGGCCGAAGTCGCGGCGCGCGCCGGGCTCGATCGCAAGTCGGTTGCTGCCTATCTCGCAAGTGACGAAGACAAGGCGCTGATCGAGCAGGCCGACGTTGAAGCGCGCAGCGCGGGCATTGGCGGCGTGCCGTTCTTCATCTTCAACCGCAAGATCGGCCTCTCCGGCGCGCAGGACCCAGAAACGCTGCTCGAGGCGATGGAGCAGGCGCTGCAAGAGCAGGGCTGAGGGATGAGGGCGGAGGGCCGAGAAAAAGAGCAGGGGCGAAGTTGCGGGTTTAAACAACACTAGTCACGGGTCTTCAGTCACAGGCCACGCTACATCAATGTCCCAGACCGCCACCTACCACAACGCACTGCAGATGGGCTCGATGCTGCTCGAGTACCGCCTGGAGTCCGTGCTGGGCGCTGGCGGATTCGGCATGACTTATCTCGGCTGGGACACCAACCTCGAGAAGCACGTCGCGATCAAGGAGTACCTGCCAACGGATCTCGCCGTGCGCGCGCTCGACGGCAGCGTGGTGCCCATCACGACCGAGTTCAAGCACAACTACCAGTGGGGGCTCGAGCGCTTCATCCTGGAAGCGCGCACGCTTGCCAAGTTCAGTCATCCCCACATCGTGCGGGTCATGCGCTTCTTCGAGGCTCACTCCACCGGCTACATGGTGATGGACTACGAGAAGGGGGAGTCACTCAACCAGATACTGAAGGGCGACCATCCGCCCGACGAGGCGCGTCTCAAGGCAATCCTGATGCCGCTGCTCGATGGGCTGCAGGCGGTCCACTCTGCGGGTTTTCTCCACCGGGACATCAAGCCCGCCAACATTTTTGTGCGCGAGAACGGGAGCCCCGTGCTGATCGATTTCGGCGCCTCGCGCCAGGCCGTCGGCGGCGCCACCAAGAGCATCACGTCCGTGCTGACGCCGGGCTATGCGCCGCTTGAGCAATACTCGGGCGACGGCAACCAGGGGCCGTGGACCGATATCTACGCGATGGCGGGCGTGTACTACCGCGCGATTGCCAACGACAACCCTCCAGAGGCGGTAAGCCGACTGAAGGCCGACACCGTTCCGGGCAAGCTCTCGGCTCTGCGCGGGCGGGTGAGCGAACCGCTCCTGCGCTCACTGGAATGGGCGCTGAGGCTCGACGAGCATGAGCGCCCGCAAAGCGTGCCCGAATGGAAGCGCGCACTGGAAGGCGCGCCGCCGCCACCCGCGGCGTCGCGGTCGACCGTGCAATCGGCCCCGACCCTGCGCCCTGGCCAGATACCGCCCACTGTCTCGCAGCCGAGCTCGAGAGCCCTGCCGGCTTACGGTTCGAGGCGAATGCCGCCGTCCGAAGAGCCAGACTCCGGCTGGCGCATGAGGGGTATCGTCGCAGCCGTGCTGGTAGCTGCAGCGGTTGCAGGCATTTTTTACAAGCATCGCGTCGCGAAAGAACGGGAACAGGAGCAAGCCGCGAAGCTCCAGGCAGATCGTGCCGCGGAAATCAGCAAAGACCTGGAGCATTCGGCAGCGGAGCGGCGGCGTGCCGAGGACGAGGAACGGCGCCTTGCCGCTCCGTCGTCCGGGCCGGGCGCGCCTGAGTCGCAACTACCGGCGGCGGCAGTGGAATCGCCGCCTGCAAAGCCCGCGGCTGTAGCCGAGCAGCCGCAAGCGCCGGCGCCGACCGTGCACGAGCGGCCTGGCCGCGACCGCGACGAACGGCCGGGCCCGCTCGAGGACAAGAAGGGCAAACAGCAGATGGCGGAGCAGGAATTTCGCGGCGCCGACCTGAATGGCGACGGGTACCTCACGCCAGACGAGGTGCGGGGGCGGTTTCCCCTGATCGAGCGCGAATTCCGGCGCGCGGACACGGATGGTGATGGTCGCATCTCATTGCAGGAGTTTCACCAGTTCCGCGTGCGGGCTGAGCAGTTCTTCAAGAAGAAGTGACACCCCAACTCAACCCTCTCCCTTGGCAAGTGAGAGGGCCGGGGAGGGGTCAGGTTTTTCGCCGGGACCCAAGGCGCCCGGCAACCTGTTCCAGGTACGCTTCCTGTATGTGGAGATTCCCGTGCCGGCGGCCCGCGACGCTGCGCGCGAACAGGAAGTTGATGCGGGAGACCAGCCGCGCGCGCTCGCATTCGTCCCCGACCAGGCGCAGCAGTTGCTCGATTTCACGGATTTCTCGATGGACCTCGAGTTCCGGTGGCAGAAATCCCGCGTTTTTCAGCACGCGGTAGACGGCGCGCAGTTCTTCCGGCACGAGTGCGTCGTCATCCAGCACGAGCGGGGCACCGGCGCCCGGCAGGCCGTCGAATTCTCCGCGCTCCTGCGCCTCGCGTATGCGCTGCTCGGCTATCGCATCCAGGCTCAACATGGCGGCGTATCAGGTGGCACGTCCAGCGGATTATTCTGCAATTCCAGTGACATGTGCTAGCAGCCTGATTGCATTAGCTTTTCATTAACGGCGCCATTATACTTGGACAACTAATAATATCGGCGAGAACGTCAACTGACAGGGGGCGGATATGGGGCTGCGGCTAAAGTTCAACCTGGTAATGCTGGTGGTGTTTCTGCTTGGGCTGGGCGTTACCGGCTACATTTCCTACGATTTGCTGCACAAGAACGCGCGCGAAGAAGTGGTGCGCAACGCCGGGGTGATGATGGAAGCGGCGCTGTCCATGCGTGGCTACACGGTGGGGCAGGTGCGCCCGATACTGCCTTACGACCCGGAAACTTTTCACCCGCAGAGTGTGCCGGCGTATGCCGCAACGGAGATCATGAACCAGTTGCGCAAGAAGTATTCCGACTATACCTACAAGGAAGCCGCGCTGAATCCGACCAATCCGCGCAATCGCGCGGTGGAATGGGAGACCGACATCGTCAATTCGTTCCGCAACAACACCGAGTTGAAGGAGGTGAGCGGCACGCGCGAGACGCCGACCGGCCCGTCGCTCTATCTCGCGCGGCCGTTCCAGATCAAGGACAAGGCCTGCCTTGCCTGCCACACTACTGCCGACATGGCGCCGGCCGCCATGGTGAAGATCTACGGGCCCAACAATGGATTCGGGTGGAAGCACATGGAGGTGATCGGCGCGCAGATCGTGTCGGTGCCGATGTCGCTTCCGGTCCAGAACGCGAACCGCGCGTTCTTCACGTTCATGGGATCGCTCACCGCGGTGTTCGTGGCGCTGTTCATCATCCTCAACTTCATGTTGAGCGTGCTGATCGTGCGGCCGGTTACGAGCATGTCGAAGGCGGCCGACGACATCAGCACCGGCAACATGGAAATCCCGGAGTTCAGCGAGACGGGCGGGGACGAGATGGCGCTGCTGCGGAAATCGTTCAACCGCATGCGCCGCAGCCTGGAAAAAGCGATCGAACTCATTGAGAAGTGAGTCGTGAATCGTGAGTCTTGATTTGACGCCCGGTCACCGGTCATGCCCCCGCCGGAGCGGGCGCCCAGGCCATGCCTGAAGTCGCCAACGCGCTGCCCCGAGGTTACGCGCTGCACGAGTACCGCATCGAATCGGTGCTTGGCGCCGGTGGTTTCGGCCTGACCTACCTCGCCACCGACAGCAATCTCAGCCTAAAGGTCGCGCTGAAAGAATACCTGCCCAGCGATTTTGCCGCGCGCAACGAGGACAGCACGGTGCAGCCCAAGCCGGGCGAGGCAGCCGAGTCCTTCCAGTGGGGGCTGCAGCGTTTCATGTCCGAGGCGAAAACGCTCGCTTCGTTCCGCCACCCCAATATCGTGCGGGTCATGCGTTTCTTCGAGGCGAACCGCACCGGCTACATGGTGATGGAGTTCGTCGAAGGCAAGCCGCTCCCGGACTGGATCGGGCCGCGCCGGCCGCTGCCGCAGCAGACGCTGCAGGCGCTGGTCGCCCCGTTGCTCGACGGGCTGGAAGTGATCCACAAGGCCGGCTATCTCCACCGCGACATCAAGCCCGCCAATATATTCATGCGCGAGGACGGCAGCCCGGTGCTGCTCGATTTCGGTTCCGCGCGGGAGCTGAAAGGGGGCAACCAGGAACTGACTGCGGTGGTGTCGCCGGGTTACGCGCCGCTCGAGCAGTACCACACTCACGGCAGGCAGGGAGCGTGGAGCGACCTCTACGCCTTCGGCGGCGTCATGTACTGGATGCTGACGGGCAACAAGCCGGTCGAAGCGGCCGCGCGCGTGCGCCAGGACATCATGCCGCCTGCCGTGAAGGCGGCCGAAGGGAGGGGTTACGCGCCCGAGTTTCTGAGCACGGTGGATTGGGCGTTGAAGCCCAACGACGAAGAGCGGCCGCAGAGCGTCGCGGAGTTCAAGCGCCGGCTGGCGGGTATGCAACCCGCGTCGGACCGCACTGTCCCGGCCGCGTCGCTGGAGAAGACCGTAATTGCCGGCGCCGCGAGTGCGGGCGGCATGACCGGACTCACGGGAGTCGTGCTCGACCGCGAGCAGGTAAAGCGTGTCGAGTCCGACATGGCGCGCCATATCGGGCCGATTGCGGCGGTGGTGGTGCGCAATGCCGCCAAGAAGGCGCTCTCGATCCCGGCACTGGCCGAGGCCGTTGCGGGTGAAATTGCCGATGAAAAGGCGCGCGCGGCGTTCATCAAGAAATTCACATCCGGCGAAACGGCGACCCAGCCGCCGTCGGGCGCCACGCAGAAAGTGCCTGACGCCACGATCTCGCAAAAATTCACCGCGGAGATGTTGCATCGGGCGGAGACCGCGCTCGCGCAGCATATCGGCGCCATCGCAAAAGTGGTGGTGAAGCGCGCCGCCGCGAAAGCGCGCGACGAGAGCGAGCTCTATCTCCTGATTTCCGACGAGATCAAGGACCCCGGCGAACGCAAGTCCTTTATTCGGAAGGCGATTTCCATTTCAGGGAAAAGCTGACCCGGTCAGCGGGCCGGCCGGTTTTTCGCGGTGTCGCGGTTGAACAGGAAGTGCAGAAGCTGCTGGCACTTGCGCGCGACCAGCGGCAGCAGCAAGAACCATTGCGCGTACCCAATCACGCTCAGGACCAGCCACAGAAACAGCCCCTCGGCCAGGATGCCCGGCGGCGATCCTGCTAGGTGGAGGGCGGTCCTGATATCAATGCCCGCCATCACGCCGAGGTGGCCCAGCGGAAGGCTCAGCCAGTACATCGGCACGAGCGTAGTCAGGGCGGTGCGATCGCCCCCGTTCATGACCAGACGCAACAGCATAATGACCAGGCCTGCCGCGCACGCCATGAGCCATATCGCGGCCGCGCGGCGCGAAGCGGGATGCTTGGGCAGAAGATTCATTCCAGGTACTGGGAATTCCAGCGGACGTAGAGCGCGTACGCCGCGGCCTTCATGGCGTACTTGTCGGCATAGTCCCTGGGGTCCAGCGGGTCGTACACGTAATAATTGGCGCGATTGTTCACGGTGGCCATGATGTGCCGGATCTTGTCCGGCAAGGTGTATGGCGGTTGCCACTCGAAGTCGTCCTGGGCTTCGTAGTGCAGGAACACCGGCAGGATCGGAACACCCGTCTTGATGGAGACATCGAAGGCGCCGGACTTGAATTCCTTGAACAGGCGCCGTCCCTTGCAACCGCCCTCGGGGTAGAGCGCGATGTTCTGGCCCGCATTGACGGCGTCCACCATGGTCTGGATGACCTGGTGCCGCGACTCGGGGTTGTCGCGATCGACAAACAGCGTGCCGGCCGCTTTCGCGATCCGGCCCGCGATGAACCAGTCCTGCACCTGCAATTTGGCCAGGGAGACCACGTTGAACACCGCCGGGATGCCGATGTCCTCGAATGCCGAGGGATGATTGGCGATGAGGATGTAGCGCTGGGGCAGGTGTTTGCGGTGTTTCTGATGCACGCGGATTTCCACGTCGAGTGCGCGCGCGAAAGCCCGGCACCAGACGGGAAACAGGCGCGCCACCGGGTGCCTGCCGGGCCACGGGAGCCAGGCCAGCAGGTACACCAGCATGCAAAGCAGGATGAAATCCGCCCAGCCGATCGCT
>Ga0134121_10001974_pt1 | contig 18311 bp, 9 predicted proteins | sample KB301_FD_96463 | JGI IMG/M metagenome (GOLD analysis project Ga0134121, IMG submission 96463) | Terrestrial soil microbial communities without Nitrogen fertilizer from Kellogg Biological Station, Michigan, USA - KB3-0-1 | ecosystem: Environmental > Terrestrial > Soil > Unclassified ... | reverse complement strand
GTCGTTCGGTTGCCAGAAGAACTCTTCGCCGCGTCCGCCGCCGGCCTTCCCGAGCGTCAGCAGAAGTTTGCCGTCGGGACTGAACTTGTAGATCTGATGTCCGCTGGTCGCCTGACCGGGCGGATTCATTGGATTCGGAGATGCGCGGCCAGCCGAATCTCCCGTTGCCCGTTGCCCGTTGCCCGCTGCCGCTCGCCCGCCGCGCCCACCACCGCCGCCCGTGCACGCGCAGTCGGTGACCCAGATGTTGCCGTCCTTGTCGACGTAAATCCCGTGCGGCGCCGCGAACATGCCCGCGCCGAAACTCTTCACGAGATTTCCGTCCTTGTCGAACTTGAGGATCGGATCGAGGTTCGAGCCGACGCAGCTGTTCGTGCCGCAGCGCTCGGCGACCCACACGCTCACGCCATCCTTGTCGATGTCGACAGCGCTCGTCGATCCCCACGTGCGTCCCGCCGGCAGCTTGGCCCAGCCTTCGATCGATTTGTACGGATTCGGCGCGTCGTTGGTCGGTGTCTGCTGCGCGCCAAGGGACGCTGCGATGAGTGCTGATGCGAGAAGAGCGGAGCGCATACTGGATTCCGTGTGAGCGGCGTTCTGAATGATGACGCCAAGGCTCGTCGTTCTGCCACTGTTCGTTGGAACTACAGCAAGGAGTTGCTGGTTGCCGTCCGCGCCATAGCTTGTCGCGCGCCCCTGCGGCCCTTCGGCCCTCTGACCCTCCGACCCTTCGATGTCCCTTCCTCCCTGGACTGAAGCCGAGCTCCCCGAGCCTCCGCGCCCGCGCGGATTCGGGTGGGCAAGCGTGGTCGGGCCGGGCGTCATTGTCCTCGGTCTTTCGATCGGGAGTGGAGAGTTCCTGCTCGGGCCGACGGTGTTCGTGCGCTACGGGTTCTCGCTCCTGTGGGTCACGACGGTCGCCGTGTTTCTGCAGACGGTTCTGAACACGGAGCTCATGCGCTATACGATCGCGACGGGTGAGCCGATCTTCACCGGCTTCATGCGCACGCGGCCGTCGTCGACGTTCTGGGCGTGGGCGTACGCACTCCTGTACTTCTTTCAGGCCGGCTGGCCCGCGTGGGCCGCCAACGCTGCCGGCGCCGTGTATTTCCTCGCGCGCAAGCGCGTTGCGACACCGGCCGACGCGAACGCCGTCTATCTGATCGGCGTCGGAACGTTTCTCGCGTGTGTCGCAATTCTCCTCGTTGGCAGGCGCATCGAGCGCACGCTCGAGGTGCTGAACTGGATCATGGTCTCGTGCATTCTCGGCGGATTCCTGCTCCTGGCACTGTGGTTTGCGCCGCTGCACACGTGGGCGTCCGGATTCGCGGGATTGTTCGCGTACGACACCGGGAGCGGGTCGTTCAATTTCCTGCCCGCCGGCACCGATTTCGTTCTGCTCGCCGCGCTCGTCGCGTATTCCGGCGCCGGCGGGTGCGCAAACCTCTCGCTCTCCAACTGGGCGCGCGACAAGGGCTACGGCATGGGCGAGCACGCCGGCTACATCCCCGCCGTTGTCGGCGGCAAGAAGGTGAATCTCGCGCACAGTGGGTTTCTCTTTCGGCGCGACGCCGCCGCGATGGAGCGGTGGCGCGGATGGTGGCGCATCGTGCGTGCCGATCAATGGGGCGTGTTCTTTATTGGTGCGATGATGGGCATGGGCCTCCCCGCTCTGCTCTACGTCACGTTTATCGCGCGCGGCAACGACATTCGCGGCCTCGGGATTGCCGCGCAGCTTGCCTCGAACGCCGGCGCGAAGGCCGGCCCCCTCATCGCGGGACTCATCGCGATTCTCGGCGCGTGGCTGCTCTTCAAGACGCAACTCGACAGCATGGAAGGTCTCGTCCGCTCCGTCACCGATATTCTCTGGAGCGGCAGCAAGCGCATTCGCGCGTGGCGAGGAGGCGATGTTCGGCGCGTATACTACAGCGTGCTGGGCGTCGTCGTGCTCTGGGGAATGATCGCGCTTCGCGTCGCGCAGCCCATCATGCTCCTGCAGATCGGCGCCAACATCGCCGGCGTCGTGCTGATCATTTCATCGCTGCACGTGCTGTACGTGAACACCGTGCTGCTTCCCGTGGAAATCCGCCCCCCGCTCTGGCGGCGGGCCTGCCTTGTGGCGATGGCGCTGTTCTACGGCTTTTTCTCGACGATGTCGATTCGCGCGCTGATCTGATTCCCCTCGCGGGCGGGCATGCCGCGCGGTAGCTTAGGCGCCGCGATGTCCGACACAATGGAGACGCTTCAGCGGTTACTGACTGACCGCTACGCACTGCAACGCGAGATTGGCCGCGGGGGCATGGCCACGGTGTACCTCGCGCAGGATCGGCGACATGAACGGCCGGTCGCGCTCAAAGTCATTCATCCGGCCATCGCCCACACGCTGGGTGTCGAGCGCTTTCTTCTCGAAATCCAGATCGCCGCGAAGCTCCAGCATTCGCGCATCGTCCCCCTGTATGACTCGGGGCACGTGGGGGATTTTCCGTATTTCGTCATGCCGTTCGTGGATGGCGAATCGCTCAGGCAGCGCATGCAGCGTGAGCGCCGGCTTCCCATCGAGGAAGCCGTGCGCGTGGCGCGCGACATCGCGAGTGCGCTCGACTACGCGCACCGGCAGCAGATCATCCACCGCGACATCAAGCCGGAAAACATCCTCCTGCAGGAGGGCGAAGCGGTCCTCGTCGACTTCGGCATCGCCAAGGCGCTCTACGACGCCACCGATCGCACCCTGACACAGACGGGTTCATCGGTCGGAACGCCGTCGTACATGAGTCCCGAGCAGGCGCTGGGCGGAACGACGGTCGACGCGCGCGCTGACATCTACTCGCTTGGTGTCGTGCTCTACGAAATGCTGACCGGCGAGACGCCATTTACTGGACCGACGATTCAGGCGGTGGTCGCCCGCGCCGTGTCCGAGCCGGTGAAGGCCGTGCGCACGTTCCGCATTGACGCGCCGGAGTGGCTCGATCGCGCCATTCTGAGGGCGCTCGCCGCGGATCCCGCACACCGCTACGAGACGGCCGCGGCGTTCGCGCTCGCGCTCGGACGACGCACCGCCGGCGACGCGCTCACGGAATCGTTCGCCGCGCCAACGGATTGGACGCCCGTTGCCATGCCGCGTTTTGCGGGCGGGCGCGGTCAGAGCGCGCAGGCGTCCGCCGAGACGATCACCCCGCCGAAGCCCAGGCGCTCCGGCGCGCAGCCACCTCCTACGCCGCTCGTCGGCCGCTGGGCCGAACGCCAGGCACTCGAAGCAGCGCTCGACGCGGCGTCGCGCGGGCGTGGCAGCGTGCATTTCGTCGTGGGCGAGGGCGGCATCGGAAAAACGCGTCTCGTGACCGCCGTCGCCGAGACAGCGAGTGCGCGAAAGTTTCTTGCGGTCGCGGGGCGGGCGTTCCCGGTTGAAACGGGCATCCCCTACGCGCTCTTCTCCGATGCGATGCTGCCGACAATTCGCAGCCTTTCGCCCGCGGTGCTGCAGGTGCTCACGCGCGGGAGCATGGCAGAGCTCGCGACGCTGTTTCCGCCGCTCCGATCGGAGCAACAGCCGCGAGGCACGACCGACGACGCCGAGATCAAACCGCGCCTGCTCGACGCGTTCGGGCGATTTCTGCACCGCCTGACCGAACGCGAGCCGGTGTTGCTCACACTCGAGAATTTGCACTGGGCCGATCCGTCATCCCTCGAGCTGCTGCATTTTCTCGCGCGCACGGCATCCGGGCACAAGCTCGTGATTCTGTGCACCTACGACGAGACCAAGCGCGACGCGCACCCGACACTGCGCACGATCGAGCAGTCACTTCGCTCTCTCGAGGTGCTCTCGGCGCACCGGCTCAGCGGGCTCACGCAAACGGAAACGTCCGAGCTGATTCAGCGTCAGTTCGGGACGTCGGCCGATCTGATCGCCGACTTCGTGACGCGCCTGCACGATCGCACGCTCGGCAACCCGTTCTTCATCGGCGAAACGGTGAAGACGCTGGTGGCGTCCGGTGATCTCGCCGAGGACTCTTCGCGGTGGACCGGCTGGAATGCGACGCTCGAGCTTCCCGACACAGTACGCGACGCCATCAGCGCCCAGCTCGCGCGACTGAGCGCCGACGCGCGCGGCCTCGCCGCGCTTGCCGCCGCGGTCGGTGCGCAGATTCCGCACGCACTGCTCGAGGCGATCTCCGGTCTCACGCCCGACGCGCTTCTCCGGGCGGTCGACGAGCTGCGCGCGGCGCGTCTCGTGGTCGAAGTGGAATCGTCGGACGAGCTCGCGTACGAGTTCAGGCACCCCATGCTGCGCGAGGTGCTGTACACGGACCTCTCGCGTGCGCGGGCACGGGTGCTCCACGCAAAGATCGCCGTCGCGCTGGAGCAGATTCATGGCGATCGCTCGCTCGCGCACGCCGCGACGATCGCCGCGCACTTCCTGCGCGCGGAGTCGCCCGCGCTCGCCTCGCGATCTTCCCGCTATCTCGTCACCGCCGGACGCTCCGCGCTTCAGCGCGGTGCCAATCGTGAAGCGGCGGAAGCATTGGAGACCGCGCTTTCCGTGCTCGAGCTCAGCCAGTCGACTGATGTCGCGGAAATACTCAACATCCTCGACCATCTCGCGCGCGCGAAGCAGCGGCTTGGCGATTACAGCCGCGCGTCGTCGCTCTGGAGCACCGCGGTCACCCTTGCGCACAACCTTGGCGACAAGCGGCGCGTTGCCGGGATCGAGCGCCGGCTGGGCATCGCGGCATTCTGGAGCGGACAGTCAGATGCCGCGATCGCGCATTTCGAGCGCGGGATTGTCGCCGCGGCCGACGACGAACCGCGGATCGCGAGCCTGCGACTCGCGCGCAGCGCCGTCTCGCTGGAATCCGGCCGCGCGGATGAGGCGGCGCAGGACATCGCGGAAGCGGTGGCGATCGCGGAGCGCGTCGGCGATCCGGCGTTGCTGTCGCGCGTGCACAACGCGTCCCAGCAGCTGGCGATCTGGCGCGGCCCCGCGGAAAAAGCGCGCGAGCATGGCCGGCTCGCCCTCGAGTTCGCCACCAAGGCCAACGATCGCGCGGCGGCGTGGAACGCGCACTGGGCATCGGCCGTCCACGCCGGCTTGAGCGGCGATGCTACCGGACTCCTGGGCCACGTGAAGGACGCGACGGCGATCGCGGACGAGCTGCGGTCCCCCGTGCTGCGTTTGCGCACGGACGAAGTCATGATGGAGTACCGGACCGGATCGGGCGGGTGGGAAGACGCGCTCTCGTTCGCCGATCGCACGATTGCCGACGCGCGAGCGTTCCATCAGCGAACGCTGCTTCCTCGCCTTCTCGTGTGGTCATCGCTCCTTCGCTTCGGCCGCGGCGACCTCGAGACCGGCACCGCGCACATGCAGGAAGCGTGGCAGCTGTCCGGCGCCGAGCGCGCGGGATCGGGCTCGCGCATCAACGTGCACGCCGTCGTGCCCGCGCACGTGAGCCGCGTGGCGTGGCACCTCGCGAAACGCGAGTGGACTGAAGCACTCGCGATCGCGGAACAGGGAATCGCGATCGCTGACCGTACCGGCTATCTCATGTGGGCGGTGCACCGGCTCGTGCCGTACGCGGCTGAAGCATCGCTCTACCTGCGCGACTTCGAGCGCGCCACGCTGTACGGCACCCGCCTCCGCAACGACGCAAAGACGCTGGGACATCCGCTCAGTCTCGCGTGGGGCGATGCCTGCTTTGCGATCATGCGCTTGCTCAAAGGCGATCCCAAGGGCGCGATTGCGCCGATCGAGGCGGCGGCGCTCGCGCTGGAAGCGATTCCATTCATCGAATACGCGGCGCGTGTGCGGCGCGTGCTCGCCGACGCGTACTACGAATCGGGCGACACGGAATCAGCCGTGAAGGAGCTGCGCCGCATTCATGAAACGTTCGCGCGGCTGGGCGCGATCCCGTGGCTCGAGCACGTGCGGGAGAAATTCCGCCAGCTCGGCGTCCGGCCGCCGGCGCGTACTATTGAAGAAGGAGTGGGCGCGCTCACGGGACGCGAGGTCGAGATTGCGCGACTCGTCGCCGCTCGGAAGAGCAACAAGGAAATTGGCGCCGCGCTCAGTATTTCTTCGCGCACGGTCGGAACACACCTCTCGAACATCTTCGGCAAGCTGGGCGTGGACTCCCGCGGCGCGCTGACCGATCTCGTGCGGGAAGGCGCACTCGAAATGCAAAGAGAAAAGGGCGCCTGAGCGCCGCTATTGGGCGGCGACGAGCCAGGCAAACGCGTCGTCGCGCTCGGTGGTCGTCACGATGTGCCCGCCGTCGAATTCCGTGTAGGTGACGTCGTATCCGGCGGCCTGCAGGTTGGGCACGATGCGGCGGCTGCACGCGTCGATCGGCAGCACGGAGTCGGCCGTGCCGTGCTCGATGAAAAACCGCGGATGACCATGCGGCGTTGCATCGAGGATGAAACCCGGCGAGAACGCGATGATGGATGGGAAGAGGTCGCCATTCGCGAGGCCGAGCGAGAGCGAGTACGTCGCGCCGTCGGAGAATCCGGCAATCGCGATGCGCGCGGGATCGACGTTCACCATGCTGAACACCTTCGCCAGGGCGCGGTCGATGAAGCGCGCATCCTCGTCGAAGATTCCGCCGATCGCGTCCCACGTCTGGTCGCGCGAGTCCGGCGCGAACATCACGACCCCATGGGTGTCAGCGGCCGGGCGCATGGCGCTGATCCAGCTGGACCCGCTGCCGCCCGCACCGTGCAAGCCGAGCATGAGCGGCGCCGGAACGGAGGGCGAGTATCCCGGGGGCACATACAGCCGCCCATCTCGCGGAGCGTCGAGACCAATCGGGGTGTCGCCAACCTGAACAGAGCCCGACGGAACGCCCGGCCGCGCGGTCAGGCGCGGGTCGCTCTTGACCGGAGCGGTCGCGTCGCCACCACAGGCAAGGCCGGCGAGACCGGCCGCCGAGAACCCGAGAAAGCCGCGGCGAGTGAGCAGAGGAGAAACGGGGAGGAAGACGGCAAGGGAAAATGAGACGTCCCAAAACGTAAAGCTTGAAAGGAATTGCCCTATTGCCCTCCCTCCTCTTCCTCGCCCCTTTTCTCTATCCCCCTTTTCCCTTTTCCCTTTTCCCTATCCCCTTAACTTTTTGACCGCCCCCTCGTCCCACCCTCCGACCCTGCGGCACCGCCCACCGCGCAGCAGTCCAACCTCGATTGTGAGGACCCACCGTATGAGAAGGTTGCTGGTATCGGGAATCGCGCTGGCCATCACGACGCTTGCGGCGTGTTCCAAGGACAGCACGAGTCCGTCCGACTCGTCCAATGCGGACGACTACGCGCTGGTAATGTTTGGGCAGTCGGGGGCGGCGCTCCAGGGGACGCTGGGCGACCAAGGGGGCCATCCTCCGTTCGACGGTCGCACGGGCGCTCCGCACCTTCCGGATTCGCTGGCCCTGACCGACGCGCAGAAAGCGGAAATCGCGCAACTCCGGTCAGACTTCGAGGCCGCGCATCAGTCCGAGCTCGCTCAGCTCAAGTCGATCTTCGAACAGGCGCGTGCCGCGCATGAAGTCGGCGCAACGCGCGAAGAGATTCGCGCCATTCTCGAGCAGGGCCGCACCATCGGCGAATCGCTGCGCCCCGACGTCGAGGCGTTGCACACCGCGATCGCGGGTGTGCTGACCGACGAACAGACGGCGTGGCTCGAAGCCCATCGGCCGCCAATGCCGCCGGATGTTGGCGGGCGCCGCCAGGGTCCGCCTCCGGGCGGAGGCCACCATCGTGGCCCGCCACCGCCGCCGCCGGGTGGTTGAAAAACCGATCGAAAAATCGAAAGGAAAGCTCAAACAGAAGGAGAAGTTCAAGCTGAAGTTTGAAGCTGACGTCAACACCCAAAGAGCGCGGTTCGCCGCGCTCTTTGCTTTTGAGCCGTCGTGTCTTGAAACTTCAACTTGAACTTCTCTCTTCTTCTTCAACTTTCATTTCGGTTTTCGCTTGTCCCTGACCCGCCGCTTCGGCGCAGTCCACGCGACTGCGCTCAACATGACGAACATGATCGGGATCGGGCCGTTCATCACGATCCCGCTCCTCATGTCCGCAGTCGGCGGCCCGCAGGCGATGCTCGGCTGGGTCATCGCGCTGATCATCGTCATCGCCGACGGCATGGTCTGGAGCGAGCTCGGCGCCGCGATGCCCGCGTCGGGCGGAACGTTCGGCTACCTCCGCGAAGCGTACCGGCACACCAGCGCGGGCAGACTCATCACGTTCCTCTTCGTCTGGCAATTCATCCTCAGCGGCCCTCTCGAGATCGCGTCGGGCTACATCGGTTTCTCGCAGTACCTCGGCTACATCTGGAAGGGCATGACGCCCGCGGCCACGATCGTGATTGCCTGCGCGATCGGCGCGGTCAACATCCTCCTGTTGTATCGCAGAATCCACTCCATTGCCTCGATCACCATCGCGCTCTGGATCGGCACCCTGATCACGGTGCTGGCGGTCATGATCTCCGGCGCGCTGCACTTCGACCCTCGCGTCGCGTTCGACTTTCCGCCACACGCGTTTCGGTTCTCGATGGGATTCCTGCTCGGACTCGGGACGGCGTCGCGCATCGGCGTCTACGACTATCTGGGCTATTACGACATCTGTTATATCGGCGACGAAGTGATCAATCCGGGGAAGACGATTCCGCGATCGATCCTCATCAGCACGCTCGGCGTCGCCGTCATCTACCTCGCGGTGAACTTCGCGATCATCGGCGTGGTGCCGTGGAGAGAATTCGTTCCTGCAGCCGACCACCCGCAGGCGAATTTTGTGGTGTCGGTGTTCATGGAAGAGATCTACGGCTCGAAGATCGCCACGATCTTCACCGCGATGATTCTGTGGACCGCGTTCGGTTCCGTGTTCGCGCTGCTGCTCGGTTACTCGCGCGTGCCGTACGCCGCGGCGAAGGACGGCTACTTCTTCCGCATTTTCGCGCGGCTCCATCCCGACGGCTTTCCGCACGTCTCGCTGCTCGTACTCGGCGTGCTCGCGATGGCAGCGAGCGCGCTCTCGCTCGGCATCGTGATCGATGCGCTCATCACGACGCGCATCCTCATCCAGTTCATCGGACAGATTGGCGCCGTGACGCTCCTCCGCCGGCGCGCGCCTGACATGCCCAGGCCCTACCGGATGTGGCTCTATCCCCTGCCGAGCCTGGTGGCGCTCGTCGGCTGGGTTTTCATTTTCGCCACGACGCCGCCCAAAGTGATTCTCTTCGGACTCGGCGCGCTCGGGATCGGCGTCGTGTGCTTTGCCGTGTGGAGGCGTCAATCATTGCCGGCCGCGCCCGCGCCCACGACCGGAGTCTGACTTGGCGCCGCGTTGGGGTGGAGGCGGCTGAGGAGGAGCTCCCCTGCCCGCCGACTGGGGCGGCGGAGGTTGATCCGCGCGGCCGCCGCCGTGTGGAGGCACTTCGCGGTCGCGCGGCGGCCCCGCTTCGCGGCCGCGCTGAATGTTCTGCACCTGCTGTGGCTCGAGCGGCTTCCCCGGATGTTGCTGCATCGCGGGCTCCTTCGCTTTGAACGGCGGCGGTTCCGGCGGTGGATCGCGACGCGTGATCACTTCGCGCTGGCCCTGCGGCGGTGCGCCACGCGCAGGAGGATTCTCGTCGCGGCCGCGGCCCGGCGGGGGCGGCGGCGGCGGCGTTTTGGTGCTCACGGGCGGTACAGGATCCGGGGGCGGCACATCGCGCCGAGTTTGTCCGGGCGGAGGCGCGTCGCGTCGTGCCTGACCCGGGGGCTCGCGTCGCTCGGCGTTGCGCTGGACTGGACGTGGACCAACACGCGGCGCCGTCACGGGATTTCCCGCCATGGTCGCGCGTTCCGTTGGCGCCGCGGCAGGATGCGACACAACCGGCGCCCGCACGGCTTCTTCGGGACGCACATGCACGGCATCCGAGGAGATGCGCCGTCCATTACGGAACGTCTCCGTGGGCACAGCGGTCATGGCGACCGTGCGATTCACGTACGCGGGCGGCCGCTGCCGCTGGACTTCAATGATGGTGGTGATGTTCGTGACGTTGCGGACGCCCGACACGTTCACGCGACGGAGATAGTCGTCGTCGCAGTGGTACGCGGGATAGTAGACCTCGCTCGGACCGAGCGGGAACCACGCCTGCGCGCCCACGCCGAAGCTGAATTGCCAACCGGACCCGCCAACAAACGCGACGAGCGCCGGCGCATACACTGGGCGCACGGTCGCGGGTCCCGGAATCCATGCCCAGCGTTCCCGCACGCGCGTCCATCGCCCGTAGTGAAATGGCGCATAACCCCACGGCGAGTCATCGACCCACGACCAGCCCCACGGATCGATCCACACCCACCGGCCGTCGCGATACGGAGCCCAGTCTGCCGCGATTGAGCGGGGATACCAGACATAGCCATACTCCGGGTACATCTCCCAATCACCGTACTCGAACATATCTTCGCAGCCGGGAATGTCGGGGCTCAGGTATCTGTCGCACGACGAGCGCTCAAAGCGCGTGTCGCGATCGCGGCTCCAGTCATCAAGCGCGTCCGGCGCTGGACGTGGAATGCTCACCGCACGAATGCGCGACAGGCCGGAGAGCTGCACCGCTTGTCCGCTGCGGAGCTGCTGATTCAGTCCCGGTCCGACGATGTCGAGGTCGCCCCGGTCCACGACGACTTCCGAGTACCGATCATCCGGCACGTCGACGCGATACTCACCCGGCCCGCGAATGATCACCGCACCGTTCGGCGTGTCGATTTCAATGGACTCGGCGCGCGACATGCGGTACACCGTGAGCCTCAGGGCTCCCTGGTCGAGTGCGAGCTGGACGTCGGTATCCGAGAGCTCCGTCACGGTGACATCCGTTTGCTCACCCAGGCGAACGGACATCGCACCAATCTCGATCTCGGCGCGAGCGCGGTCGGCGGTGTACAACCGGTCTCCCCGCGTGATCGTGTAGTTGAGCGGCGCGTCGCTCCACTCGTCCGATCCCGATGGCTGAAATGACACGGCGCTCCGGAGCGCGCTCAGTCGGCCCACGCGTGCAGGCGGGTTGTATCCCTGCGCGGTGGCGACGTTCGCGATGAGGATCGTTAGTATGAAAGCGAGCGACGTACGTCGCATGGTGACCTCACGGAATGTGATCATGCCTTTCTCTACCACCGGCCGCACGATCTTGTGCCGGATTCTCACTGCCGGCTTCGCGCTTGGCGCGGCACAATTGGCAGCCCAGAATGCCGCGCCTGTTCGCATCGACCTCGCGGCCGGCTGGCGCATCCAGTCGAGTGCGAGCGTGAGCGCGACCGCCGACGCGATCTCCTCGCCCGGATTCCGTACGGATGGCTGGACCGCCGCGACGATTCCGTCGACCGTTGTCGCGGCTCTCGTCGCGAACGGCACGTACAAGGATCCGTACGTCGGCATGAATCTCCGTGCCATTCCAGGCATGGATTCGTACCCGATCGGCGCGAATTTCGTGCACACCGACATGAAGCCGACGAGTCCGTTCGCTGTGTCGTGGTGGTACCGCACCGAGTTCCGCCTGCCCGCCGAGCATGCGAGCGATCACATCGCGCTGCATTTCGGCGGGATCAATTATCGCGCCAACATCTGGCTCAACGGAAAGCAGCTCTCGTCCCGCACGAACGTGGCCGGCGCGTACCGCTCGTACGAGTTCGATGTCACTGACGGCATCAAGTTCAACGAGTCAAACGCGCTCGCGGTGGAGGTGTTCGCGCAGGGCGCGGCAGATCTCGGGATGAATTGGGTGGACTGGAATCCGACGCCGCCGGACAAGGATATGGGACTGTGGCGGCCGGTGTACGTCACGACGAGCGGAGACGTGCAACTGCGATTCCCGCACGTGGTGACAAGGGTCAACAGGTCGGAGGGCCAACGGGCCGAAGGGTCGTCCGCGGACGTGTCGGTCTCTGTTGAAGTACGCAATCTTTCGTCGCAGGCGGCCATGGGTACACTGTCAGCTGCGATTGAGGGAGCGCGGCGCACTACGGTCGTTGCGCTCGCGCCGCATGAAACGAGGCTCGTGCACCTGCCGGCGATACACTTTGTGAATCCGCGCCTCTGGTGGCCCGCGGAGATGGGCGCACAGAACTTGTACGATCTCACGGTTGCGTTCACCAAAGGCAGCGTGGTCACCGATCGAGATCGCGTGCGCTTCGGCATGCGGGAGATCACGTCCGAGCTCACGCCACAGGGCGGACGTCTCTTTCGCGTGAACGGGCGGCGCATTCTGGTGCGGGGTGGCGGCTGGGCGCCGGACATGCTGTTGCGCGCCACGCCGCAGCGTCAGGAAGCCGAATTGCGCTATGTGCGCGACATGCATCTCAACACGGTGCGCCTCGAGGGCAAACACGAAGACGAGAGCTTCTACGACATCGCCGACAAGCTCGGCGTTCTCGTCATGGCCGGCTGGTCATGCTGCGATCAGTGGGAGCTCTGGAGCAAGTGGACGAAGGACGACACGCTCATCGCGGCGCAGTCGCAGCGTGACGAGATCCGGCGCATTCGCAATCGTGCCAGCGTGCTCGTCTGGCTCAACGGCAGCGACAATCCTCCACCGGCGAAAGTCGAGAGCACGTACGTCGGCATTCTGAAAGAGCTCGAGTGGCAGAACCCTGTGCTTTCGTCCGCCTCTGCAAAACGCGCGGCCACAGGACCGAGCGGGGTCAAGATGACCGGGCCATACGACTGGGTGCCTCCAGTGTACTGGCTGCTCGCCGACACGCTCGGCGGCGCGCGCGGGTTCAATACGGAGACGAGCCCCGGCCCCGCCATCCCGCCGATCGAGAGTCTCAAACAAATGTTGCCCGCGGATCACCTCTGGCCGATTGACTCGGTGTGGGGATTTCACGGCGGCGGCGGACAATTCACCAAGTTCACGAAGTATCTCGACGCGATGAACGCGCGGTATGGGGCGCCGACGAGCGCCGAGGATTTCGCGACGAAGTCACAGATCGCGACGTATGAAGCCGAGCGGGCGATGTTCGAGGCGTACGCGCGAAACAAGTATGTGTCGACGGGCGTGATCCAGTGGATGCTGAACAACGGATGGCCGTCGCTCATCTGGCACCTCTACGACTACTACCTGCGCCCCGGCGGCGGATACTTCGGCGCAAAGAAGGCCAACGAGCCCCTGCATGTGATGTTCTCGCCGGACGACCGTTCGATCGCGGTGGTAAATCACACGACATCGGCCGTGCGCAGACTCCGTGTTCACGTGAGCGCGTTCGGGCTCGACATGGCTCCGCTCTACACCAGGGACACGACGATCAGCGCGCCCGCGGATAGCAGCATCAGACTCTTCAGGCTTCCGGATTTTCCCAACGCTCCGGCGACGTACATCACCGACCTGCGCATGACGGATTCGGCAGGGCGTTCCGTGAGCATCAACACGTACTGGCTGTCGGCCAGGTCCGACGTGCCCGATCTCGCCAATTCGCAGTGGTATGGCGCGCCGACGAAAACGTTTGCGGATTTCACCGCGCTCGCATCGCTCCCGCCCGCAACCGTGAACGCGACCGTGCTCGGCGCTGTCCACGCCGACAGCGGGGATGTATCGCGCGTGCGCGTCGAGAACACCGGGAAGACACTCGCGTTTCATGTGCGGGTGAAGCTCGTAGCCGGCCGCGGCGGCGACGAAATGCTGCCGGTGCGATGGGAGGACAACTACATCACACTCCTGCCGGGAGAGCGACGGGACCTCGCCGTCGCCTATCCCCGCACCTCGGCGCAGGTCGTCGCCGAAGTGAGTGGGATCAACATTCGCTGATGCGTCACCGGCGCCATTTGCAATCCTTTCACCCCACCCCTAGTTGACATAGGGGTTTCCAGCTTCTAATCTCGCGACAGCAACTGACGCGAGACACGCATGCCTGGATCGGACATCATCACCGGTACGTTGGACATTCTGATTCTGAAAGCCGTTAGCTGGGGGCCCGAGCACGGCTACGGCATCGGCAAGTGGATCCGCCAGAACACCGGTGACAACGTCATCGTGCAGGAAGGCGTGCTGTACCCCGCCCTGCATCGCCTCGAACGAAAGGGCCTGCTCCTCGAGAAGTGGGGCCAGAGCGACGGGGGCCGCGCCGCGAAGTTCTACACGCTGAGCGCGGCAGGTCGCAAACATCTCGTGGCCGAAGCCAAGCGCTGGACGAACGTCGCGCGCTCCGTCACCTACGCCCTGGGGCGAACATGAAACGCCTTTTCCGTTTTTCCAGCGGGCGCGCCGGCGCCGTCCGCGACGTCAAGGACGAGCTCCGTTTTCACATCGACGCACGAGCACAGGAGTTCATCGCGCAGGGCATGAGCCCCGAGGAGGCGCAGCGCGCGGCGCGGCGCGCGTTCGGCGATCTCTCCGCCATCGAGGCGGAAGTTCGCGGCAACAGAATTGCCTACGTCGAACGCACCGAGCGCCGCGATTGGCTCGGCGCGCTGACAATGGACATTGGGTACGCGTTGCGCGCGCTGCGCAAGAATCCTGGATTCACCGCCGCGGTCGTCGCAACACTCACGCTGGGCATCGGCGCGACCGTCGCGGTGTTCACGATTGTGAATGGCGTGCTCTTGCGCCCCTTTCCGTACAAGGATCCGTCCCGGCTGGCCATGGTCTGGCTTGCAGGGCCCGAAGATGGCGGTGGCGCGACCTTGCCCCTCACGACCGGCTATTTCGCAAATCTCAATGACGATGCGAGCTCACCGGTTGACGCCGCGGCCTTCCGAAGCTGGACGTACACCGGTGCAACGTCGGGTGCGGCCGAGGAAGTTCGCGGCGCCCGTGTGACGTTCAAGTTCTTCGACGTGCTGGGCGTGCTGCCCATGCTCGGTCGCACGTTCTCCGATACGAACGATGCCAAGGTCGCCGTGCTGTCGCATGGGTTCTGGGAACGGCGCTTCGGAGGCGCGAAGGACATTGTTGGCAAGCCGGTCACGCTGAGCGGTGAAACGTTCACGATCATCGGCGTGATGCCCCCCGGGTTCGCGTTTCCGCGCGGTGCCGAGCTCCCGGCGGGCTTCCAATTCGCGCCACGCACGGACATCTGGACGCCGCTCATCATCAGCGAAGGCGATCGCCGCAATTTCGGCACGATGAACCTCTCCGGTGTTGCGCGGCTCAAGCCCGGCGTGCAGCGCCTGCAAGCCGAGGCGACGATGACGGCCAGGCTGCACGAGCTTTTGCGCACGTTCAACACGCGAACGCAGATGGACTACCGGCTGATCACACTCAAGGATCAGGCGAGCACGACGGTCCGCCGCAGCCTGCTCGTGCTCATGGGGGCGGTCGCGTTCGTGCTGCTCATCGCGTGCGCGAACGTGGCGAATCTTCTGATCGGGCGCACGGCGTCACGATCGCGGGAATTCGCCGTGCGTGCGGCACTCGGCGCCGGCCGCGGCCGGATCGCGCGCCAGCTCATCACCGAGAACGTCGTGCTCGCCGGTACAGGAACAATCCTTGGGGTTCTCTTGTCCGTGTGGGCCGTGCGTGCAATGCTCTCGCTCGTCCCGTCGGGGATGCCGCGCGCCGACGATGTCCACGTCGATTGGCGTGTCATTGCGCTCGCGGTCGGTGTCGCGTTCGCGTGCGGGGTCGCGTTCGCGCTCGCCGCGGCGCTGCACCTCAGGCGTGCCAACATCGGCACAACGCTTCAGCACTCCACGGGCCGCGTCGCCGGCGGCAGACGCCGAATCGGTCGCCGCGGCCTCGTAGCGGCGGAAATCGCGCTCTCGCTGATGCTGCTCATCGGCGCAGTGCAACTCACGCTGAGTTTCATCCGGCTCGAACGCGTCGACCCTGGCTTTGATCCATCCAACGCAATCACCGCATCGGTGCGCATGCCGCTGCCGAATGGATTCCGGCCAATTTTGGATGGCCCGAAGTACCAGCAGTTTTACCGCCAGTTGATGGATCGCTTGCGGCAGGCGCCGGGCGTCAAGGCCGCCGGCGGAAGCAGCGTGTTGCCGCTCACCGGACAGGACGAGTGGAGCAGTGTCACGATCGTCGGTCAGACGCCGCCGCCGAACGGCCGCGGCCTTCGGACGATTTATGGGGTCGTCGATGGCGACTTCTTCGGCGCGATGGGCATTCGCGTGTTGAGCGGGCGCGGCTTCGACGAGCGCGACGTGACGGACGGGACACCGGCGATCGTGGTGAATCGCGCGTTCGCGAAGGCGTATTTCGGTGCGGCGAATCCCATCGGCCAGCAGCTCAATCCGCGCTTCGAATTCCGGGCCGATCCGCCGGCGCGCACGATCATCGGCGTGGTTGAGGACGCACATCAGGCCGGACTCGGCGAGGCAACAACGCCGCAGGTCTACGTTCCCGAGTCGCAGCTGCCGTATCCGTTCATGAACGTCGTGGTGCGTTCCGCGGGCACCGATGCCCGGACACTGATCCCCGCGCTGAAGAACGCCGTGGGCGCCATCGATCCGAACGTCGCGGTCGCGCAGGTGCGGGAGCTCGAAGACCTCGTGGGCACGTCGGTTGCCCGACAGCGATTCAGCATGTCGGTGATCGTGATTTTCGCCGCCGCGTCACTCCTCCTCGCCGTCGTGGGACTCTACGGCGTCATCGCGCTCAGCGTGCGGCAGCGCAAGCGCGAGCTCGGCGTGCGCATGGCGCTCGGCGCGAACGCGCGCGATGTCGTGACGCTCGTGCTTCGCGAGGGTGTGTGGGTGAGCGCGATCGGCGTGGCCGTGGGCGCCGTTGGTGCGATCGCGCTCGCGCGGGTGCTCACGAGCATGCTGTTCGAGGCCAAGCCTGCGGATCCCGCGGTGATCGCGGGCGCGGCCGTCGCGGTCGCACTCGTGTCGCTCGTCGCGACTTATGTGCCGGCGCGGAGAGCCGTGCAAGTCGATCCTACGGCTGCGCTGCGGGCGGACTGATCGCTTGGCGCTTGGCGCTTGGCGCTGGGCGCTGGGCGCTGGACGCTGGGCGCTTGGCGCTGAACGCTGAACGCTGGGCGCTGGACGTTTGGCGCTTGCCCGTTCGCCCGTGGCCCTTCGCCCGTTGCCCGTTGCCCGTTGCCCGTTGCGCCCTAAGTCGTGCTGCTGCAAATAGCTGGGGTGGGACTCGAACCCACGACCCCGGCATTATGAGTGCCGTGCTCTAACCACCTGAGCTACCCAGCCTTGGGGCCTGAAATATAGGGCCGCGGGGTGCGCGCCACGGTACCGGTGGAACTTGGGAACATGGGAACGCCGAACCCCGTCTCGGGGGATTAGCGTCAGCGGGCTTTCGCGGTTCTATTTTTCCCGCTCGCCTGCTAATTGTTGTCGTCCACCCGCCCAGGAATCCAGCCCCATTATTCCGCGCCATGGACTCCGGAACGCTGACTAATCCGGCGACGAAGGCCCGCGGACTCGTTGTCGCTGGACCGGTTGCTCGATACGTGACCGCGCTGCTGGCGATGCTCCTCGCCATTGGCGTGCGGATGCTGTTTCAGCCGATCCTGTCCGGTCAGCGGCCTTACCTCACGATTTTCGGCGGCGTTGCGCTCGCCGTCTGGCTCGCGCGCTGGCGCGCTGCGACGGTAGCAGCGGTGGCGGCGTTCCTGCTCGTGCACTTCGTGATCGAGCCGCACACGCCGGAAACAAACTCGTTCGTGCTCTCCGAGTTCGTCCTCTACGCGATTTCCGCCGGCTTCATCATCGTCACCGGCGAGGCGATGCACCGCGCTCGCGAGCGCGCCGAACATGAAGCGATGGAGCGTGCGGCGACCGAGGAATCAGAACGACGGCAGAAAGATCTGCTTGGCGTCACGCTCGCCAGCATCGGCGATGGCGTCGTCGTCACGGACGCGTCGGGCGGCGTTCTGTCGCTCAATCCGGAAGCGGAGCGGCTGACCGGTTGGAGCGAAGCTGCCGCGCGCGGGCGCCCGCTCACCGAAGTGTTCCGCATCGTCAACGAACAGACGCGCCAGCCGGTCGAGAATCCCGTCGAGCTCGTCATTCGGCGCGGGACGACCGTGGGCCTCGCGAACCACACGGTCCTCATCGCGCAGAACGGCGCTGAAGTCCCCATCGACGACAGCGCCGCGCCGATTCGGGACAGGAACGGCGCCCTCGTGGGAATCGTGCTCGTCTTTCGCGATGTGCGCGAGCAGCGCGCCACGCAACTCTCGCGCGCGCGTCTCGCCGCGATTGTCGAGTCGTCGGGCGAGGCCATCGTGACCAAGAATCTCGACGGCATCATTCAGACGTGGAACGAAAGCGCAGCGCACCTCTTTGGGTACCGCCCCGAAGAAGCCATTGGCAAACCCGTCACGATGATCATCCCGCCGGATCATCTGAACGAAGAGCTCGAGATTCTCTCACGCATCCGGAACGGC
>Ga0134121_10001973_pt1 | contig 18313 bp, 16 predicted proteins | sample KB301_FD_96463 | JGI IMG/M metagenome (GOLD analysis project Ga0134121, IMG submission 96463) | Terrestrial soil microbial communities without Nitrogen fertilizer from Kellogg Biological Station, Michigan, USA - KB3-0-1 | ecosystem: Environmental > Terrestrial > Soil > Unclassified ... | reverse complement strand
GAGTTTTTCCTCGTGTTCAATGCGGCGCTGAATTACGACAACCTGAGCGTCGGACGTTCCGAAGGCCGAGGGCAAGCTCGACCGAGCACCGCTGACGGCGACAATCAATAAATCTTTCTCCCGCGGCGGCGCAGCGGCGCAACGAAGAATCTGTTTAGCCGTTGCGCCGTTGCGCCGTTGCGGGAGAATCTGCCTCTTATGCCGACAATCCTAACCGACATCGAAACCCGCGTGCTCGGCTCGCTGATCGAGAAACAGGTCACGACACCCGAATACTACCCGCTCACGCTCAACGCGCTGACGCTCGCCTGTAACCAGAAGAACAACCGCAATCCGGTCACGACCTATTCCGAAACTTCGGTTGCAGACGCCGTGGAAACCCTGCGTGAGAAGAACCTCGCGTACGTCTTTTACGGCAGCACGAGTCGCGTGCCGAAGTACAAGCACGTGATGCCGGAAGTGATGCACTTGAGTCATCCCGAAGTGGCGCTCATGTGCGTCTTGATGTTGCGCGGGGCGCAGACGCTCGGTGAGTTACGCGGCAACGCAGGACGCCTGCACGAGTTTGCGAGTCTGGAAGAAGTCGAAACGAGGCTCAACGCGCTGATATCTCGCGATCCGGAGCCACTCGTCGCGCGCCTGCCGCGCCAGCCGGGACAGAAGGAAGGCCGGTTCGCGCACCTGCTTAACGGCGAGATCGATGTCGAAGCGCTCGCGGAACAAGAGCGTGTGGCCGCGGCGACTCCATCGCGACGAACAAGTTTGGAACAGAAGGTTGACGACCTCGCGGCGGAAGTCGAGAAGCTCAAAGAACAATTCGAGCAGTTCAGGAAACAGTTTGAATGAGCTGGCCTATCGACTATAATGCATTTCACCTATGAAACACGATCTCTTCCATCCAGCCGTGGCGCGCTGGTTTGCGCGCAGCTTTCCCGCCCCAACAGAGCCGCAGCTACTAGCCTGGCCTGAAATCAAGAGTCAGCGGCACACGCTGATTGCCGCGCCGACTGGATCAGGTAAGACTCTCGCTGCGTTCTTATCTGCGATCGACGATCTCGTTCGTCTCGGCGTCGAGGGAAAACTCGACGACTCCACGCACGTCATCTACGTCTCACCACTCAAGGCGCTCAGCAACGACGTGCAGCGAAATCTCCAGGTCCCGCTCGAAGGAATCCAGCAGGAGCTGAAAGCGCTCGATCTGCCCGAAGTCAACATACGCACGCTCGTTCGCACCGGCGATACGCCCGCATCGGAACGCACCGCAATGACGAAGCGTCCGCCGCACATCGTCGTCACCACGCCAGAGTCGCTCTACATTCTATTGACCAGCGAAGGCGGCCGCCGGATGCTCCAAACCGCGCGCACGCTGATCGTCGACGAGATTCACGCTGTTGTCGGCGACAAGCGCGGCTCGCACCTCGCGCTCTCGATCGAGCGTCTCGAACACCTCGTGCGTTCGAACAATGCTTCCTTAACACGCATCGGGCTCTCGGCGACGCAGCGTCCCATCGAAGAAGTCGCGCGCTTTCTTGTCGGCACTGAAAACGTAAACGCGAACAACACGCCGGGTTGCACGATCATCGACAGCGGTCACGCCCGCAAACTCGATCTCGCTATCGAGCTGCCCGAATCACCTTTATCAGCCGTGATGTCCGGCGAGGTTTGGGAGGAAGTTTACGATCGATTGGCCGGGCTGATTCGCCAGCATCACACCACGCTCGTCTTCGTCAACACGCGACGTTTGGCCGAACGGGTTGCGCGACATCTCGGCGAGCGCATCGGCGAGGAAAACATCGCTGCGCATCACGGCAGTCTCGCGCGTGAGCATCGGTTGCAGGCTGAGCAGCGATTGAAATCCGGCGAGTTGAGCGCGCTCGTCGCCACGGCGTCGCTCGAGCTCGGCATCGATATCGGCGACGTGAATCTCGTCTGCCAGCTTGGTTCGACTCGTTCAATCGCCAGTTTTCTGCAGCGTGTTGGGCGTTCGAATCACACGGTTGCAGGTTTTCCGAAGGGAAGGATCTTTCCGCTTTCACGGGATGAACTGGTCGAGTGTACGGCGATTGTTGATTCGGTTCGTCGCGGCGAGCTGGATCGTTTGGAGATTCCTGAGAAACCGCTCGACATTCTCGCACAGCAGATTGTCGCGGCTTGCGCGGCAGAGGAATGGGGCGAGGACGATCTGTTCCGGATGGTCCGTCGTGCTTATCCGTATCGCAATCTCGAGCGCGAGCAGTTTGACTCGATCGTGCGAATGCTGGCTGAAGGATTCAGCACCAAGCGCGGGCGGCGGTCGACGTACCTGCATCACGACGCGGTGAACAAGCGTTTGCGCGGTCGCCGGGGCGCGCGTTTGGCTGCAATTACTTCCGGCGGCGCGATTCCCGACACGGCCGATTATGCAGTCGTGCTCGAGCCGAGCGATCTCGTTATCGGGACAGTGAATGAAGACTTTGCGATCGAGAGTTTGCAGGGCGACATCTTTCAACTCGGAAACACTTCATGGCGTGTGTTGCGAGTCGAGCAGGGCAAGGTGCGAGTTGAGGATGCGCACGGGCAGCCGCCGTCGATTCCGTTCTGGCTGGGTGAGGCGCCGGCGCGGACGCACGAGCTGTCAATCTCAGTTTCGCGATTACGAGAGGAAATCGCGACGCGGGTTAACGCGGAGGAAAACGGATCGGAGGTCAACCTGGAGCCGGCTGTGAAGTGGGTGACGGAAGAGGTTGGGATATCTGAATCCGCGGCTGAGCAGATTGTCGAGTATCTCGCGGGTGCGAAGATCGTTTTGGGTGTGATGCCGTCGCAGGACAATCTCGTCCTGGAAAGATTTTTTGATGACAGCGGGAGTATGCAGCTCGTGTTGCACGCGCCGTTCGGCAGCCGTTTGAATCGTGCGTGGGGGTTGGCGCTGCGCAAGAGGTTTTGTCGGAAGTTTAATTTCGAGTTGCAGGCAGCGGCGACGGAAGATGCGATCGTATTGTCGCTTGGGCCGACGCACAGTTTTCCCCTCGATGATGTTTTTCATTATCTGAATTCGAAGACGGTGCGACAGCTTTTGTGCCAGGCGTTGCTCGACGCGCCGATGTGGAACATTCGCTGGCGCTGGAACGTCACGCGATCGCTGGCTGTGTTGCGGCGCCGGGGCGGCAAAAAGATTCCGCCGCAGCTACAACGCATGGATGCGGAAGATCTGTTGACTGCGATCTTCCCGGACCAGGTCGCGTGCGCTGAAAATCTGCCGACAGGGGAACGCGAGATCCCGACGCACCCGCTCGTCGATCAAACAGTCAAAGACTGTCTCGAAGAGGCGATGGACATCGACGGTCTCGAGCGTCTGCTGGCTGCAATCGAGCGAAACGAGAAGAACCTGTTCGCGCGCGACGTGATCGAGGCTTCGCCGCTCTCGCAGGAGATTCTCAACGCGCGGCCGTACGCTTATCTCGACGATGCACCGCTTGAAGAACGTCGGACGCGCGCCGTGTTTCAACGACGCTGGCTCGATCCGGAAACAGCAGCCGACATGGGCAAGCTCGATCAGGCCGCGATCGATCGCGTGCGCGATGAGGTTTGGCCCGAGCCGCGTAACGCTGATGAACTTCATGACGCCCTCGTCGAGCTTGGTTTCGTCACCGAAGCGGAAGGCGCGCCGTGGCAGGAGTTGTTTGCTGAGTTGAATGCCGATCGTCGCGCGGCAGTGATGTCGACTGGAACGACGAGATTGTGGGTTGCAGCCGAGCGCTTGCCGCAACTGGGCATCGTCTATCCAAATGCCGAATTGCAGCCGCCTATTGTCGCGCCCGAGAGTGTCGCTCGCGTTCCGTGGGCGTTTGAAGACGCGCTCGTCGAGATCATTCGTGGGCGTTTGGAAGGAAGCGGACCAGTCACTGTCGATCAACTCATCGCTGCTTCCGGTCTGAACAAGCTGGAGATCGAAACCGGTTTGCTGAAACTCGAAGCGGAAGGTTTCGTCATCCGCGGCAAATTCACTCCAAACATCAGCGTGACTGAATGGTGCGCGCGGCGACTGCTTGCCCGCATTCACAGTTACACACTGAACCGGCTGCGACAGGAGATCGAACCCGTTTCCAGCAGTGACTTTATCCGCTTCCTGCTCGCGTGGCAGAAGGTCACGCCCGACACCCTCATGGAAGGGCCGGAAAGTCTCAAGGCCATCATCGAGCAGTTGGAAGGTGTTGAAGCGCCCGCCGCGGCGTGGGAGGGCGAACTGCTGCCCGCGCGAATGGTTGAATACGATCCGGCGTGGCTCGATGCTTTGTGTTTGTCTGGTGAAGTGGTGTGGGCGCGATTGACTCCACTCGCGCGCTCCGCGGCAGACAACGGTGAAAGAACGCGGGGCTCCGGACCGGTTCGCAACACACCGATCGCGCTGCTGCGACGCAAGAACTTCGCACTCTGGAGCTCTGTGTTTCCGCAGCCCACGCCCGCAAGCACTTCGGAATTCTCAACCACCACGCAAACAGTCTACGACTATCTGAAAACGCGTGGCGCGTCGTTCTTTACTGACATCGTCGAGAACACGGAGTTGCTGCGCAGTCAGGTTGAAGAAGCGCTGGCTGATCTGGTGGCGAATGGCGTGGTCGTGTCCGACAGCTTCGCAGGTTTGCGTGCGCTCCTGACACCCGGAAGCCGCAAGACACAGGCAGCCTCGCGCCGGAAACATCGGCAGCCCGTTTACGAGATGTCGAGTGCCGGCCGCTGGTCGATCCTGCAACGCAACAACACTCCGCCAAACGTGAACGACCAGGCACTGGTTGAAGAAGTCGCGTGGGCATTGCTCAAACGCTACGGAGTAGTGTTCAAACGTCTGCTCGAACGTGAAGGAATAGCGCTGCCGTGGCGTGTGTTGCTGCGCTTCTACCATCGACTTGAAATGCGTGGCGAGGTCCGTGGTGGACGCTTCGTTGGCGGGATTTCGGGTGAACAGTTCGCGCTGCCGGAAGCGATCGGAATGCTGCGAGCGATTCGTCGCGCGGGCGGGCAGGAGAGTTTGATCTCGGTCAGCGGCGCCGATCCTCTAAATCTCGTCGGCATCATCATCCCCGGCCCGCGCATCACGGCGCACACCAGCAACCGCATTCTCTACCAGGACGGAGCGCCGATCGCCTCGTTCGAATCGGGGGAGACTCACTTCCTCGTCGAGTTGAGTCGTGCAATGGAATGGAAAGCGAAGGCCGCCTTGATGCGCAAAGCGACGCGGCCCGAGCTCAGATCCTACCTGCAACGTCCGGCCTAAGGTGCTTATCCACAGATTACGCAGATTATTCTAATCGGTGTAATCTGTGGATGATTTCGGGCCAGACCTCCACACACCCCTTCCCAAAAACCGCGATATTTCGAGGGGCATAGTACTTGCCAAAAGCGCCGCGGAGGTCGAGACACATGAAACTAGCTTACTCGAGTAAATCAATTGGTGGATATTTACTGGCTTTCTTCCTACTGTTTGGCATTTTAACAGTCGCCAGTTCCAGTGCTCAGGCTCAGTGGCGCGATCGGGATCAGGATCGTAGAGACGATCGTTACCGCCGGGATGACCGCAACCGGGACAGAAACAATAATTACGAAACCGCTCGCCAGCAGGGCTATAGCTGGGGCATGAACGTGGGTTCGTCTGACGCACAGCGCGGTCAGAGCTTCAACCCGCAGCGTTCGAAATACTGGAAAAACGGCACAGAAGGCTACAGCTACGGAAACAAGGGACAGTACAAGCAGGTCTTCCGTGATGCCTTTGAACAGGGCTACCGCGAGGGCTTCCAGCGATACGCCGGCAATCGTAGAGGAGGTCGTTACGACACGCGCTGGCCTCGTCATTAAGTACTAACTGAGCTTACAGAACCGAGCGCGGTAGCGCCGGGTCAACTTTCTTAGTCACGCAATTTAGAGGAAAGTTGACCCGGCGCTACCGCGCTCGGTTCTGTTTAAAACTGGAAACCGTGGCCGATTGAGACTGCCTTTAGGTTGGACAGGCGTTAATCCTAGTTCAACCAAGGTGTTTATGAACGTATTAGCCCAAGCAAACTCAATCCTCTCGATACCGTTTCCAATGGCGAAGCGCCGCACGCTGAAGTATTTGCTGGTCAAGTCGACGACTTCAGTCCCTTCGACCATTGATTTCATGCGTGTCAACAACGCAACCGTCCGCGAAGGCCGAACCCATCGCGTGTGGCCACCCGACGTGCTGCGCAAGTTTCAGACGGCCGAGATCATCACCGAGCTGCAAACCCAACACTACGTGCTCCGCGACAGCAGCATCACCCGGCTATAGCTATTGAGTAGCAGGGTGCTGCTGCTGAGCATTCTGCTGGTCGAGCCACGTCTTCAGCGGCGCGAAGTAATCGAGGATCGCGGTGGCGTCCATCTTGTCTTCGCCGGTCATCGTTTTCAGCTCCACGGGCCACGGTTCACTCTGACCCATCGCCAGCATCGCTTTCAATTTCTCGCCGGCCTTCTTGTTTCCGTAGATCGAGCACTGGTAGAGCGGTCCCGTGAAACCGGCTTCGCGACACAGCGCGCGATGAAACTGAAACTGTAGAATCGCGGCGAGAAAGTAGCGCGAGTACGGCGTGTTTGCCGGAACGTGATACTTCGCGCCCGGATCGAAGTCCTGCTCGGTGCGCGGCACCGGCGGCGCGACTCCCTGATACTTCTCGCGCAAATCCCACCACGCTTTGTTGTAATCGTTTGGTCCAACTTCACCCGAAAATACTTTCCAGCGCCACTGATCGACAAGATAACCAAACGGAAGAAACGCGACTTTATCGAGCGCGCGATTCAACAGGAAACCGATGTCCGCCGTCTGGTCCGGCACTTTGTCGATCAAGCCGAGCTGCTTCAGATAAACTGGCGTAACTGATAATGCGATCGTGTCGCCAATCGCTTCGTGAAACCCGTCGTTCGCGCTGTCGCGGAACAGGAAAGGTTTTGTCGAGTAGGCCATCTGATAATAATTGTGGCCCAGCTCGTGATGCACGGTAGTAAAGTCTTCCTCACTGATCTGCACGCACATCTTCAGCCGCACGTCTTTTTCATAGTCGATGTCCCAGGCGCTCGCGTGACAAACAACTTCACGATCCGCCGGCTTGAGGAATAACGATCGATCCCAGAACGTCGGTGGCAGCGGATCGAAACCGAGCGAAGTGAAGAACGCCTCGCCGTAACGAACCATCTGTTTCGCGTCGGTGTTTCTGGCTTTCAGTATCTGCGTGAGATCGTAACCGCGATCGGCGTTGGCGGGAGCGAGTATCGGATAGATGTTGCCCCACTGCTGCGCCCACATGTTTCCGAGCAGGTGCGCCGGAATCGGCTTGTCTTCCGCCACGATGTCTTTGCCATACTTCTCTGACAGCTTGTGGCGCGTGTAGGTGTAGAGCGAGTCGTAGAGCGGTTTGACTTGTTGCCACAAGCGCTCCATCTCAGCCGCAAACGCATCGGGCTCCATGTCGTACTTCGAACGCCACATCGCGCCCGTGTCTTTGAAGCCCATCTCCTTCGCGCCCTTGTTGCTGAGCTCGACGAAGCGCACGTACTCCTTGCGAATCGGTTGCGCGATCTGGTGCCAGCCCACCCACGCTTTCTTCAGCTCTTCCGGATCGCGACTCGTGTTGATGATGTTTTCGAGATCGGGAAGACTCAAACACTTTCCTTTATCACCGTCGGGACAATACTTGCCCTTGCCATATTCGCCTTCCATCGACGCAGTGATCTTTGTTAGCTCACTGCGCTCGGCTGGATCTTTGGGCGCGGGCAGTGTCAGCGAGAGTTTCAGTAGCTTGAGTTTGCGTTTAGCTTCGGGCGAGAGATCGGCGTTCTCGTATTTTCTCGACTGTTCAGCGAGCTCGGTCGTCGCCGCGATAAGGTTTTCGTTTGCTTCGGCCGCGAGCGTCTCGGTGTCGTCGGTGATGAAAGTGCTTTTGACCCAATCGGCGCGTCCGGCCTTGATGTTCAAGTCGAGCAGGCGCTTTTCGGCGTCAGCAAGAAACTTCTCGGCCTCGTCTTTGGGCGAGCCGGAAGATGAGAGTGCGTTTGGATTATCAGTACACGACATAAGCGCAAGTCCCACACTGAGAAGAAAGAAAAGGGCCAGCCACAGTTGGCGCCTCTGACAAATGAAGCTCACCGTAAACCTCCTCAGGAGTCAATTGATTCGAAAACTGATTTGGGGAAGGACCACAATATAACATTTCTCTGCGTTCTCAGCGTATCTCTGCGCCCTCTGCGTTGAAATAGCCCTTAACGCAGAGAACGCAGAGATACGCAGAGGGCCGCAGAGAAGATTTCAAAGTAAGACATGGCGCGGATCAGGGGGTAAAAACGACTGGGTGAGGACCAGTCAGGAGGTTAAAGTTCAAAATCGTTAAGGGGTAACGATGCCCTTTTTAATATTTCGCTGCCAGGCTTCGTAATTGCGGATACGGCGTTTGGCCTGTTTGCGAGTTAACTTCATTTCCTGGGCTACGTAGTCGATGCGTTGAGTTCTATCCTTTTTCTTGTCGAACCGGTCCCCCGGTGCTCTCAAATAGTGCTTGTACGCAAGGGACCATTCTGCTTTTATTTCCTCGGTGGCTTGAATGCCCCGTGTTTCTGGCATGCCTGGTGGCTCCCTTCAGGAGGTATTTTTTGAGTCGTGATTTTACACACAGCAAAATCGAATTGCTAATAAGAATACCCACAAAAACGCTCAAAAACTATAAAAAATCCTTTACATCGTTTTTTGCAATTTTGTGGCTAGTTTCTTTTTAGCCAGCGCATTAAAGAAAGGGTGCTTAAGATGACGGCGATTCCGATCAGCGCGTAAACAATGTAGGTGACCACGTCTGAGTTCATGAACGCGATCAACTGTCGTCCAAAATAAAGCGCCAATACTGCTTCGATACCAAACCGCACGAGACGGCCCAGAAAAACCGCGATCAGCAGCTCGCCGCGCGGAGACTGTAACGCAGAGGCTGTCATCACGACTGGAGTGAAGGGAAACGGCGGCGGTATCAACGTCGCAACAAACACCGTCACGCCGCCTTTGTTCTCGAGTTTGGCTTTCAGCTTGTCGATTCGTTTCCGGCTGACAAAACGTTCCAAGCCCGCCTCACCGGCTTTTCGCATGATCAGATCGACGAAGAACACGCCGACAACCGATCCGATCGCCGAAACGATGATGTAACCGATCCAGATAAGACTGTCGCGGTGCGAGCTGACGAGCGCGATTAGCAGCAGATCGTTTCCGAAAGGAAGGACCAAAAACGACGAGTCGAGCGCGCTCATCAGGAAGAGACCGAGTAGTCCCAGCCTCATGAAGATTCGCAGCACCCACCTGGTCGTACCGGCAATGAGAAGCGGACGGAGCAATCGACGATCCTTCTTTTACAGTCTGGTTGGTTCCGGTGTAGATGGATCGCTGATCGGCGCGGGTTGATCCGGCTCACGAACTGGCGCGTGTGGTTGCGGGTTCGAGTCAGGAGGCAAAGGAACTGGATCCGGCGTTTGTTCCGGATCATTCGGATCGTAGGGAGATGATAGATTGTGCAGATTCTTCATCTCCTCTGTGTAGTCTGTGGATGCTATGGCCGCGTCACGATATTCTCACCAAAGTTTCCCGGCACCGCTCTGGGGCTGACCGGTTTCACGCCCAGCAATCCCTGCACGATGGCGAGCCGCGCCATAATTCGGGGTTCTGTGAACTGAAATCGTCCCGCCAGTGTTTCGGAACGCTCGAAATCGTTTTGCGCGAGCACGGCCAGTTCCTGCCCGAAACGGCTAATTGTCGCGGTCAACCCATTTCCACCCTGCATCGACATTTCGCCATCGCGAAACATGCTGATCTCAAATCCGCTCAACACTGACGCCGCCTGGAGTAACTCGTTGAGCTGGCTGATGCCGGGCTCCATTGTTTCGAAGCTGCGCGCCGGATCGACGCTCGCGAAGGCGTGCGCCACTTTGAGTTGCTGCTCGAAATTGTCATAACTCGCCGCGCGGTGGTTCACGATCTGTTTTGCGTCTTCCAGCACCTGAACCGCGAGCTTCGGATTGCTCTTTTGCACGTCGCCGGCAACCTGTATCAACAGATCGAGTTTCTCGTTGTCGGTTTGCAGCCGCAACACTGACTGGCGAATCTCGTCAATCCGAGCGCCGTCGGCCTTCTTCGCCATTTCTCGAAAATCGATGCGCTGCATCACGGTATCGCGAGCCGTCGTTGTCAGGTGATCGTTCGCGATCTGGCGCGCCCGATCGGTGTCGCCTTCCTCGATCGCTTTGTAAGCTGCCTGCTGGTACATGCGCGCCTGCAACTGTTGCGGCGCCGTGGCCGCAGCCTGCAGGAGAGAATCGGTCGTCACGTTGCCTTGCAGCCCGCTGAAAGTCTGCGCGATGTTCATGGTCTGACCGTTCATGCCCATCTCGGTAAGTTTTTGTCTCACGAGGGACGCTTTCGACGGCAGGTACTGATCGATCATCGGCAGCGTAGACTGCAATCCACCGAGCAGGCGACGCGCGTTGTTCGACTCGATTTGCGCGTCGGTCAGTTGCGCTGGTGGAGTGTTTACCTGACCAGGGCCTCTTCGAACGTTAACTGTGCGTTGATTGTTCTGCGCTGAAGGTGTTGCTTTCAGTGCTGCATCGACGACAGTAGACAGCAGATCGACGTAAGCAGATTGGCCCAGCACAGGCGGTCGCGACGTATTCGGTACGTCATTCTTGCTGTCGCCGGCAGGACGTGGGCCAGCCATCAATAGTCCCTGTATGAGGCCGCTGGTTTCGGGCCTCGCCAAAATGTTTGACGCCTGGATTTTCTTGACAGTCTTGTCGGCGAGCTTGTCAGCCGCGTCAGCATCCTGTTTGTATAATTGATTGATGACCTGGGGAAGCGTTGATGGAAACTGGCCCTTGTCCATCATCTGCTCGGCATTCTGCGCGGCGAGTTTTGGATCGAGACCGGCGATCCGGCCGAGTAAGACTTGTTCGAGATTCTCTTCGGAAGTCACGATCGGACGCGGGGCACGAGCATCAGCAGTCACTGGCTGCGTGGGTGCTGGAGGCCTGGTTGCGGCGAGCAGTTGATAAGCAAGCGCCGCATCGTGACGAGCGGCGGTGAGCACGAGCTCCTGGCGCAGTTGATACACGCGCATGTTTTGTTGGGGGACGGGGCCAAAGTTGCCGCCGTCCGGCCCGACTTGAAAGCGTCGATTATTCGTGTTGGTTGCCGGGGCGCGATTTAGTTCCGCGATGCCTTCTGCGGCGGAGGCGAAGAGCCCGCGCGAGCGGCCCTGATTCTGGTCCCAGAGCATGTCTGCCGCGTTGATCTGTATGCGAACGCGGTTCTCGACGAGTCGCAGCGATTGCGCTTCGTCAATCACCTGATCCAGGAGGCGATAGGCGTTCTTCTCACGCTCGGCTTTTGCTTTCTCCTGTTCGTCAGTCGCGGGTTGCTGCGAGGGCTGCTGGTCCTGTGCAAGCAATGGAGAAGCAAACAAAAAGCACAACGCGAGGGTCAGGGCTAGGATAATTGATTTTTTCATTGCGGTACCTCTGGGAGAAGTAACGAATCTTAACATGGCCAGCGGGTTCTGGAGGAACTTCCCCGTGGTCTTGCCGTATAATCCCCCGATATGTACTGCCCGTCGTGCGGTTCTGAAGAACGACAACTCAGCCAATTCTGTCGCGCGTGCGGGACGGACCTCCGCATCGTCCGCAATTCGCTCGAAAACCCGGACGCCGTGACGCAGTCGGCAGTCTCGGCACGCGAGCATATCGGGATGGCGGTCGCCGACAAGATCCGGCAGATGAGCACGGCGAAAGAGCTCGAAAGAGTTGCCGAAGACGTTCTGCCGCACTTCGAAAAGTTTCTCGAATCGCCCGAAGAAAAGCGTCTACGTCGCATTCGATCCGGGATCGTTACGGCTGCTATCGGTCTGGGCGCGACGATCGTTGTGGGCATCATGGCGATGGACAAGGTCGAAATCCTGCCATACATCACCCCGGCTTTGATCACGTTCCTCGTCGGGATCGGCGTGATCGTAAACGGCCTGATTTTCACTGTTCCGCGCAAATCACTTCCGGGTGACGCTTACGACGCGCTCTCACAGAAAGTGCTCGACTCCGGTGCGAACATGAACCGCCTTCCTTACGAGGCGCCCGCCGCGGCGAACCTGACCAACGAGCTTGCGCCGGCGCAGCGATCAGTAACCGAACACACCACTCATCACCTGAATACGAGTAAACAGTAGGAGCTTCGTCGATGACGGTTGTCTTGGAAGGAGGTTGCCGGGTTTCGACGATGCACGAAGGTGAGCCACGTGTCTCCGGTTCACTGAAACTTTGGAACCAGATCGGGAAGGAGAACGGCGCGAAGGCGATCTCGCTGCGTGTGTTGGAGTTTGGACCAGGCACATCGCCCGTGCTTAGCGATCGCGAGAGTGATGAAGTGCTTTACGTGTTGGAAGGGAATTGTACTGTTGTCATTGGTGAAGATCGTTATGAGCTTGGACCAGAGACTGGTGTTTACCTCCGCCCGGGACAAACGTTGCGTGTCGAGAATGATGGACCGGATGTGGTTCAGTTCATCAGCTCCCAGTCTCCGGCTGAGCCAGTGAAATCTGTTGGCGAGTTACCGCCGATCGTGAAGCTCTCGGATCGCAGAGCGTTGCCGACTGCCGATCGCTGGTATCGGGTTTTGGTTGATGATGAGATCGGGAGCGAGCAGGTAACGCAGTTTGTCGGGTCGATTCCACCGGGTCGCGCGCCAGATCATTTTCATGAGTACGAGGAAGTGCTGTTTATCTTGCGCGGTGAGGGAAGGATGTGGGCCGGCGAGACGAACACGCCGATCGGCGTCGGATCGTGTGTTTATCTTCCGCGGGGACAGGTGCATTGTGTCGAGAATACAGGTTCGGGTGAGTTGAGATTGTTGGGAGTGTTTTATCCGGCGGGTAGTCCGGCGGTAAGGTATGAGTCCTAATCTGAGTTCATCTGTGGTTCAAAGTCTCTAATGTCATGAAACGGCGTTTCTGCATCGTTGAAATCAGGGCGATAGTAATAACTGGCTCCGTCAAACTCCTGAACCCAGCCTTCGGTCATTCCTAACTCTTCGAGCGCGGCGGTCGCCTTCATCCACTCGCTTTCCCTGATTCGTCGCGACAGCAGAACAAAGCGCTTGTTTGTTTCCGCCTGGTGCGTTGGGTAGTACTGCGCCATCAGCGAAATTGCGACGCGCGGGCTGAGCTCGTCTCTGATCCATTCGATCGATTCACTGATGCTTCCGATATCGTTCGGCAACACGAGCAGTCGCACGACCAGACCGCGCTGCAATAATCCATTCTCATCAAACACGAGCTCATCGCCCGTCTGCCTGAACATCTCGCGCAGCGCCGCACGCGAAAAATCCTTGTAGCCGCTCACCTTCGAATATTGATAGCCCGAATCGTCGTCAGCATATTTCAAATCCGGCAGGTAAATGTCGACTATGCCATCGAGTAATTTCAGCACCGGAACCGCATCGTACGCATTCGTGTTGTAGACCACCGGCACGCGCAATCCCTGTCGCGCGGCGATCAGAATTGAGCGTGCCATCTGCGGCGCGAAGTGCGTCGGCGAAACGAAGTTGACGTTGTGACAGCCGCGCGCTTGCAGCTCGAGCAGTATCTCCGCCAAACGCTCGTGCGTCACTTCATTCTTGATCTGTTGCTTGTGCGTTTGTGAGATCTGGTAGTTCTGACAGTAAACACAACGGAGATTGCAGTTGCCGAAGAACACGTTCCCCGCCCCTTTAGTACCGACGAGCGGCGGCTCTTCACCGAAGTGCGCCGTGTAAGACGAGACGATCGGCAGCCGGCCCGAATAGCACGCCGCGATGTCGTTGTTGAGACGATTGTTCAGACAGTCGCGCGGGCAAACAGTGCAGCGCTCCAGCAAACGCTCGAGCTCCTCGACGCGCTGGTCCAGCACGCCTTCGTCGAGCAAACGCAAATACGATGGATTACTCATGTCTTCTGAAGTGAACGAAATGTGGTTTGTGTTGCTCGACAATCTCCGCGGGCGTTGCTCGCTTCGATTGTCGCCAGATGAAATCCATCTCCGCGTGAATGGTGCTGAGCGCGAGCCGCGCTTCGAGGATTAGCAGGACGCTGCCATAAAACAGAAAACACGCGCCCGCTAAACCCAGGGCCACTGGTATCATGTTGTAGCGCTGGTTGCCCGTAAACGGAACGATGCCGATCGCGACGCTGGTGGCGACAAACATTCCCAGGCTCATGTAAAAAACCACCATGCAGCGTTGCAGTATGCGCGAGCGGCTGGTCAGTTTGTCGAGTTGTTGAAAAATCGCAGCCTGTTTTTCTATTTGCGCCGGGCCGCGTTCATCGCGCTCAGTCATGGCTTCCAGGCGATCTGACAGCGAGCGCACACGGTCCACGACGCGCCCGAGCCGCGATGAAGTCGACAAAATCATGCTGCCGCACGCGGAAATCAGCACGGCGGGCGTGATCATGGCCGTCAAAACGGCAATTGCTGCCTCTTTATCCATCGGTTCGCCTTATAATCACGGGAATTTCGGAATCCTGTCAAACTCGACATGCGACTCTGGATCTCCAAAAACAGCGAAGTCCCGATCCGCGAACAACTCGTGACGCAGATCGTCCTCGGCATCGTCAGCAACGACCTCAAAATCGCTGAGCGCCTGCCGAGCACGCGTGACCTCGCGCGGCGTTACGATATTCACGCCAATACTGTCAGCTCCGCGTATCGCGAACTCGCGCGGCGCGGCTGGGTTGAGTTTCGCAAAGGCAGCGGCGTTTTCGTGCGACCGCGAACTGACGAACCGCTCGAGGATGGTCTCGCGCTCGATCAGCTCATCGCGCGTTTCTTCCGCAACCTGCGTGAGGATGGTTACTCGCTCGCTGAGATACAGGCCGGTTTTCAACGATCGCTGTCGGTCCAGCGTCCCGATCATTTTGTTTTACTCGAGCCGGATCCGGAGTTGCGGGAGATCGTCGTGGCCGAGATCGGCGCGGTGACTGCCGTGCCGGTTAAAGGGGTTGGTCCAAACGAAGTTGACGGCGCGATGACGGGTGCGGTGCCGGTAGTGCTTTACGGGCACATGGACCAGTACTCTGATCGGATCAAGCCGGAGACTGATGTGCTCGTGTTGCACTCAGCGTCGGTCGTCGAGCGGATGCGGGGGCAAACGCGACCGCCGCGCGATGCCCTCGTGGCGATCGTCTCGCGTTGGCCGGAGTTTCTGAAGTGGGCCAGGACGATGCTGGTCGCGGCGGGGCTCGACGCTGACGCGCTGAGTTTTCGCGATGCGCGCGAACGCAATTGGGAAAAGGGATTGCGTTCGGCAGCCTTCGTGATCACTGACTCACTGATGGCGCCACGCATACCTGCCGGCTGCGAAGTGAAGCTCTTCAGGGTGTTGGCGGAGAGCTCGTTGCAGGAGATCAGGGGGTATGCCGAACGGTTTTTTTTGACGCCTTTGCGTGAAAATTCTTATTGAGCCTTCGCGAGCGTGCGCACATAGTTCACGACGTCCCAGCGCTCTGCCTCGGACATCTTTCTTTCACCGGCGGGCATGATCCCGCGGATGCCTTTCGATATCTTCCAGAAAAGCTCGCCATCGGTCGCTTCCGCCATGTGCTCTTTGTTCGTAAGGTCCGCGGGTTTGCGACGCAGACGGGCGAGGTTTGCTTCATTGCCCGCACCAGTCTCGCCGTGACAAAAAACGCAGTTGCCCTTGTCTTTGTCCAGATACAGGGCTTTGCCATTAGCAATGGATTCGGCCGTGGCAGCGGTCGGGTTCCTGGTCTTGTCAGCGTCTGCAGGAAGCTCCCACGTGTTCTTGGAGAAGTCCTCTTTCGCGGCAGCGCCCGGAGGCGTAATCGAGCGGCTGTCGTTCTGGTTCTTGTTCGTGGTCGTCGAGCTGTTCGCGTTCTGCGCCGACGACGTAGTGGCGAGATCAAATGAAGTCACAAAAATAACTGCGACTGCCACCGACAATGAAAACACGAGGAATGACAGAATTGGCTTACGCATCAGTTTGATTTTTCTCCTTCAGTTTTTCCTGGTCCGCTTCCTTGGTACTACCGGACGTCTCGTCTTTACCGGCTTTGGAGCTGGTGCACTAGCCGGTACCGCACTCTTCGTAGTCATTTGAATGAAGTCAGCCACGGTCTTCTCGGGAACGTCGGCTTCCCAAACGACCTCATTCTCCCGCGCCGACATCTTCAAACTCTGCAAGATCGACTGTGCTTGTTTATCAGGCACCGCGCCGATTCCCTGTTGCATCAACATCGTCAACAGGTTGTTGATGATCTTTGCCGTGTCGGGATTGTCGGCGTTCATTGCACCCCGAAAAGTGAAATTCGTGCCCGTCATTGTAACGGCAGCATAGAAGTTGCCAAAAGGCGTGTCGCAGCGCGAAGGCCGCGACGTGTTTTCGAGTCCCATCATGCCGATGCTCTTCGCAAACGCTGAAAGCGGCGTGCCGGAGGCGGAGAGCAGCGCATTCGGATCGCGCAACAACGATTCGATCGTGGCCGCACTGATCCGCCCGTTGCCGTCAGCAGCATCGACGGCCGACTTCAGATAACTCAGGTTTCCGATCGCGACCGAGTTTGCGCTGAGCGGCACGATGCCGATTTCAGAGTACGATTTCAGCATCGGAGTCTTTATTAACTCAGGCGCGAGGCTTTCGAGATTCAAGACCGTGATCGATTTCGATCCGTGCTTCTCAACGCGCGCTTTGTCTTGCAGGTAAAGTTGTCCGAGCGACATGAGCGAATCGGAGCTAAAGTCACCGCCGGCGACGATCATCACGTCGGGAGCAATGAAACTCAGATCGGTCGACGGCTTGTTGAAGCGCACGGCTATCACGAGATATTCGACGGTAGACGGATCGACGCCGATTGACTTTTTAATCTCGGCAAATCCGTTGCGCATGCTTGTCAAATCAGCCGGCGACATCACGCGCGGCGCGGCTTCGTTCAGGATGCGTTGCGGGCTTATGTAGATGACCGCGTCTGCTTCAGGAAGACTGGCGAGTGCGGCGGCGCTGTTCTGGGCAATCGCAGCGCTTGTTATCGAGAGAACAGCGAAAAGAGCAAGTGGCAGAAATTTGAATCGCAAAGAGGGACCTCCAGTGGCGAAAGTTGACGCAGATTGTATGACATCTGTGAAATCTGTGGATAAAGAATCAGACCTGGCGATAGCGGAAACAGGTCGCCTCGTGATCGTTAACCATCCCGACCGCCTGCATGAACGAATAACAGATCGTCGACCCGACAAACTTGAACCCGCGTTTGAGCAGGTCTTTGCTGAGCGCGTCGGAGAGCTCCGTGCGCGCGGCCATCGGCTGCCCGGGCTTTCGCTTCAGCGGCTTTCCGTTTACAAACCGCCACACGTATTCATCGAAGCTGCCAAACTCACGTTGCACTTCGCGAAACGCGAGGGCATTCGTCACGGCTGAGTTGATCTTGAGTCGATTGCGAATGATACGCTCGTTGTTTAGTAGCTGGTCAATCTTCTCTTGATCGTACTTTGCGACTTTCGAGGGATTGAAACGATCAAAAGCTTTGCGGTAGTTGTCGCGTTTGCGGAGAATTGTTTCCCAACTAAGGCCAGCCTGCGCGCCCTCGAGTATCAGAAACTCGAACAGGCGGTTGTCATCGTGGAGCGGCACACCCCACTCTTCGTCGTGATACGCGATTGATAACGGGGTCTTGGCCCAAAAGCAGCGTTTTGTCATACGGTCGTTAGACAGGATTTCAGGATTTTACAGGATTAATCATGTAAATCACGAAAAATCTCGTAAATCCTGTCACTAACCGATCTTCCCGATCAGGCACTTAACCACCGTCACGAGCTCCTTGATCTCAATCGGCTTCGCAACGTGCGTGTTGTAACCCGCCGTGAGTGCACGTATCCGATCCTGCGTGCGCGCATAAGCCGTGAGCGCGATCGCCGGAATATGCTCGCCCTGTTCCCGCCGGCGCACCTGCTTGATCAGATTGTAACCATCCGTATCCGCCATGCCGATGTCGCTAATCAACAGATCAAACTGCTCCGCACCGAGCAATTCGAGCGCCTCCGCCGCCGATACAACGCCACGCACTTTCGCACCATGCGCCGTCAGATCGATCGTGAGCAGATCAAGTGCATCCAACTCGTCTTCAACCACGAGAATTCGCACGTCTTTCAGATCGACGACAGTTATATCCGGATCGACGCGCGCCGGCGCCGCCACACGCTCCAAACTCAGCTCACTGCTCGGCAGCGGCAGTCTCACCGTAAAAACCGCGCCTGAATCGGAATTTTC